>Ga0075522_10000152_pt1 | contig 45303 bp, 29 predicted proteins | sample NGEPerA_FD_74796 | JGI IMG/M metagenome (GOLD analysis project Ga0075522, IMG submission 74796) | Arctic peat soil microbial communities from the Barrow Environmental Observatory site, Barrow, Alaska, USA - NGEE PermafrostL2-A | ecosystem: Environmental > Terrestrial > Soil > Wetlands > Peat ... | reverse complement strand
CTTCAACGACGCCAGCATCGTGACATATTTGCCACAGACCTCCCGTTGCCTGGCGCGCTCGCCGGCCTGCGCCCGAACGTCTTCCAAAAAGTGCGGCACGCACAAGGCCAGCATCGCCACATGCTTCACGTCCTGGCGCGGTTTATCCGGCTCATGCTGCTCAAGGTCCACCGCGTTGCGAATTTTTCCGGCCAGCAACAACACCGGGTCGAGCACCCGCACCGGCAGCGGTTCACTCCCGCCCGCCACGCGCACCAGATTTTCGCGCGCATAGGCTAAAACCGTTTCCTGGTGAACGCCCTTGATTTCACGCAGAAACTCTACGTTCAGCCCCGCTCCACCCGGTTCGGAATGCAACACCGCTTCCACCGGCCCGCCTCCCACCGGCGGCGCGCCCGCGTGCCAATGAATGGCCGCCGCAACTCGTTCGGCATCGCTCTTGGTGCCAATCAAATCCAAATCTTTGCTGGTGAACGGAAAGTGCGCCTGCAACCGGGGTTCCCGGGGCAGGTAGTAAGCCGCCCAAATGTTGGCGGCCTGCCCGCCCACAATGATGAACGGCTGGCCTTCAGCATCGCGCTGCGCCAGCACCGCCTGAAACGGCTCTAATCCCGTTCGAGGTCTGATATGATCCGTGCCCATTGTTCGTCAGTTCCTTTCGGAGAGAAATCCACTTTCAGAATATCAGCGGCGGATTGGACGATGGCGTTTTCCCGTTGCAATTGTTCCGGCGTGACTTCGCCCGCCGCCAACCGCCGCAGGTCTTCAGCGCGTTGACGGCCTTCGATCAAACGGATGTCAATCGCTTCATTCATCATTCCTAATCTACCGTCGTTCCGTCCCATTGCCAAGCTCGCTTGTGCCCGCGCCGCCACTCGCCCGTCTCGAACGCTTGTTTTCAATCCGGGTCACCATCCGACAGGTCATATTCGTGGATGATGATTGGCGGTCGTGACGCGTGTGGCTGAATGAAAATGCCGATGCCAGCACGGACGTGCGGTTGGTTGGGGAATTTCCGGCGCAATCCGCCGCTCAATACCCAAATCAAGAGAGCCAGCAAGAGATAAATGGCTCCAATGAGAAAATAGAGGGCGTGTTCGTGGATGAATCCATCAAGGTGTTTTAATCCCGACGCTTCCAGTTCGAGTGCTTTAATTTGCCAAGGTTGCATGATGTCCTCCTTATGCCGCGACGCTCTGCGTCACTGGTTCGGTTTCATGACTTCCGATGATGGCTTTTTGTTGCCGCTCGTATTCGCTCAACGACGGCATTTCCACCTCGGCCTTGCGCGAATAGGCCCGCGTCATGGCTTTGCTGTTATGTCCAAGGTTCACTTGCGCATACCGTTCGGGATAGCCCGCCGTCTTTGCCCGTTCCGCCCACGCGTAACGGTAGCTGTGCAACGACACGCCTTTGATGCCAAGTCCATCGCAGCGTTGCTTGAACTCCGTGGCGCGGTCGCCCGCGCGGACTGTCCGCAGATAAGGAAACAATGGGCCGCTGCCCGGCAAGTCCCGCAGGATTTCCGCCATGTCTTCATCGAAGCGCATGATGGCAACCGTGTCGGTTTTCATCCGCTTGTAGCTGATGACGTGGTTGTCCCAATCAACATTCTCCGCCTCAAGGAATGCCAGGTCGGATTGCGACGCGCCCAGGTGCCACGCCAGTTTATAGAACGCCTTGCGTTCGGGATTGGTTTCGCGGGCGACGATAGCCAGATGTTCGGCCAGCGTGATGCCACGCTTTTCTTTGAACACGACGGCCGGCCAGCGTTTCTTGGGCAGCACCGGCCACGGCAGCCACGTCATGTCCAAGGCGAAGTTGTGGATGCGCCGCAGATAGACGTTGGTCGAAACTTTCCCGGCTTCCAGCACGCGCAGAAAATGTTCCGGGCGAGTTTCCAGAAGCGGCTGATGCCGGATCGAGTCGAACGCCTTGTCCCTGATGGCGGTCTGCCAGCGGTGTTGGGTCTGGTCTTTTTTGAGCTTCACCAGTTCGTCCATGACGAACTGCCAGTTGCGCGTGGCGATTTGCGGGTCGCTCGCTGCCAGATACGCGCGGGCGATTTGCAGGTTCACGGCGGGCTGCTGTTCGGCTTCCTGCCGCGAGTGGAACAAGCGAACGGCGGTGGCACGGTCGCTCGTATGCAGGCTGTCCTGCTTACCCGTCACTTCGTCGTGAATGTAATAACGTCCGCCTTTTTTTCTTTTATAGAGTCTGAATCGTTTTCTCATAACTGTGTTTACAGTGATGAGGTTACGACGGTTGATCTCGACTCCGGTAGGGAGCAGGTGGGAGTTACGCAGAGCAGGCCAGAGTTAAATTTTGCTGGCACTTCCGCTGGCACTCGTCTGTGGAAGTTTCCAAAACCCTACAGTTCCAACTGGTTAGGTTTGGAGGCGAGGGTCGGAATCGAACGAGGTAAGGGGATTTTTTCAAAATCCACTACTCCGCAATTACCACCCCACCACCAGAGGCGAACAGCCTCATAACTAACGAACGCCAATAGAATCAGGCATTCTTGCACGTTTGTCAAGCACCAGCGATTACGCACCCAATACCAATCAACTACTCACCAATTACTCATTCATCACCCATTCACTGGCACTTTCACTGGCACTAAAAACATCACAAATCCGATTGATTCATCGCCACATTAACACCGCGCTGGCCCGTGTGTGCGGTTGACTGCGCTCATTTCGCTCCGCCAACCCAACGCACGCGCCGCGACGGTTTGGTTAATGGCCGGTCCGTGCTGCTTCCCGTCACGCGTGGCGGAGACGATTATATGTTCGTTCCGCCCGCTGCTCCGTCCAGCAGCACCGACCGTCTTTCAATTTCGTTTTCGCTAAACCAACCGGCTCATCCGCCTTACAGTTAAAACGGGGGGGGGGATTCTGAAATAATGCCATTCTGCCGTTAAAAAACAGAGTTCATTTTTTAACACGCCCACAAGTATTTTGAGAATCGGTGCAGAATCGGAATGCCGATTCGCTCGTCACTTATCAGGCATCCGCCGATGCGGTTTCCGCCGTGTTCATCCCGTCTGCACCCGCGCCTCTGGTTGCTCCGCGCAACATCGCGCCGGCGGTCGAAACATTTTTTCGCCCGCCGTCACTCAGTTGCTGATGCTCCGCTGCCCGGCGGCACAGTTGCAGACGGGTGCGTTTTGTCAGGAGCGGGGCTGCTCTCTCCGGGCGGGTGAAGAGAGCAGTCCCGCTCCTTCAGAACAAAACGCAAAACATGAACACAACAGAAAACCTCATCTCAACAGGATGCCCCGCAACCGCTCCGCAGCCAGTCAACCAAGTCATCAAGCCAGTAAAATTCCCGGTTCAACCCCAGGAATGGAAAATCGTTTCATTACGGGAATGTCCCACACCTGACACCATGCAACACTGTGAAACACCAGAGCAGGCAGCCGCCTATTGGAATACGCATATCGCCAGTCATCCTTACTTCAATTCTGAATGTGAATGTTTGGTGGTATTTATCCTCAACACACGTCGGCGCATCAAAGGCCACTATCTGGTGTCCATTGGGACGATGGATACGATTCTCTGTCATCCGCGTGAAGTCTTCCGTTTAGCCATCATGGCAAGTGCTGCTGCAATCATCATTGCGCACAATCACCCGAGCGGTGAATCAACTCCTTCACAGGCGGATATAAACATCACCCGCGACCTCATTCGAGCCGGCCAACTTCTTAAAATCGAAGTCCTCGACCACATCGTCATTGGAAATCCAAATCATTCCAGTCTTCGCAGTCTTGGGTATTTTTATTCCTAGCCGACCACGGCTATCAAAAAATGGGAGCTAATTATTGCTCGTAATATAGCTAATTTCTTGGTTTTAATCACGACAGTTTGTGGCTGATTTTCAGACGACTTCAGACAAGTAAATCGTTCAAAGCTGCGCGCGTTTCATTGCACGGCAACTCCGGCAGCTTGCTGGTCATGCAAATCTGCATCCAAGCAGCAATGGCGGTTATTAGGAAGTCAAGCAAGCGTCTAATATACACAATTCAACCGGCCTGACCGCCCCTGACAATATGTCGAAGCCCATAGGTCGTAATTTGCCGTGTGCGCGCGATACATCAATTTGAGTGCGCGCCCATTTGCGAAGGGCTTCACGGTTACGGACAACTGTTCCAAGCAAGCGCGAAACCGACGCGACGTTGTCGGCATCAACAGAAGAGCCAGTTGATTCCAATATTAATTGCTGCGCGGCTGGATCTCGCGTCAGCCTTTGCCGAACTGCACGAATTGTTTCGCGAGGGAACCCCGATAATCTTTCAGACTGTAGGGCTGAAGGCAAAGATTGGACATAATCACTAAATTGCCTTGTATCTGCCTTCGCATTTACTAACCAAGCAGTTGCAGGCATGGAGTTGAAAGGTTCTCCGGAGTAGGAGTTCCAAATTGTTTCAATTGTTTCCGCGCCCTTCCAACCGCGACACAAAGCTATCAGAGGGCCGGACGGTTCACGTGAATGTTGTGCAATTTCATCAAGTTTTGCGCCTAATTCGATGTTTCCAGGATAGTGAATCGCCAAATAGCGGGCTGCTTCAAACCATACCTGGACTTCGTTATGCCCCCAACTGACGCTTGTTATATTGCCATCTATTCGCATTTTATTAAAGAGGCTGAGACAGAAATCCTGAAAGCTTTGTTGCCTCTCTTCTAAAATTGACAAGGCGAGAAAGACATCTACGTCCATATTCGCTTGCCGTCGAAACTGGTCAATTAGGTTTTTTGGAATTGAAAGTGCTTGATTGCGCTTTCCTGCTTGAGCTAACTGGCAGACAAATACGTCCCAGCTTTCCAGCATATCCCAAATTCGATCACCACAAGCCTTTTGTAGTGAATCCCAGCCTTCGATTACAGCTCGTATAAACTCCCAATTCTGCGCGGAATCAGCATAACTTCGATATTTTCGCAATTCGCCATTTCGCATCAGGCTCGGATCCATGAGCACCTCCGGCTTTCCTAGGGCCAATAATCCCACAAAGGCTGCCTGTCCACGTTCATCATATTCAGGACCAGTGGTTATTATTTCCGTCTTCAACTGGCTGATATATTGTTCCAGTTCGTTCTGATTGTTCCTGACAGATGAGTAAAATGCTTGCGCAGCGGCAGTTCGCACTGAACCGCTCTGTTCACTGACATATTCGGCAAGTAAATCAGTAATAAATGAGTCGTGACGATGTATAAACCTACTAAGAGAATGCACCAACTCAAGTCGGAGTTCTTCATGCAAAGTCTCAATTAGTGCGTCGAGACGTGGGCGAAAATCAGGATCATTTGCATACACTTTTGCTATTGCGGACAGCATCGGTTCTTTGTCATCTAGTTCGCGTAATGCTGCCTGCCGCACCATTCGATTGTGTGGAAACTTTTCTAGCAAATGCCATTTTGACCAATACCAGAAGCTTCCGTCATTATCATCCCGCAATCGTCGTTCGATGAGCGGTGTGACATCGGGGTTGTTGAGACAACCGAGTTCATCGAGTCCAAGGAGGATTTTCCCAATATCAAATCCTTTTGCATGTTCAAGTAGAGCAAGAAGCCGTTTTTGACATACTATTGGATCGTCTATGAACTTTGGCAGATAATTCGCTACCCCACCGACTCGTTTCTCATCGCTCATGAAAGTTGAGATACATTCACGAATACTCGAATCACCAACCCCGCCAATATCTAGCAAAGCGTGGATAATCCATTGGGGAGCTACTTTGCCACCTTTCAACCGATCAATCAAAATCATTTTGCACTTCTCGGTGCGCGCAAGCATGGCAACGTGAGCAATGTTGTGTTCGTCATATCTGTCTAATCCATATTTTTGGAGCCATTCTTCTGCGGCAGCAATAATTTTTGGATGTGCCTTGAAACCCGCCAAGATGAAGTCCCATCCGTTATCATTTCCCAACCTCCAGAGATAATCCTCACTCCTGAGTATTGTTGCAAGAATCTCTGCCACATCATCATCGCCCGGAAATGCTCGGATAAGATATTTTAGCGCCACCCTGTCATCCCATTCAGTCGGCATCATCTGCTTCTTTGCAGACCGCAGAGCGGTCAAACGAATTTCTTTATCCTTTGGCCAGCCATTCTTTAGTGCGTTGATCAAATCATCTTCCCACGGATACCGCAGGCGACTGTCACGGTGGAAAAACTTAATCAAAGACTCCTTTATCTCAGAAGACTTGTCCCCTCTTTGGACTCGATGAATTATAGCGACGCCCCGCAACGATTCTGAACGGGAGTCGCTTGCCTCGATCAAAAGGGCGGGAAGTTGGGAATGCTGGGGCCAACCTAGAGCAAGAGCGTGGAGAACTGCGGCAAGCAACTCGCCATCTGCCGGTGTGCCAAGGACGCTAATCAGTCGGTCGGCAAGTTCTGGCCAAGCATTGGCTCCCGCAGCAATAGATTCAGCTATGTCCTTTAATTCACTTTCGTGTTCGGAATTGAAAAGTGCAACGAAAAACTGTTTCCCAGTATTACAAGATGGGGCGTCCGCAAGTCGCTTAAACAAACTTCCTCTCCAACGTCCCTTTCCCGGAAACCATTTTTTAAGTTTATCGCGAACCCGTCTGCCGAGAATCTCGGAATCAAGTCCTTGAACTATTTCTATCAGCAAGGATTTTCTGAAAGGCATCCAAGTGGAACATTCGACTTCAGAAAAAATGTCGTCCGCAATTCTTTCTGCTATTCCAACCGAGCAAGTGAGATCGGAAAAGACTGCGCGCGCCAGGAAAATCTTTCTTAACGGATATTCAAGTGGATGTGATTTGGCTTGGAACACATCGGTAAGAAATGAATCAACTTCGTCTTGGCGATTCGCGAGGTGTAAAACCGCCAAAAGTGTTTCCTGCCAACTTGGTTCAGACGATTCAGCTAAGATAAATTGCTTGAGCTTTTCGAACGGCCATCGTGCCAATTCTTTCGCAGCTAGGAATTCTTGGAGGCTTCGATGGAGGAACCCTATCTGCTCTGGTTGGCGTTGGACCAAGATGCCCACTTCCTGGGTGGCGCGATCAATCAATTGAGAAGCCACTTCGATTGCTTCCGATGCTGGCTTTTGGAATCCCGTTCCTTGGTAAAAATCAGCGAGTGCTTCACGAGCTTTATCCTGTGGGATCGACTCTGAACCAGGCGATTGATGAATGAAAAAGGCCAAAAACTGTATGCCTCGTTCGGTCAAACGTGGGTTCTGCTGGTTGGCAGAACCCTGCAACGAAGCTTGGGCACGTCTTTGCGGTTGTTCAAAAATAAGTGTTTTTGTAATCGCTTCGAGCGCGTCAAATCGATTACGAGGGAGAACGCGCCCCTGCAAACGTAGGTATATTAAAGCGGAAAGAAGGAGAGGAACGCCCGCCAATTCAGAGAGCGCATGATCTTGTTCGATTTCCGCCATGAATGAGTCGGTATCACGAACCGTCGCCGAGGTGATCGCCTTGTTTGAATTGTCTCCTCCCAATGCTACCGAATGGAAATGTTCGAACCACGCCATCGTGAAATGACGTTGCTGCTCATTTCCAAAAGGTAATAATTCAGCCTTTCTCCAATCCGAGTTGAGTCCACCCATCCGCTCATAACCAACCGGCCTTGCCGATGCAATGACCGGAAGCCGTCGAGGTATGGCAAAATCGAGAATCTTTGTCAGTGAAGTGCTGGCAGCGGTCGGGTCACTCCACTCATCAAGCCCATCAACTAATAAAAGTAATCGTTCATCCTCTAATGCTTCTTTGAGGAGTTCTACAGTTTGTGGTGGGGCGCTCAGTTTGTGAAGCCAACTGTTCAGAAAATCGTTAATGCTAATAACCTCTTGGTTTGCAACGAGCCGGGTCAGAAGCGCAAAAGGAACAAAAATGGGAAGGTAACTGCCGAATCGTCGTGCAAGACCCTCCGTTCTCGGCCGATCTGACAAAAGGTCGAGAGCGAGGAACCGCAGTGCAGCACTCTTCCCCAATCCTGGGCCTCCTAGAATTACACCCCTTTCCACGCTTTCAAGCCAGTCGAACAAATTTAATTTCGTTCGTTGTTCTATTGTTCGAAAGCCACCTCGTTCCGATTGCGTTTTTGATAACTTTGAATCTTCTGTAGATGTCTTTTTGGACTCGTTCTCACTATTCTGGGGTGGTTTGTCACCAGTGCTTAGCGGTTCGATTATTGACGTTATGGAATCAACAAGCGGAACGACATATCGCTTTTGTAGTTGCAATTGAGGAGCGACCTCTCGCAAAGCACCGGCGGCCGCGGGCAGACCGACATCCACCGTAGCGAAATGTGTAATGTAAAGCTCTCGAAATCTTCGACGCGCTTCGATGCGCTGCTGCTTATTTAACCTTCGTCCTGAAAGCGTCATTGCAACATCCCTCCCGCAGAATGCTTCAACCCATGCCCGACCAAAAAAATCATCTACCAAGTCAGGGTGCTTTTTCAGGCGGACAGATAAGCAATCTATATCCTGCGGCACAAACTCGATGCCCTTGGTGCGACATATCTGTGCCTGCTTCTCAACGGCTTTCGCCAGATCTGTCGGGGAAAGGCTCACGGTTACTGCCAAATGAAAAACGTCCGAACGTTTCGCCCAATCATTTTCAAGGAATTTGGAAACCGCCTTTTCAAGATCTGAGGCCGAAAAATCAGAATAACGCTTGCACTGCCAAGTCGAGTAGCCACCGTCGGAAGTGCGTCTTACATAAATGTCTATTCCTTGTTGCTCCTGCCCTTGGATTCCGTATCGTCGGCAGTCAGCAACACTAGCCTCTCGCAAAGCCAGTCGGTAACAAAGTCGTTCGAAATTTTCCCATGACAATTGATTGAGCGGCAAAACCTGGGATCGCGTTTCGACTGGCGCTGCCGGGACTGATTCGTTGACATCTTCGTAGTCAATCCAAAGGTCTGAGTTTTGTTGTATATCGGGGTTCATCCTTGAGGATACAAGTTACAATCGCGGGTCAACCGGTTCACTTTCCATTGCGAGCACGCCAAAGACAGCTTCGTGAACCCGGCGCAACGGTTCTTTGCGGGCAAAACGTTCGAGCGATTCTATACCGAGCGCGAATTCCCGCAGGGCCAAAGACCGCTTTGTCGAAAGCCCGCGAGCGCGCAGGCGTTCCAAGTTTTCCGCCGCCGTGTATTCCGGGCCATAAATGATCCGAAGGTATTCACGTCCACGACATTTCACAGCGGGTTGGACAAGTCCCCGCCGTCCTTTGGCTATGAAATCAAATGGTTTAACGACCATACCTTCGCCACCGCGTCCGGTGAGTTCCTCCCACCAGCGAATGCCTTCGGCTTCACTGTTGGAATCGGTCAAGTCAATGACATGAAACGGTGTGGCAACGATGATGCCGCCGGCCAGACGTGCAAGCGTTTCCATGTGCCAGGTATGCGGTTTGTCGGTGTGGACTGCGCCTTCGGTAGCGAGCAAATGAAACGGTGCGAGTTTGAGATCATTCACTGAATTTACCGGCCAACAATAACGACGGTAGGCTTCAATGTAATCACCCACCATTTGCCGACGAGAAATTGTGCGTGCCAGCAACTCGCCCACATCGAGGCCGCCCGCCGCAGCTTGTTCAAGAGTGGCAACTTCTGCGGCGAGCGATGCGCGTGCTGAAGCACCAACGGCGGCGTATTGTTTTTTTAATAATTCCTGCGCTTTTGCCGACCACGGCATCAACTCGCAGTCGAGACAGAGCCATCCGGTTTTTAATTCATCCCAAAAACCGGCGGTTGTGGCAGCAGTTTGAACGTAAGTGAGAAATTCACGCTCCAAATTTACATCGTCGAAAAAGCGCCGGCCAGTGCGTGTGTAGCAGATGCCGATGCCTTCGCCTGTTACCCCGAAACTTTTGCGCGCGGCGTCCTCATCGCGACAGACGATAACGACCGCCCGCGACCCCATGTGTTTTTCTTCGCAGACAACACGCGGCACACCAGCATGACGAAAATAAGCAAAGGCTTCGGCAGGATGTTCCAACAGTCCCGGCGCACTGCTGGTTTCGCTCGGCGACATCGTGGGGGGCAGATAAATCAGCCACTTTGGGTTCGCGGCGAACCGACTCATCACTTCCAAAGCGGCAGTGGCGTTCTCCTCGCGAATCGTTACGTTGCCATGCAAACGCGTTCCTACGATGCGCTTGCCCGTCACGTCGGCGAGGTCGAGTAAATCGTCATGCTGCTGTTGCGCAGATAAAACCGGAGCTTGGGTTTCGGCTGGCAAAAATGGCTTGCGCGATTCGGCGTAAGTATTTTTCGCAGGAACGGAGACCAGTTCTTTTTCAGGATACCGCAACGCCGTCAGCTTTCCGCCGAAAACACAACCAGTATCAATGTTGATGGTGCGGTTCAGCCATTCTGGTTCGGGCACCGGGGTATGCCCATAAACCACCATCGCCGACCCGCGATATTCAGCCGCCCAATTGTATCGCACCGGCAGTCCAAACTCGTCGGTTTCGCCGGTCGTTTCCCCAAAAAGCGCGAACTCCCGCACCGCACCAGAACCGCGCCCCTGCATTGATTCCTTCATGCCAGCGTGGGCGACGACGAGCTTGCCATCATCGAGGATGTAATGACTCACGAGTTTATGGATGAAATCTGCGGCAATCCGGCTGAAGCCTCGGTATGCCGACTCGTATGCCTCAAATTGTGCGAGTGATTCCGCCAAGCCATGTGTGATCTGAACGTCCTTGCCCCAGATTTTGCGCATGAACTTCATGTCGTGATTGCCCGGCACGCACAGTGCCGTCCCTGCATTGACGGATTCCAGCACTAGCCGAACCACGTCGGGAATTTTTGGTCCGCGATCAACCAAATCGCCGACAAACACGAGCTTGCGTCCTTCAGGATGTTTCCAAGCGCCTCCTGGCTGCGCGGTGTAACCTAGCTTGCCAATCAGTTCGACGAGTTCATCAAAGCAGCCATGCACGTCACCAATTATGTCGAACGGTCCATGCTCACGTTTCAGATTGTTCCATAACGGCTGACGCTCAATCGTGACAGCCTCGATTTCTTCCAGAGATTTGACCACGAAGACATGGCGAAAGCCTTCGCGCTCCAGACCGCGCAAGGAACGGTGCAACTGCTGTGATTGCTGTCGAATGACGTGTGGACCGAAATCGCGGTCTGGACGGGTTTTATTCCGTTCGTGTGCAATGCGTTCCGGCACGTCGAGGACAATTGCCACCGGCAAGCAATGAAACTCGCGGGCAATTTCCACGAGTGATTTACGAGACTCCGGCTGCACATTCGTCGCGTCCACCACAGTGAGCTTGCCAGCGGCAAGCCGTTTGCGGGCGATGAAGTGCAGAACTTCAAAAGCGTCTTTTGTCGCCGCTTGCGAATTTTCATCATCAGAAACCAAGCCCCGGCAATAATCCGAGGAAAGAATTTCCGTGGTTTTGAAATGCTTTCGCGCAAACGTGCTTTTGCCCGAACCGGACACGCCGATCAGCACGATGAAGGAAAGTTCAGGTATCGTAATTTTCATGGCTACTTTAGCGTGCAACGCTCAATTGCTGCTTGAATTGCAAGTGCATCCCCAATTCCCAGCGCTTTCATCTTTTCTAGGACTGGCAGCCACTTTTGATCTCCACCTGCTTTGGCGAAGCGAATGATCGAATCGGCGGCGGTGCCGATTAACTCCCACTTCCGTAAAACGTCGGGTGAATCAGATTTTAATTCTTGCAGCAGCGGTTCAACAATTCTTATGTCGCCTCTTTGCGCAAGTCCCACAAGTGCTTCGCCTCGAATTTCATGATCGGTTTCAGTCAATCGAGCAAGCAAAGCCTCGCGAATTTCTGGAATATCAGTTTCAATCATTGAGCCAATTCCAAAAGTGGCCCAATTCCGCACATCCCGATCTTGATCGGCAGATAATGTGATGAGTGCCTTAATTGCGCGCGTATCCTCACAACTGCTCAACCCATGCACAACAGCATAGCGAACATCAGCGTTAGGGTGCTGTTTTAATAACAAGAGAGCTTCGATACATCGTGGATCGTGGAGATGCCCCATTGCATGAGCAATAGAACTCAAAACACCGTCGTCTGATTCTTGACGAATCATGCCGAGTAGAAGGTCAACACACTGGCTTACAACCAATTTCTCTTTCACGCCATTCTGCCCTAAAATAGTTGCTCCTGTTTCGCGTGATTTGGCGTCACCGCTTTTAATCAGTTCGCTTACAGGCTCTATTATTTGTGGCAATCTGTGCTGGAGAGTCCAAACCGGATGCCAATATTCATCGTTATCTGCATCGGCATCCTTGGTCAGCACAAGGCGGATTAACTCGTCAGTCGAGCGTGAATTATTTCGATATTTTTGAGCACGGTCATCGCAATCACTCATGATTGCCTCCTCTCAAAAATCCCCATCTGCGTCGGTGAACCAACGGTTGGATCTTCTGGGCCGACCGGAAGAAAGCGCGTTTTGTAACCAGTGCTTGCGGCCACACGATTTGCCCAGTCCTGAAACTCCTCGCGCGTCCACTCGAAACGATGGTCGCGGTGACGGAATTTGCCGGCGGGCAGCGTTTCCCATTTCACGTTGTATTCACGATTAGGCGTCGTGACCACGATGGTTGCCGGCCGCGCACATTCAAATAGCACTCGTTCAAATGCGGCCAATCGGGGCGGGTCAAGATGTTCAACGACTTCCACCACGGCGGCAGCATCAAAGCCAGCCAGCCGTTGGTCACGATAAATAAGTGAGCCGTGCATCAGGCGCAGGCGTTCCTTTTGCATGGGCGGCAGACGGTCGAAATGCAAACGGTCTTTGGCGATTTCCAGTGCGCGATGTGATACATCCATGCCGACGATTTCGGTGAATTGCTTTTCCTTCAGCAACAATTGCAGGAGCCGGCCTTCACCACAGCCCAAATCCAAAACTCGGGCCGCATTGCTGCCTTTGAGCGCGGCGATCACAGAACCAAGCCGTTGTTCATTAAGGCTGATGTTTTTTTCGATAGCCTCTTCTTCTTGCGCGTGAGTTTCGGCAACAAAATCCGGGTCAGGCTCGCTTTCGTCTGCCAATTGAGCCAGAGCGTCATCCACCAGACTACGCTGATGTTTGAGATAGCGGCGTGCGATGGCTTCGCGTTCGGGGTGCGCCGCCAGCCACCCCTCACCGTGGCGCATCAGCTTCGCGACTTCATCGTCGCTAACCCAATAATGTTTGTCGTTGTCCAGCACTGGCACGAGGACGTAGAGATGGCTGAGAAGTTGTTTGAGCGGCAGAGTGGCTGCCAATTCAACGCGAAAATAGGCGCTTTCACCCCAATCAGGAAAGCGGTCATCCAACGGCAGCCGCGTTGCGGTGACGTTGTAGCCAAGCGGCTCAAACAACTTTCGCAAAAACTGCTCACCTCCACGGCAAGGCAGTGCGGAAAATGCGACCTGAAGCGGTATTGATACGTCCACCAACTCTGGCCGTTCCTTGCTGTTGCCGGTCAACGCGGTGCCAAATACGTCAGCAATCGCCACACTCAAAAACGATGAAGCTGCGTAAGGCCGGTCGTTGACGTATTGCTCCAATGCGCCACCTTCACCAGAGGGTCCGCGACGATTTCGCACCAGTCCAACCGGATCAACTTCCACAAGCAACGCGACGGTGCATCGCTCGTTGCTGGCTTCAGGATAAAAAACGTGCGCTCTGCCAAACGAAAGATCAAACGACTGCGGGCGCGCTGGATTTTTGCGAAGCAAGTAACCCAGGTCGGTCGCAGGCTGATGTGTTGTCGTCAGTGTCAGCAGCATGGGGCGAGAATATAGTGATTCCGCCCGTTAATCATGGCAAAAATTCCAAATCTACAAATTTAAGATTTTTCGTTCTTACCGTTCTCAACTTCCGTGGCCGCAATTTCGAGAATCACCGGTTGGCCTTCCGTGATAAGCTTTCGCTGATTGCTTGGCAATTTGGCGAGCAGCGACAATTCCAACCGCTGCATGACCGTTTCAATCCGCCGCAAATGATGGCCGCGAACGGAAATCTCGTGCGTGGTAAAGACGAGCTTGAGGTTTTGCTCGTCGCCGCCACTGTCGAGTTCCGCAAAGATGAAATGATTGTGCGGCAACAACAGTGAACGCTCTGGCGTTGCTTCAATGCGTAATCCGCGTGCCTGTGGGTCGCTGGCCCAACATTCGGGTGTTTTTGTGCTCATATTTTTGTATGGTTTGATGTTTCGGTTGATGTTGTTGAGCCAGATGGAGACGGAAAATTCGTTCGGCGGCTCGACGACCGAAGCGAATAAGATAACCGTGCAGCCGATTCCAAAGCCGATGCTGTCCGCGCGGGACAAAACCGGCCGCAAATTCCATCGCCAGTGGCCGATGGCCGGAGCGGGTGATATTCTCACGAAGTTGCTGCTTGTCCGGCGTGAAAATGCGGATGCCGCGCCGACCGCGCGAAATGGTCACATACCATTGTTGCGCGTTCGTTGCAGGCTTGACGGTCGAATCGGAGAACAGGACATAATCCACCGTTTTGCCTTGCGAACCATAGGACGTGACCGCGTAGCCGGGAAGGAATTCACGGAAAGATTTGTCCAGGACGCGGCCATCCGTCAGTTCAACGCCGCTATCGGGGCGGACAGATTTCACGGTGACGAGTTCACCATTGGTCACGCGCCCGCCTGACGCCAATTTCCGATTTGCCTTGAGATGCAACCGGTCGCCATCAGCGACAGAAAGCTCGCGCGCCTGGCAGACCGTGAGGCGGTCGAGCAATCGGTTTGAGACCGTCACAAACTTCCCATCAACCTCGACAAGCACGCCCGACTTCAAAATGGCCACCAGTTTGCCTTTCGCCCCCGGTTTGGCATCACGGACTTTCTGATTGAAGACAATCACGGCATCGGGCGGATAGAAACGCTCATCGCGCTTTTGGGCATTGGTGAGGTCAATTCTTTCCAGTGCTTGAACCGCCGAGTCTGTCGCGCCGAGCAAACCCTTTCCTTTTAACGCATCGCGCACGCGCGAGTTGACGCGATGCACTTCGCCCCACGTCTGCGAGACAACGACCGCCGAAGCATTTTGATCGACGAGCCGGAGATATTCATCGGCGAGCTTGTCGGGTTGTTCGCCAATGCCACACGCGACAATCGCACCCATCTTGTCGAGGCGTTCAAATGAATCGCCCAACTTGCCCGCCGCCGCAGCTTCGACCGCGTTGCGATACAGCCTGATGTGCTTGCGTTCCTCATCGTCACGACCCATCGCCGGGTCTTGCCGACGAATCTTGTGCAATTCGACCGGCTTCACTCCGGCATGGCGTTCAATGGCGAGCAGGGCATCCGAAGCCTCAACCGCTCCGTGTTGCCGGGTGTCGCCGGAGAGAACCAGCCGTCCGTGCCGCTCATGGATCAACCGGACAAGCTCCAGCATCTGTCGCCCGCCAATCTGTCCAGCTTCGTCCACCACGATGACGGCGCTGTCAGCCAGTTCACGCTTGATGAGAAAATTGGCGACCGTCGTTGGCGTCGGAAACCCGGCCTTGTCCATTTCCACGACTTGTTGACGTTGCGGCGCGAGAACGACCACGCTCCGGCCAGACTGCCGCAGCTGCTCCACCAGTTCGCGCAGGACAAAACTTTTGCCCGTCCCCGCGCCGCCGCGAAAAACAGAAACGCCATTTGTCGAACGCAGCAAGGATTCGAGGGCATGGCGTTGTTCATTGTCGAGTTGCGAACTTGCCGGGCGGGGATTCGACACCAGCGGGAGACAATCCCCGACGCCATCTTTCGCGGTCTGAACGATTTCCCATTCGCGCAGCAGAACTTCCCGCAGGGTCACTTCACCTGGACGGGCTGTGTCCCGAATGTAACCGCGACGTTGGGTGAAATCCTTGAGTTCGGAAACCGAAAAACTTTCACCGCGCGCCCGCCCCAATGCCTCCTGCCACAACTGACATTCAAGCACGACCGAGTTGCGGTCGAACAAATGTTCCTCCGCCCACTGAACGGCTTCACCAACACTGACGCGGTTTTCTTCTTTCGTAATACTCTGCGGTTGCTCTGCAAGCTGGCGCAACGAAGCCTGTTCGGATTTGCTCAACTGCGCCTCCCACAATTGCCGCAGTTCGTCCCGGTTCAAATCTTTCTGTTTCCGTGTGCGCTTTTCCGTGGCGAGTTTTGCGCGGAGTTCCGAGATGTTCGCGCCGCCAAGTTCCGGGTGATCCGCCAGCAGTTTCGCCAAAGCTGCATCAATTTCCGCATCTCGCTTGGAAAAGCGCCGGCAAAGTTCCTCAGACACGCCCTCGATTTCAAAATCGCCTCGTGGCCGGTTGCGAATCCGATACCCGAATGCCTTCAAGTCACGGGCGAACTCGTGGTAGTAGATGTTTTCTGCGAATTTCCTCGCCCGCAGCAGTTCGTAATTCTCAAGCGCTTTCCACCGATTTTCCACGGCGTCGAAAGTCGCGTTAAACACGATGCAGTGGGTATGCAAATGCGGGTCGAGGGCGCGGGAGGTATCATGGGTGAATTGTGCGGCGACGAAATTCCCGGTGAGCCGCTCGCTCCGCACGCCACCAACGCGAACACGAGTTGCCGCGAAAGCCTCGAAATCCTTCAAGGCTGCCTGCACCGCCCGCGCATGAGCCTCGAAAATCCGCTCGTCATTGCCGAGGAACCCCACAAGGGACACCGACTTTGGCGGTGAAAAAGTGAAATCATAGAAAATCCGCCGATTGGCCGTGTTTTTGTCGCCTTCAGTCCGCGTGGTGTTTTGGCGCTGTGTCAGCTTTTCGCCTGTGCCCGGCTGCTGATTCTCGCATAACCGCAGAAAATCATCGGCGCGGACTTTTCCGGCCAATCCGAGACGCTCCGCCCCCACGCCAACCCATTCGCCGGACACGCGCTGCCCTTCATCATAGTAATCGCCGACGCAGAGGTGTTCCTCGAAGTATTCCCGCGCGTTTTTCAGGTTGTATTGTGTCTTTGCCGTAACCACACCCGGACATTACACGGACTGTGCGCGGTCATTGTGTGCCTGGCACACCATTGCTCCCCCGGATTATGATGAACTGCCTCCATGAGAACGACCGCGACTCTGAAGCCGGGCAACCAACTGTGGGGCATTTACCACACCGACCGGGAATATGCCCGCGTGATGGGTGATCCACTTCGCACCGTGGTTGAAGCTCCCACAAAGCTCGCAGCCGAGGAAGGAGCCGCCCGACTTGGTTTCAGTGAACCGTGGGCGCATCCGGTCGCCGCAACTGAATTGAGACGGGCACAGTGGCTTTCCAAACGCCGACCAGGACATCGGCAAGAACTCGCGCACAAACCATCTCACGGCATCCGCATCTGAACATCTGATTATGCAAACACCATCCACAGCTCAAATTCGCACTGCCATCGAAGTGCTCAAAAAATTTGGCGAACACATCAATCACAACGCCGTCAACACGGTGATCGAATTATCCGATTCACAGCTTCACGACCGGCAACCTGGCCGCATTGAAGCCCGGACAATTGAACAAACCACACGCATCGAAACTGTCGCCGCGCAATTGGAATCCTGGCGCAACGAATTGTTGCAACAGGGGAGGCAGTGCGTTTCTCAACATGTTTAAGACAGGACAAGCCTTACTCCTTCGCCAGCGAAGGTCTTTGCGTCCGCGAAGTGGTCGCGGTTTGGACGCGGAATGTCCGCGCCATCGCCCGGCCTGCTGGCCGTGGCCGTGTCCAGTCCGCGACCGCGTCCAGTCCGAAACCAGTCCGCATCCGCGCCACGCCCGTGACCGTGTCCAGTCCGTAACCATGTCCTGGCCATGCCCGCATCCGCGCCCGCAGCCAGTCCATGTCCGTGACCGTGTCCGGGCTGCGAATGTCCGCGTCCAGCCCGTGTCCGCGAACTATCCGTGTCCGCGTCCAGTCCGCAGCCGCGCACAGTCCATGACCGTATCCAGTCCGTGTTCGTGTCCAGTCCGCGACCGCGCTGAATCCGCCAAATGTCCGGGTCACGGTTGCATCGCGTCCGCACTGCGGACAATTCATCTCCATATATTATCCGCGTATGTCCGCATTTGATCCAAACAATGTCCGCAAAGCGGTGTCGGAATTTACGCCACGTCACCAACAGAAGTTCGAGAACTTGCTGCCGGCCAGGGATGTCATTGTCGAGTTGCGGCAGAGACGGGCTTCGTTCCGTGCCATCGCCGAATTGCTCACGCAACATTGCCTGCCAGCCGGCAAGACGGCCATTGCTGATTTCTGTCACGAAGTGCTGGGTGAATCCATCCGGCCACACCGCCGCACTCCCAGGAAACGGCTTCCCGCCGTCGAACCGCAAGTTGAAACCAAGTTCGTTCTCCCGGCGACAGCCACCACTGTGCCCGGCGAGCCGCCCGACTCCGAGGCTGCCGCAAATCGTCCACGCGGACCGCGCATAGCTCAAATCCGCAAACTCAACCCCCCAAAACAATGAAAAGACTGATTCTCATCCTTAACGGCAAAGGCGGCGTTGGCAAAAGCTTCTTCGCCGTCAACTTCGTCCAGCATCTAAAAGACAAGGGCATTGCCCATGTCGCGATTGACAGCGACAACGAGAACTCGACGTTGAAACGGTTTCATCCCGACACCCGCTTCCTGGACTTGTCCAAACGCCGCGCGCTCGACGGCATCTTCGCCGCGTTGGAAAAGGCAAATCTTGTCGTCATGGACTGCCGTGCCGCGTCCACCGACCTGTTCATTGAATTCTTCGCCGAAATTGACCTGTTCGCCGTGCTGTCCGCGCTCGGCGCAAAGCTGACGCTCGTCATGCCGGTGAACCACGAGTCGGACAGCGTGGAACAAATCCAGCGGCTTACGGACGAGTTCGGGGACAAGTGCGGCTACGTTGTCGTCCGCAACGCGGCGCACAGCGACAGTTTCACGATCTTTGAAACGTGTGAGGTTCGCGCGCTGCTCAAAGACAAGCTCGGCGCGCGGGAAATCGGCATGAGCCGGATGCAGGACTGGCTGGTTGAGGCGCTTAACACCGAGAATCTGACCATCACAGCGGCGGCGAAACATCCCGCGTTCAGCCTGCTCGACCGGCAACGACTCCAAACCTGGCAGCGCAAGTTTTACGCTGAAGTCGAATCTGCCGCCAACCTGCTACTGCCTTCAAAGTGATGTCCAAGCCCACCACACAGCCGCCGGACTTCGACGAGGAATTCACCAAGGCCGTTGCCGAGTGGCGCGATAAACATCGGCTGCGAGAAGACGACGCGGTGATATTGCTTGTCGAATTGTTCCGCATCCACCAGCAGCATTGGGATCAGATTCGCCGCCGAGAAATACCATCCTTTGAGCAGTTCCGCGCTGACATCACGAAGCTCGTCGGCGCGGCGCAGACATTTCAACAGCAGTCATCGGCTTTACTGGAAGCGCTGCGAAGCCAGCCACCGGCTCACCGTGCCGCGAGAATCACTCGCGCTGCCGCAATCTTCGCCGCGCTCGCCGCGCTGCTGGCTGGTTATCTTATTGGGAGGGCATGGAAATGAAACTCGGCCTCATTCCGTTCGACCCGATAATTCCGCCGCCAGACATCATGCTCGCGTTGCGGCATCCGCAATACTTTTGGGCGGCTGGCGGAATTCTTCTGGCGCTCATCGCAGTTTGGCTCTTGTTCATTCCTCGAAATCGCAAAGGCTGCGTCGCGCGGCTCGGCGGTTTGAGGTGGAAGCGGAATCAGTTTTGTCGGGGCTGGCTCATCACCGGCGACACTGGCTCTGGCAAGACCAGTTCCGGCATCAACCAACTGGTGCATCAAGTTTTTCAAAACGAGCCGACATGGGGCGGGCTGTGCGTTGATGAGAAAGGAGTTTATTGGGAAACACTGGCTGCGATGGCTCGTCACTACGTCCGCGAACACGATCTGATTCATCTGCAAATCCGCGCAAACGACACCGATGCGCAGTGGACGCCGCCGAATCGCTACAACCTGACCGGCGACCGCAGTATTCCGTTCTCCACCTACGCCAAGTTCATCGTGGACACCGCGACGAGTCTTGGTCAGGGCGGGGACAAAGGCTTTTTCAAAAGCCAGGCCCAGACGCACATTGCGCACGCGCTCGAAATGCTTTTTGAATTGAACCGTCCCGTGACTTTGCTGGACGCGTATGAATTGTTATCCAATCGCGACCTGCTCGAAGAAGAAATGGAAAACCTTGAAAATCTCACCGAAACCCCACGCCGTGCCGCCGTTTACGCACACTTTTTGGATAGGTTTCTCACCCAACCTGCCGAGCAATTTGGCGGCGTTCGTGAAACCATCGGCAATTACCTGCAATACTTCCTGACGCCCGAAGTTGCCGAGGTGTTTTGCACCGGCGAAAGCACGTTTGATTTTTCGGCGATTGACCAAGGGAAAATTATTCTCACGACCATGCCGCAAAAGTTTCAGACCGAACGGCGTTATGTGAACACATTCCTGAAGCTGCTTTATTACAATCACGCTCTGCGCCGTTTCGACAAATCAAAAGCCGACCGTTCAAAAGACAATTTGCTAATTCTTTGGGCCGATGAGGCGCAGCGGTTCATGACGGCCAGCGAGGACGGCACAAGTGATTACAACTGCGTGGATGTAATCCGCGAAGCGGGCGCAACGGTTGTCGCCGCCGCGCAAAGCACGACTTCACTTGTTCCACCCCTCGGCAACGACAAATCAAAAGTGCTGACCTTGAATCTTCGTAACCGGATGATATTCCGCTCCGCCGACGAAGCCGATGCTGTTCAAGCCGCCGACTTCATCGGCAAGAAACGGGTTGTAAAACGTTCGTGGGGTTATAGCGCCGGAAAACGCAATGTGAATTACAACGAAACCGAGGAACACAAAATCAAGCCGCACAAACTGCGCAATCTCCGCGACCACGAGTGCGTTCTCGTTCACTGTGAGCGGGGATTTCGACAGGTGACGCTACCTCCTTTGGAGGCTGACGGAAATGTTTCCAAGTGGTTCTCGCGGTGGATGCGGTTGTCAAGATTGCGACCGTGACTTCAAAGGCCGCGCGGCGAAACAATTACCACAACTCGGAGGCCACCCGAAATGGCCGCAACATCCTTTTCCAGAGCAACGGGGTTGTCGCAATAGCCTTCTGGATCGTAAACGAGGCAGACCAGGGTCCGACAATCAGGGTGCGTTCGATACCTTTCCTTGTCCTCGATAAGTTGGTTGGCGACTTCCTTTTGTCCAAGGGTTTTGCGAGTCATCTTCGCCTCAACCACTACCTTCTCAGATTTCAGTAAAAAATCCATTCGGCTCGAATTCCCCGCGTAGCTAGGCGTAACTTCTTCCGGCCTCACATCATCAAAATGAAGAAGCAGCAAAGCGTGCAGTAAATCTTGAACATCATACTCATCCTTGATGCGAAATCCTGGGCGGCTGTCGTGACGCGTGCTAAGTTGCCGTGCAAACAGAGGAAATCTCCGACATACATTCTCGACCAACGCGGCAGCATCTTTCTCCGGTCGGGTTAACTGCCACGTTTCTGCTAGCGCGGATTCAAGCCTTGCTGTTGCCGCCGCACGCAGCGCCACCCAAATCACTGCTGCCTCGGCTGTGTCGCGAGGTTCAACTGGTTTGGCTATACATCGCCCCAGCAATTCTCGGTCAAGAGCGGCAAAGCCGTCACTGACAAGCGAAGGCGGGACGAAGTCCTTGCTCCAAAGCGAAGTCCAACGAAGCACCGCGATCTCGGTGAGGGTCAAAAGTTCAAGCTGGCTACTGAATTGTCGCGCTCCAGTAATTCCCAGCGTTTGTCCAGCCAATCGGTAAAGCCACCGTGTCCATGCCTCAGAATGTTCCTGTTCAAGCAGTCGGGTCAAAACATTGTTAAGCCAAGCAGCCAACTCAGCATCCGCCTTTTCATCACTCATCTGGCCCAGGCATATTCCCAACACTTCGAGCGGTCGGTATGTAAATGCAGACCGATCCGCTGGAAAAGCTTCTCGTTGCGAAAGCTTCTTCAATGCTGCACGCCAGTCCACGTCGCAAGGTAAGTTGGGACCTTTCACACGGATTGAGCGCAAATATCCTGTCGCTGCTAAAACGGGCGCCTCACTCAATCGTCTTGGCTCTGACACAAGTGCTGCCAGGTTTCCCAAGAACGAACAATTTTGTCGCGCCGAATTGAACACATAGGCAGCGAAGCCCACTTCTGGAGAAAGTCGGCTGCCGTTGGCTCTGAGGAATTGCTCCAGAGTTTGCAACTGCACTCCAAATGAAAGTGTAAGTTCCCGGCTCATAGAAACCATTTACTTGCCCTGAGCTTTACGTTGAGCATCGCCGGTGACCAGTCTGGAACGTGTTTTAGGCGACTCAGGAGGCCCGCGATTAAATCTGAATAGTAGATTGTCACAGGGAGTTTCGCTGGCAACGTGGAACGCCATGACAAGGACGTAAATTTCAGCACTTGCTCGGTCAGGGATGACAAGGAGCGATAGGTTGATTCGGGATGAATATGAACCAGCAACGGAGCGGGAAGCGGCGAAGTCTCGCGCTTGATTAGTTCTGGGCCGTTCGTGCAGAGGAGCCGCGTAAAACTTCCCAACTGTGAAATGAGGCCACGCATCGGCACATAAGTCGCCTTAAACGCTCCGTGTTTGTTTCGAACCGCAATTCCCTTTTGATCCTTATCCAAAATTAGAAATGAGTGGTCCTGCGTAACTGTGAGAAATGCGAACTCAATATTTTGTTCGTTCCCCACGCTCTCAACACATTTGCGCATTACTTGGCCGACCTCAACATTCTTCAGGGGCTTGAACGAATGGACGACCACACGAACCGTATCCCCCTTTTGCCAACCATTTCTACGTTTGATCTCTTCGAGGATTTGGACTGTGCTCTTTTCAAGCACAGCCGGATAATCTTGATAACTACATTCGGACGAAAGATTCGACAGTAAATAGTTCCCGTCTCCGCGAAAGACGGTAGTGATTCCAATAAATCGTTGTTTCTCGACGAAGCGACTTTCCAACAATTCACAAGTGCCGACACCGATAACCAACTCATCGGCGATGCTCAAGTCATGGTCCACCGTCCACGGAATTCCATTAAGCTTCGCATACAAAGCGACGGCAATGTTCTGGAGACTATACTGCAAGTTCATTTCCGCTTGGCTGATCGTGGACACCCGGACATCTTGGACTGGTATTCCCGCCATTAAGAGCACCGCTTTGGAATGCAGATACGGATTGTCTGTATCAGGAAGTTTTTCGTGTTCGTTTAATACAACCACGATTGCCGCGTCGAAACTACCGTTAGCACTGAGGAAATCCTCGACAGCCTTCCGATAAACTTGAGAGGGTTTCCCCGTAGGTTTTGCCAACCACGGCACACGACAAAAAACGAATTCAGGATTGACCAAGCCGAATGTTTTGGCAAAACCGCCGCTAAACGCCGAATTCCCTTGCTCCAAATTCACACCGTCACGGAAATACCGCAAAAATCTCTCAACAGATCCTTGAACGGAATCTGGAAACACGACCAAAATTCTTGGCGATTTCTTTCCAAAAGTGTCGCGGCTGAATGGGCCAAACCGATCCAAACCTTGCCACGCGTATTTGTGCCGCTTGCTCCGCGCCGAATCAAAACAGTAATCTACTGGTGGTGCGAGCAGATGGGTTTTATAGCTGTCCACATTCTCGATGACAATTTGCTCACCGACAGAACACTCCAATCCAGAACAAAGGGTGATGGGGGAAGCCTTGGCAAGGTAGCCCCCCATTCGTGTCACCATCACGTCCAACGCCGGGCCTGTCAGACACGCCGCCTCTTGAAACTGTCTCTCCTTTTCAAAACTCTCGTAACGGTTACCGAGCAACTGCTTGAGACATTGACTGAACGACGCACGCGAACCCTCCAACATCACATCATCGGCACAAATCGAGTCTGTGCCATCGAACGATTCGGAGAGTAACACTTGCAACCCGGATAATTGTCGAATCCGGCCAACGAGCCGGCGCTGCTCTGGTTCGGGATTTCTCCGCACTACATATAACCCTTGGATATTCACTCCCGCCGCGACCAACTCGTCGAGCGATGCGGTGATCAACCAATTTGTCGAAACCACGAGGAACAGACCAACCTCCAGCACTCCCTCTCTCAATTCAATCAATCGTGCATCCAACTCGAACTTGGGGTGAATTTTGAAGCCGTTCATGACTTGCGGTAGGCCCGCAAGCTTTCCACGGATGGCTTCGACCATTTCGCCTTTTTTGCCGCGAAAAGTGAATGGGCGCCGACGAAAGGCTTCATAGTCTGGAAACTTCTCCGGCAACACATCGTGAATCCGTGCTGCGAGCAGCTTGAGATGATCGGCACAGCGCAGTGTTTTGGATTCGCCGAACTTTGTCCCGGGATTTGCCGACCTGGGCATACCGTAGCAGACCCCTTCCTGCCAGTGCAGAAACCACGAGCCTTTCAATTGGTTTCGCAGCGGTTTGAGTTCTTTGTTGTCCGCCATTGCGCGGACGTATCCTGCGAACTCATCGCTCGAAAACCTAATCCTGAAGCCGTTCAAATAAAGTGTGCTCATTCCTGGTCCTTGGGTTATTCCACCAGCGCCTTCAAAAAAGCGTCTTTTGAGTCGGCGTAGAACTCAATGCTGATTTTCGTTGCCAGCGCGTCCGGCAGATCAAATAACTGCTTCCGTGCCGATATTGGCATCAGCAGCGTTGCCGCGCCTTTTTCCACCGCCAGTTCCGCGACGGCTACCGGGTTTGCAATCATCTCTACCGACCCGCCGAGGTTGAGCGCACCAACCACGATCAATCCGCCCTTCACGCTCCGCTCGATCAACCCGCTGCATAGTGCCGCCAGCACCGCCAGCCCGACACCATTGCCCGACGTGTCTGAGTCTAGCACCCTCAGTTGCACAGAAAACTCGTGCTCGCGCGGATCGCGGTCACCCACCATTTCCTTTGCTCGCGTGTAAAGATTTTGTTCCCCGTAACGCACACTCTCGCGGAAAGCTGGCGACACCGGCGCGTTTAGGATTTTTACGCCGTTTCCCGGCCCGACCGTCACTTCCAGCCGATACAACGCCGGGTTCGTTCCGTTCCCGCCGGGGCTGATAGTCCAGACCTGTCCGGGCGGCAGCGGGTCGCTCTCGATATGCTCGTCGCTGTGCAACTCCGGCGTGGACACGAATTGCTCCACCCCATCCACGCCCATGTGATAACTGAAATGCGTGTTCCTAAACTCCGTCCGCAGCACGCGCTTTTGTTGTTCCTTCACGCGCCGTCGCGATTCTAGCGCCAGCCGCACGATCATTTCCAAATCTTCGTCGGGAATCGTCATAGACGTATCGGGGTAAAGAAGTTTGATGAGTCCGCTCACCGTCTTGCTCACGGCCTCGATGTCGCGTCCGCTCAACGCACCGCCCCAATTTACCCGGCCTTGCAACGCAGACAACCGGCTGCCCGTCCGTAGTTTGTTCCAGCACTCCGCCAAAAAATCGCTCACCAGCCCGAAATGATCCGTCAGGTGCTCCCGCGCGCTGACTTTCGGAAATTCCCACCCAGGCACATAGCAATGGATACGATCCATGAACGCCGTGTCGTTCCGCATTTCCGGCGGCAGTGGCGTGAGCAGGTGTCCGATGCGTTGTTGTTGCGTCACGTCCACGTCGAAGTTGCCGACCATCACCATGCCGCCAAAAGCCCGGATGCTCTCCTTGCCACGCGAAAACTCGCCCGACGCCATGTAACCCTTCATGATGTTCACTCCGTCCTTCTGGTCGAACGAGATGCCCGACACTTCATCGAAGCACACCACGTCGTAATGACACACCAGACCGCGCTGACCGCTCGCGTTGTTCACGAACATCTTCGCCACCGTCGCCTTGCCGCCGGAAATCAGGTGCGAATAAGGCGAAATCTGTTGGAACAAATGGCTTTTGCCCGTGCCACGCGGCCCAAGCTCCACCATGTTAAAATTCCGTTCGACGAACGGAATCATGCGCAGCAACGTCACCGCCTTTGCCCGCTCGCTCAATGCCCCCGGCTCAATCCCAATCGAACGAATCAACAAATCCGTCCATTCTTTCAGCGTGAATTGCTTCCGCGCCTGTTCCATCGTCTGGAGCACGTCCGGCTTGGAAAGCTGAATTGGCCGCAGGCTTTCAATTGCGAAAGGGCGTCCGGCCTGTTCATCGGCGATGGCGCGGTCATACGTCAGCGTGATTTCAGCATAGAATCCGTCCGTCAACATCCGCTCGTTATCGTGAACCAGCTTGTCCTCAATCCGCACATCCTTCAGCGCGAGGCTTGGCAGTTCCGCGAGAAAGCAATCATTCTTCGCGTCCAGACGCGCCTTCACAATGTCAATCAGCTTCACCGAACCCTTCTCGCGGGCGCGCGCCTTGAACAATTCCTCTTCGCCTGTCCGCACTGTCCGGTCTTTCAGTTGCCGCTCGACGATTTGCAGGCCCTCCTCGATTTCCTTTTCATCTGTCGTGGCGCAGTAGCGTCCGAGCAGGAACTCGACGACATACGTCGGCACTGGATATTGCCGGCTGTATTTCCGCACTAGGTCTTTGCGCACCAGATAGCCTTGAAAGGCCGATGCGCCCAACTTGTCCAAATCATCCATTGTCATAATTATTGATCTCCTCCCACCATCGTGGCTTGTTTACTCAGAACCCGGCCGGTTGCGTCGAATACGACGACGCTCGTCGCCATTCCCGCGAGGTTCTCATCTTCTATCAGCAGCCCAGCCTTGCCCTCTTTGTCGAAAGGTTTCGCCTGCGTGATGCTTGTCTTCGGGTCGTTCGGCTTGGAACGCAGGTCCGCGAACAATCCTTCCGCCGCCGGCTGGATGACCACGCGGCAGCGTTGTCCCAGCCATTGCACTCCTTCAATCTTCACCACCACCGCCTTTCCTTCGTTCGCGCTGCGGAACGTCAAGTCTGGCGTCACGCATTCTTGCGGACTCAGCCCGCCGTGCGCGTATTCCGTCCCGCTTGAAAAGCAATATGCCCCCGGCGCATAGGCCACCGGCTGCCGTGCGTCCCAAAACCAGCCCGCCGCCGGCACGTCCGCTTGTGCGCCTTCTTTAATGACCGCGCAGCGTGACCAGCGGCATTCCGCCAGATATTTCTTGAGCGGCAACGAAGGCAATCCGCCCGGCGCGAGCAGCCAACCATGATCGGTGATAACGCGCACCGTTCGCCAGCCGGCGTCGAGCAGATGAATGATGCGCTCCAAAACATGGTCGAGTTGTTCCTCAATCTGGCTTGCGAGCCGCGCTTGCAGCTTATGGCCTAGCGCGTCGAACTCGCCGTGCTCCGTCCAAGCGCGAGCGTCCTCGCCCGCCGGTAGGCCGGTATCCAGACCGTGCAACACTTGATGTCCCGTAGCAGTGATCGCATCGCGTAACCGCTCTGCCGTCACGGGTCGCTTCCCATCCGCGATGACCGGACAAAAATCCGCGCCCGCTTCTTCGCCCATCACCGCGAGCGCAGCCGGTGTCACCGCCGGTTTGGCCGTCGGCGTCACCGAGGGCAGCGCCGACAGGCGGTAGCCTTCCGTCGCCAGCAGTTGCCGCTCGTGCGCCTTCGCCAGTAGCCGTTGCGCCACGTCGAAGCGCAGCCCGTCCACAAACATCAGGCACTCGCCCGGTTCGGCGGCCACCAACCGTTCCTTCAAATCCGCCCGCCCCGGCAGAGGCCATTTGCGCGCCGCTGCTTGAAAATTTCGCGCCGTGTCATCCAGCCAGCCAAGATAAATGCTTCGAATGGCCGTGCTGACCGCCGCCACGTCATCGCTGGTTTTCACGCAGGCCAGCGCCCGCAACACTGCGTCGTCCGCCCGGTAGCCGCTTTTCACATAGCCGCTCGCCATCGCATCCGGTGAATCACCGACCAGCGGCAACGCCGTATGTTCCGCCAATGTTCGCAGATGTTCCAGAGCCGTCGCCAACGGGCTGTAACCCATCCGCGCCCACACCCATCCGCGTCGCTCTCCGTGATCTTGCTCCAATTCCAAAATCGCCTTGCGACCTTCTTCCGCTGCGAACTTCGGCAGTGCCATCAGTGCCGTGCGCAGAGTCTTTTCATCTTTTTCGTTTTCGTCCGGCCACGAGTCGCGTTGCACGAACAAGTCGCCCGGCCTTGCGCGCCGGAGCGCAGCCGGAATGCCCGGATAAAGCGCAGGCGATTCCGTGAACCGCCGCCACACTTCTGTCCACGCACCTTTGCGCAATCCCAACCGTTCCGCTGCCACCAAATCGCCTTCACTCACCGGGTCAAACTTGAACTCATCCTTGCAGCGTGAACAGAAGGCTTTCCAATGCGCGGCGTCCCAGCCGTCGCGCACTTTCAGGTCGCTGATCCACGCCAACAGGTCGCGCACAGTGTCGCCCACCATCAGCTTGTCGAAATCTTCCGCCTCCAGCTTGTGCCCGCGCAACGTGGAAATTGGAGTTGTCGCCAGCATATCCAGAGCGCCCATAAGCGCGTTACGCGTGGCATTGTCACGCCCAACGTCCAATCCCAACCCGCCGCTTTCCGATAGGAGAAACGCCTCGATAGTCCAGTCCTTGCCGTTCAGTTGCGTCCACACCGCGCCGCGATATTGCAATTCCACCAGCGGCTTCAATTCTTCAGGGCACTCCTCCGGCGACCGCAGCAATTGCCGGCTGACTTTCGGCAGATACAAAATCGGCACGGACTTTTCTGGCATTTGGACATCTGGTAATGCGCCATCCACAATGCACCGCAGCCAGATGGCCGGCCCGGCGCGTTGCTCCGGTTCGTATTCACCCAGCGACAGCAATTCCGGCATCAGGGCGCGCAGCCGCGTCACGATGGGTTGCCATTCGCCATCCGCATCCGTCCACAAAATTGCCGCCGGGGGCAGACTGTCGCCGGAATTGTAGCGGGCCGCCGCCGCGAGGCTCTCCCTTACAGCTTCGACAAAGGTTACGGCCTTGGTTGCTTTTTCAATGGGCATTGCTATTTCCGTTCGCGGTTGGGACTTGGGGTAACACGGGCTGATAATCTAACTCCTGAATGAGGTCGCCCCGACGGAATGTGGCCGCCAAGCGTTGCCAGGAAATTTCCTGCTCGCCATAAATCCTTTTGAGCGCGGCCTCCACTGCGGTAACCGCCTTTGGGAAATACGCCTCGCTTTTTTCCTCCACCATTTGTTTTGCCGCCGCAAATTTCAGGTGATTCAATTCGCCGATTGGGATACCGAGATCAGCCAGCAGATATTTTCCCATCAGCATTGCCAGGAAACCAGAGCCGTAAGATAAAAATGCCGGCGCACCCGTTGGCGGTCGCTTGCGTTTGTTTTCTGCTATACGGAAAAGCAAAGTGGCGATGATAACTTGCGCGCCATTCAAGTCTGGCGAAAAAATAATGCCATATAGCTTGCCGAAATGTTCCCGTGACTGATATTTCGCCTGGTGCGGGCGATTCCGCCATACCGACAATACCGCCTCCGCCGCTGTGGCGGTGGAAATGTCCGTGGCTTGAAAGGAGGCTTCACTTCGATGCCGACGATAATTATATCCCAGCAGTCCAATGGCGTTTTCAAGCTGTCGCTGGGCGATGTCGTTTGAGCGCAAGTCCCGCAAATCAACTGGATTTTGACTGTTGGTTGCGAAAGTGATGTTTCGCATCAAGTCCACATCCTCGTCGGCCAGTTCATAAATTCGGACCAGCGCGAATGATTTTTCCACGCTGAGTTGTCCCGCGAGTGAACTGGCGAGACCTTTTTGAATGGTCACACACGTTTGACCTCCGTTGATCACCTGCAATCCCTCTACCTTCACTTGGAAATCACCCTGCTGAAGCGCATTGTGACTGAACCGCCGGCAGACCATCGTGATGCCGTTGTTGTAAAAGTAGAAATTTGGTGCTTCCGTCGCTACCCCCAAGGTTTTGCTGATGGCTTCGTTGACCCGGTTGCCTTGCAGCCCTAGATAGCGGCGGATGTTCCGCTCCAATAACCGCTCGCCATGCCGGGTGAACAAGGCGGCAATTTCCGTTACTGATATGCGCCCGACCAACACCCGGCGAAAATCATATTCCTCTATGATGGCTTTCCCGCTCAGGTGCAAAGAGTCATCCACTGGTTTGACCGATTGCATCAGGGCGATCAAACTATCGCTGTTCGCGTGTTCCCATGTGACTTGGTTTCCAAATCCCGCCTGATCCATCAGGCTCTGCGCGGTCGCTGTCCAAATGATTCCATTGTTGCACAGCACCACGCGCGCTTGTGGAATGTTGCCATCGCGGATCAAAGACCTGATTTCTTCCAGCCTTGGCTTTAATCGCGGATTGACGTTCAAAGTCGCGTTCGGGTCAAAAAGCATCCGCACGGCTTGAATGACCTTCGTCACCCCGTTTTCTGGAAAATTGGCGGTCGCCTCCAAATCCCTTTTGTATTTCCCTTGAAATATCGTTACCACAAACTCGTCGTCCTGCACATCGGAAATGTGTATGGCATCAATTCCGAAATCGTCCCCGCCTTCGGTCAGGCATTCAAACGCCTTGTCCGTGGTGAGGTCCAGGACCGTCTGCACCGTCAACAGCACAAAGGCGGTGGTTCGTTGCTGCTCTTCCTGGTTGATGCCTAGCTCATCTACCAATTGCTGGGCGCACTGCTCCGCCAGTTTCCGCACCTGTTGATCAATAATGCTTGCGTTGATATTCATGGTTTCCTCATTTCTTTGAATGTAATCTGGCTGCTTGTTTGACCTTGTTCGTGTAGTGACAGTCATTCCACCGGTTGCCGTCAAATTCCCGGCCGCCGGCAAAATCAATCGTTTGTTCGTCCCAACTCCATAACCACGGAAATTCTTCCTTGGCCCGGTGAGGGTCTTTGCCGCGATCCTTGTCCCACTTGATATTTGGCTTCATGCGCAGCACGCCCGCGCCCTTTTTGCCGCCGGCAATGTCCGCCGCCATGAAGGGGCGGATGTTCATCCGCACACCATCATTGATGTCCGGCTGCCAGCCAATCGCCTGGGACGCTAGTCGCTTCCAACGCACAAATACATCGAACGGCGGCTCACCGACGAGAATAGCTTCCAGTGTTTCCTGCAAAGCAAGTGCCGCCGCCAATCGTTCATCCGCGCCTTCCTCGCCACGCTTCAACCCATCCTTCTGACGGGAAATCCAATCGCCGAGATAACTGTGAGTCAGATTTTCCAAGGTCCGCCGTCCCTGATCACCGTCGGCGAGCTTGTGGTAATTCACCAGCGCATGAAAACCATCGCGCTTGCGCCCGTCCCAGATATGCCAGACAAACGGGCTTTGATGGAACACGTCACAGTGCTGGTCAAAGAAATCGTTCCGCAACCATTCTTCCAAGTCTGCCGCGTCTGAACCGCTGGCGCGGATCAGTTCCAGTTCAGTATGCGCTTTCCAATCCTTGCCGTAGGCCGCCTGCAAAAGTTGGCGCAGCCGCTCCGCTGCCGGCGATTCGCCGCGCACGGACGGGAGACACACGATGCCATCGTCATCCGCCAGTTTTTCCAGCCCATCCGGACCGAGCGCCGGACAATCGGGAAAACTCGAACCTGTCTGACGAGGCCACTGGTAGCCAACCAAGCGCGCCACGGCCACCTGCAATGGATGGTCCGAAGCTTTTGGATGGCCGTTGAACAGCCATTGTGTCGGGTCGCTGGAAAAAGGTTTCGGTAATCCGTGCGGATATTTCTCCGCCGCCGCCTTCTGCCAGTGCGCTAGGTCGAAAGGAACTTTTGTGAGGGTGGCATTAGTCACCATCATTTTCTGGTCGAGACGACGAACGGCTTTCAGAAAATCTGGTGAACAACAAAACATCCATATTGCGGCAATATCAGCAGTGTCTCTGGGGGTGACCGCACTTACATTACTAGAGAATATTTCCCCGGTATAGAATGTTACTGACAAATCACCAACGACAGAGACCGCCACTCCGGGTTTTTTCCACGCGAGTTTCCCTCGGAATGGATTCTGCGAGATTTCAGCAATTCCACCGCAACCATCCTGCCAATAAAGAATACTCTGCCGTCCACCGTAAGGCTGAGAGGACTCCGGCGACTCCTGTATGAATTCCCATCCATCGTAAACACTATTCAATTCCCAAAAACCGCGCCCTAGACGAGGGAAATCACCCGTTGCAAGCCCTTGCCACGCATCGGCAACTGATAAGAGAAGTGGCGATGTCTCCTTTGTTGTTAAGTGTGTTATTCGTGCATCTGGATTTTCTAACTGATCCGCCTGAGTCGTAAGTGTGCAAATGTTAGAATGTAATTCCTTCGCCTTTTCATTGGGTGTGCTTGCTGTTGAAACGTCTAACGAAAGAAAAAAAGCGGACTTAGGTTGAACCGGACTTAAGGAGATAAGAGCGGCTTTAACGACCTCACCGCTGATTGTTTCAAAACAGCCAGGTCCAAGCCGCGCGACGAAAGACCATGAAGCGGTTTGTAGCAATCGCTTCCTTAAAAATTTATAGTAGTCAAGAAACAGCCAATTTTGTGGCGTGACGAGTGCAGTTGTGCCGTTCAGAGAACAAAACTGTAAACAGCGTTCAACGAAACAAGTAGCAAGATCCGCCCTAGCCTCTGGATGAACACGTTCGCAGTAGTCCTTCAAAACATCGTCCTGCTTCGGGCGTCCGAGATAAGGCACGTTCGTGGCAACGAGCGTAAACTGTCCGGCGAGAATTTCCGTCGCCTTGGCGATCCCTTGTGCCGCAACTCCCAACTCATGTCGTTCTGGCTTGGCTGTCGTTAGTTCAATGCCGCGCGCCAACAATTTCAGCAACCGGTTCATCTGTTCCTTGTCCAACATGCCGCTGCCCAAAAACTGCTTGGGATTGATTAAGCTACCCAACACCGGGCTTTTCTGAAAAAGGTCGTAAAGCTGTCCAAAGAAAAAGCGAAATGGCGTCGCTTCCGAACCTTCATCCGCCAGGATTTTAATCCATTCGTCCTTTGTTGTTCCAATCACCAATCCCGAACAGGCCAGGTTCATCGCTGGCAGTTTGCGGTGGCCCACACGCCGCCACGCGGCCAGCGCCAGATTGAACGCGCCAATCTGCGTGCAGCGCGGGTCAATCTCCAAACCAAACAGATTGTCGCGGATGACCGCCGCCACCGTCGTTACTTCGTCCAGCTTTTCCTCCGCCATGCGCAGCGCCACCAACCGCTCGAACATTGCCACCACGAAATGTCCACTGCCCATGCACGGGTCCAGGCATTTCAATTCTTTCGCCGTCTTCGGCCAACCGTCAAACGTGCCGGCGGCGGGCGTCCACTTGCCATCCTTGCCTTTGATAAAGCGCAAAAATTTCCACGAGCATCCCGGCAACGCGACGGCTTTGCGTAGTTCCTCTTCGCTCTTGGCATTTTCCGCCAACTTGGGACTCGCGGCGAGGACTTTGCCGGCCCACCACGCGCCGAGCGTATTATCGAGTAGGAAATCCACCATGTAATCCTCGGTGAACAGTTGCGTGACGGACGGCAGTTCATCCGCGCCGATTTTGTTGCCGGCGGCATTGATCTGATCCTTCCGTTCCGTCTGCCAGAATTGGTAGCACCAGCCAAGACTGTCACCGGCGGTGAACGTGTCCTTGGCCAGCGTATCCAGCAGTTGCTCCAGCTTGATCTGGTCTTCGCGGGCCAACGGCACTTGCAGCACGGGATCATCGGCGCGAAAGATTTCTGGCAGCATCATCTGCGCGTAACGTCCGGCCAGCGCCCACAAATTCGTCTTGGCGTCCTTCGCCAGTTCCTTGACTTCATCCAGACTCACCGCCACGCCCATGTCCGGCTCGATCAGCAAATTATTTTCCGCCAGAAACCGCGCGAACAACATCCGATGCCACTGTTCGTAAGCGCACTCCTGCGCGAGGTGATGGATAGAAAGCAGACCTTTCGCGTCCTGCGTGTCGCCAAGCTGCCGCGCCCGAGCACGAAGTTTATTTCGCAGCGTGCGTTGCTCCGTTGGCATGTGCCCATACGGCTCGTGATGCGCCACTGCCAACGATTCCAGCGCATCCTTCGCCGCCCGCTCCGTAAGGTTGCGCGCCGCAATGCAAGTGCGTTCCAGCTTGTTCCGTAGGTCTGTGGGGAGTGTGCTCATAAATGGTCAAACGTAGGCGAGGAACTTGCGCCAAAAATCCCTGTTTCCGAGACTCGCGGGGAATTGGTATTCGTCCTCAAACCGTTTCACGAACTCTTTATCTTTAGGGTCACTCAAGAAGTTCTGCAACTCTTGGAGTGCATTCTCCGCCTTGGCAACACGAGGATGAGCCGCGGCTGGCTTGTAGATTCTTGCGTTTGAAGTCTCAAAAAAACTGTTCGAGTAAATTTCCTCGAATGATTCGGCTGTTCGCACGGCCTCCCGATCATCCTCGTCCTCTGGTTCGAAGCCTTCATCGCCGCGCAGTTTCCAGTAGAATGCCACTCGTGTTGCATGTTGCAGCTTGCCGACCGCCGACTTTGCCGCGTCACAAACGCGCCCAAATTCCTCATCGGCGCTGGAATACTTCCGGGCAACGGTGATGACCTCGTCCTTGTCCTTGCATTTTCCCAAGTCCGCGATCTGCTGCTTCAACACCGCCGCCTCTTTTTCTTTTTCGCCAATCTTGCCAATCGCCCCCTGATACTTGTCCTGCGCCTCTCTGAGTTTGTCGGCAGCCACAAGTTTCGGAGTGGGTAGGGATTTTATCAATTCGTCCAATCCGGTGAGGAAGACATCGCGCTGTAAACTCCACGCATCCGTGCCGACGTAAGTTCCGACCGTATCCCGGATTTTGTCGGGCAGTTGATCGAGGTAGCGGCCATTATTGATTTCGCCTGCCTGGGCAACTTCGAGCGTTGAACCAAGTTCGCTCTTGGACAGGGGAGGAACAACGAGTGGAAAATACGGTTTGCCCAGCGTCCACGTCGCGCCCAACTCGCACAGACAATACTGGCTCGCAAAAAAGTTTTCGCTCAACAGCAGCACCACGATTTCCGCGTTCTGAAGCCTCGCTTTCAGGTAATCAACAAAGCTGGGTGTCCCTGCGGGAATACAATTGCCCGGCACGGATGAAACCAGAATGTCATTGGTGCTTACACCACAACCGATAATCAGAAGGTTGCGCACCGCTGTCGCGAGGGCTACATCAGCCGACGAGTGGCTCAAGAAAATCTTTTTGTGTGGCGTGCTCATTATCCAATCACCACTGGCCCTTTCTTGATTTTTTCGAGCAGGTCGGCCTCGGTTTCCGCCAGCCACGTCGCCACGTCTTCCGGCGTCTTGAGTGTGCTGCTCGACAAGCTCACGCGCTGCGTCTTGGGTTCGAGCAACCGCGCCGCCGCCAGCGCCGCTTGCCGGAATCGTTCCGGCAACGCATCCGCCGCCGTCGCCCACACCGCCAGTGACCGCGCCGCAAGTTCGGCCATCAGTCCAGCATCATCACCGATGGACAAGTCCGCCGGGGCAGCGAGGCGGGCGTCCAACAACAACCGATCACGTTGCTCTTGCGTGATCTTTTGCCAGTTCGCATTTGCTTCCAGCACCTTCATTTCGCGCTGGAAAACATCCTTCGCCGCCGTGTGTGCCTTCTTCAGCGCCGCGCGCAATAGCTTCACCAGTTTGTCGTGAATGGGCGGCAGGGGGTCGCTGTCATCCAACAGCCGGCATTCATCATGCACCGCCTCCGCCTCCACCACCAATTCCACCGCTTCCGGCAAACCGTCGGCGTGATCAAGCAGTTCGTCCAAGATTTCCCACGCGGGTTTCCGTTTCTCCGCGAGCTTCGCCCGCGCCTGCCACTGCTCCAAAAGTTTTTTTAGCTCGTCATGCTCCGCCAGCATCGCTGCCAGCATTTCGTTGCCGGCCAGCGCGCGGATGGTTTCGAGCGTGGTAGTTTTAGGACACGCCGGCAGCGGCGGTTCACCGCCGGCCTTCGCCGCCAGATCATCCAGCGCCGTGAGGAATTTCTCCGCTGCCACGGCTTCTTCATCGGCCTTGCATGAAATGTTCGCATCTTGGAACAGCCGGCGCAGTTTGATGCGCCCCTTCACGTCAATCGCCACCGTCTCGGAACGAAAATCCGTCACCGGCACTTTCGCCTGGTCGAGTTGACCGGTAGCCAGCACCGTGCCCTTATTCACGGCGCGCACATGACCGCTGGTGTGCAACGTGATCAGCACGGCATCAATGGCATCGCGCGGCCAGCCATAAGGTGCATTTTCAAATTGTTCGCGGATTTCCTTGCCCTTCTTCCCCGAACCGATGGCCGACAACACCGCTGCGCTCACCGGATGCTTGTCCGGGTTGTCCTTGTGATCCACTGCTTGCAGCGCATTGGCGTCCTTGTTCTTTGCGCGGTTTATGACGCTGTTCCAGCGGTTGTCATCGGCTTCGCGGAACTGCGGGAACAGCCGGTCCAGCGAGTCTTCGGCGGCGGACTTCACTTTCTCGATCAAGTCGAGGCCATGCACTTCCGTGCCACCACCCTTGAATACTTTCGCCGCGCCGATGAGTTCGCGGATGATGCGGTCGCGGTTGCTCTCCGCCGTTGCGCGGCGCGTTTCCATCGCAGAGCGAGCGTCGTTGCCTTCGTTTGTCGTCGGAACGCCTTTGAACTCCAAAGTTTGTTTAGCGGCCTCAAACTCTACGATGGTTTTCTTCAAATCATCGGCACTCGCTTTGGGGATATGAACGAATACCGTCGCGCCGTCCGTGCCGGCTTTTTGTGCATCCGTCAGCACCACTTTTTCCGCGTCGCCCCAGCCATCGCGAATCCACACCGGCACTTCCGTGCCGACGGTTGCCGGTGCATCGCTGCCGTAATGGATTTTCAAATCGCGCGCCGTCTTGCTCAGGCCATGCACCATGCGGATGCTGTTGAGCGTCTTGACACATTCGGCATTGAGCAGCGCCGCGCGCTTGTTGTTCATGCCGGCCAGATCGCCATTAAACGCGGCGAGCTTGCGGCGAAATTCATTTTCCCATTCACTGCTCTCACGGGTTTGCAGGCTGTATTCTTCGTCAATTTTGATGAGCTTCGCGTCGGCAACCAGTGTGTCGAGAATGCGCGGTATTTCCCGGCGCAGGCGCGGGCCGTCTTTCTCCAAATCTTCCACGAGTAAATCCGCCAGCATATCCGGCGTGGCGCGCACGCCGATGTCCGCCACCTTTTCGCGCGGCAGTTTGCGAATCAGAAAAATCAAGCCACACAACCGGCTCGCCAATTGTCCCTCCTCCGTGCCATCGCGCAGATTGCGGATTGTCTCGTCAATCTCGCGTGGCAAAAATTGCGAGCGCAGCAGGTCGGCTTGCAGTTGGTCGAAAACACAATCAGCCGCCAAGACTGTTCCCAGTGGCTTCTCCGCAAGCCCGCTCACCGCGTCATGCACGATGCGCAGTTGGCTGCGCAGTTGCGCCGTCGTGCCTTGCACGTCAATGGCGCGCAGAACTTTTTCCCAAAAACGGCGGCGCACCGGCAGCAGCGGATAATCTTCCACTCGCACGCGCTTGTCCTCCTCACGCGGGCCGATCTTCGTTGAAGCCAGATGCCGATCCACTTCGCCGGCATTGCTGTCGAGCATGTCCTCGATGGCCTTCTTCTTGTCGGCTTTCTTCGCCAGCACCACGCGGCGCGTCACCGTTTCCACGTCCGCATCAGAAAGCTCCACGCTGATTTTGAAACGGTCGCGCAAGCGTTGCAGCAGAGCATCCTGCCCGGCCAAGGCCGTCTGACCCGCGCCGATAAGCAGCACGCGACTGTCAAGTTGCTTACAAATGGCTTCCGCCACCATTTGCACGTCCAGCGACCGCTGCGGACTGTCACCGATATAAAGCTGCATTTCATCCAACACGATTACGGTGCAGGGCAGCTTGCCATTTTCTTCCAGCACATCGCGCATGAGCCGGATGAACTCCTCATCCGTCACGCTCTCGCGCCGGGGGAATTGCGCCCGCAATGCTTCCTTCGCCTTCTTCTCGTCCGCTGCAAAATCTGCATCCGCCGCCAGTAGTGCCTTGGCGATCACCGGGCTGACATACAGGTCATTCAGTTCCTTGAAGAAATCCTTGCCGGCAGCTTCCACATTGGACTTCACCTTGTCGAAAATTCCTGTCTTCTTCAGCCACAGGCAGAACAACGCCTGCGGCAGGGACTCCGGCAGTCCCTTTGACCGGAACACGATGCTCAGCACCGCGAGGCGCACATTCAGCCCGCCACCCGCCGGCAACGCACCCACCGCCGCGTGCAATCCGCCGTAACGCTTGCCCAGCGTGTCGAGTTCCTTGAGCAGTTCCTTCACTTCGGCTGGCAAATGCGCGAGGCCGCGCGCCGTCTCGCCGGTGTCGGCAAACGGCGTGTCCACCCACAGATGCCGCAGCATTTTTTCCAAGTGTGATTTGCCGCTGCCGTAAAAGCCGCTGATCCACGCCGCCAGTTGCGTGGCCGAGTTGATGCTCCCGACATAGGATTCGAGAATCCGCACGATGCCGTCCTTGTATTGCCCCTCGCACACGAAGTGCGACAGTTCGTAGCGCAACGTCTCGCGCTCTTGTTCGGTCACCGCGTCTTTCACGGCGGCCACGCCGTCGTTGAGCAGCTTCGACGTTGTCGGGTCGCGTTGGAACAGTTCCTTGTTTTTCATCATATTTCTCCTCCACTGTGCAGCGTGATTGGCACGGCCAGATAATTCCATCCGTCGCGGGCGTCTAGCAGCCGGTAGTTTTGGTTTTCATATTCGCCCGGAAAGAACAGCGCCAGTCGTCCGTGAATGTCGTTTTCCACTTCCTTCAACAGCAGCGACACGCGAGAGAATCCGTAAAGGCTCGCCACGCCGCACGCTGCTACTACGGTGTTCTCATCCGCCTTCGCGCCGGTCAGCGTTTCACGCAACTGCCCCGCCGCATATTGAACGAAATCGGTTTCCAGCTTCATAGTCAGGTCGGAAGGAGAACGGAAATACTCCTCGCGATAATTCGTCGCTACCATCCAGCGCGCGAACACATGGGTGAAGTCGAACGGCAGCCAGCCGTGCCCGGACTCTTTCGTCGCCAGTTCGAAAAGTTCGAGCCGTGCGCGCAGCCGGCGCTCATCCGTTTTCGGATAAACTACGAAGATGGCTTTTTGTGCGCCAGCCAGATTCCGCTGCCACGGCGCGGAAATGTGTGCCTTGTAGCTGCCGACGAGTTCTTCAATGTGTGCCATGTATCAACCTTTTCTCTTTTTCCGTCAGGATTGCGTCGAATGACACCACCGTCATGCCACCGCCGCTTTTGATGTCCAGTAACCCGAACCGCTTCGCGTCCATCGCGAGGAACGTCAGCGCGTTCTCATCCCGGTCGAGCACGCGGGCGAACAAACTCTCGAACAGGGCGTGACCGCGCAGGCCAAGCATGTAACCCAGCACCAGCGCAAAAGCCGCCGATACCGGCGTAGGTTCAACTGCCTGCCGCTTCTTCCGGCTGCGTCCATCGAAATGCCCCGATTGCGTCCATGACGACGCGGCGTTGCGAACCACTTTGTCGAGCGTCGCATCATTCAAGCGACCCTCGACCGCATCACGAATGGCATCCGTGAAACGCTGCCGCGCAATTTCTTCGCCCACCGACATTGAGAGAACAACTGGCGCAGTCGCCCGCAGCAGCGGATCGCGTGCGATGGAAACCAAAAAAGCAATCTGCCCGTGAGATTTTTCGTCGGTATACCAGAATTGCCGAAGCAGTCGGAAGATTGCCACGGATGTGTCCAGTGCATAAAGCTCTGTCATCCGCTGCAACGTGAGCCGCCGCGTCGAAACCGTGTGTTTGCCCAAGCAGTTATCTTCCACCATCGCCTTGACGTAGTCGGCCCGCGCCGCCTTTGGATCACACACACGCAACAAGGTCGAAAGCTCATCCAGCATGATTGTGCGGCTTGTGTGTGTTCCTTTATCGCCAAAGCGAAAGCCCAATTCTTCCCAAGCAGCCTTCGTTTGGCTGTTCGGCTGCCCCATAGTTAATAGTGCGTCGCGATACATCATTGATACTATTCCAGTAACATTAAAAGTTTGCCGGCAAACTAGCCGGCTAATTTCTTATATTATAGATGATTAAAGTTGGCTGTCAACTAGGATTATCATTATTGATGTATCATGTTGATGTTAAAACAATTGAATTGAAGTTGAACTCATCTATATGTTAAAATCGTTCTGTGTCCATCTCCACCGTATCTCTGCCAAAACGTCACCTTTCCGCCCACCTACCACCGAATTCTCGTCATACCGGACATAACCTGTCGACTCGCCGTGACCAACGCGCGATTTGCTGCGTTCCACGGGCTGCCCGTCGTCCCTGTCCCCTCTCGACGACGCCCGTTCCACTCCGCAAATCGCGCGCTCGTCACGAGCGGGCATCCGCAATGTGCCGCCATAAGCGGCGGGCTTCCGTCTGTGGCTCGGCGGCGGGACGTTGCGCTCCGGCTGCGATTCGCTAGGCACTTTTCTCCGCCCTCCGCTCCACTTGCTCGCCGACCGCAGACCGAACCCTCGTCAAATCGGACAAAACCGGGTAGGCTAATCTTGTGCCATTCGACCGAGACAGAATGAAGAAAGCAGCGGCGAAACGCGCCAACACCGAAGGCGTGTTCATCGGCACGTCTTCGCGGAAATATGATGGCTGCTTTGGATAACTTTACACGCCTGCGATATACGAGTATCACGGCAAGGTCGCCAAGACGCGATTTGAGTGCGAGTATTTGAACGAATATTTGAAGTGACAACATCCAGTATCAATTTAGTTGCTCAAGAGATTCGGGCATCAGACGCAGTGGTCGTGATGGGGGCAGGCATATCGTTCGCTGCTGGGATGCCACTTGCCGGCCAACTTTCGCCCTTGGTCTGGCATGCTCTGGATTCAAATTCAAATTTGCTAAATCAGTTTTGTTTGGAGTTGGGTGTGAGAGTTGAAGCCGCAAAGAACGTTGTTGCTGATGATCAAACAAAGATCAATCGGGCTTTGTTGCTTATCAAGAGCAACAAAGCTGCGTATAAAAGCTTTAAGCGGAGTTTTTGTGACCTCAATGATAACCGGACTGCGATCCCATCGAAGCCACACACTGCACTTGCACGCTTGGTTCACGCAGGTAAAGTGATTGACGTTATCTCATTTAATTGGGACACATTGTTGGAATGCGCATTTAGCCAAAGTTTCGGGTTTGAAATTAACAGCCAAGTTAATAAACTTTGGAAACCACACGGTGATTGTCGGAATCCAGAACTGGAATGGGTCTTACCTCATGAAGATGGTTCAATTCCCGCCGCACTTCAGGAGAGGTTGACTGCTCTCGCAACTGTTCGCCCCCGCGTCTTGGTGATTGTTGGATATGCAGAGAACGATGCGGTGGTGGCCCAAAAATTAATCGCACCATTAGCAAGCCGTTGGCGCGTATTCAGAATCAATCCCTCGGCAACTGGCGAAGGCGCAATCAAACTGCCCGCTACAGAAGCGCTTGAACAGCTAGCAGACCAGCTAGTGACGACTCCTGATGTTCCCGGCTGGTCAATCGTAACCTTTGAAAACCAAAGGGGAATTGAAGCTGCGATTGCTGGTGAGCGCCTAGGCCCAAACGACGTAAAGACTTGTCCTCGATTACCGCATTTTAATTCTGCGTTAGAAAAATTATCGCTTTTGCATTCAGTCGAAATCGCGGGTGATTCCGGATCTGGCAAATCAATTTCCGTCTGGCAGCTCGCACACGAGTTTCATCAAAAAGGGTGGCAAGTTCTTCGCCTTGAAGCTTCACAAACGCCGAGCTTGATGGCTGCTGCCGACACCCTTAAGTCCCAAGTTTGGAAAACAGTTGCAGTCGTGGACGATAGCCAGGTGTTTCCGGCGGAACTAATAGCACGCCTACGCGACCTCGCAAGTCCACATTTGAAGGTTATCGTCGGAACAACGGATTCAAAAAACGAACGGCAAGAGGCCGTCCGTGCGAGTGCTTTGGTCGCGGTCGAAACACTCGCTGATTATTTTCGCTCTCAGCGCGCGACAGTTTTACCTATAGTTCGTCAGCTTGATCCACGGGTAGGCGATGGTTTTCTCGACATTCCTATAGAAAGGTGCATCGACGAGGCAGCGAAGGAAAAAACTCCGTGGCAGTTCACCTATGTTCTGCGTGGTGGCACTCGCAGGGTTCGCGCTTTGTTAAACACCACTCATGATTTCGAGCAAGCCGACCTGCTGTTGGTGTTAATTGCAGCCCGTCAACTGGCATCACTTGATGCAGGCTCTTCTATCCAAGATTTATTGACTGATTCGCAGACACTTGGGAGAAGTGAGAATTGGGTGCGCTCGTCGCTTGATGTGCTTTACAAACAGCGAGCAATCCTAATTAACGATGTCGTCCGCTGCCTTCATCTTCAATCTGCGGGCTCAATTATCGGAGCGTCACTCGCGATACGGAAAGATCAGAATTATCGGGATGTTGTGTCAGCGCTTCAAATCACGCTTCGAAACTCATCTCTGCCGCTTCGAGGGATTTCCTGGTTGCTTAACTGGTTTTTGGGGGAACCCGATGACACCAATATTCTAATTCCAGAAATTAAATCCGAGCTCATTTCACGTTGCATTGTTGCGCGAACACATTTGGAAATTCGCGATGGATGCTTTGTAATCGCACGATTGCTCGGTCGACGAGACCAATCGCTGCTTTCTCTGGTGCTCCAATATCAAGAACTACTTTGTTCCTGGGTGAACGGGGCAGATTTGAATGACGCCTATGCGGTGGGACAAGTCATCAATAACCTACATAACGATTCTCGTTCACAATGTGCGGCCTTGGTGGAAGGTGTCGATGCGAAAATGTTTGCAGAGAAAATCGGATCTGCTCCTCCGGCATCTGGATACGTTTGGGGTAATTTCATAGGTCGCCTTTGTGTTGGAGGAAGTGACGCTTGGCGGGCGGCTGTCGCATCGCATTTGCCACGCGAGGTTATACGGCGCGCTGTGGGTGCTTTATCACCAACCGAATGCCGTCAGCTCTCCGAATATATCCAAGGATTTGCAGGATTCGATTTTGATTTCGCACTTGAGCTATTAGAGATTGCAGCCCCGATTCTTTCCACTGCTGTTGGGCAAAATTCTATACAGACTTTCCACGGGCTGCATGATCTATCGCATTGGGTTCTTGGTGAAGGTCTATTCTTGGACATGAAGCCGACAAAGCGGCAACGTGCCATTTCCAAGAAGATAATCGAAGGCTTAAATCCTGCTGAGGTCGTAAAAGGAATTGTTACATGTCGGTTTGGCGAATGGGAAAACTACGCGCGACTCCTAGCTTTGGTGAGCCGTGTTCATCCCGCAAAAAGGCGCGCGATTGTGCAAGCGATGGACTGGATGACACTAGACGCTATCGTTTCTAATCACCTCGAAAAGCCGGGCCGTGAATTCAGCCTCCTATTGAATAGCTTGGTTACTGATTACAAGACTGGTGAGCCTGTTGCATCATGGCTGTTAAAACACGCACAGGAGATAAAGGAAGTCGGTTCGCTGATTGTGTTGGTATCCCCTCAAACTGCCCTAACTGTCTTAAATAATGGCGGGACAATCAACTTGGCAATGGACCACTCAAGCTGGTTTAGGGACGCAGTCGCCATCGCTCGGATTGGTAAATTAGACGAAAATGCAGCCAAGAAGGTTATTGAAAGCCATGTCGAACACATTGCGAAGGGTGTAGCCGAGCTTTCTTTGTGTCACGGAATGTCAGAACTTTTAGGACTCATCGCAGATGTTCCAGAACTGTTGGAGAAAATCCTAAACTCAGTTGACGTTAGCCGGGCTAACGAAAGATGGCCCGCGGCGCTCGTCGACCACCGAGCAGAGGAACGAAAAGCTGCACGCTCGGCACTCACCTTTGTAAGCAAACACCATAAAGGTCAGCTCGGGAAGCTGGCGGCCCGCTTGATACGACAAGTTCGATTCCGAAAACGCCCCGTTTCTCAAACCGAACATTGAGGATCAACGTGCGTCCGCAAGCATCGGCATCTGGATTGCCTCCGGCTGCGATTCACTAAACGCTTCTCTACGCTCCACTTTCCCCACTCGCCGACCGCAGACCGAAGCCAAACAATCGCATACGCAGGCTGTGTGTTGAATTCGCCAATCATTGATTGGCCAATTTCAGATTTTCCAATCACTGATTGTAAAATTGCGAGCCATTCATCTTGTCGCCGGGATAGCGCGATGAAACCTTGTTCAATTGTATGGCGTCGTCGGTCGCTTCAGGATACTACGGGTCGCTCGCTTAAACGCTCGCGCTTCCGTTCCTCCTTGACCCGCCCGCCCGCCGCCGGGGAGTTTTGCCTCTAGGTTTTCATCGCGGGAAACCTGTCTGCTCGATAGAAGATTTAACTGGTTTGCCGCAATTCTGCGTTGTTATTTCTTCGCGTTTTTGCGTTAAATGGGTTCATTGACGAATAATGCAACCGTCGGTCTTGTGAAAAAAACGATTGAAAAAGCATTTCATCGGAATGGCCAACTGCGTGAGGTAGTGCCTTTGCTAAACGGGCGCAGGCATGGCGTTGTCCGCGTCTGGCATAAAAACGGGGTTCTGGCCAACGAGGAACGCTATCAAAATGGATTGCTGCATGGCCTCTGCCGCCAGTGGAGTGAAACCGGACGGTTGTTGGGCGAATATCGGATGCTTCACGGCACAGGTGCTCAGCGCACCTGGCACGAGAATGGCCGGTTGCAGTTGGAATTTTCCACCGTGCATGGCGATTTTTCCGGGCGTTATCGCTTGTGGTTGAACGACGGGAAATTGATGTCCGAGGAAATCAATTTGCATGGGTGTCCTGTCACCGTTGAGGAATACCGCGCCGCCCGCTCCAAAGACAAATCACTGCCCAAGCTGACCGGCAAAGCCGGAAAGCCGTTGCCGAAAACGGTCGCTACCGAGAAACATATCCATGAAGTTTTTGCCCGTTCACTGTTGGCGCAGAAAAACCGCGCTGAAGTGCGGAAGTGGCTGGAAAGCGGCGGCAAGGCTGCGCGTTCGCTTGGACGATTCAAACGTGAGGCCGATGCACTGAAATTTATTGAAGCACTTTACAAGGCGGGCGCGACCGAGGTGATCGCGCCCGACATTTACGCCAGCAAAACCGGGGATCAATTTGCCGATTGTCTGTTGGTGAAGTTGCCGGGCATTGCCGCCAAACGGAAAGTCGTCCGCAAAGTTTGTGCGCAATTGTCGAAGCGCAAACTTGGCGCGTTCCAGCCGGACAAGGACATCGGCGAGTCGCACCTGTATCTCTTGCTGGCCTGATTCACAGCACCATCAGGCAGTCGCGCATTTCGTCTAGTGTCAACGCGCCACTGG
>Ga0075522_10000151_pt1 | contig 45335 bp, 49 predicted proteins | sample NGEPerA_FD_74796 | JGI IMG/M metagenome (GOLD analysis project Ga0075522, IMG submission 74796) | Arctic peat soil microbial communities from the Barrow Environmental Observatory site, Barrow, Alaska, USA - NGEE PermafrostL2-A | ecosystem: Environmental > Terrestrial > Soil > Wetlands > Peat ... | reverse complement strand
TGTGCTTGCGTTCTCGGAGGTGCGCGGATTGGCGCTGAGCTGCGACGTGACTCGCTGCACACCCGCAACCCTCCGGGCCGCACGAGCGATCCTATGCGCATCGCGCTGCGTCGCAACCCAGCCGCGGAGGGTCGCCGCTCCACCCTCGACAGCCACCTCCACATGCGCACGGTGCGGACCGAGGCGACCGATGACGTGGCCGAGCCGGGCGCGCACGCGCTCCGCGATCACCTCGTCGCCCGCGGCTGCCGGGGGGTGCAGAGGGGCGCGCATCCCTGCGAGCCGGTCGCGGGCCACGACGGCGTTATGGTGAACAAGGCGCCGCGACCGGAGGAGCCAGCGTGGGTGTCGTGCTATCTCGATCAATGCGGCGACAACGGCGAGCGCTGCACCTGCGCCCAGCACCTGGAGCGCTCGCTTCTGCTCTCTGCGCTGGCGGCGAGGCCTGCCGCGCATGATGATGGCGTTCATGAAATCCACGTTGACCTCCTAGTTAGGGCGTCCGGAAGTGGACCACCCGCGGTCCCCACCGGATGCTTGCTCTGCCATTTGTTGTTCGTCCAATGCTTGGTCTCTCGTGCTCACCGTAGGCGCACCTCCGATGTCGAACCAGAGCCATTGGTCATATGACACAGCGCCAGACCTCAGCCATGATTACGCGCCGTGCGTCACACCGAGCACGGCCTCCACGGCGGGGCCCGTGTCCTCGGTTGCCTGGACAACGTTGCCGAGCGAGAGGATGCCCACAATGTGGCCGTCTTCCAGCACCGGCAGCCGCCGCACCTCGGACCTCGCCATGCGATGTGCCGCCTCCTCGAGGTCGTCGTCCGGGGCCACCGTCACCACCGCGGGTGACATGATCTCGGCCGCCAACTCGTGCCCGATGTCCCCGTGACCGTTAGCCAGGCAGCGAAGCACGATGTCACGGTCCGTGACCACACCGACGAGCCGACCCTCCTCGACAACCGGGACGAAGCCGCAGTCCTCTTTCTTCATCACACTAGCGAGGCGGCGCACGGTATCCGTGGGCGATGCCGTGCTGATCGTCTTCGCCATCGCATCCCGCACTTTCATGGTGCTGCACTCCACCGCAAAACCCACCTACGTGCGCTACACGCTACCGGTGGTCCAGGGGCGGCACCAGGGCCGATGGCCACCCCGATCCATGGACCTCTGGCCCTTTCGCGGCGAAGGCTTCGTGTGTGGACGCTCACGCGTCAGGCCGGGTCCGCACCCGAGGGCGCTGCGCGGTCCGCGGTACCCGGCAACTCCGCGACGCCGACGCGATTGGTGCGACCGCACGGGCCGCCGATAGGAGGCCTCGAGTGGGTCGACATTGGCGCCGGGCCGTCCAGCGCGCACGCGCGCGTTCGGGCGCGCCTGCCCAGGACGCGTCGCAGCCGGGAGTCGTCGCGCAGTGGGCGCAATGCACCGCCTAACCGGCTTCGAGCGGCTCAACAGGGATCACCAGGGCCCATCGTCGACCGCGGAGCCGTCCTCGCCGGCATCACTGGCGATCACCGCGCAGCCCGAACTCATGGCCTCGAGCAGGGCGAGCGAGAGCCCTTCCACCGTGGAGGGAAGGACGAAGGCGTCGGCCGCGCGCAGCAGATCGAGACGCTGCTCCGCATCCGAGACGACACGGGGCAACTGGGCCTGCGGATGATGGGAGGCGACATGCTCCAGCCGCCGTCACTGCGTGCCGGGTACCGGCGTTGAGCAACACGTGATCGGCGGACCAGCCTTGGCTGACGAAGGATTCAGCAAGCTGAACGACGCGACCCCGCTGTGACCCCTCGGGGCTCCATTCGTATTCGAAATGGCCCCTCAGAGAGGAGTGGAGCGGGAGACGAGGCTCGAACTCGCGACCCTTACCTTGGCAAGGTAATGCTCTACCACTGAGCTACTCCCGCCCGCGGCTCGCGAGTATATCGCAGGGTCTGCGACGACCTGACCGCCGCCTCAGTGCCCGGTGAACTCGGGGGCGCGTTTGCTGATGAAGCCCGCGACACCCGCGGTGAAGTCATCGCTCTCGGCCGCGAGCACCTGGGCCTCCTCCTCGCGGGCCAGCTGGCTGCTGAGGTCGTGGTCCAGGGATTGGTTGATCAACTGCTTGATGAGGCCCGCCGAGCGAGGGCCGCGGGCCAAGCGGGCCGCGAGGTCGTGGGTGGCGTGAGAGAGGTCCTCATCCGGGACCACGCGGTGGACCAGGCCCACGCGGAGAGCCTCGGCGGAGTCGATCGTCTCGCCGAGCATGGCCAGCTCCAGCGCCTTGGCCGTGCCCACCAGCCGGGGCAGAAAGTAGCTGCTGCCGGCGTCGGGGACCAGCCCGATGCGCACGAAGGCCTGGATGAAGGTGGCCGACTCGCCTGCGACGCGGAAATCAGCGGCCAGCGCCAGGGACATGCCCGCTCCCGCGGCGACGCCGTTGATCGACGCGATCACAGGCTTCTCGAGGTCGCGGATGGCGCGGATCATCGGAACGTAGTGCTCGTGGAGGTGGCCTCGGATGTCGGCGTCGCCCGCCTCGAAGCCGCCGCGCAAATCCTGTCCCGAGCAGAAGCCACGGCCTGCGCCGGTGATGACCACGACGCGGACGGCGGCGTCGGCTGCGGCATCGTGGCAGCCCGCGGCCACGGCATCGAGCACCTCGTCGGTGAGCCCGTTGAGCACCTCGGGTCGGTTCAGCGTGAGGGTCAGCACCCCCGCCTCGGAGGCAGTGAGCACAACCGGAGCGGCACCGATCACCATGCGACCACTGTACCGCCGTTGTTCAGGGGGAGGCCACCACCCGTTCGCCCATTTCACGCAATCGTTCGAACGTGTAAATGCCGGTGTTATGGCCGTCGGCCCACACCACGTTGAGCCCGTAGGCCCCCACCAGCGAGATGTCGGCGAGGTTGTCCTCGCCCGGCTGGAGGTCGGGACGGACCGCGAAGCGGCCGGCGCTGCCCATCTCCCCGTGGCACGCGGCACAGGGGCAGGCGCGGCGGAGCAGGGCGAACGGGATGCGGTGCACCGCGCCGTCGTCCCACTCGATGAGAAGGGCGCGGGCCGGCTCGTCGTAGTCGAATCGGCTCGGCCGCGGGCTCACCGGCCGAGCATAGGGTGCGGCTCGGCCGCATCGGCCCGGCGCCGTCCGTCAACAGAGAGCAGCCTGAGAGCTTCGGCCCGGTCTGCCTGCTTTCCACGTCCTCTCAGGAAGCCCTTCCACACTTTGGGGCGAGATGAACCTGACCAAGATCCACCTCAGCCGTCGTCAGGCGCTCGAGGTTGCCGCCGGCGGAGCGCTCGGCGCCGTCGCCCTCCGCTTCGGGCTCGACGAGATCGGCCCCACCACGGCAGCGACCGTCAGCGCGGGCGGCTGGCCGAGCCCGTTGGGCACGCAACGCGCCATGGCCGCCCACCTGCTTCGGCGCGCCGGGTTCGCCTTCAGCCAGGCCGACCTCGACACGGCGGCCGCTCTCTCCTACGACGACCTCGTCGACCACGTGGTCAGCCAGAAGCCGGCGCGCCTGCCCCTGCCGGCGGACCTCACCAACCACAACCAGGTCGCTGCCGCCTGGTACTCGCACATGGTCACCACGAGCGCGCAGTTCCCCGAACGGATGACGCTCTTCTGGCACGGCGTGCTCACCAGTGACTACCGCAACGCGGCGCGTCTGCCCTTCGTGTACCAGCAGAACGTGCTGTACCGCAAGGCCGGCCTGTCCGACCTCCGCAGCCTCCTGGCCAGCGTCACCGCCGACCCGCTGATGATGCGCTACCTCAACCTCGACGCCAGCACCGCGGCGGCGCCCAACGAGAACTACGCCCGCGAGCTGATGGAGCTGTTCACGCTGGGCCCGGGCAACTACTCGGAGGCCGACGTTCGCGAGGCTGCTCGCGCTCTCAGCGGACTGCGCATCCAGCTCGTTGACAGCACCGGCGCGCGTATCGCGGCGCCGTGGTACACGAAGGCCAACGCGCAGGCCTACGCTGACGAGGTCAACGCGCTGGTGCGTTCGGGCGCGACGTTCCGCGGTGCGCTGGTCGCGCGTGTGCACGACTCCGGCACCAAGACATTCCTCGGCCGCACGGGCAACCTCGGCCCCGACGACGTCATCGACATCGTGCTCGCCCAGCAGGCGTGCGCACCATTCGTGACGCGCCGCGCCATGACCTTCTTCGCCACGCCCAACCCGTCCAGCGCGGACGTCAACGCCGTCGCCACCCAGTTCCGCGCCAGCAAGTACGACGTGGCCACCCTGATGCGCGCCATCTTCCGCAGCAGCGCCTTCACGTCGCCCACCAACTACCGGTCGCTGCTGCGCTCACCGACCGACTACATGGTGTCGACGATGCGCGTCTTGAACCGGCCCCAGCTGGCCACCGGCGCGGTGCGCGCCGGGGCGGGAATGGACCAGGTTCTCTACGCTCCGCCCAACGTCGCCGGCTGGCCGAGCAACGCCGGCTGGGTGAGCTCCTCGACGCTGCTGGCGCGCATCAACTTCGCCACCACGGCCCTGGCGCACGGCACCACGCTGCCCGACACCGCCGCAGCGGTGCGCACCCACCTCGACGGTGTGCTCGGCAGGGACACCACCGCGGCCCTCGGAGCCGCCAAGACCCCATCCGACCGCTGGTTCGCCCTGCTCGCCAGCCCAGAGTTCCAACTGAAATGAGGTCCCCCCGATGAGTGTCACCCGTCGCGACTTTCTCGCTGCCGGCCTTGTCGGCGCCGCCAGCGGAGTGATGGTGCCCCCCGTCTTCGCCAAGGGCGTGTTCGCCGCCGGCATCGAGGGCATCCACAACGATCGCGTCCTCGTCGTCCTGCAACTCGCGGGCGGCAACGACGGCCTCAACACGGTGGTGCCATACGCGGACCCCGCCTACCTCAGCGCCCGCCCCACCGTGGCCGTGCGGCCCGACGCCGTCCTCCACATCGACAGCAGCGTCGGCCTCAACCCGGCGCTGAAGGGCATGAAATCGCTCTACGACGGCGGCCAGGTGGCCATCGTGCAAGGCGTTGGGTACGAGAACCCCACCTACTCGCACTTCGAGAACCTGTACGTGTGGGAGTACGCCGACCCCCAGCGTGCCCAAACCGACGGCTGGCTGGGCAAGCTGCTCGGCAGCCAGATCGACTCGCAGGGACACCCGCTCTCCGCGTGTGCGCTCGGCGAGACCAGCACGCCGCCGGAGCTGCGCGCCCCCACCGCGACGGTGAGCGTGATCGACTCCATCACCGGCTACATGGTGCGCGGGGGCGCGACCCGCCAGGCCACCGCGCCGGCCCTGTACCGCAACACCCCGGGGATCTACGGTGTGCTCTTCGACCAGGCTCTGAGCACAGCCGAGTCGGGGATGAAGACACTCGCCGCCGGCGCATCGGCCTACACGCCGGCAGCGCAGTACGCCATCGCCGGGGCGACGCCGGCCGCCAACAGCCTCGGCGCCGCCCTGCAGCTCACCGCCCAGATGATCGTCACCGAGCCCTCGGTGAAGATCTGCCACGTCGTGCTGAGCGGGTTCGACACCCACCAGGCCGAGTCCACGCGGCAGACCGCCCTGCTCACCGAGGTGGATGCCGCCGTGAGCGCGTTCATGACCGACCTCACAGCCCACGGCCAGGCGGACCGCGTCGTACTCATGACCTGGTCGGAGTTCGGCCGTCGCATCAACGAGAACGGCAGCCAGGGCACCGACCACGGGGCCGCGGCGCCGCTCTTCATCGTCGGCAAGCCGGTCACGGGCGGCCTCTACGGAGAGCAGCCGTCGCTGACCAGCACGATCGACTCCGGCAACCTCAAGTACGATATTGATTTCCGCAGCGTGTACCAGACGCTGATTCGCGACTGGCTGCAGGGCGACGCCGCGACCGTCCTTGGCGCCACATACCCGGAGCTGCCCTTCATCAACAAGGCGTAGTCGCCAGCGAGGTCGCTGTTATACGTCCCGGTGTCGGTCCGGAGGGCAACCGTAGGGGCCTGCCAAAGTCAGTCGCATCCGCGGACAGGTTCTGTTGCCGCCTCTTCCCGGCCGTCTCGGCCCAGTCCTCCGCGAGCATCTCCGGGTAACGAGCGTCGACATCCGCCATTCGGATAGCACCCCCCGTCGACGCAGGCAAGCTCGACGATGTAGCGGTCCGGATGAGTGTCGCCCGGCCGCTGGTACAGTCCGTCGCGAGAACCGACGTCCGCGCACGGAGGAGCGACGTGGCAGGGAATCAGTGGCCGTTCATCCGCGCCGAGCGGGCGGCGCTCGTCGCCGATCTGGAGAATGTCTCCGACGCTGCGTGGTCGACCCCGTCGCTCTGCGCCAGCTGGACGGTGCGCGAAGTGCTGGCTCACATGACGTCCGTGGCCAAGATGACCCCGGGCCGATTCATTGGAAAGTTTGCAGGCAGCGGATTTCGGTTCAACGCGATGAATGAGAGCTGTATGAAAGCCGAGCTCGGATCGACTCCTGCCGAGACGCTGGCCGGCTTCAAAGCGCAGCTCGACGGGACGACTCATCCGCTCGGAGGGGTCGACACGTTGGTCGGCGACATGGTCATCCACAGCCAGGACATCCGCAGGCCACTCGGGATATCGCACACATTTCAGCCCGAGGCGCTGACCCTGGTGGGCGACGTCGTGATCCGGAGCAACCTCCTGCTCGGCGGCAAGCGGCGGGCGACCGGTCTCAAGCTCACGGCCACCGACCAGGACTGGACCAGGGGTGCAGGCCTGGAGGTGAAGGGGCCGCTGGCGTCGATCATCATCGTCCTCACCGGGCGCAAGGCCGGCCTGCCCGACCTCTCCGGCGACGGGGTCGCCGTCCTGACCTCGCGCGTCTGACGCCGGTCGCAGCGGCGGCTAGCCTGGCGTGCTGAGCACCGCCAAGCGCGCCGGGCGAAGGTCACGCAGGCGGGCGCGGACGCAGCCCGGCCGGGTTTTTTGTATCGCGTTCGCGAAACGGCCGAATTGGGCCGGGGCGTTTCCTGCCGGGGCCTTCCCCCGGATGATCCCCCGGCCCCGCGCGGGCCCTCAGGTTCCCGTGGGCCGGAAGCATCTGTTTGACGCCCGACCAACCGCGTCGCGTAGCGAGGAATGCCCGGCTGGCAACTTTGGACGGTGCCCCTTGAAGTGCGCGTCGAAATCGGCGTAACGCTGTGTGCTCTTTGGCCCTGGCACAGGCTTGGCTGCTGTGTCAGCCTAGTGCAGTACGAACTCAAAGGAGGCCCAGGCCATGTCCTTCAACGACGGCGATTCCACCACGCAGGAAACCACGCATAGCGGTTATCCCGTGCAATTCTCCGTCGACTATCCAGACCGTAGCCTCGACCGATGGACCACCGCGTTTCGCATCTTCATGGTGATTCCCATCGCGATCGTGATAGCCGCGATCGGCGGCACCAACTCACGCTCAGGTTCTGGCGCGGGAGGGGCGTCGGGAATCGTGGTTGGTGGCACGGGACTGCTGTTCATCCCGCCACTTCTGATGATTGTCTTCCGCCAGAAGTATCCGCGGTGGTGGTTCGATTGGAACCTCCAGTTCATGCGCTTTGCCAATCGGGTCGGCATCTACGTTGCACTTATGGGTGATCACTATCCGGCGACCGACGATGAGCAAACGGTGCATCTCACCTTTGACTATCCGAACGCTCGCACTGATCTCAATCGGTGGCTCCCGCTTGTGAAGTGGTTCCTCGCAATTCCCCATTACATCGTCCTTGCGTTCCTCTACGTCGGCGTTCTGCTGGCGGTCGTTGCAGCGTGGTTCGCGATCCTGTTCACTGGCCGCTATCCGCGTGCACTCTTCGGCTACGTGGAGGGCGTAATTCGCTGGCACAACCGTGTAGTCGGTTACGCCTTCACCCTCATAACTGATGTGTATCCGCCGTTCCAATTGCGTGCCGTGCGGTGAAGTAGAGGCCGTGAGAATAGACTCGCTGTTCTATCGGTTGTCGTACCGCTTCGGCAGGCCACGATGGGACACGGATCAACCACGGCGATCCACGCTGACCACACCGGAGGCACACGGGGCTCGATTCGTATTCGAAATGGGCCCTCAGAGGGGAGTGTGAGCTCCAGACTGGAGCAACCTCAAGTACACCGTCGACTTCCGCAGCGTCTACCAGACGCTGATCCGCGATTGGCTGCAGGGCGACCCGGCCGCCGTCCTCGGCGCCAGCTACCCCGAGCTGCCGATCATCAGGGTCGCCTGAGCGGCGCGCGTCCCCGGCCCCGGCGGCGCTACGCTCGGCGCATGGCCACCACTGAACCCTCGTCGACGGCGCTCGACAGGGTACGCGGCCTTCTCGGCAGCAGCGACTTCCTGAGGCTGCTCAACTGCCATTTCGACGAGGTCACCGGCACGCGCGTGGCCGGGTGGCTCGAGGTGGGGCCGCAGCACCATCAACCCTTCGGCCTCCTCCATGGGGGCATCCTGTGTTCGGTGGTGGAGACCTTCGCATCCGTCGGGGCCTGGGAGGCGGTGCGCGACAGCGGCCGGCAGGTGGTGGGTGTGGCCAACTCCACCGACTTCCTGCGCTCCACGGTATCGGGCCGTCTCGACGTGGTCGGGACGGCGGTGTACCAGGGCCGCACCCTCCAACTCTGGGACGTGGTCATCACCCGCGCCGTCGACGGCAAGGACGTGGCGCGCGGCCGGGTGCGCCTGCAGGTCATCGACCCGCGCTGAAGCGCCGTCCGGAAGCGCCGACCTCGGCATCGACAAACCGGCCGCCACCGTACCGCCATCGCTGTCCGAACGGCCGTACACTGGCCTCGATGTCGACGCTCACGGCGATGTTCTTCGGGCTCTGGATCGCACTGGCCGTAGCCTTCGTGGCCCTCGAGGTGCACACGCAGGCGTTCTACGCGCTCTTCGTGGGACTGGGAGCCGCGGCCGCGGCCATCACCACGCTTCTCGGCGGCAGCCTCTGGCTCCAGGGCTTGCTGTTCGCCATCGTCACCATCGGTGGCTGGGCCCTGGTGCGACCCACGCTGCGCAGCCGCTTCGACCGATCCGCTCCGATCACCAAGTTGAGCGGCATCCAGGGCAGCGCGGACGGCCTGGTCGGGCAGCCGGCGATCACACTCGACACCGTCGGGGATGAGCACCACCCGGGGCACGCGCTCTTCGCCGGCGACAGCTGGCTGGCGGTGACAGACACCGCGGACCCGCTTCCCGCCCAGGTTCCTGTGCTCGTCGTTGCAGTGCGCGGCACCACCCTGCTGGTGCACCCGGCGCCGGCTCCGTGAGCCGCCGTCGATGACATCAACGCCGCTGCGTCTCGATACCGACTCAGGGGGTAGAGGTCATGGCTGACACCGGGACCGTCGTCGTCTTTGTCGTCATCGTGGTGGCGGCGCTGCTCATCATCGTCGCGCTCGCGCAGTCGATCAAGGTGGTGCAGCAGGGATATGTCGGCGTGGTGCAGCGGTTCGGCCGCTACGTCGCGCCGGTGCGTCCTCCCGGGGTGACCCTGATCCTCCCCTTCATCGACCGCCTCGTCCGCGTCGACATGCGCGAGACGCCGCGCACCGGCGATCGCCAGGAGGTGATCACCGCCGACAACGTCGCCGTCGCGGTCAACGCCACCATCTTCAGCCAGGTCGTCGACGCCCAGGCGGCACTGTTCGCCGTGTCCAACTATTTCGTGGCCATCGACCAGCAGGCGCGCACCACGCTGCGTAACGCCTTCGGCAACGTCAGCCTCGACCAGGCACTCTCGCAGCGTGAGCGCATCAACGCCAGCATGCAGGAGCAGATGGAGCAGGTCACCGACAAGTGGGGCATCCGCATCAGCCGCATCGAGATCGTCGACATCACGCCGCCGACGCAGATCCTCCAGGCCATGGCTCTGCAGAAGCAGGCCGACCAGGAGAAGCGCGCGCGCATCCTGCAGTCGGAAGGGCAGCAGACCTCGGCCGTCAACATCGCGGACGGCAACCGGCAGGCGGCGATCAAGAACGCCGAGGGCGAGCGGCAGGCGTACATCCTGCGCGCCGAGGGAACACGACAGGCGCTGATCCTCGAGGCGGAGGGACGCGCCCAGGCAATTTCGACTGTGTACGCGGCGATCAAGGCGGCCGCGCCCGATCCCACGCTGGTCTCGATCCTGCAGCTCGACACACTCGCCAAGTTCGCGGACAGCGACAACACGACGATCGTGGTGCCCGCCGAGTCGGCGGCCCTGCTGGGCGCGGCTCAAGCGCTGCGCTCAGTGATCAGCAGCGCACCGTCGTTCACCGCCCCCGAGGTGTTGGCGCCTCCGCCCACCTGATCGGGTCGGCCCACGACAGAGGGGCAGGTACCATGGAGGCCGCATGACCTCCGGACCGCTGCTGCGCGCCCACTCCGAACCGCTCGGCGACCTGCCGGTGGCCTTCGACTACGACCACCTGTCAATGGTGCCGCGCACCGCCTCGTCGTTGACCCATCGCGCCGACGCCGACCCCTCGGTGACAGTGGGACCACTGGTTCTCGGCGTGCCGCTTGTCGGAGCCCCGATGCCCGACGTCTGCGGGCCGGAGATGTGCCGGGCCCTCGGCGCCGCGGGCGCCCTAGGCATCCTGCACCGCTTCCAGCCCGTCGCCGATCAGGTCATGGAGTGTGCCGCGGCGCACGAGGGCGAGCCCGCCGCGGTCGCCGCCGCCATCGGCGTCACCGGTGACCATCGCGAGCGCTTCAGTCGTCTGTACGACGCCGGGTGTCGGGTCTTCTGCCTCGACACCGCCAACGGTGCCCACGAGCAGGTGGCCGACGCGATGGCGTGGATTCGCAACCAGGCGGACGACGTCTTCATCATCAGCGGCAACGTCGCCACCGCCGAGGCCTTCCGCTGGCTCGAGGATCGCGGCGCCGATGCCATCCGGGTGGGCATCGCCGGGGGCAGCGTGTGCGAGACGCGTACCGAGACCGCCGTCTACGCGCCGACGCCGCACGCGGTCGCCGAAGCAGCCCAGGTGCGCAGGCGCGCGCTCATCATCGGTGACAGCGGTGTGCGCAACCCCGCCGACATGTGCAAGCTGCTCGCCCTCGGCGCCGACCTCGTCATGGTCGGGTCGGCGCTTGCCGGCACGCGTGAGGCACCGGGACGGGTCATCGTGGTTGACGGCAAGAAGGTCAAGATCATGCGCGGCGCGGCCTCGTTCTCCGTTCAGCAGCAGGTGGGCACCGAGGATCCCGGCTACATCGAGGGCACCGAGACGCTGGTGCCCTACAAGGGCGGTGTCGAGGACGTGGTCCGCCGCTACCTCGCCGGACTGCGCAGCTCGATGTCGTACATGGACGCGCGCACCCTCGAGCAGTACCGCGAGAACGTCAGCTTCATCCTGCTGCGCTGAGCGCCCGGCGGCGCCCCTCCGCCGCCAGGGCGGCGACCATGCCCGCGGCGTCGTCACAGAACACGCCGTCGGCTCCATCGCGAAGGAGTCGTGATGCCGCGGCGCCGTGGCGGGCGCCCCAGCCGAAGAGCAGCAGGCCCTCCCCGTAAACGGCGTCGACGCGGGAGCGGTCGCTGGTGCGGTGGTAGACGTTGAGCGCATCCACGCCCGCAGCGCGCAGCGCGGCGGCCCGGCGCGCGGCCGTCGTGGAGCGGAGCAGCAGGGTGGGGAAGACAAGGCGCACGTCGGGGTAGCGCCGGCGCCAGGCCGCAAGGGTGTCGACGCGCCAGTACGTCAACCAGAGGCGGGCGGGGTTGCCGTGGGCGCGGGCCGCGGCCACGACCTGCTCGACAGCGGCCGGCGCAGCCATGTCGAGCGCGACGTGGAGGTTGGGCCCGCACTCGCGGTACACGTCCTCCAGGGTGGGGACGCTCGCTGGCAGCTGGTCACGACGCATCCTCGACACCGGCCGTCGGAGCCGTGCCACCAGCCCGGGGTGGATCAGCACGGCGACGCCGTCCTCGGTGAGGGCGACATCGCTCTCGAGGCCGTCGGCCCCCAGCGACGCCGCGTGGCGGAACGCACCGACTGTGTTCTGGTCGCGCCGCTGGACCGGGGCGCCGCGATGGGCGAAGCCGATGGGCAGGTCAGCGGCGGCGCCGCTCACGCCGGCGAGTGGACGGGATGAGAGGACACGCACTCACCGTACCCGGTCACCCAGACCTCAGCGCGCGCAGAGAGGCACGGCCCGGCCGCGTAGGCTTCGGCTGTGGACCACCCCCAGGCAGACCTGTTCGGTGCGCCGGAGGCCGCCCCCCTGGGGAGTGCGGAGAACCGCGGCGCGGGCAGCCAGCGCCCGGCAGCGCCGCTTGCCGCCAGGATGCGGCCGCGCACCCTCGAGGAATTCGCCGGTCAGGACAGCGTCATCGGCCCAGGCAGCGTGCTGCGTCGCGCCCTCGAAGCGGAGCGACTGCCCTCGCTGATCCTGTGGGGTCCTCCGGGGAGCGGCAAGACGTCGCTGGCCAACATCCTCGCCGAGATGTCGGGCGCGGCGTTCGAGTCGGTGAGCGCTGTGTCGTCGGGGGTCGCCGACCTCCGCAAGATCATGGAGCGCGCCCGGCTGCGGCAACGCGTGGGTCAGCGCACCGTGCTCTTCATCGACGAGATCCATCGCTTCAACAAGTCGCAGCAGGATGCGGTGCTGCCCGACGTGGAGAGCGGGGTCGTCTGCCTGCTCGGCGCCACCACTGAGAACCCCAGCTTCGAGGTCAACGCAGCCCTCCTGTCCCGCGCGCGGGTGGTGCGCTTGGAGGGCCTGGACGATGAGACCCTCGGCAGCCTCGTCGATCGCGCCATCGCCGACCCGGAGCGAGGACTCGGCGCCGGCGAGGTGGTGCTGGAGCCGGCGGCGCGGCAGCGGCTGGTGATGCTGAGCGGTGGGGACGCGCGCGTGGCCTTGGACGCGCTGGAGCTTGCCGCGGCTGCCACCCGTGATGACGCGGGACGCTCGGTGGTCGACGTGGCGGCGGTGGAGGGAGCGCTGCAGAACCCGTCGCTGCTCTACGACCGCGCCGGCGACCAGCACTACTGGCTGGCGTCCGCGTTCATCAAGTCGATGCGCGACAGCGACCCGGACGGATCCATCTACTGGCTGGCGCGGATGCTGGAGGCGGGGGAAGACCCCATGTTCTGCGCCCGGCGGATGGTGATCCTCGCCGCCGAGGACGTCGGCCTTGCGGACCCCGCCGCACTCGGCGTGGCGGTGGCGGCGCAGCAGGCGGCGCACTTCGTGGGCATGCCGGAGGGGTACCTGCCACTCGCCGAGGCTGCCCTGTACCTCGCCACCGCGCCCAAGAGCAACGCGGCGATGGTCGCCTACACGGCGGCGGTTGAGGACGTGCGCGAGACCTTGCACCAGCCGGTGCCTCTGCACCTGCGAAACGCGTCGACATCACTCACCAGGGGGATGGGATTCGGGCGTGGATACCGCTACGCGCATGACGAGGCCGGGGCGGTCGTCGATCAGGAGCACCTGCCGGACCAGTTGCGTGGTCATCGCTACTACACGCCGACCGACCACGGCGCCGAGGCATCGATCGCGGCTCGCCTTCAACAGATGCGGGCAACCGTCGAACAACGTCGTGCCGCCGCCGGACCTGGCCGGCCCGCCCCGGACAGCTCGCACCACCACGGCTGACCCCGGCCTCGCCGGGCGGCTACGTGACGGAGGCGGAGAGGACGCGGTCGAGCGCCGCCACGGTGGCGGTGACGTCCGCCTCGGTGTGGACCGCCGAGCAGAAGGCGCTCGTATGGAGGAGGTCGACGCCCTCTTCGCGCAGGCGGACCCCGAGCGCCGCCTGCTCGGCTGGGTCGGCGAGCTCGAGGTGGACGATGCTGGCCAGCCGCCAGACGCGGCCATGGATGCCGCGGCGGTGCAGCACCTCGTTCCAGCCGGCTTCGAGCCGTTCAGCGCACGCCGACGCAGTGGCCTGAGGCCGACCGTCCGCGCACAGGGTCAGGGTGGCGATGCCCGCGGCGGCGGTGAGCGGGTTGGCGTTGAACGTCCCCGGGTGCTCGATCGTGGAGGCCAGCAACTCCATGAGTTCGCGGCGCCCGCCGAGCGCGCCACCGGGGAGGCCGCCGGCCATCACCTTGCCGAAGAGGGTGAGGTCGGGCCGGATCCCGAGCAGCGACTGCATGCCCCCGGTGGCGACGCGGAAGCCGGTGACCACCTCGTCGATGATCAGCAGGGTGCCGGCACGGTCGCACTCGGCTCTCAGCGCCTGCGCGTAGCCATCCGGGAGAGGGTCGTGCCCGAAGTGTGCGCCGGAACCCTCGAAGATGACGGCGGCCACCGACCCGCCATCGAGCGCGTCGCGCAGGGCGTCGATGTCGCCCGCCGGCACGACCGCGGTGGTCAGCAACTCCGCCTCAGGCACGCCCGTCGCCGGGCGGGGCACGCCGTGGTCGAGGTTGACGCTGACGGCGTCGGACCAGCCGTGGAAGTGGCCGTCGAGCTTGACGATGACGTCGCGGCCGGTCGCCGCCCGCGCCACCCGCAGGCCGAGCATGGCCGCCTCCGTGCCCGACTGGGTGAAGCGCACCTCGTCGACGGAGTCGACCAGGGCGCAGATGCGCTCGGCCCACTCCACCTCGAGAGGATGGGCGGCGCCGTAGTGCGTCCCCCGCGCAACCTGGCGGCTCACGGCGTCGACGACGGCGGGATGGGCGTGACCGAGCAGCAGCGCGCCGTGGCCCATTGTGTAGTCGATGAGGTCGCGGCCATCGACCAGCCACTTGTGCGAGCCCTGCGAGCGGGCGACGTAGATCGAGGGGGAGTACGTCCGGGCGGCGTGGGTGACCCCGCCCGGGAGCACGGCCGCAGCGCGTGTCGCCAGGTCGGCGGTGGTGGTGATCATGGGATGGATTGTCGCCGTCCGCGGGCCAGTTGTCGGATCTCGGCCGCCTCTTCTTACTCCGCGAGGAGCCAGGGCAGGGCGGAAGCCATCGGGGCCAGGAGGGTCTCCTGCTCGCGCCTGTCCAACTCCGGGCGTGCGGAGAGAGCCAGTGCCGCGCCCAGCAGCGCGTCCTCGGCGCGGTGGCCGACCTCACCGTGCTCGGCGCGCCAGGCGAGCAGCGAGTCGTGGTGCTCGGTGAGATCGAGGACGCGATTCCTCAATTCGTCCCAGGCACGAGCGCGATTGGTCGTCTCGAGGACTCTCAGCGCGGCGCGCTCGGCGTCATGCCAGATGGTGTGCTGCAGCGAGGATGTCTCGTGGTGGTCGGTGACGTTTTCCGCCCAGCCGGGCGCCACGGCGGCCACCCAGGTGCGGGCGATGCGCTCGATGCTGCTCGGCGACATGGTGCGGCAATCCTCGAGGAGCCGATCGATGTCGGACTGGCCCTTGCGGGCGCCGTAGCCGTCGTTGTCCTGGCTCATGCGCGCTCACTTCCTCTCGTTGTGTGGTGTCGCGATGGTAGGGGGCAGGTACCCGTGCTGTCCCTCGCGCGCGGCTGCCGGCCGGGCCGCGGCAGGACAGCCGGTAGCATGGCGGCTCTGGGTAAGGGAGGCCAGCACTCGATGGGCAGACCAATGATCGGGATCACGTGGGGCCGCGACGTGGTCAAGAGGTCCGCGGGCCTGGGAGAGAACCTCCTCAGGTACCAGGATCTGCTCGTCCGCGCCGAGCTGACCCCGGTCGTCATCACACCGGGCACCGGCGCGGGCGTCCTGTCGCGGCTCGAGGGGTTGATGGTCCCCGGCGGACCCGACATCGCACCTTCACGCTACGGGGCGGCGCCGCACCCGCGCCTCGAGAGGACGGCCCCGGACCTCGACGAGCTGGAGATCACGCTTGTGCGTGGCGCTCGCGAGTTGAACATGCCGGTGCTGGGCATCTGCCGAGGCCAGCAGCTCGTCAACGTCGCCTTCGGGGGCACCCTGCACCAGCACATCAGCCACCCCGAGTGGGGGAGTGACCCGGCGGAAACCGTCCACGGCGTCGACATCCTCGCAGCGACCCATCTCCATGAACTGCTCGGGGTCGATCGGTTGGACGTCAACAGCGGACATCACCAGGCCGTCGACACCGTCGCCCCTGACTTCGTGGTCTCGGCCGTGAGCAGCGACGGCTTCATCGAGGCAATCGAGGCGCCCGATCTCAGGGTCATGGCGGTGCAGTGGCACCCCGAGGAGACCCCCGACGCCGAGAGCACCGAGCGGCTCATGACCGGCTTCGCCCGATGGGTGAGCTGAGCGGCCCCGTGTTACCCCTTGCACGCCCGGTGATGACCGAACGCGGATCGTCGCGGAGCGGACACGACTGGCGTCTCTGCGCTGGCCGGTCGGCGTAGTACCCTCTCCCGATGTAGCACCTCAACTGTGTTCGTCGTGTCTCACGTTCCGGCGGCGAGGGGTGCAACAGTCGGTGCTGGACGAATTTCGCGGCGACGTAGCCAAGTGGTAAGGCAGAGGTCTGCAAAACCTCCATCGTGGGTTCGATTCCCACCGTCGCCTCGCTCGCTGCGGACGAGTTTCATCATCCGGTTCCTGAGCGACCTCACGCGACGTGGAGGCCAGGTCCCAGCTGGGAACAGCCATCGCCGGCGACCCACGGCAGGCCGCCGCCGAGCGCTTCACGCAGCACCCTGCCGGACACGGCGTCGATCACGACCACTGCCTCCTCGCTGCCGACCGGTGGGTTCGACGCGACACAGGCAAGTGACAGGGGTGGCTCCGGGTCGACCCCGAGGGTGAGGATCCAGCAGTCGCAGGGGCCCGTCCATTGCGGGCTGGACAGGCCCATCGGTGTGATCGTGTTGACAACGACCCGGTAGGTCGCGGCGCGCCCGGATTGGACCGGGAGCAGAGCGGCGGCCGATGCGGTGGCGAGCGCAATCCGTCGGGCCGCGTCGCTGTTGACCGACGGCGGCGCGAACCGGCCATGTGAGACGGTGACGCCGAGGGAACCAAGGTCGATGAACGGTGCGATACCGCCCTCGTCCACGAAGGGGGGCAGGGTCGGGGCCGCGCGCACCGGCGGCGCCACGGCTGCCGTCCAGAAGAACGACGGCAGGGCCACGGCCAGGCTGACCAGGGCCGCCGTGATCATCCCGAGGATCGGCAACGGCGGTCGCCGCACCGAAAGCCGGCGCCACGGCCGCCGCGTCAACCTGATCATGGTCGCGACCTCACCTCGGGCGGCGGCCTCGGTGACGCACCGTTCCTTGCAGCGCCCGCCGCTCAGAGTACCTCGACGTCCGAGCCTGAGGCGGTGGCTCGCGAGCCATCCTCTGGCTCGGGGGGTAGGACGAAGCCGACGTCGAGCGCATCGGCGAGCGCTCGCAGCCGGGCGTAGAAGCCGGCCGTGTGCGGCGACCGCGCCAGCCGCAGCCCCGCGAAGTCGTAGTGGTGCACCCACTCGTGGAGCAGGGTGTTGAGGAACACCTTCGGCGTGATCACCTGCTGGCGCACAGCCGTGCGGTGGTAGATGCGGATGCGCGCATCGGTGACCACTCCCTCGACGAACCTGCAGCGGTAGTAGCCGTACGTCTTGCTCTGCAGCCGTCGCCCGTCGTGCTCGTGCACCTGGGGGCGGTTGGCAACCACCACGCCGCATGGCGGCAGCCCGGCGAGGTCATCGAGGGTGTCGATGAGAAGCTGCCCGCGGTGGCGGCGCTCGTCCGGGTCGTCGCCGGCCTCCAGCAGGCTCATCACCAGCCCGCGCGCGACCACGTCAGGGGCCACGGGCAGTCCGCTCCGCGCCTGACTGCGCAGGTAGGTGGAATCGGGGCGGACACGGCGACCGAACATCTGCTCGCCGACTCTACGCAGCGGTGGCGCGTCATCGTCGCGGGTTGGGAGTGGTGGCGAAGTACCCTCCACACGCCCCCGTGGCCCAATTGGCAGAGGCGGCCGGCTTAAACCCGGCTACGGTGTCGGTTCGATCCCGACCGGGGGCACGTCAGACTGCGTTGCCGGCGTCGAGCCGTTCAGGCTGCCGGGCCCACCTGGGCCGTGCAGAAGGCGCATCGGGAAGCGGCCAGCGGGATTTTGCTCAGACATTCCGGGCACTCTCGCGTCGTCGACTCGGCGGGAGGACCCGCGCGCCGCGCCTCCCACTTCTGCATCGGCAGGACGAGGGCGAAGTAGATGGCTGCCGCGAGCATCACAAAGGCGATCACCAGGTTGACGAAATCGCCGTAGCGGAAGGTGCCGTGACCGACCGTGAAGGTGTAGTCGGCGAAGTCCCTGCCCGTCCCGGGGATGGCCAGCAGGGGCGTGATGAAGTCCTTGACGAAACCCTGCACGAGGAGCCCGAAGGCGCCGCCGATGACGAATGCCACCGCCAGGCCGACGACGTTGCCTCGTAGGATGAAATCCCGGAATCCCTTCACTCTCGATCCTCCGATAGCGCCGGTGAGCGCGGATGGATGGCGGCGGGAGCAGGGTGGCGACGCCGAACGCCCCGTGTCAAACGGCGACCCCAACCCGGGCCCGCGGCGCCTGCGGAGGGGCGACCGTGGAGAATTGACAGGTGGCCCAGCCCTCTGCACGTCGCGGTCGAGCCCACCGCGCGGTCGATGCGGCCGTGCTCCGGCGTCTCGGTGCCCTGAGCTACGAAACCGCCGGCATGCGAGCACGCGAGCCTGTCAACGCCGCCGACTTCTGGAACGCCAGCCGCGTCCGCGACCCGGCCCGGGTCCGCGTCACGGGGGAGTGGCCCCACGGTCGCAGCCGCCAGCTCCGCCTCGAGGGCGCCAGTGCCGGCCCCGGCCAGCACCCCGGCTCGCGCCAGCTCATCGCCACCGCCCACGTCAACCTCGCCCCGTCACCCGACGCGCCGATGATCCTCGTGGTGCACGGCTTCGCCGTGCCCGTGCCCATCTGGGACAGCCTCCAGGCCTTCAGGCTGCGCGCCCGGGGCGCCCACACCATGCTCATCGACCTCCCGTTCCATCTGCGCCGCCGCCTTCCGGGGCGGAACAGTGGCGACGGATTCTTCGGTACCGACCCGGCGCGCATCCTCGCGACGCTGCAGCAGTCGGTCGAGGACGCCGCTGCGCTGGTGGCGTGGGCCCGACGCGATGTGTCGCCGACGGTGGCGGTGATGGGCGTCAGCCTCGGGGGGCTGGTGGTGTCGTTGCTGGCCGCGCAGGTGCCGCTCGACTGCGTGGTCGCGGTGGCTCCCCTGTGCGACCCCCCGGCGACGTTCTTCGAGAACATGCCCCGCAACCTCGCGCAGCGGTTCGGCCTCAACGGGTCAAGTGGCGGCGTCTGGGGCGACGACCGAGATGAGGCGCGGGCCATGCTCGACGCAGCCCTGGCGCCGGTGGTGCCGCGCAACCTGGTGCCGCGGACAGCAGCGGCGAACATCACCCTGGTGCGCCCCGAGCACGACCTCATCGTGGGTCCGCAGCCGATCGCCGACCTCGCCGCCGCATGGGGCGCGGAGCTGTGGGACTACCCTCAGGGCCACATCACCGTGATGAACGCGCGGGGCATCGGCGCACGGATCCGCGAGCGACTGCTCGAGCCACCGCATGCCTCGAGCGCGGGAGCCGCGCCGAGTGCGGCGGCGGTCTGACGTGGCCGCCGCGTTGGTGTCATGCATGGCCCTAACCCGCGGTGGGGGAGGGAGCGGCAACGGGTGGCTGCTATCCTCGCCCCGATGAGCGACACGCGGCCGATCGGTGTCTTCGACTCCGGCGTCGGCGGTCTCACCGTGCTCCGGCAGTTGCACTCCCGCCTGCCGTCAGAACGCCTGACATACCTCGCCGATCTCGCTCATTTCCCGTACGGCCCCCGCTACCAGCACGAGGTGCGCGATTTCGCGCTGCGCATCATCGACCACCTGGTCGGCCTCGACACCAAGCTGGTCGTGGTGGCCTGCAACACCGCGACCGCGGCGGCGCTGGGCGCGGCCAGGGAGCGCTTTGACGTGCCCATCGTGGGAGTGATCGCGCCCGGCGCACAGGCGGCGGTGGATGCAACCGAGAACGGCCGGGTGGCGGTGATCAGCACCGAGGGAACCCGGGCCAGCCAGGAATACGTGCACGCCATCAAGGAGGCCAACCCCGGCGTCGGTGTCCTCGGCCTGGCGGTCCCGGACCTCGTCGACATCGTCGAGTCGGGTGAGGCCGACGGCCCCCGCGCCGCCGCCATCCTGGGCGCGGTCGTCGACGAGATCACCGGCTGGGGCGCGGACACCCTGGTGCTCGGCTGCACCCACTATCCGTTGCTGCGCACGACGCTCGACCGCGTCCTCGACGGCCGGCACCTCACCGTCATCGACAGCGCCGAGACCACCGCCACCCGGGTCGCCCGGATCCTTGCCGTCAACCGCCTCGGTGCCGGCGACGGGCCCTCGACGCTGCCCGAGCTCCTCGTCACAGCACAACCGCGACGCTTCAGCGACACCGCCGCGCTGCTTTTCGGCGAGGCGCTGCCGCAACCGACGGTGGTGGCCCTCTGGGACAGCGCCACGGTGGTGGGCGCGACCTCGTGAGCGTCATGGTCGACGAACTTCTCAGCGCGATCGGCCCGGACCTCGTCGAGTTCGAGCGGCGCCTCGAGGAGTCCGTCGCGGCGGATGGTCCACTCGCCGACGCCATGGAACACATCGTGCGCGCCGGCGGCAAGCGGTTCCGCCCTGCGCTGGTGCTGCTGGCGGCGGCGCTGGGCACCCCCGACCGCGACCAGGCCTTCAACCTCGCCATGGGCATCGAGTTCATCCACACGGCGACCCTGGTGCACGACGACCTCATCGACAACGCCAGCACACGGCGGGGCATCACAACGATCCACGAAACGGTGGGCGTCAACCCCGCGATCATCATCGGCGACTACTACTTCGCCAAGGGCGCGAACCTGATGGCGTCGATCGGCGAGCCCAGCATCGACCTCGCCATCAGCAACACGGTCATGACCATCTGTCTCGGCGAGCTTCTCCAGCTCACCAGTCGCCGCGACTACGACCAGACCCTCGAGGAGTACCACAACAAGATCGCCCGCAAGACCGCGGCCCTGGTGGAGACATGCTGTTACTGCGGAGCGGTGGTCGCCAATCTCGACGCGCGCCGCACCGAGGCTCTGCGCCGGTACGGCTTCTACATCGGCATGGCGTTCCAGATCGCCGACGACGTTCTCGATTACACGTCCACTGCGGAGGAGCTGGGCAAGCCGGTCGGCGCCGACCTCCGCCAGGGCACGGTAACGCTGCCCCTGATGCTGGCCCTGCAGGAGCCGTTGGTGGCGCCGGCCCTGCGCGCGCTTTTCGCGCACGAGCCGATGACCGATGCGGACCACGAGGAGGTGGTGCGCTTGGTGTGCGGATCGAGCGCCATCGAACAGGCCGATGCGCAGGCGCGCGACTTCGCGGTGCGCGCTCGCGCACAGCTGGCGGCGTTCGACGAGTCGCCGTCCCGGGACACGCTGGAGCGCGTCTGTGACTACGTGGTCGAACGGCGCACCTGACCGCACCGTCACGCCGACACCCCGTGCCGCGTGACACGTCAGGGCAGCGCCCCCATGCGGTCGATCTGCTCGCGAAAGGATGCGGCCCACAGCGTGAGCACGATCGTCGCCACCACCAGCCCAGACGCCTCCACAATCGTGGCAAGCACGGACGTCCGCGCCAGGGCGTCGTCGCCGGCCGCGGCGACGACGTAGCGTGCTGCGCGCGTCGTGTCGGTGAGCGCCACGACGCTGAGCACGACAAGCGCGGCGCGCACCACCGTGTACTCCCGCACCAGGCCGGCACGAAGCTGCCTCGCGGTCAGGTTCTCCACGCGCGCGAGTCCGGCAGGCGGTTCCGGCGCACCCCGGCGCAGCCGGGTCAACGCGATCATGAAGAACACCGCTGCGGCCCATCCCTCCCACGCCGTGGCACCTGTCGAGCCGCGGGCGAGCAGCGTTGCGAGGCGTCCGCTGCCGTGCTCCGCGGCGAAGTGGTGCTGGATCGCGAGTGACTCGACGCCGACGACGATGCACGCCGCGCAGACAGCCAGTGGCACGACGACGCGCAGCGTCGGTGGCAGCCGCTGCACGAGCAGGAGCTCAGCGGCGACCCGTCGGCGTCCATCGCTGCGGTGGTCCGCCATCGCGTGGCATTGTAGGTGCGATCTCGCATGAGCAGAGCACGCACGCGCACCCGCCTCCTGCGTGTTGTGACGTACAACATCCTGCTCGGCGGCGCACGCCGTGAGGAGCGCATCACCGAGGTGCTGCGACGCACCGGAGCGGACGTGATCACGCTGCAGGAGGTGAGCAACCCGGCGTTCGCCGCCGAGCTGGCGCGCTCGCTGGGCATGGAACTCGTCATCGGTCATGCCAGTGACGGCAGCGGAATCAACCTCGCCGTGCTCTCGCGTCTGCCGGTCAGACGGTGGCGCAACCACACCCACCGCGGCCGCATGCTGCGCAGTCACCTCGAGACGGTGCTGACCACTGGCGGCGACCACGTGCCGGAGCTGCACCTCCACTCCGTCCACCTCGCCGCGCGCTTCGGGGAGCGCAAGAAGGGTGAGGAGCGACGCCGTCGCGAGCTGGACGCCCTGCTCAGCGACCTCACCGAGACGGCCGACGCCCCGCACCTCATCGCCGGCGACTTCAACTCACTGGCGCCCGGCGATCACCTCGAGGCGACCGCCTTCTTCGCGCGCATGGCCGAACTGCGCCGCGCCCGGGTGCTGGTGCGCCAGGCCAACGGGCTGGTGGCTCCCAAGCGGGTGGGCGAGGATGCCGCCGTCGACGAGGCCTGGCTCCGCGTCGGGGTGGATCCGCGTCTCGACGTGGGCATCCCGGTGCTCCCTTTCGTCGTCTACCCGCTCACCGCCCTGCTGCCCCGCAGCCGCGTCGTCGACCGCGTCCTCGGCGGCACCATCGAGCGCGGCACGGTGGCACGGCTCCTCGAGGCCGGATACGTCGACGCCTACCGCCACCTCCACCCGCGCGCCCACGGCTACACGTGCGCCACCTGGATGCCGGCGGCCCGGATCGACTATGTCTTCGCCAACTCGGTCATGGCCGCCCGCTTGCGACGCTGTGAGGTGGTCGGGAGCCGCGGCTGGCCGGATCGCGAGGCGACGGTGGCGTCCGACCACCACCCGCTGCTGGCCGAGTTCGCGGTCTGACCGTCAGGTCTCCGGTGGGGCTGTGGGCAGCGCCTTCCCCCCGCGGCGGTGACGGCGGCCACCTCGGTGGCGGCGCCGGGTTCGCACCGCGCCGGTGCCGTCGGCGTCGCCGCGCGGAGCGGCACGGGCGCCGTCATTGATCCGCGGCGGCGGTGGCTGCGCGACCAGGAGCAGGTCACCGAGCGTGTTCCAGCCGAGGCGCTCGCGGCCCAGCCTCAGGAGTTCGATGAAGCACCCTGCCGTCGCCTCGGCGTCGGCGAGGGCGTGGTGGGGACGGCGATGGTGGACGCCGAGCTCCGCGCACATCCGCTCCAGGCCGATGGTGTCGCGCAGTCCCCAGATGGCGCCCGCCATGCGGCTGGTGTCGAGGTTGTCGGCGTCGATCGCCGTCTCCATCGTGCTCGCGATGAGGCGGGTGTCGAAGGCGTCGGCGGAGTGCTCGACCAGCACCGCGCCCTTGCAGAAGCGGCGGAAGCGGGCCAGCACACGCTCCACCGGGGGCGCGCCGCCGAGGCTCTCGGCACCGATGCCGTGGATGCGGCGGGCGTAGGGATTGATGCGGTCGGTGCTGTGCACCAGCGTCTCGAAAGACATGATGTGGCCCTCGAGCGTGAACGCGACGGCGCCCAGCTCGACGAGCCGGTGCGGCGACTGGCCGGTGGTCTCGCAGTCGAGTGCCACGAAGCGCAACCGGTCCACCGGCGTGTCCGAGGTGGGTCGTCCGAGCGGCAGCACCTCACCGGCCATGTCGATGTCGATGTCGTCGATGGAGGCGAACGGCTCGCCGGCTGAGGGACCGAGGCGGGGCACGAAGCTGCTGCCGATGGGCACAGGGCCGCGGCGCCGGCCATAACGAGGACGCTGCTGGCCGCCGTCGTTCAGCTCTGCGCCTGCCGGCGGGCCGTCACCGCTCGGGACCGGGGGTACCGGCCCGTCGGAGGTCATGTCGGCGGATCTTATTACTACGGGCCATTTCGCGCCGATCTGCGTTCGCTGTGAGGCCGGGCTCGGCGCTGGCTGCTTCCATATACTGGCGCCGTCCATTCTCCCGGAGCACGACGCCGCCAACGGTGCGCGCCGCATCGGGAACCCAGGAAGGCCTCCCGATGCACATCGTCGCCGCTGGGCTCAGCTTCCGCAGTGCCCCGCTCTCCGTGCGTGAGCGCGCCGTCGTTGCCGACGACGAAGCGGTGCGGCTGCTGCGCTATCTTGTGGGTCACTGCGGTCTGCGCGGAGCTGTCGTTCTCTCCACCTGCAACCGCACCGAGTTCTACGTGAGCTGTCCCACCACGGCGCTGGCCGACGAGGTCAGACCGCGTCTGGCCATGTACCTGGACCCGGCGGGTGGCGACGACATCGCCGAGCATCTCTTCGAGTTGCGCGACGCCGAGGCGATCCGGCACATGCTCCGCGTGGCCGCCGGCCTCGAGAGCATGGTGATCGGCGAGTCCCAGGTGCTTGGCCAGTTCCGCGACGCTCACCAGGTGGCGCGCCGCGCCGGCACGCTGGACGCGCGCCTCGACTACGTGATGCGTCGCGCCGTGTCCGCCGGCAAGCGCGTGCGCGCCGAGACGGCGCTGGGACGGCGGGCGGGCACGCTCGCAGACGCGGCCGTCGAGGTGGCACGCGAGCTCGCCGGAGACCTGCGCGGGCGCGGCGTGCTCGTGCTCGGGGCCGGCACCATGAGCGCGCTGGCGGCGCGGCGCCTCCACGAGGCGGGCGCACGCCTGATGATCGCCTCGCGCGGTCACGACTCCGCGGTGGCCCTGGCCGCCGCGTTCGACGATGCCACCGCGGTGTCCGACCCGGTGTCCGTGGCAGCTGAGGTGGACCTGCTCCTCTCCTGCACCGACAGCGCCACGACCGTTCTCAGTGCCGCCGAGGTGGCCGCCATGCAGGAACAGCGCGGCGGCCGACCGTTCACCATCGTCGACATCGCCGTGCCGCGCGACGTGGAAGCCGCGGCGGCGGGCGTGAAGGGCGTCACCCTCGTGGACGTCGACGCGCTCGGTGACCGGGTCGCCGATGTCAGCGGACAGCGCCGTGCCGCGGTCGCCGAGGCCACAGCTGTCATCGAGGCGGAGGTCGCCCACGCCATCGCGGTGGTCAACGAACGAGACACCGCCGTGCCCACCATCGCGGCGCTGGTGCGCCAGGCCGAGGCGATCCGGCGACGCGAGGTGGAGCGCACCTTGGCGCGCATGCCGGGCGCCGACTCCGCCACCATCGAGCGCATCCAGCAGCTCACCAGGTCGATCGTCAGCAGGATCCTCCACGCACCGATCAGCCATCTCCGCGAATTCGCCGACGACCCCGGTGTGGCCCTCACGCTGCGCGACGCCTTCGACGTCGACACGACCGACGACGCGGTCACCGAGGACACCGGCGGCGCCGCCGCCGCCTCGTGAGCCCGGCGATCGAGGCGGCCACTCTTCGCCTCGCCACCCGGGGCAGCGCGCTGGCAAGGGCACAGGCCGCCCTGGCCGCGGCGGCGATCGAACGCGCCGGCGGGCCCACGGCGGGGAAGCTGGCGGGGGACCTGGTCATCGTACGCACAGGGGGAGACCGCCACCAAGCGACCCCGATCGACGAGATGGGCGGGCAGGGCTGGTTCACCGCTGAGATCGAGCGAGCCCTGCTCGAAGGCACCGCCGACATCGCCGTCCACGCCGCCAAGGACCTGCCCACCGAGCTGGCCCCCGGCCTCGAGGTGGCCGGCGTGCTGGAACGGGCCGACCCCCGCGACGCGCTCGTCAGTGCCTCCGGCGGTGGGGTGGACGCGCTGCCCGACGGCGCCATCGTGGGCAGCAGCAGCGCCCGTCGCGCCGCGCTTCTCCACGACCTCCGCCCCGACCTGCGCTGCGTGCCCATGCGCGGCAATGTCGACACCCGCCTTGGCAAGCTGGACGAGGGCCAGGTTGACGCCCTGCTTCTCGCGGCCGCCGGCCTCGACCGCCTCGGCCTGTCCGACCGCATCGGCGAGCGCCTCGACCCCCGGGCCTTCGTGCCCGCTCCCGCCCAGGGCGCCATCGCGCTCGAGGTCCTCACCGGGTCAGCCGCCTCCGCGTACGCCGCGGCGGCCGGGGACGCCACCACCGACCTCGAGGTCCGCACCGAGCGGGCACTGCTCCGGGCGCTCGGCGGCGGATGCCTTCTGCCCTTCGGAGCATGGGCCCGCCTGGAGGACGGCGTGCTCGTGCTCTCGGCGGCGCTCGCCGTCGACGGCGTGGTCCGGCGCGCGGAGCTTGGTGGCGATCCCGGCCACACGGCCGAGCTGGTCGCCCGGGTGGCCTCCCTGCTGCAATGACGTCCGTGCCACCTCTGCAGGGCCGCCGGGTGCTGGTGACCCGGGGAGTGGACAAGAGGGACGACATCGGGTCGCTTCTCGAAGCCGCCGGAGCGGTCGTGTTGCGGGTGCCTCTGATCGCGGTGCGCCGGCTGGTCGTGGCCGCCGACATCGCGCATGCCGTCGACCGTCTGGGGGCGGGTGCCGGCGCCGGTTCTCCCCGCCCCTGGCTGGTTCTGACCAGCGCCACCGGGGCCGGCCTGGCGGTCGAGGCGGTGGGAGCGCCGTCGCTCGCGCGTTTCGGCATCGCTGTCATCGGCCCGGCCACCGCCGCCGCGCTCCGCTCCCGCGGCGTCGACGCCGATCTCGAAGCCACCGGGCAGGTCGCGGAATCGCTGGCTGCCGAGCTGGTGCACCGGGGCGTCGAAGGCGCCGCCGTTCTCGTGGTGACGGCGACAGGTGCTCGCGACGTCATCGCGCCGGCGCTCATCGCCGCCGGGGCGCATGTCGAGGTGCTCGAGGCCTACCGCAGCGTGACCCCGGAGGGCGCCGCTGATCGCCTGCGCGAGGCACTCAGTGGACCGCCGCTCGACGCCGTCACCTTCACGAGCGGGAGCACCGTCCGCCATTTCGCCGAGGCGGTCGCCGCGCCGCCCGCTGGTTGCCTGGCGGCCTGCATCGGGCCCGTCACCGCGGCCGTCGCACGCGCCGCCGGGTGGACGGACGTGGTCACCGCGGCCGAGCACACGACGGCGGGGATGGTGGCCGCGCTGGTGACGCACCTCTCGACGGTCCAGCGGCTACCCTGACCGCGCATGGCCTTTTCCTCCGACCGACCGCGCCGTCTGCGCCGCACCGCTGCGCTCCGGGCGATGGCGCGTGAGACCGTCCTGACGCCGGGTCACCTCATCCATCCGGCCTTCGTGCGGGAGGGCATCACCGAGCCGGTGCCGATCGCCTCGATGCCCGGCCAGCAGCAGGAGACGATCGCCTCGCTCATCCTCGCCGTCCGCGACGCCGTCGACGCCGGGTGTGCCGCCGTGCTGCTCTTCGGGGTGCCCGAACACAAGGATGCCGAGGGCTCCCAGGCGTGGGACGCGGAGGGCATCGTCCAGCGCGCGCTGCGCAGCCTGCGCCACGAGTTCGGCGACCGCTGCGTGCTCATCGCCGACTGCTGCCTCGACGAGTACACCGACCACGGCCACTGCGGCGTGCTCCGCGCGGATGGCACCGTCGACAACGACGCCACCGTGGAGCTCTACACGCGCGTCGCTGTGTCGCAGGCAGCCGCCGGCGCCGACATGATCGCGCCCAGCGGGATGATGGACGGCCAGGTCGCGGCGATCCGCCGAGCCCTCGACAGCAACGGTTTCGCGGACACCGCCGTGCTCGCCTACAGCGCCAAGTACGCATCCGTCATGTACGGGCCCTTCCGTGACGCGGCCGACTGCGCCCCGCGCTTTGGCGACAGGCGCAGCTACCAGATGGACGTCGCCAACCAGCGCGAGGCCGTGCGTCGCGCTGTCGGGGACGTCGTGGAGGGCGCTGACATGGTCATGGTGAAGCCCGCGCTCACCGCGCTCGACGTCGTCGCCCGCGTCCGCGACGCCACGGACGTCCCCGTGGCGGCGTACTGCGTGAGCGGCGAATACGCCATGCTCCATGCCGCCGCCGCGGCGGGCGCGTTCGACGAGCGCAGCGCCGTGCTCGAGAGCCTCACCGCCATCCGCCGCGCCGGCGCCGACCTGATCATCACGTACGACGCGCGCCGCGCCGCGCGCTGGCTGCGGGAGGAACTCAACGGTGTCTGATCGGAACCCGACCCCTCAGGGGGCGCGGATGCCCTTCCTGCTGGCCACGGGCGCGGTGTTCCTTGGCGTGCTTGTTGCGGCCATCATCTTCATCAACAAGGCCAACGGTCCGGCTCCCACGCCGAGCCCGACACCTTCAGCCGCCAACTGCGCCACCGCCAGTTTCGGCGCTCCACTGCAGCCCGTCGGCGAGCCCGCCAATCCTCACGTCTACAGTGCGGCACCGGCCACGCAGATCGACGTCACCAAGGTCTACGAGGCGACCATCAAGACGGTGCGGGGCGACATTGTCATCTGCTTGAAGCCGGCGCTGGCACCTAGGACCGTAAACAACTTCGTGGTGCTGGCTCGCAACCACTACTTCGACGGCATCCCCTTTCACCGCGTCTGCCCCAACAGCGCCGACACGAGCTGCGGCGGATCGCTGGCGATCATCCAGGGCGGCGATCCTAACTGCATCGGCAACGTCCACGCGAGTACGTGTGGGCAGGGAGGTCCCGGCTATCAGTTCGCTGACGAGCCGGTGCACGGTCAGTACAACGCGGGCTCGGTGGCGATGGCCAACAGCGGGGCCAACACCAACGGTTCGCAGTTCTTCATCGACACTGCCGCCAACCAGTTCGCGCCCTCCTACAACCTGTTCGGCAACGTCGTCAGCGGGCTCGACATCACCAAGAACGTCCAGCAGGGCGACGTGATGGAGAGCGTCACCGTCACCGAACAAACGTGACCTCAGCGGCGCGCCCCACGTCGGCGGAGTGGCGCGAGCGCGCCGAGCGAGTGCTCCCCGGTGGCGTGAGCAGCCCGGTGCGTGCCTTCGCCGCGGTCGGTGGCGACCCACCGGTCATCGCCGCCGCACGCGGCGCCCACCTGGTGGACGAGGACGGTGTCGACTACGCTGACTTCATCCTCGCCTACGGCCCCCACATCCTCGGCCACGGACACCCGGCGGTGCTGGCCGCCCTGGCCCGTCAGCTCGCCCAGGGCACCGCGTTCGGCGCCACCAGCGCAGTCGAGGTCCAGCTGGCCGAACGCATCGTCGCGGCCATGCCCGCCATCGAGATGGTGCGCTTCGTCAACTCGGGCACGGAGGCAACCATGTCGGCGCTGCGCCTGGCCCGCGCGGCGACCGGCCGTGACCGGGTGGTCAAGTGCGCCGGCGCCTACCACGGACACGCCGACGCCTTCCTCGCGGCGGCGGGCTCGGGGGTGGCCACCCTCGGCATCCCCGGCTCGCCCGGGGTGCCGGTCGCGGCCGTCGCCGACACCATCGTGGTGCCGTACAACGACATCGCGGCCGTGGCCGCGGTCCTCGACAGGGAGGGAGAGCGCGTCGCCGCGATCATCGTGGAACCTGTCGCGGGCAACATGGGCTGTGTGTTGCCGCGCCCCGGCTACCTGCAGGCGCTGCGCGTGCTCACCGCCCGCTTCGGCGTGCTGCTCATCTTCGACGAGGTCATGACCGGGTTCCGGGTGGCCTGGGGTGGGACGCAGGAGCTCTCATCGGTCCAGCCCGATCTCACCTGTCTCGGCAAGGTCATCGGCGGCGGGCTGCCCGTCGGAGCCTTCGGCGGATCGCGCGCTCTGATGGAGCGGCTGGCGCCCACCGGCGACGTCTACCAGGCGGGCACGCTGTCAGGAAACCCGCTGGCGATGGCGGCGGGGTGCGCGGTGCTCGACGAGCTGGCCTCCGGCGTTGTGTACCAACGACTGGAGGAGCTCGGTTCGGTCCTCGCGGCGGGCCTGTCGGGAGCTGCCGCGGCGGCGGGAGTGCCCTGCGCCGTCAACCGCGCCGGGAGCATGCTGACCCCCTTCATCGGTGTGGAGACGGTCGACGACTACGCCCAGGCAGGGGCAGCCGACACCGACGCGTTCGCGCGAATCCATCGGGCGTGGCGGGCCCACGGCGTTCTCTGGCCGCCGTCGCAGTTCGAGGCCGGTTTCCTGTCCACGGCCCACGTCCTCGACGACCTCGACCGCGCCGTCACCGGCTTCGCAGCGGGGCTCTGAGGCATCTCAGCGCAGGCTCAGGTACCCCGGCATGCCGATGCTACACTCGATTGTGACCTCGCAAGAGGCGCCGGAAGGGAACGTCCGGCACAGCAACGGAGGCTTCCACCATGCCGTTCATCGGCGCCGGCCACATCTGGATCATCGCCATCCTGCTGATCATCGTCTTGATCATCTGGGGTCCGGGCAAGCTCCCCGACGTCGGCTCCGGTCTGGGCCGCGCCATCCGCGAGTTCCGCAAGGCATCGAACGACACCCGCGAGGAGTTCGCGAAGGCAACCAGGTCCGAGGATCCCGCGGCGGCTGCGGCTCCTCAGCCAGCGCCGGCCCCCGCTTCTGAACCCATCGTGGCGGCCACGCCGACGCTGCCCGTCCAACCCGCCCCTGTCGGGGGCGGCACCGTGACGCCGCCGGCCACCGAGGGCGCGGCCGGCGAGGGCGACCACACCACGACCGGCTGACCTTGCCCGCCTTCTCGTGGAGGCGCTCAGGGAAACAGGGAGCGGCCGACGACGACCGCCGCATGACCGTCGTCGAGCACCTCGAGGAACTGCGGCGCGTCCTCATCATCTCCTCGATCGCGTGGCTGGTGACCACCACGGCGGCGTTCATCTTCCACGGCGCCATCTTCGATTTCCTGCTCCACCCGCTCACGTCGGTGCTCATCAAGACCAACAACCACATCACCTCGACAGCGGTGTTCGGGTCGCCCACCGAGGGGCTCACCATCCCCATCAAGATCTCGGCGATCGTCGGCGCGATCGGGGCTCTCCCCATCGTGCTCTGGCAGGTGTGGACCTTCGTGTCCCCGGGCCTGCGGCCGGTGGAGCGCAAGTTTGTCGGCCCCTTCATCGCCTCGGCCCTGCTCCTGTTCGGGGCGGGCGCGGCATTCGCATATTTCGTGATGCCGATCGGGCTCAACTTCCTGGCCACGTTCCTGGGCAGCAGCGCTGTGTACCTGCCCGACATCAACTCCTACCTGTCCTTCCTGCTCCTGCTGATCATCGCCTTCGGGGTGACCTTCGAGCTGCCCGTCGTCGTGATCATGCTCGGTCTCCTCGGGATCGTCTCGTCGCGGCTTCTGCGTCGCAAGCGCAAGGGGATCTGGGTCGGGATCATCATCGGCGCGCTCATCGTCACCCCCGGGGCCGACCCCTACACGCCCACGGCGTTGTTCGTGCCGCTGATCATCTTCTTCGAGGCGTCGATCCTCATTCTCGACAAGGTGTTCCGGCGCTGACGCCACGGGCCGGCGCGTCGTTGATCACTACACTGGCTGTCATGCGTCCTGACGGCCGAGGCCTCGACCAGCTGCGACCGACTCACATCGAGATCAACGCGCTGCCCTATGCCGAGGGGAGCGCATTGATCACAGCGGGCGACACGCGCGTGCTCTGTGCGGCGAGCGTGGAGGAGCGCGTTCCCCAGTTCCGCAAGGGCAGTGGACGCGGCTGGGTCACCGCCGAGTACGCCATGCTGCCGCGTGCGACGCTGACCCGCAGCGAGCGCGACGGCCGCCGCGGTCGCGTCGACGGTCGCGTGCAGGAGATCCAGCGCCTCATCGGTCGCAGCCTTCGCGCCGCCGTCGACTTCTCGCGTCTCGGCGAGCGCAGCATCTACATCGACTGCGACGTGCTCGTCGCCGACGGGGGCACGCGCACCGCCTCGATCACCGGTGGCTACGTCGCGCTCGCCCTCGCCGTTGCCAAGCTGCGCGCCGCCGGGCTGGTCACGGACGACCCGCTGCGCTGGCAGGTGTCAGCGGTCAGTGCCGGGATCGTTGGCGGCGAGGCCCGCCTCGATCTCAACTACCTCGAGGACTCGGCGGCCGACACCGACATGAACTGCGTCGGCTGCAGCGACGGCCGCTTCATCGAGCTGCAGGGCAGCGCCGAGCAGGAGCCCTTCTCGCGGGTTGAGATGGACAGCCTGCTCGAGCTCGCCGGCACCGGCATGCAGCAGCTCTTCGCCATCCAGGCCGAGGCGCTCGCCCGGGCGTGACCTCTGCCGGCGCGGATGACGCACGCCGCACGCTGGTGGCGGCCACCAACAATGAGGGCAAGCTGCGCGAGTTCCGCCGCCTTCTCGCCGCCCACCCCTGGCGTGTCGTCGGCCTCGCCGAGGCGGGATGGAACGGCCACCTCGACGAACCGGGCGACACCTACGTGGAGAACGCCCTCGCCAAGGCGGCGATCGTGTCCGCGGCGCTGACGCTCCCGGCCATCGCCGACGACAGCGGCATCGAGGTCGATGCGCTGCGGGGATGGCCGGGCCCCCGCTCGGCGCGCTGGCTGGGGGAGGGGGCCGGCGACGCCGACCGCCTCGCCGCGCTCATCGCTGAGGTCGACCGGCTCTCCCCCGATGACCGCCGGGTTCGCTACGTGTGCGTCGTGGCGCTGTGTCGTCCGGGTGCCCAACCGGTCACAGCCCGCGGGGAGTGCCTCGGAGTGCTCGTGGCGCCACGCGGCTCCCGCGGCTTCGGGTACGACCCCGTCTTCCTGAGCGATGACCTCGGCCTGACCTTCGGGGAGGCCGACGACGCGGCCAAGGATGGTGCGTCCCATCGCGCCCGGGCCCTGGCGCGCCTCATGGAGAGCGGAGTGCTCGATCCCGCCCCGGAGGCGGGCTGAGGCCGGCGCGGCATCGTGGCTCACAATGCGCCCCGTGTCCCAGCGTCGGCCGACCACCTCGACGCAGTCGCTGCGCGCGCTGTTGAGTGCCGGCGGGGTGGTGCTCGTCGGCGTCATCGCGTTCCTGGTCACCGTCAACCGTACGGCCGTCCCCGAAGCGGTGCAGCACCCGCCGGAGCCACCCGCGGTCAGGGTGGTGGCGCCCTCACCGCCGCCGTCCCTCGACGACATCGCCCGGGCCCTGCTGAGCCGCACGGTGACGATCGAGGCGCTCGGCAAGACGGACGAGGGCCTCGGCACTGGATGGCTGTTCGATTCCAAGGGCGACTTTGTGACCAACGCGCACGTGGTCCAGGGGTTCCTGGCGGTGCGCATCAGGGGACGCGACGGAACCTCGCACGTCGGCACCGTGGTGGGTGTGGATCTCAACCTCGACATCGCTCTGATCCGCAGCCAGGACGGGTTCCCCGGCGCCCCCCTCCGGCCCTTCACCGGGACTCTCGGCGACTTTCCTGACCCGGTGGTGGCGATTGCCAGCAGCCACGCCACCGGCCATGGCGACATCATCCACGAACGCATCACCCGCATCGCCGCCGACGTCCCGGTCACGGGCGACACCACCGCCGGCCAGACACCGACGAGCGCGGACTACATGGACATGCTGGTGCTCGACGACAGCACCATCTCCCCGGGTAACAGCGGCGGCCCTGTCATCGACGCCCAAGGCCTGGTCGTCGGGGTGGTCACGCTGGCCAGCAAGTCTTCGCCGGAGGGGTACGCGATCCAGGTGAACCGGGTGATGAGCGACCTGACCAGGTTCGCCGCCACGTAGCAGCTCCAGCTCTGTACCGCTTCAAGCAGCCCGTCTTCGGGTACGGTCAAGAGGCCATGAACGAATACGACATCGCGATCATCGGAGCCGGCCCCGCCGGCATGACCGCCGCCCTCTACGCAGGCCGCAGCAAGATCCGCGCCGTGGTCATCGAGGCCAAGGGACCCGGCGGCCAGCTGCTCAACACCGAGCTGATCGAGGACTATCCCGGGTTCAAGAGCATCCTCGGGGGGGATCTCGCCGCGGTGATGCTCGCCCAGGCGGAGCACTTCGGCGCGGAGATCGTCTACTCGCCGGTCACCCGGGTCCGCGTCGAGGCCGACGGCATGAAGGTCATCGAGACCGAGGCCGGTGAATTCCGTGCGCCCGCCATCATCGTCACCGCCGGCGGCAACCCGCGCAAGCTGGATGTCCCCGGGGAGGCGGAGTTCGCCGGCCGCGGGGTGTCCTACTGCGCGGTCTGCGATGGCGCCTTCTTCCAGCAGTTGGAGCTCGCCGTCGTCGGAGGCGGTGACGCAGCCGTCGAGGAGGCGATGTTCCTGACCCGCTACGCGACCAAGGTGACCCTGATCCATCGCCGCGAGCAGTTGCGCGCCCAGCCCATCCTCGTCGAGCAGGCCCGCGCCAACCCGAAGATCGAGTTCCTGCTCAACACCGTGGTCGAGTCGATCGAGGGCGACGCCAAGGTCAGCCACCTGCAACTCCGGGACACGCTCACAGGCGAGGCGTCGCGTCTCGACGTCGGCGGCGTCTTCATCTTCGTCGGGTTCATCCCCAACACCGGTCTGGTTGCGACCCACGTCGACCATGACGCGGGCGGCTACTACCTGACCGACCCCATGACCATGATGACCAATGTCCCCGGTATCTTCGCCGCCGGCGACGTCCGCGCTCAGCTGACCCGCCAGATCACCACGGCAGTGGGCGACGCGACCACGGCCACGATCGCCGCCAGCAAGTGGCTGGAGGAGCGGGCCCGCGGCACCGAGGCGAGCGCTGTGAAGGTGCTGGCCGACGCGGCCGTCGACGGCGGCTGGGTGGCATGAGCATCGTCACCCGTCATGGCGACGGGGGAGAGACGGGGCTCCTCTACGGCGGTCGCGTCCCCAAGGACGACCTCCACACCGAGGCCTACGGGGCTCTCGACGAGGCTATCAGCGCCCTCGGCCTGGCCCGCGCGCTGTGCGCGGACCCGGCGCGGGCACAGCGGATCCTCGACCTCCAGCGCGACCTCTTCACGGTCGGGGCGGAGCTGGCGACGGCCGCGGACCAGCGCGACAGGCTGGAACGCCATTTCGTCACCGTCACCGCCTCGATGGTCGAGGCACTGGACGCCGAGGTGGCCTCCCTCGAGGAGAGGGTGAGCTTGCCCAACGGGTTCGTGATCCCGGGGGGCGACCCTGTGGCGGCGGCGATCGATCTCGGGCGCAGCATGGTCCGTCGCGCCGAGCGCCGCGCCGTCTCGCTGCAGCGCGCCGGCCAGGTGCCCAACCCCGAGGTGCTGCGTTACCTGAATCGCTGCTCCGACCTGCTCTTCATGCTGGCCCGCGAGGCCGAGGGAACCGCGCTCGTCGCCAAGTGAGCGGGCGCATCCCCGTCCTCAGACGGCGGGTGGCACAGCTACCGGGTGCGTGACGCCCGCGAGCAGGGCCACGAGGACGGCCGCCGAGGCCTCAGCGTGCGCCTCGACGGGCGTCCATTCCTCCGCGGGGATCTCGCTGTGCACGCGGAAACCGTCCTTGTCACGAAGCACGCGGACCGGGGTTGCGTGGTGCGGTGAGCGGCCGAGGGGCTGGGCGAGGTCGATCGCCCAGGCGCCCTCGGCGTCGACGGAGAGAGCCTCCACGGCGACCCAGCCACGATCGTCGACGGCCATCTCGCCGACCCTGTCAGTGAGCAGTCGGAGCGGCGCCCGCGCGGTGGTGGCGCCCTCACCGTCGTCGTCCTGGCGATCGCCGACCCAGAGTGCCGCGACGGCCAGGCCCTCGCTTTCGGCGGCCGTGCTGACCGCCCACCGCGCCGAAGGCTGCGGCGGCAGGAAGACGTGGAACCCGTCGGGCCGGCGTTCGACACGGATGACACGCTCGGCACTCGGGAAGACGCTGCCGAGCGCGCCGGGGTCCAGCGCCGTGGCGCGGTCCGGGCCGACGAGCACCGCGGCGGCGTCGACCCAGAGGGCCGCGCCGGTGTTGAGCTCGGCGAGCGCGATCTGCTCCGCTGACGCGCTGCGACGCGCCAACGGGCGCCGCCGCGCCAGCGCCGCCGCCAGGGGCGACCTCTCTAGGCGGGCCCTCGCCTGGGCGTGGCTGCGCAGCACCGCGTAGCTCTCGGTGAGGCGCCGGAATGTCGCCAGGGCCTCGACGTCGCCGGGGTTGCGGTCAGGATGATGGACCTTGACGAGGCGCCGGTAGGCGGCGCGAATCTCGTCGGCAGTCGCCCCCGGCTGCAGGCCCAGCGTCGCGAAGTCGCCGGCGGTCGGCGCCCGGTTCACGGGGACGCGTCCTCGCCGGCCGGAACTGCCGCTGCGAGGAGCCGCCGGCACTGGAGCGCGAGCCAGAGCCGATGGGGCGCGGCGGGCTCCTCGATCGCCACGCCGAGTTCGGCGAGGCGACGGGTGCGGTAGACGACGGTGTGGCGGTGCAACCCCAGGAACGCTGCGGCGTCGTTGAGGCTGGGCGTGACCAGGAGCGCCTCGAGGGTCTCGAGCAGCGGCGCGCTGCGCGACGGCGGCACCGCGAGCACCCCGCCGAGGACGTGGTGAACGTAGCGGCGCATGGCGTCGGGATCGGTGGCCAGGGTCGCGAAGATGCCCACCGCCGCGTCGTCCCAGGCGCGTGCCGAGGGATCGAGCCTGGCGCCCACGCGCAGGGCCTCGCGGGCACGGCGCGCCCCCTCGGCGACGTCGTCGAGGGCCGTTGCCAGTGGACCGATCCCCCAGCGGACCGAGCCGGGCGCGGCGCGCTCCGCCTCGTCGAGCACGCCGCTCACGCCGTTGCGCCCGGGCACGAGCGCGATCCATGTGCCCGCCTGGTCGCCCACCATGAGCACGCCGCGGGGGCGCAGGACGCGCTCGATGGCGCGCTCCGCCTCCTCGGAGTCGATGGAGCAGGCGAGCACCAGGTAGGGGGGCTGCAGGTCGAGGTCGCTGGCCGCGGCGAGGCGGCGCAGTTCCGGGCCGACGTCGCCGGCCACGAGGCGCTGCAGGATGCGGTCGCGGTCGAGGTCGCGGCGCCGCATCAAGACCTCACGTGTCTCGAGGTACGCCGACCCGACGGCGCCGCTGATCTCGTCGAGGTACTCGAGCACCTGCCCAGTGACTGCGATGACCGTGGCTGGGGGAAGGCTGTCCAGGCCGGCGGACTCGCCGATCAGCTCGCGCCAGACGACGCGTGCGGCGAGGCGGTACGCGGCCAGCAGGACCTCGAGGGGCACGCCCATCTCCGCCTGCTGCGCTCCCATCGATCCCAGGCGTTGGAGGTCGGCGGTGCGCAGGCCGCGGCCGTCGCGGAGCAACCGGACGAGGGTGCGCAGCGCGTCCCGGCAGGCGCTGGTGATGGTGCGCAGGTAGCCGATGCCGCGGAACTGGGCGGGCAGGGCAAGCTCCGCGGCGATCCGGCGGGTCATGCGACGAGCGATGACGTCGACGTCGGCGAGCAGGCGCTCGATGATCTCTGGCGGCAGGGTGGCCGTGGCGGCCCATTCCCTTGGCGCAGCGAGCGCCCTGACCCGCGCATCGTTCGACATCGCGGCCATTATGGACACCAGGGCCAAATATTGGCCTCCAAATACGGCGTGGAGGCCGATGGCGCCGCGGGCCCTCTCGGCGAGACTTGAACCATGCTCTATGACGACCTCTTCGTCCGACTCGAACGCGCCCGCTGGAACTTCACCGACGAGATCGATTTCACGCAGATCGATCGCAGCCTCCTGACGGACCAGTGGATGCACGACATCCGTCAGATCTGCCTGACCGAGCTCAGTGCGCTCTACGCGACGGAGATGTTCCTGCGCGATTTCTATACCGACATCGACTTCTGCAGCTTCGTCTCCATCTGGTTCTACGAAGAGATGAAGCACCACATGGTGTTGCGCAAGTACCTCGAGTACTGCGGGGACACGTTCGACGAGGAGAAGGAGCTTCCCGAGCTGCGCCTCACCTTCGCCGAGGGCCCGGCGATCGAGACTCTCACCATGCACTTCTGCGGCGAGCAGCGTCTGGCCCACTGGTACAACGCCTTCAGCCACAACGCCCCGGAGCCGGTGCTGCGCAAGATCTTCAAGATCCTGGCCGCCGACGAGCTGCGCCATGCCGCCTGCTACGCCAAGTACCTGCGCAAGGCGATCGCCAACAAGCCGGACGAGCTGCCCGCCGTCCTGCGCATGACGCTGTGGATGTTGCGCAGCACCAACGACGCACCCAAGCACCCCACGACGGTGACCACTCCGAGTGTCTGCGACAAGCTCGAGGATCCCGAATACATCAGCCGCATGCTCAACTGGTACCTGCCCGGTCGTGACCACGAGGCCCCTGTGCAGCGACGCATCCTCGCGTTGATGTCGGAACTGGCCGGAACCAAGATGACCACGACCAAAGACATGCTCCCGGTGATCCGTCGGCTCACGCCGGTCGCCGCCTGACCGAGGTCAGCAGCCCTCCCTATACTCCCGGGGTGATGTCGGAGCAGACTCGCGTGCGCGCAACGGTGCGTGGGCGCGTCCAGATGGTCGGCTTCCGTGCCTTCGTCGCGCAGCACGCGGACGGCCTCAGCGGCACTGTCGCCAACCGTGAGGACGGCACCGTCGAGTGTGTCGTCGAGGGCCCCGTGGGCGCCGTCGACCGCCTGGTCGCGCTGCTCCACGACGGTCCGACGTTCGCCAGGGTGGAGGCCGTCGACGTGTCCCGTGAGCCGTACCGTGGCGACCTCCCGCCATTCACGGTGACGGGATGAACTTCACCTGGGCGGACCGGATGGAGCGCCTCGGCACCGAGAGCGCCTTCGAGGTGCTTGCCCATGCCCGCCGCCTGGAGGCGGAGGGCCGCGACATCATCCACCTCGAGATCGGCGAACCCGACTACGGCACACCGCAGAACATCATCGACGCGGCCACCCGCGCGCTCAACGACGGAGCCACGCACTACACGCCGGCGAGCGGCATCCCGGTCGTGCGCGAGGCGACCGCGCGGTACGTGGCGGGGCGCACGGGCGTGCCCACCTCGGCGGAGAACGTGGTCATCGTCCCGGGCAGCAAGAACATCCTCGCCTTCCTGCTCCTGGCTGTCATCAACGCCGGCGACGAGGTCATCGTGCCCGACCCCGGCTACCCCATCTACCGCTCACTGGTGAGCTTCCTTGGAGCCACCCCGGTGTCCGCGCCGATCAGGCAGAGCAACGACTTCCGCCTCGACGTCGAGGAGCTGCGCAGCCTGGTGACGCCGCGCACCAAGCTGCTCATCGTCAACTCGCCGGCCAATCCGACAGGCGGCATCCTCACCCGGGACGATTGCGAGAGCATCGCAAAGCTCGCCGTCGAGCACGACCTCGTGGTGCTCAGCGACGAGATCTACGGACGCCTGACCTACGACGGCGAGCACGTGTCGCTGTACAGCATCGACGGGATGGCCGAGCGCACCGTCCTCATGGACGGCCTCAGCAAGGCGTGGGCGATGTGCGGCTGGCGTCTCGGCTTCGGTGTCATGCCGGTGGAGCTGGCCAAGCGCATGGACACCCTGATGATCAACTCGTCGTCGTGCGCCGCGGCGTTCACCCAGATGGCCGCCCTCGAGGCGTTCCAATCGCCAGAGTCCGACGCCGCCGTCGACGCCATGGTGGCGGACTTCCGGGGCCGTCGCGACCTGCTCGTGGACGGGCTCAACCGCATCCCCGGGATCACCTGCCGTCGCCCCGCCGGGGCCTTCTACGTCTTCCCGGACATCACCGCCACCGGCTTGGGCGAGCGCGAGCTGCAGACGGGCCTCCTCGAGGAGGTCGGGGTGGCGGTGTTGGCCGGCACCGCCTTCGGGCCCCACGGCGCCGGCCATATCCGCCTCAGCTACGCCAACTCTTCGGCCAACCTCCAGCGGGCCCTCGAGCGCATCGCTCTCCACGTCGGCGCCGGGGCGGTGCCCCCGGCCTAGCGCCGGCGGTCGGTTGCCGCAACCCACACGCAGATCCCGATGAGCGAGCCCGGCATCCGTCCAGACCTCGACACAGCCACACGGCTCCTCGCCACGCACGACGTCGTGCCCCTGGTGATGGAGCTCCCCGCCGGGGAGGAGACGCCAGTCAGTCTCATGCAGCGCCTCGGCGTGGGCGGGCACTGCTTCCTGCTGGAGTCGGGGACGATCGCGGACGGGGTGAACGGGTACTCGTTCCTCGGCCACGACCCTGTGGAGGTGGCTCCGGGTGACGAAACCGACCCGCTGCGGCCGCTGGAGGGCGTGCTCGCCGAGACCGTGGCGCCCGTGGAGGATGTCGACGCCCCGTTCCTCGGCGGATGGGTGGGGTACCTGGGGTACGAGGCGGCGGCCTGCTACGAACGCCTCCCGGCCACGGCGCCGGCGTTCCGAGACGTCCCGACCAGCCTCTTCGCGCTGTACCGCACCCTCACGGTGTTCGACCACGCGCGGCGCCGCCTCCTCCTCGTGACACAGCTGCGGAGCACAGCCGAGCCGGTGGACGCGGCCTACATGCGGGCTCGCGACGTGCTCGAGGGCCTGCGCGCGCGCATCGTGGCCCTACGCCCGGCGAGGGGAGCTGTCGACCATCCCGAGGCGTTGGCGGTGGAGCCCCTGACGGGGTTCGTCACGCAGCCGCTCCTGTTCCCGCCTGACGACTCCGCCACGCTGTCGCGGGAGCTATTCATCGCGGCGGTGGAGCGGTGCCTCGACCACATCGTGGCCGGTGACACCTTCCAGGTGCAGGTCTCGCGTCGCTTCGCGGTGCCCCTGGAGGCGCACCCGTTCACGCTGTACACGGCGCTGCGCCTGTCCAGCCCCACGCCGTACCTCTTCTACGTGAGCTCCCCCCGGTGCACGCTGGTCGGCGCGTCGCCGGAGATGCTGGTTCGCGTCCGCGGTGAGACGGTCGCGTACCGCCCCATCGCCGGGACCCGGCGTCGCGGCGTCACCGACGCCGAGGACGCCGCCATGGAGGCGGAGCTGCACAGCAGCGAAAAGGAGCAGGCGGAGCACCTCATGCTCGTCGACCTCGGTCGCAACGACGTCGGCCGGGTCGCCGTCGCGGGCAGCGTCGAGGTCCACGAGACCGCCGTCGTCGAGCGCTACTCGCGGGTCATGCACCTGGTCAGCGGCATCCGCGCGCGCCTCGCTCCCGGGCACGGGGCGCTAGACGCGCTCCGCGCCTGCTTCCCGGCCGGCACCGTGACCGGGGCGCCGAAGATTCGCGCCATGGAGATCATCGCCGCGCTGGAGCCGCACGGCCGGGGACCGTATGCCGGTGCGGTCGGGTACATTGGAAGTGGAGGAGTGCTCGACACCGCAATCGCCCTGCGCACCGTCGTGGTGGTGGATGGGCAGGCCTACCTGCAGGCGGCGGCCGGGATCGTTGCCGACTCCTCGCCGCACCAGGAGGCTCGCGAGATCGACAACAAGCTGGCGGCAGCCCTCGACGCGGTCGCGCGCGTCAACGCGCTGTGAGCGCGCTCCCCGGCGACCTGCGGGGCCGGGTCCTGGTCGTCGACAACTACGACTCCTTCACCTTCAACCTGGTCCAGTACCTCGGCGAGCTGGGAGCGGACACGGCGGTCATCCGCAATGACACGGCCACCGTCGCCGACGTGCTCAGCGCACGCCCCGCGGCGATCGTTCTCTCACCAGGGCCAGGGCGGCCCGAGGACGCGGGCATCTGTGTCGAGCTGGTTCTGGCAGCCGCGCGCGAGACGCTTCCGCTGCTGGGTGTCTGCCTCGGCCACCAGGCGATCGGGCTGGCGTTCGGCGGACGCGTGGTCAATGCGGCCGTGCTCATGCACGGCAAGCGCAGCGACGTCGAGCACACCGGCGAGGGCCTGTTCAGGGGCGTGCCCAACCCGCTGCGCGCGACGCGTTACCACTCGCTGGTGGTCGAGCGCGCCACCCTCCCATCCGAGCTAGAGCTGACCGCATGGACTGCGGACGGCACCGTCATGGGTTTGCGGCATCGCGATCATCCCATCGAGGGGGTGCAGTTCCACCCCGAGTCGATCGGCACCCCCCACGGCCGCGCACTGCTCGCCAACCTCCTCGGCGCTGCAAGCGTCCCCTCGCTGCTCAGCGCGGCGCGATGACCGGCCTGGGCGCGCTGGCGCCGATCATCGAACGCAAGCGCGCTGAGGCGGCGGCGCTGCACTGCGGACGTGCCGCCATGTTCGCCCACGCTGCCAACCTCGAGCACGCGCCCGCAATCGAGCGCATCCTCGCGGGCGGCACGGTCATCGCCGAGCTGAAGCGACGCTCGCCGAGTGGGGGCGTGCTCCGCGTCGACCTCGACGCCGTGGCCGTGGCCGAAGCCTATGAGGCGGCCGGCGCCGTGGCCATCTCCGTGCTCACCGACGGCCCGGATTTCGGCGGCTCCCTCGACGACCTCGTGGCGGTGCGCGGCGCCGTCGAGGTCCCCGTCCTGCGCAAGGACTTCGTCGTCGCGCCGGTGCAGGTTGCCGAGGCGCGCGTGGCCGGCGCCGACTGGGTGCTGCTGATCGCGGTGGTGTTTGACGACAACGAGCTCGAGGAGGTCATGGACGCGGCCCGACGCTGTGGAGCGGGTGCGCTCGTCGAGGTGCACACAGGCTCCGACCTCGACCGCGCGCTCGGCGCCGGCGCGGAGTGCATCGGCGTCAACAACCGCGACCTGACCACGCTGGGCACCGACCTGGCGACGTTCGCTCGGCTGCGCTCGCGAATCCCGGCGGGCGTCGTCACCGTCGCCGAGTCCGGTGTGCACGACGCCGCCGATGTGACCCGGCTGGTGGGCGAGGGCGCTGACGCCGTCCTGGTGGGGGAGGCGTTGATGCGCGCCGCCAACCCGGCCCCCGCTCTGGCCGCGATGGTCGCTGCGGCGGAGGCCGCCGGCGCCTCCCGGACGCGCCGGTGATCGTCAAGGTCTGCGGCGTCCGCAGCGCAGAGATCGCTGAGGCGGCAGTCGCCGCCGGGGCGGACTGGCTCGGGCTTGTGCTGGTCCCGGCCAGCCCCAGGTACGCGGACGACGCGGCGGCTCGTGCCGTCGTCGAGGCGGTCGGCGCCCGCGCGGAGCTGGTCGGCGTGATGGTCGATGCCACCGCTGCCGACTGCGACGAGGCCGCCAGCCGCTACGGGCTGTCGGCGGTGCAGCTCCACGGCCGCGTGCCCCGGTCCATCGCAGCCGCGTCCGGGGTCCCGGTCATCCGGGCCATCAACGCGCGCTCCGGCGCCGAGGCCCTGACCGACGCCTGGTGGGCCGACGGCACCGTGCTCCTCGACGCCGCCCCGGGGGCAGACGGTCTGCCGGGCGGCACCGGCGAACGCGTCGACGTGGCCGTGGCCGCCGCGCTGGCCCGGCACCGGCGTCTGGTCCTGGCCGGTGGCCTGTCCGCCGCCAACGTGGCCGGCGCGGTCGACACGGTGAGACCGTATGGGGTGGACGCGTCGAGCGGCCTGGAGTCGGCGCCGGGGGTCAAGGACGCCGCGCGTGTGGTGGCCTACGTCGAGGCGGCGCGGGCCGCGGAGGCGTCTCTGCAGCTCGGCGCCCGGGCATGAGCGGCGGCCGCGGTCGCTTCGGCGCCTATGGCGGAGCCTATGTCCCCGAGACCGTGATGCCCGCGCTCGACCAGCTCGAGGCGGTCATGGACGAGGCCTTCGCCGACCCGGCGTTCGAGGCGGAGCGGCGCCGGCTGCTCCACGAGTACGCGGGCCGCCCCACACCCCTCACCCACGCCCCGCGACTGAGCGCCGCCGCCGGCGGGGCGCAGATCTGGCTGAAGCGCGAGGACCTGCTCCACACCGGCGCCCACAAGATCAACAACGCCCTCGGCCAGGTGATGCTCGCCGAGCGCATGGGCAAGCGCCGCATCATCGCGGAGACCGGCGCCGGCCAGCATGGCGTGGCCACCGCCACGGCATGCGCTCGAGCCGGCCTCGGCTGCACGGTGTACATGGGCCGTGAGGACATGCGCCGCCAGGCGATCAACGTCTATCGCATGGGCCTCCTCGGCGCCACCGTCATCCCCGTCGACAGCGGCGCCGGCACGCTCAAGGACGCCACCAACGAGGCGATCCGCGACTGGGTCGCCAACGTCCGCGACACCCATTACGTGATCGGCAGCAGCGTCGGTCCGCACCCCTACCCAACGCTGGTGCGCCTGCTCCAGCGTGTCATCGGCGACGAGACCCGCGCCGACTGCCTGGAGCGGTGGGGATCCCTTCCCGGCGCCGTGGTTGCCTGCGTCGGCGGCGGCAGCAACGCGATCGGCATGTTCGCCGCATTCCTCGATGACCCGGGTGTCGAGCTGGTCGGCGTCGAGGCTGCCGGCCGTGGCCTCGACGGCCTCGAACATGCGGCGCCGCTCAATCGCGGACGGCCCGGTGTGCTCCACGGCTCGAAGAGCTACCTCATGCAGGACGAGAACGGCCAGGTGCTCACCGCCCACTCGATCAGCGCCGGCCTCGACTACCCGGGTGTGGGCCCGGAGCACAGCGCCCTGCGTGACAGCGGCCGGGTGCGCTATCTGTGCGCGGACGACGACCAGGCCGTGGCCGCGTTCCACAGGCTCTGCCGCCTCGAGGGGATCATCCCGGCCCTGGAGTCGAGCCACGCCCTCCACGTCGCCGAGGTGCTCGCTTCCCAGCGCGCGCCGTCCACCGTCATCGTGGTGTGTCTGTCGGGCCGCGGCGACAAGGACATCGGCACCGTCGGCGAGCACGACGGCGAGGGCGCCCATGCCGCCGGGTGAGCGGCTCACGGCAGCGCTGCAGGGGGGAGGGGACGGCGGACTGCCCGCCCTGGTCCCGTATGTCACCGCGGGCTTTCCACGTCGCGACGACACCGTCGAGGTGCTCCGTGCCGCCCAGGATGCGGGCTGTGCCGCCGCCGAGATCGGCATTCCGTTCAGCGACCCCCTCGCCGACGGCCCGAGTATCCAGCGCGCCGGGTGGCGTGCCCTCAGCAACGGCATGACGGCGGGACTGGCCATCGAGCAGGCGGCCGCGGCGCGCGCCGCCGGGGTGACCCTGCCGCTGGTCTTCATGACCTACCTGAACCCCGTGCTCAGCTACGGCGTCGACGCCTTCTGCGCCGCCTCGGCGGCCGCGGGTGTGGATGGCATCATCGTTCCCGACCTGCCCGCCGACGAGGCGGGCGACGTGCGCGAGGTGGCCGCCGCCCACGGCCTGGCACTGATCCCACTGGTGGCGCCGACCACCCCCGACGAGCGCATCGACCGGGCCTGTCGCGGCGCGCGTGGGTTCATCTACTGCGTCAGCGTCACCGGCACCACGGGAGCACGCGCTGAGATCGCCGCCGAGGCCTTCGAACTGCTCGACCGTGTGCGCGCCGCGACGGCTCTTCCCCGCGCCCTCGGTTTTGGCCTGAGTCGTCACGAACACCTGGAGGCGCTGCGCGGACGCTGCGAGGCCGCCGTCGTCGGGTCGGCGCTTCTCGACGCCATGTGGTCGCATCCCGGCGGCGGCGCCGCGGCCGCGGCGACGTTCCTCAGGGACATGAGGCGGGCGGCGTGAACCAGCCGGGCACAGCGCCGCGATGACGGAGACACGGTTGAACGGAGCCGCCACGGTGGACGGCGCGGTGC
>Ga0075522_10000148_pt1 | contig 45919 bp, 36 predicted proteins | sample NGEPerA_FD_74796 | JGI IMG/M metagenome (GOLD analysis project Ga0075522, IMG submission 74796) | Arctic peat soil microbial communities from the Barrow Environmental Observatory site, Barrow, Alaska, USA - NGEE PermafrostL2-A | ecosystem: Environmental > Terrestrial > Soil > Wetlands > Peat ... | reverse complement strand
AGTCGCGTCCAGTAATCGAAAGCCTGGCGGTAGTGTTTCTGCAAATTCTCGCCGCGCCTTTTCATTTCGATCAGCACGATCGGTTTCCAAACATAATCGGCGAAGGCCGTGCCGCCGCCGTCCTCTTCGGATTTGCGGACGCGGACTTCCGCCGTGCCGCCCACGTCGAGACAACCTGGCTGATCAAAAGCCTGGAACAGGCGGTCGAGGAAAATTTGCGCCTCACCCTTTTCATCGCCCGTGATGTTCTTCTGGCACCAGGCGGTGAACTCGGCGAGTTTGTCCGTATTCGGCACGGACCTTTTGTAGCGGAATCCGCCGGCTATGTCAGCAAGGATTGTACCTACTAAGAGAAATACTACTATTTGGGAAGCGTCCTGAAAATAAACCTTGCCCGCCACTCTTTTTGCGCGACAAAGAAGGGGTGCAAGCGCGATTTCTTCTCGGTTCCGCCGGCACGGGAAAGACCTTCCTGTGCCTCCAGGAAGTCCGCCAAGCCCTCAAAGCCGACCCCGGCGGCCCGCCGCTGATTTTGCTTTCTCCCAAGCAGGCGACTTTTCAGTTGGAGCGCCAGCTTTTAGCCGATCCGGCTTTGGCCGGTTATACCCGTTTGCATATTCTTTCGTTTGAGCGCCTTGCCCAATTTGTCCTGGATCGGCTGGGCCAGCCGCCGCCTCCCATGCTTTCCGAAGAGGGTCGCGTCATGGTTTTGCGCGCTTTGCTGTCCAAGCGCCGCCACGATCTGCGCATTTTCCATTCCAGCGCAGGTTTGCCCGGTTTTGCGCGCCAGTTTAGCGTGGAATTGCGCGAGTTTCAGCGTCATCGTCTTTCTCCGCCCGCGTTGCTTGATTTGGCCTCCTCCGCCCAACTGGCTGAAGCTCTGCGCCGCAAACTCTTCGATCTCTCTCTTCTCCTGGCCGATTATCTCGTCTGGCTGGAAAAAAATAATCTCCAGGATTCCGATTGCCTTCTCGACTTGGCGGCACAGCAACTGCAAAAAGCCGGCCCCAAACCTTTCGCGATCTCTGGCCTATGGCTTGACGGCTTTGCCGAACTCACTCCGCAGGAGCTGGCTTTGTTGGCCGCGCTCACGCCCTTGTGCGAAAAAGTCACGCTGGCTTTCTGCCTGGACCGGCTGCGGAGAGAAAATGAGACTCCCTGGCTCTCCATTTGGGCGGGAATCTCCAAGTCTGTGCGCAAATGTTGGGATACCCTGGCCGAACTTCCTGAAGCGCAATTAATTACCAAGATTCTGCCCCGCCATTCGCTCAATCGATATTCCCATAGCGCCGTTTTGACGCACCTGGAAGAATATTGGGAGGAACCCAAGGATTTTCCGTCCGCACTGGCTCCGGGAGCGTTGCGTGTGGCCATTTGTCCCAATCCAGCCGCCGAAGCGGTTTTGGCCGCGCGCGAGATTTTGGCCTTTGTCCGGGCGGGCGGGCGGTTTCGTGAGGCAGCCGTGCTGGTTCGCCGACTGGAGGGCTATCATGATGACTTGCGGCGCGTCTTTGCCCGCTACGAGATACCCTGTTTTCTCGATCGCCGACAACCGGTCGCGCAGCATCCGCTGGCCGAATTGACCCGCAGCACTTTGCGCGCGGCCGCTTTTGGCTGGCAGCATGATGACTGGTTCGGAGCGCTCAAATCGGGCCTTGTGTCCGACGATGAACACGCCATCGACCAAATGGAAAACGAAGCGCTCATCCACGGCTGGAAAGGGGACGACTGGTTCGCCCCGCTGCGCCTCAATGATCCCAAATTGCAATGGGTGGAGCGTTTGCGCCTCAAGTGGATTGCGCCCTTTGCCAGCCTCCGGTCACTTCGTTTGTCGCGTCCCACCGGCTCGCAACTGGCCGGGGCGCTGCGCGATTTATGGCGCGCCTTGGACATCGAAAAAAAACTCGAACACTGGAGCGACGCCGTCCACGCCACGGTTTGGGAGCAGATGAATGAGTGGCTCGATGACGTGAAGCTGGCCTTTGCCGGGGAATCTTTACCTTGGGCCGAGTGGGTCCCGATCCTGGAAGCGGGTTTGAACGGCTTAACCATCGGCGTCATCCCGCCGGTAATGGACCAGGTGCTGATCGGCGCCATCGACCGCTCGCGCAATCCAGAGCTGAAGCTGGCGCTGCTCCTGGGCGTCAACGAGAAAGTCTTCCCCGCGCTCCCTCCTTCGGGGGGGCTGTTCAGCGAAGCCGATCGCGCCGAGCTGAACCTCGGCCAGGATACCCGGCAATTTTTGAGCCGCGAACAATTTCTCGGCTACATCGCCTGCACGCGATCCAGCGAGCGGCTGGTCGTTACCTGCGCGCAACAGGACGCCGCCGATCAACCGCTCAACCCCTCCGGTTTCATCTCCCGTCTCAAATCCCTCTTCCCGACCTTGGAAATCGAGACTTTTGCGGCGCCGAACTGGACCGAGGCGCAACATCCTTCCGAATTGATGGGCCTGGTGGCAAACCCGGCCTCGACTCCGCTAACCCAGGAACTTTTGCAATGGCCAGTCTTCGCCTCTTTGCGCGAGCAACTGAAATCGTTCCGCTCCGGCCGCGAACCCGAAAGCCTTTCTCCAGCGCTGGCCGAAAAACTTTACGGACCGGCCCTGACCACGTCCGTCAGCCGTCTTGAACAATTTGCGGCCTGCTCGTTCCGATTTTTCATTCACTCCGGCCTGCGGGCCGAGGAGCGGCGTTTCTTTGAATTGGACGTTCGCGAGCGTGGAACCTTTCAGCACGAGGTCCTGGCCACTTTTCATCAGCAATTGCAGGCCGAGAAAAAGAAATGGCGCGACCTCACTCCCGAGGATGCCCGGCAAAGAATCGCGCGCATCGTGACCGAATCCGCGCCGCGCTTTATGCACGGCCTCATTTCCGCCAACGCCCAAACCCGTTTTTCCGCCCGCATTCTCTCCGAGTCCCTGCAAGACTTCGTCGGCGCGATGGTGCAATGGATGAGCCAGTACCAATTCGATCCCTACGAAGTCGAAATGGGCTTTGGCACGTCCAATCCCAAACTGCCCTCCTGGCAACTCGATTTAGGCGGCGGCCACAGCCTCATCTTTCGCGGCATCATCGACCGCATCGACCTTTGCCACCTCGAAGGCGCCGACGAGGCCCTCGCCGTGGTGGTCGATTACAAATCCAGCGCGCGCAAACTCGATAAACTCCTGATGTCCCACGGCCTGCAACTGCAACTGGCCGGCTACCTCAACGTCCTGCGCCGCCTTCCCGATCCGCGTCCTGCCTTCGGCACGGGCCGCCTCATTCCGGCGGGCGTCTTCTACGTAAATCTGCGCGGCCAAACCGAGCACGGCCATACCCGCACCGAAGTCCTGCGCGAGGGGGCGACCAGTCAGCAATCCCGCTACCAGCATTCCGGCCGCTTCGATCACGCCGCTTTATCCTACCTCGACAACCGCCGAACCTCCGACGGCACCCAATTCAAATACAAACTCAAAAAAGACGGCGACCCCGACGCCCGCAACACCGACCTGATGTCGCCCGGCCAATTTGGCCAGCTTCTCGACCAAGTTGAATCCCAGCTTATCCGCATGGGCCGCGAAATCTACGGCGGCGCCATTGAACTGAATCCCTTTCAAAAAGGCCGCGAGCGCGCCTGCGACAAATGCGAGTACCAGGGCATCTGTAGGTTTGACACATGGACCCATTCCTTTCGCAGACTTGCCAAAATCTCTTGAAGTTTATCCCTTCGCGAAGTAAAACCCGGATGAATCATGCGAAGGTTGTTTGACGCCATAGGAACTGTCTCGTTGTTGTGTTGCGCCTCAGTGGCTTTTTCGAACGAAGTGCAGACGGGGGAATCTTTTGACTCTGCGTATGAGCCAACCCACTCGGTCTCCGGCCGGGTGATCATTCTGGCGGTTTCTGGAGGGGTGGAATATCAGGACGGCAATCAATGGCGAACTGCTCAGGCTGGAACTGACTTTTACGACCGCCTCACGCTTCGCACCTTGACTAACTCCTACGCAGACTTGTGGGTTAACGATTACACGTCTGTCGTCCGAGTTTCGTCGGAATCCCTGGCGGAGGTCCCTCACATGCGGTTGGCGGGCAGTAATACCACGACCATGGTTTATGTGCGAAGCGGTGGCGTCAGCGTCATCGCTGGCCCGCTGTCTTCCGATTCGCGCTACGAAATTGTCACGCCTCACGGCCTCATTGAGTTCGGCCATGGTGCCGGGGTCGTCGAGGTGGCCGTCCGGCTCAATTCCGCCACGAATGATTCTCAGGGGCTGTCCGTAAATGCGCTCGCCGGGGCCGTAAACGTTCTTAACATCTCTGGCACCAATACAACCGTCAAGGCTGGCCAGCACTGGGACGATGGGCAGCCGCTGGTGAAGCCAATAGAACAGTCTGCATTGGACAAGCTAAAGCCGGCCTTCGTGGAATTGGAAAAGGAATCCGGACGACGGTTCAAGCCCTGAAATAAAAAAACAGCCGTGAGGCTGCCAATTCGGAGATTGCGCCGGGGATTTGGACACCGCGTTGAATGCGCCGCCGCCGGACCAGGACGCTTGACAGCATCAATGCCAAGGCTGCAAACTCGACCAGATGAAAAAGCTGATTTGGATGGTGGCTGCTCCATGGTTGGCGATAACCTTACAAGCCCAGGTGACCAATTTTGTCCCGGTTTTTCAGTTTTCAGTCTTCTATTACCAGGACCAGCTCGAAATTAACCCTGGCCCTAACTTTACCGTCAGTGGCCCGGTGCAAGCTAACCTGAATATCTACGCTGACCCTAGTCAATCGCTGACGTTCCTGGCCGCAGTCAATGCTGGAGGTGGGATTTATGCGGGCGAGAGTCCAGCCGATCCCACTATCAGATCAACTCCAGGCCCGATTATCTTTGATGTTCCCGCGGTTTCTAACGCCGTGCCTTACCTCTTGCCCGGCGACAGATACGCCACCAATGGGTACGCTTTGTTGCAGGTTCCGCCACTGGGTGAGTCCCCCGTCTCCGTCTTGGGCACGAATCGTCTTTTTAACCGTGCTGACATGATCGTTATGATCTCCAACAACAATGCCATTTTCGTTTCCAGCGGGGTTTCCATCAACCATCAAGCGACTGTCATTTCGAGCAATCAGTGGGGGAATTTTATCGGCACCAATGGAGCTTTTTATGATCAGCGGGATGCATTCCAGGTCAATCCGGTGGTGCTGAATGTATCGAACCTGGTAGCTTGGAGCGCAACCAATACAGTATTGCGTCCGTTGCTGCAGGCAGCGCGCGGCAGCGGAGCGGCAGATGTCCAATCTGTCTATCTGGCCGACCTGCGCGACATGAGCGATACCGTTGTTACCACGAACACAACGGTTGGGACCAATTACACGACCAATCAGATGACGAGCCCTGATCCTCCGGCGCCCGGCACGTACTTGCCGCCTATCACCACCAATGGAAGCCCCGGTCACTATACTTACACTTACAATGTTAGAATGGGCGCAGCTTACACCAATTACACCTACCTCACCAATGACTACCTGAACGCGCAGCCGGGCCTCGTGTTGAGCAACGGAGCGACTTTGCCTCCGCAAGGATTGGCTATCGTGACTCCTGATCCGGTCTATATTGTCGGCAACTGGAACGTCGCGACCAATTCCGCCCACTCCGACGCGGGCGCGTCCGATACCGCCTATACTTATCCCAGCGCAATTTTTGGGGATGCCATCACCGTTTTATCCGGGGCTTGGAACCCCAGTAACAGCGCGGCGAGCATTGGCAGCCGCCTCGCCAGTACTGACACGGTCAATGCGGCTTTCTTTGCGGGAGACGTTCCCTCAGATGGCGCCCACTATAGTGGCGGCTTGGAGAATTTCATCCGATTGGCTGAAAACTGGTCGGGAGTCAGCCTGTTTTGGAACGGATCCATCTGCTGCATGTTTGACAGCCAAATCGCCGCCGCTCCATGGCCCGGCACAGGAACCGTCTATAATCCTCCGGCTCGAATCTGGGCTTTCGACAGTAATTTTACTAACGCCGCAAAGTTGCCGCCATTGACGCCGGTCGTCAAACAATCGGTCATGCTTGCGCCGGATATTCAAGCCGCCACGCCCACAAACGGCACGATTCTTCTTTCCTGGAGCACGCTCCCTTCGGTGAGTTACACCATCCAATACACCACCAATTTATTGCGGCCAAATTGGCAGTTTCTGGAATCATTTTTGGGCACCGGGATGGCGGAGAGTTTGGTTGACGCCGCTACTAACGCACAGCGATTTTATCGCTTGCAGGCCTATCCATGACCGTCCTCTCGAACCCCCGGAACCAGCAACTGCAGGATGGCCGCGCTGACCCGCTCGATTGAGCCGGGTCCGCCCAGGGTCGCAATGGCTTGGGTCAGCGGCGTGTGTTAGAATGGTGCAAACGAAGAACGCAATGGTTATTTAGCGGCCGCTCAAAAGTGACCTCTACGCAATTGTTGTCTGGCACGCGATCCAGTCTTGAGGCTATGGGCAAGACGCAACCTATGGCGTGACTCCCAAAGCCGGTTTATCAGACTTCACGCCTTTTCGAGTAGCATGATCGACCATTTCGCCAATGTAGCGGCGCCGGGCGGCGAGTGGCAAATGATTGACTCTCGCCATTTCCTCTCCAAAAGCGCGGACGTGAAAGTCGTAAATCGCCTTGCGCAATTTTCTTCGCATGGCGGGCGGGTATTTTTTCCGCAGGAGTCCAGTCTTTTTCATGCCGTCACCAATCTAAAGTGTTGGCGAACATCTGGCAACCACCCCATCGCGGCGGGATTAATGATTTGAGCGACGCTCTCTTGCGCTTCGGAAATCATGCGGTTGACGCCGTAATCGCGCAAAAGGGCCATTGGAAGATACTTTTCTGCGCACCGAACACGGAGACCGTGTTGATCTGGCAATCCAGCATTTGGCCTAAGACGCGATTTCCGCACCTCGACCATGTATGGCCGGACAGATCATCGTCTCGGACACGCCAAAGGCCACACAGGCCATGCCGCTTGTGATGGCGCAGCCGACGCCACGGCTGCGGGCGCGCGTGACCAATCCCTCATAGAACTGCTCAAGTTCAGCATAGGTGAACGGCATCCTCTTGTTTAGCATGGGGAAGCTGGCTCGTCGAGCACCGCATATATCCAGCCAGATGAAAAGTCGCTCTCAAGCCGAACTCATCAATTGCAGGATGGCCGCGCTGGCCCGATGGATTGATCCGGGTCCGCCCAGCGTCGCAATGGCTTGGGCCAACTTGAGCCGAATCTCGGTGCGGCGATTGGGATTCTCCAACAAGTCGATGGCACTCCTTGCTATGTTTTCCGCAGTGGCCTGCTCTTGGATAAATTCCGGGAAGACAGGTTCGCCGGCTAAGAGGTTGGGCATGGCCAGATACTCTACGGTGATGAGCCAGCGGGCGAGTTGAGCGGTGATGGCGGATGTTTTGTAAAGCGCGATGGTGGGAAGGCTATAGTAGGCGCACTCCAAGGTTACGGTGCCGGTCGATGCGATGGCCAAAGTTGCGGCAGCGAGGGCTTCGTTTAAAAGTCCAACTTGGATTTCTATTTTGGGGAGGCCAGGCAATAGAAAGGAACGCGCGTAGCCGGCTAGAGTTTGGTCAGGCGCGACCAAGATAAAGCGGACTTGTTGGCGCACGGCGATTGCGCGCGCCGCGTTCAGCATGAGAGGCAGGTGGCGTTTTAATTCTCCGCGCCGGCTGCCGGGTAAAAGCAGGACGACCGGATCACCGGCGGAAAGGGCAGGGTGCAGGGGAGGAGTGTCAAGCATCGGATGCCCGACGTACTCCAGTTGCAGAGGCGTCCCGCGTTGCGCATACCAGGCCTTTTCAAAGGGGAAAAGACAGAGCAGCAGATCGATGTCCCGGGCGAGTTTTTTAGCACGCCAGGGGCGGGACCCCCAAACTTGCGGTGAGGTGTATTGCACTATTTTTGGCTGCCAAATGCCCGGTTGGTTTGCTTGTTTGCGAGTGTGTTGTTTGATGGCATGGGCGAGTCGTTGATTGAAGGTGTAGAAGTCCACCAGGATGATCAGTTCCGGCTGGGTGCGAATCGCCAGAGCAACGAGTTCGCGGTATCGACGCCAAAAGAGGCCCAGTTTCGCCAGGACATCGGTGGGGCCGATGACCGCGTCATCTGTCAAGTTGAAGGACAACGCGACGCCTGCTTCCGCCATTTTTGGGCCGCCGGCCCCAATGAAGCGAGGGGGGATGGTTGGGCTTCCTGGTTGAAGGCGCACCAAGGACGCGCTGAACGCCGTGACCAACTTGGCGGCGTTGGCATCGCCGCTCGGATCGCCCGCCACGATCATGACGGTTTTTGGCCTCATTTCAGCTCCGCCTTCACCGTTTTTATAAATTCGGCGATCTTATACGGGATAAAAGGAATGGCTAGGCCCGTTAGGAAATCCGCGGTGGCGCCGACGTAGGGCAAGGTCGAGGGCAAAACAGTCTGCGTCCAGATGGTTCCTTCGAGATGGAAAAAAACCAACGGGATCGGGAAGCCCTGGACACGCAGGTCTGAGCCATTGCGGTATCGGATAAAAAAAGTCAGCCAAATGGCCAGCGCCAATCCCGTTGCGAAACATCCGGCCAGATGCCACCCTTGTTTTGCTTCCAGCCAATGCCGCACCTGTCGCCGGGCCGTGGTGCTGAAAAGCCAGACATCAAAGGCGATGATCGGGATGATGAAGATCAAACCGATGGATTGCGATAAGGTCGGCACGGGTCAGGGATTGGCCGCTTGAATTTGGCGGGTGATCTCGAGGGCTAAGTCCAAGGACTGCAAGGCGACGACTCCACTGACTTTGGGCGTTTGGCGTTCTCGCACGCAATGGATGAAGTGCCGCAGTTCCAGCTTGAGCGGTTCGTCTTTTTCGATAGGCACCGGCTCGCGCACAATCTTTTTGCCGGCGAATTCACTCACGATAGTGGAGTCCTTGCTCAGCAAAAGCTTTTTCAGGAGCGACGAATCTTCTTCGCCCGCGCGGGCCACTCGGGTGATGAAACCTTCCTGCGCCTGGTAATCGAGGGAGACATAACTTGTCATGGCCCCGCCGCTGAAAACGCGGATTTTGCGCATTTTCTCAGGGCTGACCCGGCTGACGGTGAGGTTGGCCACGCAACCGTTGACAAAACGCAGGCGGGCGTTGGCGATGTCTTCGGACCTGCTCAAAACAGGGATGCCGACCGCATCCACACTGGCCAGTGGAGAGTGGACAAAGCCCAGCACCACATCCAAATCGTGAATCATCAAATCAAGCACGACTCCAATGTCCGTGCTGCGTTTCGGATACGGCGACAGGCGGTGGCTCTCGATGAAACGCGGCTCTGTCGCCACCTGTTCAAGGTATTGCAAGACAGGATTGAACCGCTCGACGTGGCCGATCTGGAGGACGCAATCTTTTTCGCGGGCCAGTTGCACCAGTTCCGCGGCTTCGGCGGCATTGTCGGTCATCGGTTTTTCCAACAGGACATGTTTGCCGGCGGCCAGGACGGTTTTGGCCAGCGCAAAGTGGGTGCTGGTCGGGGTGACAATACTAAAGACATTGGCGGTCTGCAACGCTTCCGTCAGCGTCGCAAAGTGGGGCACTCGATATTTCTCGGCAATCTTGATGGCTTGGGGAAGGGAAACATCGTGAACGCCGGCGAATTCGATTTGTCCGTTCGCGGCCAATTCCGCGTAAAGGCGGGCATGTTCCTTGCCCAGCGAGCCGACGCCGAGCACTGCGACCTGAAGCTTTTCTGACATTCGAGTTAATTTATGATGGGGAGTTCGCCGTTGACGAGCCTTGATTCGGGTCTAGCGCAAGGCCCGACTGGATCAATCCAAAGTCCAGCCGCCTTGTTCCTTGACTGCGGGGCGGGCGCTTCTATGATTTCGCCCGATTATGAGTAAAATTTCTGATATTCAGGCGCGCGAAATTCTGGATTCTCGCGGAAACCCGACGGTCGAAGTGGATGTTCTGCTGGACAGCGGCGCGGCGGGACGCGCGGCCGTCCCTTCGGGCGCCAGCACGGGCGAACATGAGGCGCTGGAATTGCGCGATGGCGATAAAAATCGCTACCTCGGCAAAGGCGTCAGCAAAGCAGTCAAAAATGTGGAGACCAAAATTTTGCCGGCGTTGCGCGGTTTTGACGCCTTGGATCAATTAACGCTGGACCGCACGATGCTGGAACTGGATGGAACCGAAACGAAATCCAAGCTCGGCGCGAATGCCATCCTCGCTGTTTCGCTGGCCAATGCCAAGGCGGCGGCGGCTCATGTGGGGCTGCCCGTCTTCAAGTACCTCGGCGGACCGAATGCCAAGGTGCTCCCGGTTCCGATGGCCAATGTTATCAATGGCGGCGCTCATTCGGATGCACCCATTGATTTTCAGGAGTTCATGATCGTGCCGAAGGGTCTGCCCACTTTTTCGCTCGGGCTGCAGGCGATTACGGAAGTCTTTCATGCCCTTAAATCTGTGCTCAAGAAAAAGGGGCTATCCACCGCGGTGGGAGATGAAGGCGGGTTTGCGCCCAAACTGGACAGCACTGAGGCGGCCATCGAGGCGATTTTGCAGGCGACCAAGGAGGCTGGCTACAAGGCGGGCAAGGACATTTTTCTCGCTCTCGATGTCGCGGCTTCGGAATTTTTCAGCCCGGAATTGGAGAGTTATGTTTTCAAAAAAAGCAGCGGAAGAAAATTGAAGGGTGAGGAGTTGGTCGCCTTTTACGCTGAATTGGTTGGGAAGTATCCGATCATCAGCATTGAGGACGGTTGCGCCGAGAATGATTGGAAGACGTGGAAAGTTTTGACCGACAAACTGGGGGACAAATTGCAATTGGTCGGTGACGATCTTTTTGTCACCAATGTCAAATTTCTGCGCAAGGGCATTGATCAAGGCGTGGCCAATTCCATTTTGGTGAAAGTCAACCAAATCGGTTCTCTGACGGAGACGCTGGACGCGGTGGCGCTGGCCCAGGAGAATGCCTACACCGCTGTCATCAGCCATCGTTCCGGAGAGACCGAGGATGCCACCATCGCCGACATCGCGGTCGCGACGAATGCGGGGCAAATTAAGACTGGCTCGCTCAGCCGGACGGATCGCGTCGCCAAATACAATCAGTTGTTGCGGATCGAGCAAATGCTCGGGGCCAATGCGGTGTACGGCGGCAAGATGTGAACGAGTTTATCCATGGATTGATCCACGGGTATCAGAATGCTCTCACCACGCAGGGCTACCCGCTGATCGTGGCCCTCATGGCCATGGAGAGCACCATTGTGCCTATCCCCAGCGAGGCGATTATCCCGTTCGCGGCGGCGACGGGCAAACTAAGCCTGCTTGGCATTGTTTTGGCCGGCACGCTGGGATCGTGCTTGGGAGCGGCGATCATGTATTGGGCGGCGCGCCTGGCCGGGCGCCCTCTAGTGCTTCGTTACGGCGGCTATTTTATGCTGCCGGAAGCCAAGCTGCACGCTGCCGAACAATGGGCCAGCCGCTTTGGATCGTTCGGCGTTTTCGTGGCGCGCTTGCTGCCAGTGGTGAGGCATCTGATCGGCATCCCGATGGGTATCGTCGAAATGGATTTCCGGTGGTATATGTTTTTCACCTTGCTCGGCTCGGCTTTGTGGTGTTCGGTGCTGGCCTGGGTGGGAGTGGTGGCGGGGCACGACGCCCAATTGCTCAAGGGCGACATGCACCGCATTACCCTTTGGCTGGTGGGCGCCGCCGCCGTGCTGGGATTGATGTATTATTTTCTTGTCCACCGTTACATGGTTCGACCCGTCCGACCCGTCGGACCAGGAACTGACTCAAAATGACCTCGCTCGAAATTCGCCAATCTTTTTTGGATTTCTTCAAAGCCAAAGAGCACACCATCGTGCCTTCCTCCAGCCTGATGCCCGATTCGCCCGGCTTGCTTTTCACCAATGCGGGCATGAACCAGTTCGTGCCCATTTTCCTCAATCAGCGCGCGCCCGATGTGGATCAATGGCCGGGGGCGGTGCGCGGCAAGCCGACCCGCGCCGCTGACACTCAAAAGTGCATCCGCGCCGGCGGCAAGCACAACGATTTGGAAGACGTTGGTTTGGACACCTATCATCACACTTTCTTCGAGATGCTGGGCAACTGGAGCTTTGGGGATTACTTCAAAAAGGAAGCGATTGAATGGGCTTGGGAATTGATCACCCAGGTCTGGAAATTTCCACCTAACCGCCTTTACGCCACCGTCTATAATCCTGACAAGTCGAAAAACGACCCGAGCGAGTTTGACCAGGAAGCGTGGAATTTTTGGGCGGCGCTCTTCTCGGGGGCCGGCCTCGATCCTAAAATCCACATCGTCAATGGCGGCAAAAAAGATAATTTCTGGATGATGGGCGAGACCGGCCCTTGCGGCCCGTGCTCGGAAATTCATGTTGACTTGACTCCGGCGGGAGACACGGGCGGGTTGCTGGTCAATAAGGGCGACGCCCGCTGCATCGAGATTTGGAACCTGGTCTTTATCCAGTTTAATGCCAATCCTGACGGCACGTTTGCCCCGTTGCCGGCGCGGCACGTCGATACCGGGATGGGTTTTGAACGCGTCACCGGCATCATTCAAAACACCAGCAAGTTCACCGATTTCACCCGCGTCATCTCCAATTACGAAACCGATATTTTCCGCCCGATCTTCGATCAGATCGAAAAACTAAGCGGCAAGCGCTACACGTCCACGCTTCCCAAGGCGGGGACAGTCGGTGAGACGGAACACGAGAAAATCGACGTGGCCTTTCGGGTCATCGCCGACCATATCCGCACGCTGAGTTTTTCGATTGCCGACGGCATTTTGCCGGGCAACAACGATCGCCATTATGTTTTGCGGCGTATTTTGCGCCGGGCGGTTCGTTATGGGCGCAGCCTTGGTTTTCACGAGCCGTTCTTCTACAAACTGGTCGATGTTCTGGCGGCCACGATGGGCGGAGTCTTTCCGGAAATTCGTCAAAAACAGGCCCAAGTGCGCGACGTCATTCGAGTGGAGGAAGAAGCTTTTAATAAAACCCTTGATCGAGGCTTGGAATTATTTAATGACGAAACCCGTCAGGCGCGCTCGATCCAAATTTCCGGGGACTTTGCTTTCAAGCTTTACGACACCTACGGATTTCCTCTTGACCTGACCGAATTGATGGCCCGCGAGCGCGGATTGACCGTCGATAGCGCGGGCTTTGAAAAGCGCATGGAAGAACAGCGCGCACGCGCGCGCGCCGCCCAGAAAAAGGAAATCATCACGGCCTCGCAAATCGACACGAGCAAGCCAACCCGCTTCGTCGGCTTCGAACAATTCCAGGTCACGGCCACGGTCCACGAAGCAGTGCGGCTGAAAGACAAACTGGCGCTGACGGTGGACGTTTCGCCGTTCTACGCGGAGATGGGCGGGCAGGTGGGCGACACCGGCGAAGCCCAGGCCGCCGGCAAAATCTGGCGCGTTGTCAATACTCAGAAAACGGGTCCGACCTTCCTGCATTTTCTCGGCGACGAGGAAGCGCCCGAACCGGGCAGTCAAGTCGAACTGCGGATCGACTTGCGGCGGCGGGCTGCCATCCAGCGGCACCATTCGGTGACGCATCTGCTGCATTGGGCCTTGCACGAAGTGGTCAGCGCCGATGCCGTGCAAAAAGGTTCCTACGTTGGCCCGGACAAATTGACCTTCGATTTCAGCAGCGCCGCCCTCACGCCCGCGCAAATCAGCGACGTCGAAAAGCTCGTCAACGAACGCGTTGTGGAAAATGCCCTCGTTACTTGGGTGGAAACGCCCTACGCCGCAGTCAAAGGGCGCAGGGACATCATGCAATTCTTCGGCGAAAAGTACGGCGACACTGTGCGGGTGGTGCAAATGGGCGGCGGGGCAGGGGATTTGAATGGGTATTCCATGGAGCTATGTGGCGGCACGCATGCGCGCGGGACCGGCGAAGTGGGACTGTTTCGCATTGTCAGCGAAGGGGCGGTCGCGGCCGGGATTCGCCGCATCGAGGCGGTGGCCGGCCTCCGCGCCTACGACAAAAGCAAAGAGGAAGCCGCAATGCTTTCGACCCTGGCCGGCAAAGTGAACTCATCCGTGGCCGACCTGGAAAAGCGTCTTGACTCTCTTCTTTCCCAGCAAAAGGACTTGGAGAAACAACTGAAATCCCACCAGCAAAAGCAGGCGGCGGAACTGGCTCGCGCATTGTCAGCCAAGGCGCAGACCGTCGGTGCAACGCCCGCCATCATCGAGAATCTCGGCGCGGCGGACGGTGATTTTCTGCAAGCGGTGGCCGATGCGCTCAAAAGCCAGTTCAAAGGAGTTGTCGTCCTCGGCGGCGCGGCCAATCAAGCCGTCGGTTTAGTCGCCAGCGTGTCGCCGGAGTTCACCGCCAAATGGCAGGCCGGCAAAATCATTCAAGCCATCGCACCCATCGTCGGCGGCAAAGGCGGGGGCAAGCCCGACAACGCGCGGGGCGGCGGCAAAGATATTGCCAAACTCGACGAAGCTTTGCAAAAGGCCCGGGAGCTGATCAAGGAATAAGAACCCGGTGCGGCACGGACCGCCCGTTTTATGTGGTCAATCTTCCACCGGCACGACCAGCCTCTCCATGATGTACTCTTTGCGTTCGGGCGTGTTTTTGCCCATGTAAAAGCCGAGGATGCCCGCAGCGTCGGCTTTCGACGCATACTCCACCTGGGTCAGGCGCATCTCGCTGCCGATGAATTGTTTGAATTCATGCGGTGAGATTTCGCCCAAGCCTTTGAAACGGGTGATTTCACAGCTTTTGCCCAACTTCGCCGCCGCGGCGTTGCGTTCGGGTTCGCTGTAGCAATAAATGGTTTGTTCCTTGTTGCGCACTCGAAAGAGCGGGGTTTCCAAAACCTGGAGATGGCCTTCCTGCACCAAGTGCTCGAAGAAGCGAAAGAAATAGGTGATGAGCAAATTGCGAATGTGCAGGCCATCGACATCGGCGTCGGTGGCGAGAATGACTTTTTCGTAGCGAAGATTGTCGAGGTTGTCCTCGATATCGAGGCTGCGCATGAGGTTATACATCTCGTCGTTTTTATAAACGATGTCGCGCTTGAGGTCCCAGACGTTGAGCGGTTTGCCTTTGAGAACGAAGATCGCCTGCGTATTGACGTCGCGGCAACTGACAATCGAGCCGGCCGCCGACTGCCCCTCAGTCAAGAAGATCATCGAACCTTTGCCTTTGCCCTTGGCTTTGTCGAAATGGACTTTGCAATCCTTCAATTGCGGGATGCGAATGGTGATGGCTTTGGCCCGTTCGCGCGCCAGTTTTTTGACTTCCTGCAACTCCTTGCGCAGCTGCCGGGTGTCCTCGACCTTGGCCATGATTTTTTCGGCGACTTCCTTATTGCGATTGAAAAAGTGCAGCAATTCCTCGCGCACGGTGTTGACCAGTTCGCCGCGAATTTCGGTGTTGCCGAGTTTGTTTTTCGTTTGTGATTCGAAGACGGGATCTTTGAGGCGCAACGAAACCGCGCCGATCATGCACTCGCGCACGTCGTCGCCTTCGTATTTGCCCTTGGCAAATTCATTGACCGCCTTAAGCAGCCCTTCGCGAAAAGCGCTGAGGTGCGTGCCGCCGTCGCTGGTGTATTGGCCGTTGACGAACGAAAAAAACGTCTCTCCGTAGCGGCTGTTGGTGTGTGTAAAGCAGAATTCCAGAGTCCTGCTGGAATAATGGAGCGGGGGATAGATCGGCTCGGAATTGTCCGTCCGCAAATCTTCCATGACCAGGTCAAGCAGGCCATTGCGCGAGAGGAAGGTCTGCCCATTGTAGTGAAGCTTAAGGCCGGTGTTGAGATAGCTGTAATGCCGCAGCCGCCGTTCGACAAACTCGGGCCGAAAGGCGCTGTCTTTGAAAATTTCCGGATCGGGCACGAAACGAATGAAGGTGCCGTCGGGTTCGGTGGTTTCTCCCTTTTTCTCGTTTTTCAGTTTGCCAATTTTGAAGGACGCTTCGACAAATTCTCCGCCGCGCTGGCTCCTCACCAGGAAGTCCTTGGAAAGGGCGTTGACCGCTTTGGTGCCGACGCCGTTGAGGCCGACGCTGAATTGGAAAACGTCGTCGTTATACTTGGCGCCGGTGTTAATTTTGGAGACGCAATCGACGACTTTGCCCAAGGGAATGCCGCGCCCGAAATCGCGCACGCTGACCGTGGTCCCTTCGATGTTAATCTGCACTTCCTTGCCATGGCCCATGATGTATTCGTCGATGGCATTATCGATGACTTCCTTGAGCAGGATGTAACAGCCGTCGTCATAATGCGAGCCGTCGCCGATTCTGCCGATGTACATTCCCGTGCGCAGACGGATGTGTTCCAGGGACGAAAGCGTCTTGATTTTGCTTTCGTCGTAAACGTGTTTTTTGCTCTCAGCCATAATTGGATCGTTCCTTCTTTAATCCTGCTCGTAATCTCCAGATTAAGATTAAGATTAGGACCAGTAGGCGGAACATTGCCATCGAAAATTGAATTTTTACTCGGACGCGGGGTGTGGGACAAAATTCTTCAATAGCCGTGAGACCTGTTTCCGGGCCAAAGCGGAACTGGCATTCCGCACTCCAAGACGCTTCGCGCGCGCTGCCGTCGCCGAAAAACCGGCAGGTTTTGGAACGCGTGCGCGCCAGGGCCGCTTTCCCGCTGGCGTCCGCCATTAGCATCGCCTTGAAGAATTTTGTCTCACCCCCGGGCATCGGGCGCCGCCGATTCTCGCCTAGCCGCCGCGAGCAACAGCGCGGTCCATTTCTTCTCACCAAGCCCTCCGTGTTCACTTTAATTTGGTTTAATCTGGTCAAATCGCCGGGGGAAGGCTTACATGATTTGACATCCGGCTCGGCGGCCGAGGCGCCCGCCGCTGACCCGTTTCGTATGACATCATCCATATCCGTCACCATGGTGTTATACCATAGAACCGGAACTCTCTGCCGCTCACCATGCGCGCAATTTTTGAGGCTCTGCGAGGAGAGCCGCCGTTCCATGCGCGCACGGTGCGCGCCATTTTTCAAAACCATCAGATGCGCTGCCTATTTCCTTCCCCTTTTGGACGCGACACCCCTTCACGGCGGGACAAAGATGGAATTCTCACGCACAATCGAAAACTCAAGAAAGAGCAAAAAGTCCGGACGTGTCATTTCCCAGCATGCCAGTGATTTCCAACCCTCGAAAGTGTAAAAAGCGGGCGACAGTGAAGGGGGCTGGTTGCCCAATGGTGGCAAAGGCAAAAAATAGCGGCAAAAAGATGGGGAACAGAATGTTTTTGCCCCCATCTTTTTGCCATTCCTTCCGATGGTTGGATTTTATTATCGTGCCGTGCCGGTGTCGCAGTGGTCCTGTGGGGTCACGTCTCAACATTCAACATTTACTTTTCTCGGAACTCGTAATCTCGTTTGCCAAGTGTTAATTGTTGAATGTTGAGACGTGACCCCGCGCTGCACAGTGAAATTCCGTCGTCAGGTCGATAAAAACTTCGGACCGGCTTATCCTAGCTTCAATCTCACACCTTAGCCGTTCTCGCTCGGTCTTGTTCATATCGTGTCCCATAGCCGGATTCGGATCATCATTGCATCAAGGTACTCAACACGTCGTCGGTAACGAAGTAATTGCCCCTGCGTTCTTGCACCCCAATCGCAACCTTGACTGCGTCGAGATCGGCGTATGCCCTATCCCCAGCAGCCAAATCCTTTCGATACGCATCCACAGAATTAGCAGTCTCGTGTGAGCCGTTAACAGCAGCGGCAATCGCCAATACAGCGCCCGCAGCATTTTGACTGAAAGTAATTTGCCCTGCCAGAGGCGAATTGCCAAGATGAAGATATGTCGCCGCGTTGATCGTTCTGGTCAACGACCGTCTGTTGATTTACCCGCAGGAATAAACCGGTCGTTTCCGGGTTCCCCTCCTAATCTTAATCGTAATCTTACTCTTAATCCTCTTCGACGAGATTAAGATTAAGATTAAGATTAAGATTAGGAGTCGGAATCAGAACCGTGAACGCTTGAAATCGCGAAGACCCGACACTAAGGTGAAGCAAGCATGCGGATGATTGCCACAAAGAGGCTCGGGCACGCCCTTCTTATCAGCGTGGCGGCGGCTGGTTGCGTCACCCTGTGGTGCCGCGCCGCTATTGTTAACCCTCCAGCCCCGGAGGGCGGGCGAAGGTTGGTCTATGAAAACGTCCGTCGCGAGCTTCGGGCGGACCCTCGCTTCCTCGGTGGCTGGCGCGCCAATGAGCTGGCCATAGCCGAACCGCACGGTGCCTATTTCGTCGGCCTGACCGATTTGGCTTCGGGGCATTTGCTTTCCGCGGCGAAGTTGGGCAATTGGCGCTATCTTCTGCTCCACGGAACCAATGCGGTTGGCGCGGCGGAATTGAAGACCGAAGAAAATACCGGGAGAGTTCTGGGATTTAGCGCGCTCGAGCAAACTCGTTTTGCCGATGAAACGTTGCAGGCGCTGCGAATCGCTGAAAAATTACCGCAAATAAAAAAGCGCGATTACGAACTTCGCTATCTGGACATTCCGGGCATTCTTTTCGTCGCGGTCTGGCTTCACGGAAAATCGGACGACATTATTATTCCATTGCCACCCACTTTTGGAAGATGGGACGCCTATCAACCTTATTCGGGGCGCCAAATGCTCAAGCTTTTGAAACCGGAGGCCGCGAAGAGGCTTAAAACGCCGAAAACCTATGATTAGCGGCAGCCTGAAAACAATCTTGGCCAACCCCGACGTTACCGGACTCCCAGAGGTTTTGGTCGTGTTTTGGTCATGGCTAATCTCCGCACTCCTTTCCTTGGCCGCTGCAATGGCTGGTGTCGAGGGAACTTGGGCTTCACAAAGCTTTTCCGGGCGAACTCGTGATCGAGAATGACCCTTTATGAATTCAAAGCGTACAGACGCCATGACATCCAGATTCGTCCTCGGCCTCATTTTCTTTTTGAGCCGCATTTTGTTCGGCTGTTCAATCACTGCGCCCACCGCTGGGACAAAAACTTTTGATTATATAAAAGTCAAGGCGTCTTCCATCGAAGACTGTGTGTTGACGGGTCTGGGCCATGGATTTTCCATTCGAGCGGAAGCAAAGTCCTGGCGTGCGCTCGTTCAAGAAGTCAAACCGACGTTCACTTGGAATGGCCGGGACATGATGTCGATCGAATATGATGCCAACGGGTTGCCGCGGTTTGTGCTCGACGAGGCTTATATGTATCAACCCACCAATGAACTCCGGCGATGGATTTTGGTCAAAGATGAACGCCGTTCGGCGGATCGCGATTTATGGTCGATGGAAGATTGGTGGCGGCAGTTTTCGACTTTTAACCTTCCTGCGGTTGCGGAATTGCGCGATTCAACTCCGCAGCCAAGTGATGGCGGGGGTTATGGTCCTTACGCGGTGGTCAAAAGCAAGCATCCACGTTTTGGTGAAGTTTACGAAATTGGTTGGGAGAGAGAAATGGGCATTGGAACTGCGCACCAGATTTACAATCGAAGACTGTATCTTTACAGAGACAGCCTTAAACAATGGCATTTCCTCGGTGAAGGGCCGGAAGAGGGATGGTCCCGAGGGGGTGGGGCGGCAATAACCACACAGGTGCTTTGGAAAAAAGTTAAAGCGCCAGGATTGCCACTGGAAATCCGATTTGTCAGTCAGGAGATCTTAAGCGTTCCCCCTTCTCAAGCAGAGGATCAAGCGCGTGCGGCTGATTTGACATTCTATCGCGAATTCATTCTGTCGCCGCCATTTCCGTGCCCATTGCGCGAAACAACCAAAAGGGCTTATCTTGTGTCCGAGAAAAATGACACGTTGGATAAAATTGCCGAACGGCTAGGCTATTGGCAGCCTGGCTGGGCGTGCGACAACGAAAAGAGCGAGGTGATTTTGAAAAAACAGGTTCTGGAAATGTGGATCGCGGAGCTTGCCCGGTTGAACCCGCAATTGCCCAACGTTGGCCAAATTAAAGAAGGAACGCGCATTCAGATTCTTACTTACGCGGAAACGCTTGACCGGATGGGGGCCGTGCGAAAAGAGGCCGTCAAATGAAGGCGAAAGGCAAGATTCTCTACTGCCTCGCGGTCGTTCTAAGCGAGTTTTTGTGCGGCTGCTCCCGAAATTATCAAGCCGAGGAAACCGAACGTGCCGAGAATAATCGGGAAATTATCCGGTTGGCGACATTGATTAACCCGACAAATCCTCCAGTGACTGGTCAAATGCTGGAAACCGGAGAGTTCGACGGAAACCTGCAAATCCCAGGCTTTGAATTCGTCTGTTTCCACAACACGTCGCTTCAAAATGCTCAACCAATTTTAGTCCGGCTTCTGAAATACTCCTTGCCGCCGGAAAGGCGCAAGTCTCCGTCGGGATTTGGCGAAAGCGCTGAAATCGCCGAAGATGACGTGCGAGAGCGGGCGGCGGAAGTGTTGATCACGACAGCCTCACCGGCAGTTATCCCTGTTCTTCGCGAATGGCTCAAGCAGGGACTTGCGGCGGCGGAGGCAGGCAAACAGTGCCGATGGGGAGAAGTAGCCGAAGCTGCCATGGGTCTCGGCCAATTCCACGACGTTAGCGTTGTCCCTCCACTCGTGAAAGCCTGGCAAGACCGAGTGTTTAATAAAAAGATGGATGCCAAGTTTCTTGGCGATATGGCGGCACGGCGATTGTCACAGAACGTCCTCTTGACACTGGATGAAATGCCTTCCCCGGTCGCAAGAAACATTCTCCTCGAAGCGATGAACGACAGACACCTTGATGAATCCATGCGTTACCCAGTTGCCGCCGCTCTGGTCCGTCTTGACGATCAATCCGCACGCGAGTTCCTTTTGGACGGATTGGATCGATATCTTGCCACGGACCAGGACACTTCGGAAAGTTCACGGCATGTCTTCGCAAAATATGAATTGGAAAAATTGGGAGATGCCAAATTGATTTCGGCGATTCAGGGCAAAACCACCGCCGCCGTGCGCAGAAGGCCAAAACTCGTTATGACTGCCCTCGTTGAACGCATGCGCCTCAACAACCTGCCTATGGCAGAATTAAAACGAATAGCCGCGGAAGACACGGATTTGGACCGTAGATTGCCGGCGATTTCAATTTTAGGCAATATTGGAAACTCCGATCTCTTGCCATTTTTAGAATCGCTCACTTTAGTCACCGATGAAAATCTAGGCGAGTCACAGAAGAATTTATTGGCTGACGTGGTTAAAGCAGCAATCCGAAATCTCCATTTGCATAATTGGCAGCAACCTGAAAAGAAGTCATGAAATCCAAAGTCGTCGTCTGCCTCTCGCTCGTTTTGAGCGGAATCTTGATAGGCTGTGCAAGCGTTGGCCGAAAGACCGGCGCGACGGCCGCAACGCAGCCGCCGATCACGCTTGGCCGGACTGACTATGATTTCAAGCCCGGGCAGAAAATGTTCCTTTCTCTCATCTGGGAGGAAGGCAAATATACGCGCTACAATGAAGAGGATGACTGGTGCGGCCAAGGCGACAAGTACAGTGGCAAATTCATCTTTCGCGTGGAGCTTCTTGATGCTCTGGCTGGAAATAAAACAGTGGATACCAGCCTCGATTCGTTGTACCCCGATGGCGGATGGGTTGACTTTATTTTCGCTGACCTCACACAACCCTGGGATTTTCGAATGGCTGACTATAACAACGACGGCCAACCGGATTTCAACCTCGCTAACTACGGCGGGTGCAGTCACGAGCTTTGCTCGCTTTTTACTGTGACCCCGTCAGGCAAGGTCGAAGTCTTGAAAATTGACGGAAAGAGCGACCCGCTAGTGGTTGGCAGAGCTTATGATCATTCCGTCCCAGACTTCAACCTGATGCTCACGGGCTTTTACTACGAAAGGTTTGATCGTCCGAATGATGCGGATTACTTGGAATTTCTCGATTGGGACGCGAAGCAGAAAACCTTTCATTCGCACGAACAAAAGATAGTGTTAAGGCAATGAAAACCAAAATTATTCTCTGCGTCCCAGTCGTTGGGGTGGCGCCATAAGTGACATGATTAAATTTTTTCCACAGCTCAAAAACGAGGAAATTGCGGTCGATTTAATGGTCGTGGTATTGTCTGTGTTTCTGAGCGCGTATCTGACGAGCCTGTTATGCAGGTGGGCCGCACGGCGGGTATCGGACGTGCGATGGTATTTTAGCCTTTTTGGCGCATTGGCGGCGATGGGATTCATCTGCTTGCTCATAGGGCTGGGATTTTTATTGACCGGCGGACATTTGCCCTATGGAGCTGTGATTTGGATTTATATTTTAGAACGATTGCCTATTCTCGTCCTTACGCCCGCTATAATTATGGCAATATATTATCAAAGAAAATTTCACCGAAACACACAAAAGAAGATTGGCTGAATTTCAAACCAACGCGGCACTTTTATGAAATCCGAAATCGTCCTCGGCCTCGAGCTGGTTGTATGCAGTTTAGCGGCACAAGCACATGTAACTCGCGCGTGGGGCGACGCCGAATTGGAGTACGCGGCCGATCTGGCCGTGATTGGCCGGCCCGTTGAGGTAAAGGATTTGAATGAAACAAACTCGCTGGGGTGGACTTCATTAAAATCCTTCCAGTCAAGATTTCGGGGCGTTGAAACGACTTTCAAGGTTTCTACTGTCCTCAAGGGGGCGCTCTTGAGCGATGAGGTTGTCCTGCACCATTATCGCGAGGTGCTCAAATGGGGAGATCCGCCCAACGGCCCGGAGTTCCTCACCTTCACTCCGGGCAGCACCAATAAGTACCTGTTGTATTTGGTCAAGGACAGCAAGGGCCGGTATGCGCCGGTTGCCGGACAGGTCGATCCCGAACTTTCGATCAAAGAACTGGAGAATCCCGATAAGCTCGTGTTGGAAATCCGTTGCACCAACTCAGTTTTCAAGATGGGTGATGAAATCCCGGTTCAATTTGTCATCAGCAATCGTGGCAAATCGAATTATATGTATGAGGACAGGAACTACGACCGCAGCGGGCGGATGCAGGAGTACCGCCTGACGGCCAAATCCACCGCTGGCACGATACTTCCCGACCCGCGGGCGAAAGTTCCGCCTGGCTTTGGTGGCGGGCTGTTTTCAACTAGCGTTTTGCATCCCGGCGAGGCTTTCACGAAGACCATCCCTCTTAACCTCTGGGCGAGGTTCACCGGACCTGGCCAGTGGGCCGTCACCGGTTTTTACACGCACAACGGTGAAGACAAGGACAACAACGCACTGGGCGTTGAGTCCGAGCCTATTCATATCACCATCCTGCCCCGTTCGGAAAATGAGATGGACGACTACATCGCCGGTTTGACAAATCAACTCGCGAAGAACAAGGGGGCGCGCGCCTTCGACGCCGATGCGATTTGGATGAAGCTCGCATTTACGGGCAGCCCGAAGATTGTTCCCTTTGTGCTGAACGAAATGTTCCAATCGCCCGACGTTTATTGGGAACAGGAGACGCTTGCGGTTTACGTGCCACACACCGCGGAAGTCAGGAAAGAAATCGTGGAGACCGCTTCGCGGCGAGGATTGGCGGAGGGTCTGAACTACGTGCTCGCGCAATACGGATGCACTTCAAATGAATGGCGGTGGATCATTGGCCGCTCTTTGGCGGAAGACAATTCCGCCTGTTGGAAGGCTGGAGCCATGGCCGCCCAAGCTGAACCTTATGACATTTTTGTTCCCCGGTTGATCGCTATTGCCACTGGCGCGCAAGACGATCTTGCAAGAAGCCGTGCCACGTACGCGCTTGGCCAAAATGGTAACAGCGAGGCATTGCAGGCGATCGAGCAAATTCTTCGTGATCCACCGGATGAGGTCACCAGAATTACCGCCGACGATGTTCTGTTCCGCGCCCGCAAGCACAATGGCGGCAATTCGGGCGGGCCCAGTGTCGAATGGCTTAACTACACCAATCTCGCCCGGCATTTCCATCTGAGCTACCCAGCCAACTGGAAAACCGACACGGAAGTCCTTCCGGTTGCGCATTATGACCTCGTTTTTTTCTCATTGAACAGCATGGGGCGGAGTCAATTCCGGCTTAAGGAACTGCAAACTGCGTCAAACGTCTGGCAACTCACCCCTGCTGAAATCCTCCAAGAAATCCCACCGGGCGGAGCATATATCGACATCGGTTCCTGGGAGGCACCCTGGCCTCGTCCTCCCGCCAGCGAACAGATGACCGGGGACAACTTATCGGAGTTGCTCACGAAGGCAGTTGAGAGAAATGAAAAGGGAGAGCTTATTAGGCGGGAGATAGATTTTTGGAAGTGGGACCAACATTGGATGATTGAGGTTTGTATGCGCCCTCACGTCGGCTCCGGCCTGTGCGGGCAAGTGCAGCGGATTCTGGAAAGTTTTCGGTTTGACAAACCATCGGCTCCGCAGAACAGGACGCCGTAAAGAAGAAGGCGCCTCGTTTTTTGGTCCAAACACGCTGTTGACCAGGGGACCAGCGGACGAAAGAGTTTCTCCATGAAAATCTTGAAACGAATCGCCAAATTCAGTGTTTATGTATCAGATGCAACAACAAAGTACTGGCAATGCAAGCTTGGGGAGTGAGCGGTTCGGGACAGTCCGTCCTGTCGCTCTGGTGAGACCGGATGCCAGCGAAAAAGATCTTCAAACGCGAATCAAACAAAATTCTTTAATCACCCGCGTTTTGGCGATTTTGACCATGGTGGGATTTCTATTGCCGTCGTCCAATTTCGCGGAAGACTTGCAATCACCAAATGGCGATGATCCTGTCATTCGTTGGGCGGTCGGGGCGTCAAATATCGAATCCACAAATTTAGCCATGAGAGCGGTTTTTACGTTTAGCAAGGACAGCAAGCCGGGAACGTTGGCTATTGTTATTCGGCGCCCTCCTGGTGGTCCTTGGATATACATGCACGATGTGAGGGTACATGTGTTTAGCAGCAGCGGAAAGGAAATTCCTTTTGTTTCCGGGTGGCCGGATAACATTGTTCTATGCGGCGTCAGCAATGGCACATATTCCGAAGCTAATGCCATATTCAAGAGTGCTGTTAACGGTGTGGGTTCTCAATTGCCAAAGAGAGTGCAGGTGACTTATAAAAACGTAACTCACCAGTTCGCATTCAAAGATACGCTTTAACAAAAGGGTAAGCGATTGACAGTGTGAAAGCATGGGAAAGAACCATACAATGTTCGAATCGTTGACGGCGAAAAAGCCTCCGCTTTTATCCGAGACTCCTTCGCGGTCATTGGTGCTGCCGGTTAGCTTTTGCTACACGACAGTGATGAGTTTGCTGCTCTTTGGACTCGTCGGGTGGGGGTCGGTTCCTAGTGTGTCAACATTTGATCAAAAGTGCGAAACACTAGGAACCGACCCCAAAGCGGCCCCGGTTCTGCTTGTTTTACTTTGCGACAGTGCCGAAAAAATGAATGCGGCTTCGCCGGAACAACCATGAAATCCAAACTCATCCTGTGCCTCGCGCTCGCGTTGAGCGGCTTGCCGGCGGGTTGCGCAACAAACAAACCAGCATATCCGCTTTCCCGCGCCGCCTTTCCTGAACCCGGAATATATTTAGTTCAGCCAGGCGACAGCGCCGCAAGCATTGCGAAAAACCTTTGCCTGACAGTGAAGCAACTTTTAGAATTCAATCCCGGTGTTGATTGGTCACGTTTGAAGATTGGAATGAAGCTTTATTATTCTCCTCAAGCATCTGGCCTGACGAAGCAGATTTCCGCCATCCTCACCGAGTGTCAAAAGATTAAACCTGGAATGACGCGCGCAGAGTTGCTAAAAGTTTTCACCACGGAGGGTGGCCTCTCGACCGCCGCGTGGCGAACTTTTGTTTATCGGGGTTGCCCATACATTAAGGTGGATGTTGATTTCACTCCTTCTGACCCGAAACAGAAGAGGGTTGAGGAGCGACCGACAGATACCATCAGCAAGATTTCCAAGCCGTATTTAGACTGGAGCAACAGTGATTAAGCCCTGAACTCCAACCTCGTCCTTTGCCTGGCGCTCGTTCTGAGAATCTCTTGCTTACATCAAATTTGTGACTCCCAAGGGAAGGTCAGGCAAAAAATGACAGGTAAAAAAATGAAGGCGAGGCAAAAATATAGGGAAAGGGAAATTCTGCTCCGAATCTTTTTGCCCCCAAAATTAAGGGTATCCGGGCGCTTCGAATTTGCGAGGTTGCCGTTGGTTGCGGAGGCAAAAAATGGCGGCAAAAAGATTGGAACAGATTTTTTTGCCTCCATCTTTTTGCCTTTCTTTCCGGGCGGGGCCTGGGAGTGGCAAGAACCGCCTTTCGCCATTCTAATTTTCGCAGGAAGCTCGCATTTTCACTTTCCTCTTTCCGCAGAGGCGGTTCGCCGTTATGTTGCTTTCGATTGTCATTTGTATAAATGGACTGCGCGCATATTAGAAATTTTAGCATCATCGCCCATATCGACCATGGGAAGACGACTCTTTCCGATCGGCTCCTGCATAAGACCGGCACTATCGCCACCCGCGAAATGGAGGAACAATTGCTCGATTCCATGGATCTGGAAAAGGAGCGGGGCATCACGATCAAGGCGCATCCGGTCACGATGGCCTATACGGCTAAGAATGGGGAGCTGTACGAACTGAACCTGATTGATACGCCGGGGCATGTTGATTTTTCCTATGAGGTGTCGCGGAGTTTGAGCGCCTGCGAGGGGGCGCTTTTGATTATTGACGCCGCGCAGGGAGTGGAGGCGCAAACGGTCGCGAATGTTCATCTGGCCACCAAACAGAATCTGACCATCATCCCGATCATCAATAAAATTGACTTGCCGCACGCCGATATTCCGCTGACCAAGACGCAGATGGAGGACATTTTGGCCATCCCGGGCGAGACGGCCATCCTGGCCAGCGCCAAAGAGGGGATTGGCATTGATGACATTTTGGAGGCGATTGTTCATCGCATTCCCGCCCCGCAGCCGACCGGCGCGCCAACTTTGCAGGCCTTGGGATTTGATTCTTATTTTGACACTTACAAGGGAGTGGTGACGCATGTGCGGGTTTTTAACGGCGAGTTGCGCGCGGGGATGCAGGTGCAGTTGCTGCATTCGGGCAAGACTGTGGAAGTGAAGGAGGTCGGCAGTTTTAATCCCAAGCCTTACAAGCGCGAAAAATTGGAGGTCGGCGAAACGGGCTACATGACGGCCAATATCAAAAGCCCGGCCGATGTCAAAATGGGCGACACCATCACCGACTCGAAGCATCCATCGCCGGTGCTGCCCGGGTTCAAGGAAATTCACCCGATGGTTTTCAGCGGCATTTATCCGATCAACACCGCGGACTACGAGCATCTCAAGGCGAACCTCGGCAAATTGGGATTGAACGATTCCGCCTTTGTCTATCAGCCGGAAAGTTCGGTCGCGCTGGGGTTTGGTTTTCGTTGCGGGTTTCTCGGGCTGCTTCATTTGGAAATTGTCCAGGAACGGTTGCGCCGCGAGTACGACATGGACATTATCGCCACTTACCCGAGTGTGGTGTATCGCGTGACGCTGACTGACGGGACGGTCAAGGAAATCGACAACCCGGCCTTCATGCCGGAGCCTAATTACATCGAGAAGATCGAGGAGCCGATGGTTTTTGCCTTTGTCATTTGTCCCAACGAATATATCGGCGACATGATGGCGCTGCTGGCCGAAAAGCGCGGCGTGATCGACCACACCGAAACGCTCGACACGCGGCGAGTCATGCTGACCAGCACCCTGCCATTGAGCGAAATACTAATTGACTTTCACGACCGCATCAAAAGCATCACGCGCGGTTTTGGTTCGATGGATTACGAACATGCGGGCTACGAGAAATCCGAGATGGTCAAGCTCGACATGCTGGTCAACGCCGAGTCGGTGGACGCTTTTTCCTGCATTGTGCATCGCTCGAAGGCGGAGGGCCGGGGGCGCATCCTGGCGGCCAAGCTCAAGGAGGTCATTCCGCGCCAGCAATACCAGGTGGCCATCCAGGCGGCCATCGGCGGCAAGGTGATCGCCCGCGAATCGGTCAGCGCCATGCGCAAAGACGTCACGGCGAAATGTTACGGCGGGGACATCAGCCGCAAACGCAAGTTGCTGGACAAGCAGAAGGAAGGCAAAAAGCGGATGAAATCTTTCGGGTCGGTCAATATTCCACAGGAAGCATTCATCGAGGTGCTTAAGGCTTAACTATGAAATTACGATGGTTCCTTTCCGGCAAAGTCCGGCAAGCCACCGACATGTGCAAGCATGTCGAAAAACTGCTCAATGCCCAGCGCGATGTGTTGTCGCCGCAAGCGGTCGCGGCCGTCAACGCCACCGTGAGCGAGGCGAGGGCGGCCCTGGCCGCCAACGGCAGCGACGAATTGCTGGACCGGGAAATGGTCCGGCTGGAGGAAGCCGGCAATAAGTGGTTCAAGCCGTATCCTTATGCGGAGTGGCGGGAAAATATCGAGGTCTTTCTCGTCGCCATTGTCGTGGCCATGGCCATCCGCACTTTTTTTCTCCAGCCATTCAAAATTCCCACCGGCTCGATGGAGCCGACTTTATACGGCATCGAGGTCAAAGACCTGCGCGATGTCCCTGACTTCAAAATGCCCAACCCGGCGGTCCGGTTTTGGGACCTGATTGTTTATGGCAAGATTTATCATGACATCGTCGCACCTGCCAATGGGATGGTGGCGAAGGTGGACCCTCTCAGTCATATCTTCGGATTCATCAACAAGCAGACGATGTGGGTGCAGTACGAAGGAGCCAGCCAGTTGACGCCGATCAATGTTTATTTTGGACCGGACGATTATTTCGAGATGCGCACCGGTTTGAGCCGGCACCCTGTTTTTACCAAGGGCGAACCGATCGTGCGCTTCCAGGAAGAAACCGGCGACCATCTTTTTGTCGATCGTTTCACCTATAATTTCCGGCGGCCCAAGCGGGGCGAAATTATAGTTTTCAAGACGCAGGGAATCGAAGGCATCCGCAATCAGGACCAATTTTATATCAAGCGGCTGATTGGTTTGCCCGGCGAAACGGTATCGATTGGCGAAGACCAGCATGTGCGCATTAACGGGCGGCGGCTGGACGCGGCCACGCCGCATTTCTCCAACGTGTACGGATTTGACCCCAAGGCTCCGGCGGAAGATGGCAAATATGGGAAATTCAACGGCCACGTTCTGGACTCGCGCAGCAACTTTCTGCGGACGCCCGAGGAAACAATGACGGTCCCGCGCGGCGGCTTCATTGCCTTCGGTGACAATACGGTCAATAGCGAGGATTCGCGCTATTGGGGGTCATTGCCGGAGCAGAACGTGATCGGCCGGTCGTTCTTTGTTTACTGGCCGATCTCCAGCCGATTTGGGTTGACGGCGCAGTGAACGGAATTTATTTGCGGGGGGATTTGTATTCCTCTTGATGAAATTTATGCAAAAACCGGTGGATGGCGGGCGTGAGAATCAGCCCGATCAAAACGATAAAAGCCAGCCCGCTGAAGAGAGCATAACAGCCCGCAAAAATTTTCCCGCCTTGAGTATGCAATTCGGTCACCGGACCCATCCCGGACAGAATCATCGCCGCATTGACGAAGGCGTCCGTCCAGCCCATTTTCTCGAAACTGTGGTAGCCGAACATGCCCGTTCCCAGGCAAATCGCCACCAACCCGCCTCCCGCCAACGCATGAGTGGCCATGCGCGCATAAAATGCCCGGCGAGGCAGGAGAGGCCTGAAACGGTTTTCGTACATGGCCTTAACGCATATTTTCCTTCGGCACCGGTCCCGGGTCTTTCGGCAAACGGCTCGAAAGCTCCGCGACGGTCGTGGCGTATTTTGGGTCGCCGGCCAAATTGCGGTATTCATGCGGGTCGGCGTCCTGATCGTAAAGTTCCCGGCCGCGAGCGCCGCCGGCCCACTCGGTGTAGCGCCATTTTTCAGTGCGAATGGAGCGGCCCATGATTCCTTTGCCTCGCGTGACTTGCGTCAAGGCCGGTGTGTCCCAGCGCGCCTTGGGATCGCGCAAGAGCGGCCGCAAACTTTTCCCTTCGAGCGAACTCGGGGGCGTCAAGCCGCAGAAGTCGGCCAGCGTGGGATAAAGATCAACCAACTCGACCGTGCGCGGGCTGGTTTGGCCGTTGCCCTCGCCGTGGGGCACTCGAATCATTAACACGACATGGGCCGACTCCTCAAAGAGCAACATCTTCTGCCATTGGCCGTGCTCACCGAGACACCAGCCGTGGTCGCTCCACACGACCACGATGGTATTGTCGTCCAAGTTGAGCCGATGCAGCGCCTCCATCACCCGGCCAAATTGCGAATCGACAAAGCTGGTTGCCGCATAGTAAGCACGTTTGAAAATGCGCAGTTTCTCCGACTCCAAACCGTAATTCGCCGGTTTGACCGTCAACGCAATCGGCGGAATGCCGGCGACGTGGCCCTCCGGTTCTTGCGGCAGGGTGATGCTCTCCAGCGGATAAAGGTCAAAGTAAGGTTTGGTCGCAATATCCGGGACATGAGGACGATAAAATCCGCAGCCGATGAAAAACGGCCCATCTTTGTGCGCCTCGAGCATCTTGATCGTTTCGTTGGCCACCTTGCCATCGGTTTGTTCGGCGTCGGTGCCTTTGGCTTCCATCCAGCAGAGCGAGGCGCCCAGATTTTTGTTGGACGGAGTGAAGTTGATTACGTCCGCCTGGTCGTCGCGATCGCGCCCGCTCGGATTGACCACTTGATTCCACGACGGCGCGTCATCCAATCCGCTGGTGCCGATCTGGCCCGGCACGCCGTAATGAAACATCTTGCCCACGCGGCCGGAAAAGTAGCCGTTGTTTTTGAACAACTGCGGCAGCGTCACCACGTTCGGAAAATGGTCGCGCACGCGCACGCCATTGCCAAAGATTTTCGTCGTATCCGGCCGCATCCCGCTAAGGAGCGACGAGCGGCTGGGATTGCAGAGAGGGAATTGGCAATACGCCCGCTCGAAGCGCACGCTTTCCTTGGCAAAGCGGTCGAGGTTCGGCGAACTGACCTCGGGATGACCGTAACAACCCAGCGCACAAGTCAGGTCGTCGATGGCGATGAAGAGGACATTCGGTTTGCGCGGCGGTTCCTGGGAGCGTGCCGAAGGGGTGAACTCGAGGCCGAGACAGCAAGCGGCCACGCAGGCGAGAAGAGGTCTGATTTTCATCCGGCCATCTTTCCTTTAGTTAAAGTGAAATCAACCAAAAAATGCGGTTTAACCCGAAACGTGTCCGGCTGGGGTATGGGGGGAATACCCCATGGCGGCATAAGGGATTATAGGCGTATTATGAAGATGGTGAAGAGGAAGTTCTTACTTAAAGCGCAGGCATTACGGACGGAAGAGGTCCCGCGCGCTCATCTGCCCGCCTTCCAGTCCGCGCAAAATGCGCCTGCCGACCTGGGCGCCTCCGAAATGCGGTACCGGCGTCTTTTTGAGACAGCGCGCGACGGGGTGCTCCTGCTCAATCCGGATACCCGCAAAATTACCGACGTCAATCCGTTCATGACTCAATTCCTCGGTTATACACACGCCGAGTTTGTCGGCAAGGAGCTTTGGGAAATCGGCTTGGCCGAAGATCGGGCCGACAGTCGCAAGATGTTTCGAGCCTTGCGCAGGACGCATTTTGTGCGCTACGAAAATTTGCCGCTGGTGAGCTCGACGGGCCAGGCCCGCCCGGTGGAAGTCGTGGCCAACCTCTACGAAGAAAATACGCATCAGGTCATTCAGTGCAATGTGCGCGACATCGCCGCGCGCAAGCGAGACGAGCAGGCATTGGTCGCCGCCAAAAATGAAAGCTGCCGTCAAGCGTCCGAGTTGCAGAAAACAGTCACGGAACGCACCGCCCGGCTGTGGGAAACCATCGCCGAACTCGAGGCGTTTTCTTACAGCATCTCCCACGATATGCGCGCTCCCCTCCGAGCCATGCGCGGCTTTGCGGAAATTCTGCTGGAGGAGCATTCGGCCCAGCTTGACCTGAAAGCGTTGAACTATCTGGAAAAGATCGCCGCCGGGGCGGCCCACTTGGATAGTTTGATCATGGAAGTGCTGACTTACACTCATGTCCTCAATGCCGAAGTGAAATTGGAAGCAATCGATCTGAACGTGCTGGTCCCGCAGGTGATTAAGACTTACCCGGAGTTGCAAAATGACAATGTGGAAATCCAGATCGAAGGACCGCTGCCCAAGGTCCTCGGCGGCGGCGCGAGCGTGGCCCAGTGCGTTTCCAGCTTGCTGACCAATGCCGTCAAATTTGTCCCGCCCAAAACCAAGGCTCGCGTCAAAATCCGGGCCGAGGCCGTCGAGACGGACATCCGGCTGTGGGTGGAGGACAACGGCGTGGGCATCGCCCCGCAGGATCAGAGCCGCATTTTCAAGATGTTCGAGCGGGTGGGCCGCGCGGCAACCTATGAAGGATTTGGCATGGGTTTGACCATTGCCCGCAAGGCAGTCGAACGCATGGGCGGCCAGATTGGCGTGGAATCCACTGTGGGCCAGGGGAGCAAGTTCTGGATTCAACTGAAAGAGGCGACCTTGTGAATGCTCCCATTCTTCTAGTGGAGGACGAGGCCAACGACGTTTTTTTCATGAAACACGCCTTTAAACTGGCGGGCATTCTCAATCCGATGCAGGTGGCCCAGGATGGACAGGAAGCGATGGATTTTCTGGCGGGGGATGGCGGATTCGCCGATCGCAATCGCTTTCCTTTGCCCAGCCTGGTGCTGTTGGATTTGAAGCTGCCTCGAGTGATGGGCTTGGATGTTTTGCAATGGATGAGGGGGCAGGCCGAATTAAGAACCGTCATCGTCATCGTCCTGACTTCCTCGGGGTTGGGGCCTGATATTGACCGGGCGTATGAGTTGGGGGCCAATGCGTATCTGGTCAAACCTTCCAGTCACGACGACCTGCGCGAAATTGCCATCCAGATCAAGCAATTCTGGCTGGAACTGAACCGCAGCCCCGCCGTGCGCCTGAAATTCGCTTCACTCATGGCCAATGGCGCATGAGGACGGCGCATGGGGGGAATACCCAATCTAGCGCCGCAGTCTTTTCGGGCTACGCTGTTGAATGAAAGAAAACCAAGTTCCGCATACTCGCTTCCTCGTCGCCGCCGTTTCCATCGCGCTCGCGCAATTCGCCACGCCATTGCGGGCGCAAGTCTCGGACAGAATTGCCGCGCCCACTGCGGACGTTTTTTCGGTAAAGGGAGCATGCGAATATTCCGACGATGGCTCGACTTTCACCCGGTTGGAAAAAGGCCATATATTCAAGCAAGGCGCCATTCTCCGCACGGGCGAGGATGCGCGGGCGGATCTTTTCTTCCGCCGCACCGGCACCACCGTCCGCTTGCAGCCCGGCACCGAAATAAAAATCGAGAAAATGTCCAGCGCCTTGAAGGACGGCCTTCCCAGCGAGCGCACTTTGCTGGACCTTCGCACCGGCCGAATTTTCGCGGTGGTCAATTCACGGGTGGCTGATAGCACCTTCGAAATCCGCAATGCGGCGGGCCGTTCCGTGATGGAAGGCAGCGGGATTGGCAAGTATATCATCACCGCCGACGGCACCCACGTCTCGGCCGAAGGCTCCGTCATCCCTCTCAAACTGATCGGCGACAGCGGAATCACCATCATCTCCCCCGGCCAGCAATACGCCCGGAAAGACGGCAAAATGCTCTCGGTGAAAACGCCTTTGCTCGTTCAAGACCTCATTCAATTGGACGAACTGCAGGCGACCTCGGAGTCCGCTGGCGCGGCAAAAAAACCGCAGCCATAGACGGCCTACTTCTTCGGCACCTCAATGACGTCGCCATTGCGGATCCAAAGGTCGGGCGCGTTGATTACTTCTTCAGGTCGCAACATAGACGGCGGGAGGAAGCCTTGAGACTGATGGTCATTGAGATGGCTGCAATCCAAAATCCACTCGCCGGCGATTGTGGCGGGTCCGCGGCGGGTGACTTTTACATGCCCAAGGTCGGAGTCTGAAGTGAGGGCGTTTTGCGCGGCGGTGCTGCGCAACATCTGGCCAATTTGGCAGTGGAAAGGTTCTATCGGCAGTGGAATAGCCTGCCCGCCTCCGACAACTAATTTGGCTTCGCCGGCGTTGCTTTTGAAATAATCCAGAATCACCGCCAATTGATTGGCGGGCAAATAAAGGGGCGGATCAGCCAGGGCGTGTTCGCGTTCGGGAATTTCCACGACGTCGCCAAATTCCAAGGGAAGGTCTTTGCTGAAATCCACGCCATTGGTCGAGTCAAAAAGATTGACTTCGATCCGTTTCGGGGGATTGCCGGAAGCGCCCGGTCGAACAATCACGAGATGAGCCAAATCCGCAAACTCCAAAGGAGAAATTCCGTTATCGAAGCCAGGTATGCGACGAGGATACCCGCGCTCGTGGGGCCACGTCGCGGCGTCGTAAATCAGTTCCAAAAGGCTGAAGTGATTCCAGTCATTTGTTCCCTTTTGGAAAACGGCTTTCGAATACTTGGAGGAAGGGCGGCTGACCACAATGCGTCTCCAATCCGGCGGATTCTCCAGCACTCCGTACTTGCGCAACAAATCAATCTCCTTCCTCACGAGAATTTCCCTGTCGGGAACGCTGAAACCAGAAGAGGGGTCTGGCAACTTTTCCTTGAGCAAATCCAGCGGCGTTTTACCCTCCAAATCTCGGACGTTGGGATCGGCTTTGACATCCATCAATAGCCTGAAAACTTGTTCCGCCGCCGGCTCTTGCGCCGCCCAATGCAAGGGAGTATCTCCTCTTTGGTCCGGGAGGTTTGGATTGGCGCCGTGCTTGAGCAAAAATTCCACCGCGGAAAGATTATTCTGAGAGACTGCGGCCTCCAGTGGCGTCCAATGGGTGGCATACCCATTCATCGACGCATGTTCATCCGGTGCATCCACTTTTGCTCCTGCGTCCAGAAGCGCATGGAGCAGATTGGTATCGCCGAGCGCTTCGAATAATACCGGTCGGCCGAACGTTTGCGAATCATTCGGGTCCGCCTTGAATTTCAGCAGTAATTGGACCATGGACAATTGATCCATTGAGAGGGCGAGTGATAGAGGAGTAAGCGCAACACCGTTGACGTTACCTTGGATGTCCTCCGCTCCTTTTTTGTTCGGGTTAGCGCCCGCTTGTAACAACAGTTCTGCTGACTCTCTGTCTCCTACATAGATGGCCCCAAGCAAGGGTGCATCCCATTTATCGGCATTCGGATTCGCGTGAGCGTCCAGCAATGCCCTTATTATTGGAGTATTCTGCGGTCGCGAAGCCGCCATGCCCAATGCTGTGCGCGCACGGCCGTTGTTGACTTTCAGATCAACCTCAGCGCCATGCGCGAGAAGCAATTGAACTATGGCCAAGTGACCGTTGGCCGCAGCGGCATCCAGAGCGGTTTCGCCCTTGGTGGTCACCGCGTTTATGTCCGCGTGATACGCCAGCAAAGTCTCAGCCACTGTTTTGTAGCCGCGCCCGGCCGCTTCATAAAGGGCGTTTCCGATGGTTGCTTTGTGATCGAGCAACAATTTCACCATGGCATTTTGACCGGCGATGGCCGCGAAATAGAGGGGGGCAGGGCCGTGTTCGGAGTTTAAATTCGCATCAGCGCCATTGGTCAATAGAAACTCGGCCACGCGCACTTGTCCGTAGCGAGCGGCGGTGCAGAGCGGAGTCAGGCCTGAGCTATCCGAAGTGTTAATTAGGTCGGGGCTGTTTCGAATCATTTGTTGGATGCGCTGGATTTCGTTATCTTCCGCATCGGGGATATGCCGTAGGTTTGGCGAAAGCGTTACGCTGGGGGAAGTTGGGACGGATGTTGAGGGCGGCGAAATGTTGCCAAGGGCTACGCCCATGCCCGTCAGGTTTTGCTGGCTCAAGGTGGCGAGGGTCTTCTCGCTGGGAAATTCGCGCAGGATGCGCTGGTATTGCGCGGCGGCTTCGTTGGTCTTGCCTTGCATTCGATAGCATTCACCAATCCGAAAAATTGCGGTGGCGGCGAGCTGCCGGTCTTTGTCGAATTGATTGGCCAGCGACTGGTAATCCGCAATGGCCGCGTCGAGGTTGCGGTTGGCTTGTTCTTCGAGCAGTCCTTGTTGCAGGAGAGAGCTGAGGGTATTACTCTGCGCTTGGGCCAAGGTGGCCGTGAGGAGGAAAATCCATATCCACAATTTAGTTTTCATAAGGCGAGTCTGGCAGATCGGCCGGCGTCCAATTGTCATGCTTTTGCAAAATCATAAGTCCAATTTGTAGCCCACGCCATGCACCGTCTTGATCCATTGGGGGGCGTCGGGGTTGGGTTCGAGCTTGCTCCGCAAAGTGGCGATATGGTTGTCCACCGTGCGCGTGGTGGGAAAGGCGGCGTAACCCCACACGGCGTCAAGAAAGTTTTCGCGTGTCACCGGTTTGCCTTCGGCTTCGGCCATGAGACGAAGCATGGCAAATTCTTTGGCGGTCAGATGGATTGCTTTCTTGCCGCGGGCGGCGCTTTGCCGGGCCAGGTCAATCTCCGCGTCGCCCAATTTCAACTTGAGCGGTTTCCGGCCTTTGCGTTCGACGCGCCGCAGCAGGGCGCGGACGCGGGCCAGCAGTTCGTCCGTGCTGAAGGGCTTGACCAGGTAATCGTCCGCCCCGGCGTCCAGGCCGGTGACGCGATCGTCAATCTGGCCTTTGGCGGTCAGCATGAGCACCGGCACGGGGTTGGCGAGGCGGCGCAAGGCGGCGCACACGGCGAAGCCGTCGAGCTTGGGCATCATCACGTCAAGCAGAATGAGGTCGGGTTTTTCGGCGAGGGCGCGTTCCAGGCCGCGCTCGCCGTCGGCGGCGGTGAGCGCGCGATACCCTTCGGCGGCAAGCAAGTCCGCCAGCGCCGTGCGCATGGGCGTTTCGTCCTCGATGATTAAAATCCGCTCATTCATCTTGACTCCTTGCGGGCAATTCAATGGTGAACCGGCTGCCTCGGCCAACCTCGCTTTGCACCATGACACACCCGCCATGCGCTTCAACGATATGCTTCACCACACTCAAGCCGATGCCAACTCCCTGAGTTTCGCGGCGCAATTCCGAGCCGCGCCGGTAAAATCGCTCAAAAATCTTTTCATGCTCCGCCGCTGGAATGCCGGGGCCGTGATCGGCCACAAATAAACAAACCCAGTCCGTGCCCGCTGTGGTCTTCCTTTCCATTCCCACTGTCACGGTTTCGCCCTTGGCCGAATGTTTGATGGCGTTGTCAATCAGATTGACCAGCGCCTGCTGAATCGCCCGGTCGTCCACCGTTAATTCGATGGGCAGTGTTGCGGGCGGGGCAGGGGACATTTCCAATCGGACGCCTTTTTCCGCCGCATTCGGCTCCATGAGTTTGACGGTGGTCCGGGTGAGCGCGGCGAGATCAGCCGGTTCAAATTCATATTGTTTGCGGCCTTGTTCGATGCGCGAGAAATCGAGCACGTTTTCGATCAGCGAGGAAAGCCGGCGGCATTCCTGCACGATGAAACCAAAATATTCCTGCTGCTTCAGCGGTTCGGCGACTTTGCCGCCTGCGAGGTTTTCAGCCATTAACCGAACGGAAGCGATAGGGGCGCGAAGCTCGTGCGAGACGCTGGAGACGAAATTGGATTTTAATTCATTCAACTCCCGTTGCCGGTCAAAAGCACGATGCGCAGCCATCAGCCCGAGCAGGGCCGCGAGCGAGGAGGCCAGAATCAACCCGCCGAAGAGCAGCGTGCGCTGGTGCTGTCGCGCATAAAGAACGTTGCGGTCGGCCAGGAACACCCGAACTTGGAATGGATAGGGCGCTCCTTGGTGGGGCGGACTGGACACCGCCGCGCGCGCCTCGCCCAGCACCGGCGGCGACAACAAATTCGTGGCCAGAAAAAAATGATTTTGCCGCCAGGCCAATGTGCGATCGCCGATTTCCAAGGCAATTCTGGCATACGGCGGGACTGAAATGTCCGCTTTAGCAACAGCGTCGTCCAGCGCCTTACTGACGACTTCCGAGGGAAAGATGCCAAGGTGGCAGGACGAAGTTCCTGGGGCGAGCGCAAGCAGAAAGCGGCCTCCGGCGGAATCGATCCAAAGCAGCGCATTCGTCCAAGTGCCGGCGGGATGCTGCTCCCGAAAATCCCGCAACACCATTATGGCCCTATCCTCCGAGTTCCACCACGCTTTCAGCAGGCCGGTGTCCTTTCCGGGAGCGACTCGCTCCGCCTCCGCAATGAGCCGTGCCGCCAAAATGGAAGGGCGGTTCTCGATCGCCCAAGTAATGCTTTCGGAAAGAGGCCCGATCAAACCGGCATTGTCAGGGAGCAACCGCAAGGCGCGATAACAAATCAATTGGCCGATCGGCAATCCGGTTTCGGTGAGTTGGCCTGACCGGGCCAAGGCTGAGTTCGCCAAGTGCTCGACATTTTTGGCAGCGGGAAGCCCGCGTGTTTTCAGCAATAGCAAATGAAAGTCCATCGTGGCCAGCGCGCTCTTCGGCGGTTCGGTGGCGATGAAATTCCTGATCGCCTCTTGCGCGGCATCGGTGCCGTCCGCCTTAAATTCCGTCTGTTCCTCGTCCTCCATGAATTGGCGTTGCTCAGGGGATAATTCCAACAGCCATTCCGGTGGGGAGGGCGCGAGGGGATAAAGCGGCGGGGCGCAGTGTTCACCATCGAGATTCAGCACGCAATCGGAAACGGGCATGGCAAACAAATCAAGGCCGGGGTTTAACCCCTGCCACCGTTGGATAAAGTCCTCGGGGCGCTGACCCGGAGCGAAGGGGAAGCGCGTCGGAAGGAATAGACCCACTCTTCGTGCGATGCGCAGCATGGAGTTTGCCTCGCCGTATTCCGCTAATTGCCGATTCAATGCGCCGCGGATGTGGTCTGCCAACCGCCCGGCAATGGACTGGCCGCGTTGTATCGCCTCCTGTTCCGCCAGCACCCTGTCCTGACGCAGCGAAAACAAACCGAGGACCGTCAACACCGCTACCGGCAGGAGAATGAGGATTGCCTGCCAGAAGAACGATTGTTTCCGTGAAGGTTCCGATGGCATTCGCTCTATTTCCTGCCAAGTTAGCCAGCGTCGCAAGCGCAATTGTCACGGTTTTGTAAAATCGCGAATTGCGCCTCAAAAAAGACGTTGACATATTGTAGTTTAATTAGTATTTAAGTTACGTGAAAAGAAATTGTGCCGAAAACCAAAGGCAGGATGCCGAAATCGCGGGTTTAACGCATTCGCTCGGCCGACAGGATGGCGGCCCGGATACCGGTCATTTTAGCCCTCCAGTCAAACCCAGTCAAACCCAGTCAAACCAATATGACCCAAATTCGGGGGGTGAGTCAGCGTTTCCCCTATGCGTGAGTAGGGGCCAAAAAACCCGGAATTTTATACCGGTCGTTTTTGTCGTTTTTGTCCTTTTGCTGAATCCGAGGACAAGTTTCGCCGCCCCGGCAACGGACGCGCCCGTAAAGTGGCCAGGCCGGCAACCCGATGGCGCTGTGCTGCTCCATAATCAATGGTCGATTCGGCCGGCGGGGCGGCAAGTGGAATTGGGCAGCTTTCCGGTGAATGTCGCGGTGCATCCCAAGGGAAAGTTCGCCGCCGTTTTGCATTCCGGTTATGGGACGAATGAAGTCGTGGTGGTGGATTTAGTGGGCGCGAAGGTGGTGGCGCGGGCTGCTTTGAACAATGCTTTTTATGGGCTGGTTTTTTCCGCCGGCGGCCGTGAACTTTTTTGCGGCGGCGGCGCCGATGAGGTGGTGCATCGGTTCGATTTTCGGGATGGGATTCTTTCCGGCGAGCATTCGATTAAAGTGCATGATCCGACTTTGCGCACGGTGCCCTCGGGTTTGGCGTTGAATCGCAAGGGAGATCGATTGTTCGTGGCCAACGTCTGGGGCAATTGTGTGTCGGAGGTGGAAATGGGGGCGGAAACCCGCACGACGGATTTTGATGTGGGACGCAAGCCGTCTCATTTAGTCATGGCACCGGTTGTCCCGCCGGAAGATTTCGACACGGCTTCGGCGGAAAAACGATCGGAAATTAGTCTTTACGATGCGGACCCCGACGATGGTTTTCCCTACGCGTGTTGCCTGGATGAAAAACGGCAGCGTCTTTACGTCAGCCTCTGGGCGCAGGCGGCGGTGCATGTCGTTGACTTGAAGTCGCGGCAGCCACTGTCCGACTGGCCGGCCGAGGAACACCCCTGCGAGATGGTTCTCGATCGTTCAGGGCGGGCGCTTTACGTGGCCAATGCCAATCGCAATACAGTGACTGTATTTGACACTGCGACGGGACAACCCCAGGAAACGATTTCGGCAGCCTTTCACCCGGATGATCCACCCGGTTCCACCCCCAATAGCCTCGCGCTTTCGCCCGATCAGAAAACCCTCTACATCGCCAATGCCGGCGTGAACGCCATTGCGGTCTTTGACGTCACCCTCCCGCGCAAAAGCCGGTCGCTGGGTTTTATTCCGACGGGATGGTATCCGACCTCGGTGCGGATCACGCCGGACGGGAAGCGGCTTTTGGTGGCCAGTGGAAAGGGCGTTGCAACCCGGCCCAATCCCGGCGGACCGCAGCCCCTGAAAAAAACGGCTGATTACATAGGAGTCCTTTACCGGGGCGCGCTCAGCATTATCGACTTGCCGCGCGGCGATCTGTTTGACAAGCAAATGGCGGCGTGGACGGCGGAAGTTTTTCGGGGCATTCCCTCGCGCAGCGTCGAGAGTCCGGCATCCAATCCCATTCCGGCCCGTCTCGGCGACACCTGCCCGATCAAATATTGTATTTACATCATCAAAGAAAATCGCACCTACGACCAGATCCTGGGCGACATGCCGCAGGGCAACGGCGATGCGAAGCTCTGCCTTTTCCCGGAGCGCGCCACTCCCAATCACCACCAACTGGCCCGCCAGTTTGTGCTTCTGGATAATTTTTACGCCGATGCGGAAGTCAGCGCCGACGGCCACGAATGGAGCATGGGCGCTTACGCCAGCGACTTCGTGCAAAAAATGTGGCCGATGGAATACGGACACAATAGGAGAAATAAATTTCCCTATCCGTCGGAAGGTTATTTTCCCATTGCGGCTCCCGCCAACGGCTACCTCTGGGATCGCGCGCGCCAGGCTGGAATCAGCTATCGCAGCTACGGCGAATTTGTCAGCTATGACCAAAAGGCGAACGAACCGGCCCGCGCGCGCGTCAAGGCATTGCAAGGGCACATTGATCCGTTCTTTCGCGGTTTTGACCTGCATTATTCCGATGCCAAACGGGCCGATCGTTTTATCGCCGAGTTCAAGCGGCTGGAAGCGGCGGATGAAATGCCGCGACTGCAAATTATGCGTTTGCCCAACGACCACACTCACGGCGCAAGCGTCCATTTTCCCACGCCCTCCGCCTATATTGCGGACAACGATCTTGCCTTGGGACGGGTGGTTGAAATGGTCAGCCATTCCAAATACTGGCCGCAAACCGCCATCTTTGTCGTCGAAGACGACGCGCAAAATGGGCCCGATCATGTCGATTCCCATCGCACCATTGCTTTCGTGATCAGCCCTTATGTCCGGCACGGCACGACCGATTCCACCCTCTATTCCACCACCAGCATGCTGCGCACGATGGAGTTGATTCTTGGCCTCAAGCCCATGACGCAATTCGACACCGCGGCCGCGGCGATGTACCGCTCTTTCCAGGCGGCGCCAGACCTGCGGCCCTACGACGCCGTGCCGGAAAATATCAACATGGAGGAAAAAAATGAACGCACCGCCTGGGGCGCCGGCTTGAAAATGAATTTCGCCCGTGAAGATGCAGCCGACGAGTTTTTGCTCAACGAAGCCGTCTGGAAATCCGTGCGCGGCGCTGCTTCTCCGCTGCCCGCGCCGGTCCATGCCGCCTTTGTTTTTAGCGCGAAAGAGGATGACGGCGATTAAACTCCACCACGTCCGCGTAGCGCACCCCCGCGCCGCCGAAAATGTCGAGGGCCGAGCCGATTGTCAAATCTATTTTACCGCCGCCCAGGCGCGTCACCTCCTCCAAGTCAAGCATAGAATTGGCCCCGCCGGCGTAGGTGGCGGGCAGGGGGGACCAGCGGGCCAGTTTTTCCACCAACTCCAAATCGACCCCGCGGCACAGCCCTTCCACATCCGCCGCATGCACCAAAAATTCCGCGCACCATTCAGCCAGCCGGGCCAGAGCCTCCGGCCCGATTTCCAACTCGGTGAACTTCTGCCAGCGGTCGGTCACGACGAAGTATTCGCCGTCCTTGCGCCGGCAGCTCAAATCCAGCACCAGCCGCTCCCGCCCGACGGCGGCGGCCAGTTCCTTCAGGCGCGTCCAGTCCAAGCGTCCCTCGCGAAAAATCCAGGAGGTGACAATGACATGAGAAGCCCCGGCCTCGAGAAAGGCGGCGGCGTTTTGCAATTGGATGCCACCCCCCACCTGCAATCCACCCGGATAAGCTGCCAGGGCCTCGCGCGCCGCCGCCTCATTTCCCCCTCCAAGCATGATGACATGCCCCCCGCGCAAGCCATCCTGTTTATAAAGCTCAGCATACCAGCGGCTCGATCGGTCCGAGACAAAATTAGTCCGCAAGTCCTGAGGATCGGCGGTCAGCGACCCTCCCACAATCTGCTTGACCTTCCCGTCATGGAGATCGATGCACGGCCTGAACATGCCAAAAAGTAAGACGAAAAAGCCACCGGTCAACGTTTAAAAGGCCTCGCGGGATTTATGCTTTGCGATGGTGGTCTTCAATTTGCTCCAAAAAGGGAATTATTTTGTTTGCGCAACGTAGCGTTAAACGCTTCATATTGCAAACGAGTTGCGTTAGCCGCCCATCTGTCAACCATACCGCATTGAGTCTGATAGCCCAGTGCGAAACTACCGATAGAACTAAGAAAGAATTTTGAAAATATTAGTTGCGCGGAACCTAGCATGTGTGTTATACATCTCTACGTTCGATGAAAACTTGCTTAAACATATCAGCCACGAATTGGCCGGCGATGCGCGTCGCAAAGGCGACACGTCATAGCCGGTGCAACCAGGGCTACGTGTTTAGCCTTGGACTATCCTCGGCCTCGATTGAAAAACAAACCGAAGGCAACTTGGATAGACTGGCGGTAAGCAGGTAAAGAACGGATAAAGACTTTTTCAACCCTGCTTACGAATCGTAGGCAGGGTTTTTTGTTTCCCTGGAAGTAGCGATGAGAAAAATATTTAAACGAAAGGCGAATAGTCTGTGAGTATAGAAAACGCGACATCTAAATGATGTCCTCTGGCAGCAAATTGAAAATAGCGAAGACGAGCTATAGCTGGTCACCGATGATCCATGCTTATCAACCGTCCATAGCTATGCCAAGCCGAAGAAAACGAATTTTACAATCTAAAGGCTTCGTAGGAGGTGTGCCTCTAAACACCGAAAGAACCACCGTGAAACCGTGGGTTGGCAGCGCAAGCTGGCAAGAGGTGTTTGTTCTTTGTTGAAATGGCCGAAGGGGAAATGCAAAATGTAGAACGCAGAATGCAGAACCCTTCGGCTCATACTTTACAAGCGGTGCAAATCTCAGGTTGCAGTTGCCGCATTCCTGCGTTCTGTATTTATGGAGGAAACGGCGAGGGCGACAAGCTCAATGGCTTCTTGACACAGAGGTTTGGACATTGTCGAAGCTACCTTGCCAGCATCTGACAATAGCTCGATCCAATACGCGGATTCATCCGCCTCCTCCAAGACGGTACCCATTTTGGAAATAAAGCCGGCTTTCGACTTTGCTCGATGTGCGGCCCGGTAGTTGGCGCCGACCGATGTGGCGGAGCGCACAAGCTGCCGGCCAAGAATCCTGCTCGTCTCGTCTTTGGGCAGCGCTTCCCAAAACTTGATCGTGTCGAGAGCGAATTGTTTGGTGCGATCCAAAAGATCGTTGGTCCTGTTCATCAAGCTATTCTGCGTTCTTCATTCTACATTCTCAATTTAATTCAGGCTGAGCGTCAGCACGCAGCCGAGTCTCCAAAACTCAGCTTACTCCGGGCAGCACGGGGGCAGCCTGCCATTTTCCGAGGTCGTGGCAGACAAGCAATGCGCTTGCCTTGCAAGCAAGGCTATATGGGAGCGTTACCCATCGACTCCACCAGCCTTCGCCCGCTGTGTGTTAGCGGGTGAAGGCCGCCCGCCATAGCTTTAGCGACGGCGGGCCTCATCCATCAATCCTGCCCGGCTACGGCTGGCAGGCCATTTGACTGCGGGAAACTCGACCGACGCACAGAGAGAAGCCTCATAAACTTCTTCAGGTGGGTTTAACTCCCACTCCCGCTACCATCCTTCGCCGAGGCTACGGATGGCAGGCCAATTTTACGGAAGGCAGGCAGATATAAGCTGGCTGCATCTGTCCCGAAAACAGAATCCGCTCAACCCGGAGGTCGGAGCATTACCGACGCCTTCCGCCACTTTTAACCATCAACGAAAGGAAAAACTATGAAACCCGTTCTGCGTTATCAGAGCCAGTTGCTATCTCGCCGCAGCTACAAGCCAAAGCGCGTCATCCGAATCCGACCGGCTGCAAAGCTGAACCTCGTATTCCGCCCGGCCAACCGCTTCGGCATCAAACCGCAATTAACCATCGTCTCGTAGCTCAAAAGCAGAGCGCCCGGCTGATAACCGGAAGACCGCGGAGCATTACCGCGCGGGACGATCCGCCTTCGCCCTTCGGGCTACGGCAAACAGGCCATCATTTCCCTGAGTAGCTGAGGCAGATTAGCGCCTCGCTGAAGACGAGGAGACGCCAATTTGGAAAGTAAGAAGGAAGAAGGATGAAGGATGAAAGGAAAAATGATTTCTTCCTTCTGCCTTCTTACTTCTTACTTTTCTTCCCGCCCCCGTGCCTCAGAAGCAACAGGGCGAATTTCGTAAACCCGTATTCGTCGGCCTGCCCGCCGTAGCCACGAAGGCGGGTGCGAGTCCGGCCAGGGCTCCAGCCTTCGCCTGCTGGCTACGGCTGGCAGGCCATTTTCCGGGCATAAGTGTTGAGAGATACACGACGGTCTTCCAAACCGAAGTAGAGGGCGCGATACCCTCATGCCCGACCAACCTTAGCCAAGGCTTCGGCTTGGCAGGCAATTTTCCGCGACGCGAATACCGGTGCCAGCCAGGACATCACAGGCTTGGCTGCGGCGGTTCAACTCCGCCTTCGCGTCGCGGTTGATTTGGGTCCCAAGCATTGCAGCGATGCAGCCTTCGCTCCGAGCTTAGGCTCGGCAGGCGATTTGTGGAATGTCAACGGCGACTTGAGCTTGCGGCGGTGAACTGGTTTGATTGGCAAGCCACGAGCAACCGCGTTGCATTTCTTGTGTGTCTCGACAGCGCCATGCTGTTGCTGGTCTGTGTGCTCGAACCCATCAAGCTCACCGGCCTCGAATGGCATCAATATCTGGGCTTCGCTCTTTGTCCCCTGGCGCTGTTGCATGTGGCCATGCAGTGGCCATGGTTCGTCACCCAATTTCGAGGCATGGGCAGACGCGGTGGTTACCGCGTCCGGCTAAGCGCCTTGTTGAATCTCATGCTGTTCGTCCTGATGGCGGCGGTATTGTTCTCCGGCGTGTTTGCTTCCCGGCAATCCACGGTTCTCATCGGGGAAAGCGTCGGGCGGGTTCGTCTCTGGCACGAAGTGCATGGCTGGTTAAATTTTGTTCTTGTGCTGCTCGCTGGTTTGCACCTCGCTCTGAATTGGGACTGGATTCTCGCCGCGTTGCGCCACCACCGACCCCGCCGACCGGGCGGTGATACCGTCAGGACTGGAAGCGGCTGGCCGGCTCTTGTGAAATATCTCGGTCGTGGGTTCGTTGTGCTTCTCGTCGCTTTTTTGGCTGCGGGAGCGACGTATTTCGCGATCAAGCTGACGCTGCCACAAGGAAAGCGCGTCGATTTGCAAAATCAACGCGCCATCACAGCGACGGCTGACCCCTCGCAAAAAAAACAACTTGCCCCCGCCC
>Ga0075522_10000146_pt1 | contig 46211 bp, 50 predicted proteins | sample NGEPerA_FD_74796 | JGI IMG/M metagenome (GOLD analysis project Ga0075522, IMG submission 74796) | Arctic peat soil microbial communities from the Barrow Environmental Observatory site, Barrow, Alaska, USA - NGEE PermafrostL2-A | ecosystem: Environmental > Terrestrial > Soil > Wetlands > Peat ... | reverse complement strand
CTTACGCGCGGTGTTGTCGGTGCCAATCAACAAATAGCCAATGATGGCATTTTGCGCGTCGCGCAGCGCCGTGACCGAAACCACCGCCGGGAACCGGGTCCCATCCTTGCGGATGTAAGTAAGCTCATAGATGTCTTCGATGCCGCGCGAGGCCTTGAACACTAGCGCCTCGAAGCCCGGCGTGATCGCGGTGCCAAGCTCGACGCTCAGCGCTTTGGCGCGCGCGATCAGTTCCTGCGGATCAGAAATATCGGCCGGCGTGATCTTGTTCATCACGTCGGCGGCCGCGTAACCCAGCATGCGCTCGGCGCCGACGTTGAAAATCTGGATGACGCCCCTGGCGTCGGTCGCAATGCTGGAGAAGTTGGCGCTGTTGAAGATAGCGCTCTGCAAAGCACCAGCTTTGAGTAGCGTATCTTCCGCCAGCTTGCTCGCGATACTCTCGGAAATAAAGATCGGCACCGCTTCGCTGTTTGTCTTCGTCAACGTGCTGTCGGTCATTTGGTCTCGCTCGCGCATCATTTCTCTGTGAGCATATCCTTGACAGATTCTTGCAGCTCATTCTGCGTGTACGGCTTGCGAAGGAAGTGGGTGCCTTCAACCAGCAGCGCTTTCATTTTGTCGGTAAGGGTGTTGCCGGTCGTGTACAGTACGCGTAATCTTGGCCGCAGCGCGATCGCTTGGAGAGCAAGATCGCAGCCGCCATGGACCAAGGTTTTCAAATAGATGTCGGTAAATAGCGCGTCGATGTGTTGTGGCGAACGCAGAATCGCAAGCGCTTCGTTAACGTCGCTGGCGCAGAGTGTCTGATGCCCCCAGTCTCGAATCAGCATTTCCGCTACTTCACGGATAAAAACATCGTCTTCGACAATCAAAATCACGGCCATTGCAAAACCTTCGGCCGTGACGACGTCCAGTGCATCTATCGAGGCTCTCTACGCCGGAATTACAGCTATAAGAGCCCGTTCAAGCACTATCAGGGCGTGGGTAGAGTCATGCCGAGGGCGAAAGGTTCCGTCAGGATTGAAATATTTTTCAGGGCGCGCGACTATTGAAAACGGTTGCATCAACGCAGGCATGAAAACGCTCAATATCACCATGGATTGGTCGGGAAGTCTGCTATTGCCACATCGCGTCATTCGCTGCGCCGCAATAATTCGGTCGCTTTCGATCAAGAGCGACATTGAGCAGGAGTGCCGATTCTCTCATTTAGTGGCCTTCCATCGAATGGTGACTACAGCCGGTCGAACCTTTTTCTCGTGCTGGTGTCATGCGGTTGAACGGGCCAAAGCCTGTTTTTCGTCCAGCGGCAGTGTTGCTTGGCCGCCCTGTTCGGTCGGCCACTTTAGATTTCACAAGTCTTCATAGCGGTGATGATCGAGGCCCCGCATGAATCGGCCTCGCGTTACACGCGGGCGTTGATTGGCAACGCGACGTTCATATTCTTCGACCGTCCATCGACCATTGAAGCACTTGCCCGCATAGCCTCAGTCACTCGCTCCTCGGCCGAACCAGGCGAGCATGAATATAGTCCATCAACGTGGCCGCGTCAAGGACTAAATTCCACAAAAAAAGCGGTCGGCCGGACCGCGGGCAATTTACGCGCGAGCCGGCCGGTCCAGCTGACAACTATTTCCAGCCGGCTTCCTTGTCGCAGGCTTTGCGCTCAGTGGCGTGGGTCTTCTCCCACTGCGTGATCGACTGGGTTTCGTTGTCGCTCATCTTGTTGTTCATGCAGGTACAATATTTCAGCACCACGGCTTCGGCCGCGTCGCCTTTGTTGTCCTTCAGGCATTGGTTGATCCATTTGACGTCGTCGGTGGTGGCGGCGAAGACGGCCGTGGACGTCAGGCAAAATCCGGCGAGCACAAGCGCGGCGGCGATTTTCATGGCGGTATTTCCATTGTTGGGTGAAACTTCAACGCAACTCAGTCTGGGCTGGAAGCGCGATTTCGGCAAGATCGGCGAAAGTTGAAAGGCAGCCCGCCCCGGCGGAGCGCCCGTATTACTTTACTGCGCCGCCGTGCGTTGCAAAATGACCACGTCGCCAACCGTGCGTTCCGGCCGGTAGGGCGCCATCTCGGCGGCAAGACCGGAGTCCGAGCGCGCCCAGGCCATCCAGTCAAAGCCGCTCGTGCGCTCGACCAGAATCAGATCGGGATGCCGGCTGGCGATGTCTTCGGCAAGGAATTTCTTGTCGAGCGCGATGCAGTCTTTCAGCGCGGCTTCGGTGGCCGCGTCCAGATGGCCGCGGTCGAGCCGGACTTCGGCGCCGAATGTCAGCCATTGCGCTGACACCCGGCTCACCCAGGTGCCACCGACATCGCGCGTCAGCGGGTGACCGATGGAGAGGTCGGCCGACATCACCAGAATTTTCGGATGCGGCATTATGGAGCGCACCGCCGCCGTCAGCGCCGGGCGCTGCTTGGCCACGTCCAGTGAATGGAATGTCACAGCGGCGATGCAGGCCGTCACCAAGGCGCCGGCGAGCCATTCCGAGCGATTGGGCGCGACATGGCCGGATTCATTCCGCCAGCGATCGATCACGGCCATCGTCAGCGCCACCATCGCCAGCGCCAGCATTGGATAGGACTGGTAGGGCCAGCCTTTCTGCTGCACGAAAAAAGCAACCGAGAAGCCGATCGATGCCGCCAGCAGCAGGCTGAAAGGCGCCTGCACAATCGAGCGTCGCTTGAGCCGCCACGTCAAGACCAACATGACGATCCAGACCGGCGTCGCCACGTGCAGAATAAAGGAGATGAAATCTTCTTTCACCGGCACGTAAGCCAGCATCAGCAGCGGCAGCACGTCGTGAATGAATTGCGGGAAAGCGAGCATCACGAACAGGCCGTAGGCGGCGAGCGCGGCCGCGGCCAGCCAGTTTTCAAGCGCGAACAGAACGCGCCACGACCGCGCGCCGAGCGCGGCGGCGGCCGATACGCAGACGATCGCGATGGCAAAGTGCGGCTTGACGATGGCGGCGATGGCGCCGCTGACGCTTGCGGCGGCTACCGCCTTCCAGCCTGGCCGTTCGCCTTTGGCGCGCATCGCGGCGACCGCCAGCAGCGGCAGAAACGCGATCAGGACAATGTGTTCGCGCTCGCCGAAGGTCCGCGCCGGCAGCAATAATATGGCGGCGGCGGTGACGGTCAGAAGCGGCCAGCCATCGCCGGTCTTGAGCGCCGCCGATTGGCGCAGAATTGCAACCGAGACCGTCAGGCTGAGCGCGGCGGCCAGGAACACCAGCGCATCGACGGCGGTTTCGGCGCGCAGTCCGATCGCGCGTTCGATGACCACCGGCAAGACATAGAGAAAAACGGTGGCCGGCGGATTGACCTCAATGACGTCGACGTAGAGACGCTGCCCGTCGAGCCATTTCTCCGCCATCGTGAGCCCCCAGCTCACGTCGGTATTCGTGCCGATCACGGTCCGCAACAACAAAGCCAGCGCGACGACGAGGAGCAGCGCAAACCAGCGCGGCAGCGCGCGGCGCCCGGTCAAGGCTGAAATTGAATCCAGGCTCATCCAGTCTTCCGCCGGCGCGCCGGTGCGCTGCGCGGCCGAACCCGTTCACGCTGCTCGACCGGAAAACCTGCGCGCTCGCCCACCACATAAAGCGGCCGGCCCTTTACCTCGGCATGAATGCGTCCGATGTAGAGGCCCATGATGCCACTCATCATCAGATTGACGCCGGACAGAAACGATACGATGACGACCGTCGAGGTCCAGCCGGTGATGACTTCATTGGCCATATAGCGCGCGATGGCATAGAAGCCGAGGCAGAGCGCCAGCGTCGATATCGCCAGCCCGAACCAGATTGCCAGTTTAAGCGGCGCGTCGGAAAATCCGATGACGCCGGTGGTGGCAAGCCGCAGCATTTTCAAGAACGGATATTTGGTCACGCCGGCGGCGCGCGGCGCGCGCTCGAATTCCACCGCGGTCTGGCGGAAGCCGAGCCAGGCAAACATGCCGCGCACAAACCGGTCGCGCTCGGGCATGGAACGGAACGCCTCAAGCACCTTGCGGTCGATCAGACGGAAATCGCCGACGTCCTGCGGAATTTCGATCGACGACATTTTGCCGAGCAGGCGGTAGAAGGCGCCGGCGGTCCAGCGTTTGAACGCGCTTTCGCCGGAACGCGAGGCGCGGCGCGCATAGACGACGTCGAAGCCGTCTTTCCAGCGTTCGATCATCTGGAGAACGACTTCGGGCGGGTCCTGCAAATCGGCGTCCATGACGATGGCCGCTTGCCCGGTGGCGGCGTCCATGCCGGCGGTGATGGCGATCTGATGGCCGAAATTGCGGGTGAGACCGATATAGCGATAACGGGCGTCATCTTTAGCGCGCGCGCGCAGCACGATCGACGTGCAATCGGTGCTTCCGTCATCGACGAAGATGACTTCGGCGGTGCCGTCTAGGCTTGCGATCAGCAAATCGAGCCGGCGCAGCAGGATCGGCAGCACCGCTTCTTCGTTGAAAACGGGCACGACGATGCTGTACTGCACGCCGTCTGCGCCTCGTGCACCCATGGTCCGGCCTTGCTCGAAATGGTGGCTGCGGCGATCATAAGGACGTAGCCTTAACAAGGCATTTCTAAAAGTTAATGGTGCGGGACCCCGTTGCTGGCTTCGGGCCGAGCGGGCAGAATGGCCCGACCGAAACAGGAAACCGTCAAGGAAACGCCATGCCGAACTACACGTGGGACCATGTCCATTTGCGCACGCCCGACCCGGAAGCGACCGCGCAGTGGTTCGAGCGCATGCTGGGCGCCCAGGTGCTGCGCAGTTCGCAACAGGGCACCCCGCGCATCGATCTCAAGCTCGCGGCGCCAATATCTTCCTTGCACCGGTTGCAGCCAGCGACGGTGTGAATGCGCCGCCGGTGACGCCCTATCAGGGCCTCGATCATTTTGGATTGACGGTGTCCGGCATCGATGCGGTGGCCGCTGAGCTCAAGGCCAAAGGCGTCGAATTCACCAAGGAACCGCACAGCCCTCGTCCCGGCATCAAGATCTGCTTTTTACGCGGGCCGCAGGGAATTTCGATCGAATTGCTCGACCGCGACCCGAAATATTCCTGAGGTTTCCGGTATTTTGTTTGGACAAAGGCACGTAGCGGTGGTTGCCGGGGTTGTCATGCCGGCTTTCGCCGCGTAAATCGCCTGCGTGGGGTTGAGTGGCGGGGAGGCGTAAGCGATGCGGGTTTTGGGACTGGCAATCGGCGCGGCCATCGTATTTTCAGCACATGCCGCGGCCGCCGATGCGCGGTTCGAGAAGATACTTCAAAGGCTGGCGCCGACCGAACGGCTGGAACAGCTCTGCGACTACACCGCCATGCAGCGCATCCGCGAAGACGTCCATCACTTCCGGCCCGACCGCGCGGTCGCCAATGCCACCGCCGACATCGTGCAAAAGAACCACTCCGTCATTGCCAAAGGCGCCGCCTTTCGCAGCCACGGCAAGTGGTATTCGCTCTCGTTCACCTGCACGGCCGAACCCGAGCATTTGAAGATCGAGACCTTTAATTACACAATCGGCAAGGAAATTCCCGAGGCAAAGTGGGCGGCCTACGGGCTTTGGCAGTGACGTTGTAAAATAAGACGGCGTGCCTGATGCGCGGGCCGCAAACATCGCAGATCATAGTCGCTCGCGTCCGGCGAAAGGCCAGCCGGTAACGCCGGCCGAGAACAACGCCCACCAGATAATCACCGGCTGCAGCGCCAGCCGGGGTGCATGATACCACCAGCTTGACGGCAGGCCGGCAATGTCGATCGCCTCGAAGGCGTGCTTGAAATTGGCCGGCCACACGCAGAGGGCATAGAGCGCCAGTGCGACGCCGGCCCACCAGCGCAACGGCCTGGTCACCAGCGCCACCGCGCCGGCGAGTTCCAACAGCCCGGTGGCAAATATAACCCAAGGCGCGAACGGCACCCAGTCCGGCGTGATGGCCAGGAATTCGGCCGGCGCGCTGACGTGCAGATAGCCGGCGGCGGCGAAGAACGCTGCCATCAGCCAGCGCATGACGGCGCGAACGATGCCGAGCGGCGGAGTTCTCATTTTAGGCAGGGAGTTTGCGGGCTAGGACTTGTCCTTCACCGAGGTGTCCGGCCGATCGCTGCCGCGCGCGGTTTCGGTGTGCCATTTGCCCTTCTCGTCTTCAAACTGGATTTCCTCGGTGTGGCCGGGGACGCGCTGTTCGGCGGCGGCGCGCTCGGCGGCTTTGAGCGCGGCGGCATGGCTCGGAAAAGACTCGGAAAAGACGCCGTCGACTTTGTAAGCCCAGCCGCTGTCGTGTTCGACGATTTCGTAGGTGACGTTGGACATGGGAAAGCCTCTCGGTGTTGGACGTAAAGGGTGCGGGATTAAACGTAGCCGCAGCGGGCCCGCTTGCACAGGGGCCGTGCGCGCGCCGTCCAGCAATAACGGCAGGCAAGGGTGGATGTTCCGACGCGGCTCTACGCCTTGTGTCAGAGCCCGCGTTCGCGCTTAAGCCGGTCGATGAAATCGGTGACGTCAGGCGGCAATTTGCGCAGGCCTTGCTGGCCGGCTTGCGACAATATTGGCCGCAGCCGCGACGTGGCGAAGAAGGCCGGCTCGCGCCCGGGCGGCATGATGCGCTCGAACACCATCACCATCAGCACCGCCAGCAGTACAACGCGGAAGGCGCCGAGGAAGGCGCCGGCGGCGCGGTCGCTCGCGCCGACCTGCGGCCCGGCGATTTCGCCGACCGCGCCGCGCAGCATGGCGGCCAGGATAAAGCCGATGACGAAGAATATGAAAAAGAAGGCGAGCGACATCTGCGCCGGCGGCAGGTGCAGGCGTTCGGCCAGGACCGGGGTCAGATAAGGCATCAGCGCGACCGCGACCGGCGCCGCGATCACATAACCGAAGATGGTCGCGAGGCTGCGCAGGAGGCCGGAGCGATAGCCGGCGACGATGGCGAAGGCGAGACAAACATAGATTGCGAGGTCGAACAGATTGACGGGAAGATCGTTGTTCATGCGGCCGAAATCCGGGCGCGAATCGGCGAAGGCGCCAGCCTCATGGTAAGCGGCGCGGCGTCGCAAGACCAGCCATTGTGCGATATCGGACGTTGCGCCCTGGCAGCCATTGCACTTTCGGGCGCGCGCATTAGGCTTTTTCGCGGGCGGGGCATAATCGGAACACGGCAGGAGAGCGACCATGACCTTCAGCGTCTCGAGCGACAGCTTCAAAGACGGCGACTATCTCAATGTTGCGCATGCCGGCTCCGCCGACCATGGCTTCGGCTGCACCGGTGGCAATCAGTCGCCGCATTTGAAATGGTCGGCTGCGCCTGCCGCCACCAAAAGTTTTGCCATCACCTGTTACGACCCGGACGCGCCGACCGGCTCGGGCTTCTGGCATTGGCTGGTGGTGAACATTCCGCCCGACGTGACCGAACTTGCGCTCGGCGCCGGCAGTAAAGGCGGCGCGCTGCCCAAAGGCGCGATGCAGACGCGCACCGATTACGGCTTCGCCGGTTACGGCGGGCCGTGTCCGCCGGAGGGCGATCACCCGCACCGCTATCTGTTTACGGTCTTTGCGGTGAACGAGGTGCTCGGCGTGAAGGAGGATACGCCGGCCGCGCAGATCGGCTTCAATCTGCATTTCAAGACGATCACCAAGGCGTCGATCATGGGTTTGTTCAAACGCTGAGCGAAACCGGCGGTGGCGGCGCGGGCGGTGGGGCCGGTGGCTAAGTAACGCTCCGCTATTACGAAACTGACACGAATGCGGCCCCCGGGACTCTATGCCCCGGGCGTTCGCGCGTGCGGCCTAGACGATGGAACTTTGTTCCGTCACGGGGGTTGTTGCTCTGCGTTTATCCGCAGTCTTCGTCCATCACCCAAGAAGCAAAGGCTGTGCGCCGCACATGCCCAGCAACTTCCCCAAGGAGAACACCTCATGCGTCTATCCAATACTTTGCGAACCGGCCTGATCGCGCTGATCGCGACGGCCGGCGTCAGCCTGTCGGGCGCGGCTATGGCCGACAGCGGCACCATCAGCCTTAAAATCGTGAAGGCCGGCTTTGTGATCGGCGGCTCGGCCGGTAGCGGCACGCTGCGTTTTCATGGCCGCAATTATCCGCTGTCGATCGGCGGCTTGAGCTACGGCTTTACCTTCGGCGCCTCCGAGACGCGCTTTCATGGGCGCGTGACCAATATCCGCCGGGCCTCCGACGTGGCCGGCGTCTATGGCCAGGCCGGCGCCGGCGCGGCGGTCGGCCGCGGCGTGCAGGCGGTGGTGCTGACCAACCAGAACGGCGCCGTGTTGTCGCTGTCCGGCGATCAGCGCGGCGTTATCGTGAGCGCCGACCTGAGCGGGCTGGCGCTGTCGGTCAAGTAGGTTGGATTTTCGAATTCCAAGCGAATGGTCGGGCAAATTCGCCCGGCCGTTTTTGTCCGGCACGAACGAAACGTGGAGAATTTGCAATGGGGTTTGAAGGCGGAATTTTAGGACTGGTTATTCTGGCGCTCGACGTTTGGGCGATCGTCAAGATTTTGCAGAGCGGCAAGACGCCCGGGTCGAAACTGTTCTGGGTGCTGATCATCCTGCTGCTGCCGGTGCTTGGGCTTTTGATCTGGCTGGTGGCGGGGCGAAGGTAATTTGTAGGGCGGGTTAGGCTTGTCCCCGCGCAGGCGGGGACGAAGCTGTAACCCGCCGTTGGTGTGACGAGTTATTCCCGGCGGATTACGCTTTCGCTAATCCGCCCTACATGCAAATCCGCACGCCCGCGCTACTTCTTCACTAGCGCGTCGCGCTGCTTGACCAGCCGGTCCAACTCTTCCTGTTGTGCCGCGATGCGGTCGGCGGCGCGCTCCTCGTCGGCCGCGCCGGAGGAGCCGGCGGCCTGTTCGGTCAACTGGCGGATGTTATCGCGCAGAATCGCGATGCGGTCTTCGAGATCGGGCAAGGAGATGGAGGTGTCTTTGGGCATGGTGGGTTTCCTAAAAGAGCAATCGGCCGACGCTAGCAGGCGTAGGACGGATTAGCCAACGGGTCGGTGCAATGCGCCGCCCGATGACAGGCTCCGCGTAATCCGCCATCTTGTGCGACAATACATCATGCCAAATTACCGCCGCGCTTTCATTCCCGGTGGGTGCTGGTTCTTCACCGTCAATTTGCTGGAGCGCCGGCAAAGCCTGCTCGTCGATCACATCGATGCATTGCGGGATGCGATTGCCCGGACGCGAAACAAATATCCGTTCGAGATCGACGCCTTCGTCGTTTCACTGCGATGTGCGCGCGGGGATATTTCCGCAGAATTGGGCAGGCGATGCGGATTCGAAGGGTGAGTTTGGCGAAGCGAACTAGGGCGCAATAGCGAAGCGTATTGCGCCGGGCCGTTGAAGAAATTGGTGGATTAGGCTTCGCTTATCCGCCCTACAGGCTATACAATTTATGCGAGAATAACTAAAGTTCTCGCAACAGGCGGAGAACAACCAGCGCGAAACGTTGTTGAATAATTGGGGGCGTAAGTGGAATGGATCATTATTCTTGGGGTAATTGCGTTTTTCTTGATCCGCTACGCTATTCGCGAAGAAAAGGAAGATAATGCTCGCCGAGCCCGCGAAGAAGCTGCAAGGCTTGCAATCGAAAGACGGGAGGCTGCTGAAAAACTTGAGAAGGAAAGGCGGCAAGCTGCCGAACAGCTTGCTTATGAAAGACAGATACTATCAGCCTGTAACGAATCCATCGTAGCTTTCGAGAACATTCCCAAGCATTTGATGACAGCCGAGGAATTACTTACCACCGCCGAAAATGAGTTCAATGACGGAGTTTTCTCTCCCTTTTGGGACTCGATCGAGAGGGCGACACAAAAGCTCGGCGAAGTCGACGGTAATATAAAACTTATCGCGGATCGCTCGCGGCAATATAGGTCACTTGCCGAATCTTACTTGGGCAAGGCGCCGCCGTTTCCCGTGGATACGATGTCGGCACAAAGGCTCGGCACCGCAAATAATACAGCTGGACGTCTGCAAAAAATCGTCCGTAATGCGCAGCGCAATTTTCAATTCTCTACGATTTATGAGCAACGCAAGACAAGCAGCATTCTCATCGCCGGATTTAGCAGTCTGGGCGAAGCCATTAATGGCGTCGGCGAGAGGTTGCAGGGATCGATCGAAACACTGGGCGATCATATCAACGATCTTTCATCGTCGATGGCCGAACATAACGAGAGGCTGGTCGATGCGATGCAAGATGTTTCGGAAGCTGTCGATAGGACGTCCTCACAAATAGGCGAGGTTTCAGCTGCTATTAAAGGAGCCGACAAAGGAGCGCAGGCTGCGGTGGCCGATCAAACTGCAAGACAAGAAAAAGCAAACAGAATGTTAGATAACATTCAGCGGCGCCGTGTTCCGCCAGGCTTTGCCGACCATTAAACCGCTCGGTTGCGGTACTTCGCTCGCAGGCAAACCACGGCGGCCCAGGCGCCCTCGGTCTCATCCTTCGAGAGGCACTACGCACCTGATCGGGGTGAGCCTAAGCGGCTCAGAAAACCTTGTTGCTGTCCTTCACGGTGTCGGCCGGCACATAAACCTGCTCGCCGAGCGATTTGAACTTCTCGCTCATCTCCGCCATTCCGGCCTCCTTATCATTCAGTCCCGCCGCATAATCTCTCACATCCTGCGTGATCTTCATCGAGCAGAATTTCGGCCCGCACATGGAGCAGAAATGCGCGACCTTGTGCGCTTCCTTCGGCAGCGTTTCGTCGTGATATTTCTGCGCCGTCTCGGGGTCGAGGCCGAGGTTGAACTGGTCCTGCCAGCGGAAGTCGAAACGCGCGCGCGACAGCGCATCGTCGCGCAATTGCGCCGCCGGATGGCCCTTGGCCAAGTCCGCCGCGTGCGCCGCGATCTTGTAGGTGATGACGCCGGTCTTGACGTCGTCGCGGTCGGGCAGGCCGAGATGCTCCTTCGGCGTCACGTAGCAAAGCATGGCGCAGCCGAACCAGCCGATCATGGCGGCGCCGATGCCGCTCGTGATGTGGTCGTAGCCTGGCGCGATGTCGGTGGTCAGCGGCCCGAGCGTATAGAACGGCGCCTCGCCGCACTCCTTGAGCTGCTTGTCCATGTTGATCTTGATCTTGTGCATCGGCACGTGGCCGGGGCCTTCGATCATGACCTGGCAGCCTTTCTTCCATGCCACCTGCGTCAGCTCGCCGAGCGTTTCCAGCTCAGCAAACTGCGCGCGGTCGTTGGCGTCGGCGATCGAGCCGGGGCGCAGACCGTCGCCGAGCGAGAACGACACATCGTATTTGCGCATGATGTCGCAGATTTCGTCGAAACGCTCGTAGAGGAAGCTCTCCTTGTGCCGCGACAGGCACCACTTCGCCATGATCGAGCCGCCGCGCGAGACAATGCCGGTGACGCGATTGGCGGTCAGCGGCACGTAAGCCAGCCGCACGCCGGCGTGGATCGTGAAGTAGTCCACCCCTTGCTCACACTGCTCAATGAGTGTGTCCTTGTAGCATTCCCAGTCGAGCTTGACGGGATCGCCGTCGACCTTTTCCAGCGCCTGATAAATGGGAACGGTGCCGATCGGCACCGGCGAGTTGCGCAAAATCCATTCGCGCGTGTTGTGGATGTTGCGGCCGGTGGAGAGGTCCATCACCGTGTCGGCGCCCCAGCGGATCGCCCACACCATCTTTTCGATTTCCTCTTCGACCGAGGAGGAGACGGCGCTGTTGCCGATATTGGCGTTGATCTTCACCAGGAAATTGCGGCCGATGATCATCGGCTCGAGTTCGGCGTGGTTGATGTTGGACGGGATGATGGCGCGGCCGCGCGCGATTTCGTCGCGCACGAATTCCGGCGTGATGAAGGCGGGCACGGCGCCGCCGAACTGCTCGCCGTCGGCGAGCGCTGCTTGCGCGCGGTCGAGCTTTTTTTTGCGACCGAGATTTTCGCGTGTCGCGCAGTAGATCATTTCCTTGGTGATGATGCCGGCGCGGGCCCATTCGTATTGGGTGATGGGGTGTAGCCCGGATGGAGCGTTAGCGAAATCCGGGGCCGATGTTCCCGGATTTCGCTGCGCTTCATCCGGACTACGATCAACGGCGCGCCACGGCTTCGGCGTATTCGGGAAATTGCGCGCGAGGTGCTTGCCGCTGACGTTGCCGTTGTCGACCGGCTGAATCGGGCGGCCTTCGTATTCCTCGACGCCGCCGCGCGCCTTCACCCATTCGATGCGCGGACGGGCAAGGCCGCGTTCGACGTCGATGGTGACGTTCGGATCGGTGTATGGACCGGTGGTGTCGTAAACGGGCAGCGGCGGTTCGCCGGAGGATTCATGCAGCGCGATTTCGCGGATCGGCACGCGCAGGTCGGGCGCGGAGTCGGGCGCGACATAGACCTTACGCGAGGCGGCGAGCGGCCCGGTCGTTACCTTGGGGGTAACCAGATCGGCGGCGGTGATCGGCTTGTTCATCGGTAGGCTCCCTGCATGACTCGCGCGAAGTATCGGACGCAAATCCGGATTCAATACGGCTGGGGGCAAAGTCCCTGTCCCTTCGCCGGCATGACCCGGATCAGGTTCAAAGGGTGTTTCTCAGCCCGGACACGGGCACCCCTCGGAACAGTGCTAATGTATTCCCCGCCCCGGGAGTGTCAATGCGGGCAGGGTTCACATATGCACCGCCGCGCGTACGCGCTCCGGCGACAGCGGCAACCGGCGAATGCCGCCCTATAACCGCGGCAGCGCCGTGACCTCCACTTTGGCGGTTCCATTGGCTTCGGCAATGACGCGCAAGGTGGTGGAATCGAAGGCGATACCGGTCAGCCGCAGATCGTCGATCGCAGCATTGACCTCGACACCCTCGCGGTTCTGGCGGAAGTGCGCGAGCGCGGCGGAAATCTTTTTCTTGGTGTCAGCCAGGAACGGTGTCAGATTGATCACGGCGTTGTCGGCGAGCGCCTGTTGCAGATAAGGCAGGGCAGCGCGCGCGGCGGTGCCGAGGAGTCCGTACGCCGCTTCCGAGTCGACGTCGAGCGCAACCTCGGTGAGGCGCAGCATTTGCGTCTTCGGGTCGAGCACGGGCTTGCCCCAGATATTGACGTCGGCGCTGGCGCCGAAGCCGAACCAGCTTTTCTTCTCGATGGCTTTCACCTTGAGCGCGATCAGCAACTTGTCGCCGGCGGCGGCGAGACTGGCGCCGCGCACCTCGACTTCGACCGGCGCGTTGCCGCGTTCGGGATAGCGATGACCCTTGAGCTGCGCGTTGAGCACCTTGCTCAGTTCGGTGAAGGGCACGTCGATCGGCAGGCCGATGGAAAGCTTGCCGTTCTCCATCGGCGGCACCAGTTCGACCGCGGAAGGAAACGGGCAGGATGGCTTGGTCGCCTGCGCGCTGATGCGGGTCTCGGCCGATACGCCGATGGCGAGCGTGATATTTTTCGCGTCGATCCGCGGCTGCGCGGAAGCGGCGCGCACGGGCCGCATTTCGAGCCAGAGCGCCGGCATGCCGGTGTCGCCGCCGCCGAGCGGAATCGACTGGCACATCTTGGTCCATTGCTCGCGCGCGGCGCGCTCGATGAAAGGATCGTTGCGAATACGCGCTTCCAGATTGCCGACTTGATTATTGACCTCGCGCTCGATCAGCGGCCGCGCCTCGTTCGCCATGTTGATGCGGATGCCGGCGATCTGCACCGCGCTGTCGCCGACCGACACCTGCGCCGAGAGGTTCGGCTGCAAGCGCCAGTTGGCGGTGATGGAAGGCCGCGAATGGACGGTGACCTGACTGCGCAAGGCGACATTCTGGTCGAGTACGCGGCCGGTCAGATCGCCGACCGCCTTGCCGAGATCCTTGCCGAGCGCGCCACCGCCGAGCAGACTGCCGATAGTGCCGGTTAAATTGCCGGCGGCGTTGCCGGCCTGGGCGCCCAACTGGCCGGTGATCTTGAGCGTTCCGTTGAGCTGGGTAAGCACGGTCAATTCGCCCGGCTTGCCGTTCACGGCGATATTGCCGCGGTTGATGGTCATGCCGATGTCGGCTTTCGACAACAGACCGCTGATCGGATTGTCGGCCTTGCCGGCGAGCTGGCGCGGCGCCGAAGCTTCCAGCGTGCGCTGGATGGCGTCGATCGAAATCGCGACCGGCGCGATGACGTAAGACGCGCGCGTCATCGGCGGCAGCGGCGGCAAGGCGGGCAGCTTGGCCACCGCCTGTTTGGCGGCGGTGCCGGTGGGCAGGAAACGGTCGAGCGCCCACAGCGTGGCGGCAAAGAAAATCGCCATGACGGCGAGCGCGCCGACCAGCAGGCGGAAGCGGCGCGAACGGCCGAACATCCGCAGCGGCGCGGTCAGGATATAGATGACGACTGTGATGATTCCGCGCATGGCGGCCCCCGCCCGAGTAACCGGAGCGGAAATCTTAAAGCTTCATGCGCGGCAGCGCCAGCCGCGTGACGATTGCGCCACGCGCGGCGGTCTAGCCGTGACGCTACGGCTCGACCGGCGCGATGGCGTTCGGGTCGTTGTTCATCTTCAACTCGTCGGCGAGCGCCTTCGGCTTGCGCAGACGAACGTAAAGCTGCGCCGCGATCAGGACCAGGCAGAGGAAAATGAAGAAGGCGCTGATCGGGTGGTTTTTGATGTCGATGAACACCATCGAGTCGCCGCGCGAAATCAGCATGGCGCGGCGGAAGTTTTCCTCGAAGCGCGGGCCCAGCACGAAGCCGAGCAGGACCGGCGCCGGGTGGAAATCGAGCAGCAGCAGAATATAGCCGACCAGCCCGATCAGGATGGTCTCGCCGACCTGGAACATGTCGTTGTTGGTCGAATAGACGCCAATGCAGACGAAAAACAACGCCGATGGATAAAGGTACTTGTAGGGGATGGTCAGCAGCTTCACCCACAGGCCGATCATCGGCACGTTAAGCACGACCAGGATGATGTTGCCGATCCAGAACGAGGCGATCAGGCCCCAGAAAATATCCGGATGTTCGCTGATGAGCTGCGGACCGGGCACGATACCCTGGATCATCAAGGCGCCGAGGATGAGCGCCATCACGGCGTCGCCCGGAATGCCGAGGCTCATGGTTGGGATGAAGTCGCCTTGCACCGACGAATGCGTCGAGGCTTCAGGTGAGGCGACGCCTTCGATCATGCCGGTGCCGAATTTCTCCGGCGTCTTCGAGATTTTCTTTTCGGTGGCGTAGGCGATGAACGAGGCAATGGTCGGTCCGGTGCCCGGGATGAGCGCGCACAGGCTGCCGATCAGCGTGCCGCGGAACATGGCCGGGATCGCGCGGCGGAATTCTTCCTTGGTCGGCCGCAGATCGCGGAATTTGACGTTGGTATATTTGGTATCGACCTCGGACAGCTGGTTGACGCTCTTCATGAATTCGGCGATGCCGAACAGGCCGAGCGCAAGCGCGACGATCTCGACACCGTCGAACAAGTTGGGAATGCCGAAGGTAAAGCGCGGCGTTCCGGTTTCGATATCGCTGCCGACGATGCCGATCAGCAGCCCGCACACGGTCATGGTGACGCCCTTGAGCGGCGAGCCGCGCGCCAAAGTCGAACCGGCCAAGAGGCCGAGCAGCATCAGCGAACAGATTTCTGCCGGCCCGAACTTCAGTGCCACCGTCACCAGGATCGGCGCCAGGAAGATCATCTCGGTGATGCCCCAGGAGGCGCCTACGAAAGACGAGATGACCGTGATGCCCAGCGCCGCGCCGCCGCGTCCCTGTTTGGTCAGCGGAAAGCCGTCGAGACAGGTGACCGCATGCGGCGGATGGCAGGGCAGGTTGAGCAGGATCGAGCAGATCGCGCCGCCATATTGCGAACCGTAAAACACGCCCGCCAGCATCAGGATGGCGCCGACCGGATGGATGCCGAAGGTCAGCGGCAGCAGGATCGATATGGTCGCGAGCGCGCCCATGCCTGGCAGCACGCCGACCATGTTGCCGGCAAACACGCCGATGAAACACCACATGATGTTGTGCGGCTCGAGCGCGACGCCAAAGCCATACCAGAGATCGGTGAGTGCGGTCTCAACCATTAGTGACCCCAGCGGAAAATCGGGAACGGCAACTGCAAGAGGTACGAGAACAGCAGACAGCCGAAAAAGGTGACGCCGGCCGCAAGGGCGAGCGAGCTCTTCAACGTGGAGGTGCGGTCGCCGAGGCCCGATACGAAGACGCAGACGAAGGTCGCCGGCGCCATGCCAAAGAACTCGCCGAAGATGATGAACAGGATCGGGCCGGCCAGGATGCAGAACCAGCCGCGCCACTCTTTCTGCTTCGGCAGGATGTGTTCGTCGTCGCCGAGGGGAGTGGCAAGGGCGGTGCCGAATATCAGCACACCGACGAATGTGAGAACGATCCCGAGCATGAGCGGAAACATGCCCGGGCCCATATGGGTCATGGTGCCGAGGTCATAGGTGGTGGAATCGAGCGCGACCGCCGCTCCGAGCAAGACCGTCAGGCTGCCAGCATAGAAATCACGCTTTTTCACTAGGTCTTGGAACAAGGGGGGCGCCTCCACCGAACTTTAGATTTTTCGACTTTTGTCGTTTCCATAGACTACTCACACCCGGGCCAACATTACAATTCGGTAATGCGGTTTTATCAATGATTTAATGCACGCATTAGGTCGCACCGTAAGCCCGGTCTCATAGGGCTGAAATGGCTAGACGGCCCGAGCGTGCGCGACCAATTGTAGCAAACCCCGCGGGAAGCTAATTAGTGCCGGGCACGCGTTCGATCGTCATCCGCCGCTGTTTCCGCCGGTTCGGGAAACGTCTTTAAGTAACAGGCAGAGGCGGCGAGCCGCCGCGTCCAGGCACGGCGGTTTTGACAACTCGTATAAGGCCCGAATTCCGCCGCCGTATTCTAGCTGCCCATTCGATGCAGCTTGAGCACGGTGTAGACGGTGTCGCTCGCCGGCGTCGGGATTTTGTGGGCGCGGCCGAGTTCGCGCACCTTGCCGTTGAGCCAATCGAGTTCGAGCCGGTTGCCGCGTTCCAGGTCGTGCGCCATCGAGGCTTTCATGCCGGGCTCGACCTCGCTTTCGACAAATTTCATGCGTTCCTCGATATAGGTGTCGGGAAGCGTAACGCCCTGCGCACGGCCGACCGCCTGCGCTTCGCTCATCAACTGCCGGAAGAAGGCGCGCAATTCAGGATCGGCGGCGATCGGGCCGATCGGTGAGCGCAGCGCCGCGGTCGATCCGGCCATGGCGGTGAGGAAAATGAATTTTTCCCAGCGCTCGCGCGCGATGTCGGCGGAGAGGTCGATGTCGAGCTTGGCGGCTTTGCCGGCAGTGACGAGGGCGTCGAGCTTGGCGTCCGGCTTTTTGTCGGCAAGTTCTTTAATTTGCCCGAAACGCAATTTGGCGAAAGCGCTGGTGTGGCTGATGACACCGGGCGACGCGATGGTGGTGGCGATGTAAGTGACGCCGCCGAGGGTTTGCCCGGCGCCGAGAATGGGCGCCACGCGCTCGAGGCTGTCGACGCCATTCTGCAAGGTGATGACGCGGCTGTCAGGGCCGACCATCGGGCGCGCCAGTTCGGCGGCTTTTTCGGTGTCCCATAATTTCACCGCGAACAAGACAATGTCGACGGGGCCGACGGTTTTCGGATCGTCGGTGACGTTCGGCTTCGGCAGATGCAAATCGCCGTGCACGCTCTCGATTTTCAAACCGTTCTTTTTTATCGCCTCGAGATTGGCGCCGCGCGCGATGAAAAACACATCGTGGCCGGCCGCCGCCATGCGCGCGCCGAAGTAACCGCCGACGGCGCCCGCCGCCATTGCCGCAATACGCATAATGAGCCTCGCTTTGGCGCGGCGGCTTGCCGCCCGGTATGGACCGGCGTTTAGCACGCAATGCAAATTGTTATGGCATGATGGCATGCGGAAATAAACAGAAGGCGGATGCATTTAGTTGGCGGACAAACCGCTTGCCAGAATCTCGAATCACTTATGGTGCCGGCAACTTTTTACTCACGAGAGAAAGGCACGGCCCATGAACGTTATCGTATTTGCATCCCGTAAAGGCGGTACCGGCAAAAGCACCTTGGCCGCCCATCTCGCCGCCTATTGCCAAAAGTCATCGCGCTCCTGCCTTCTGATCGACGCCGACCAGCAAGGCTCGCTCACGCTTTGGCATTGCCTGCGCAAGAGCGGCGAGCCGCCGCTGCGCAGCGGCCTGCGCGACTTCAACGAAACGATCGAAGCCGCACGGCGCGAAGGCTTCGAATGGGTATTCGTCGATACGCCGCCGCTGGCGTCGCTCGAAGTAAGTGAGACGGTCGCGGCGGCGACACTGGTCGTCATTCCGACGCGGCCAGCGGTGTTCGACCTCAACGCCGTCACAGAGACGATCGCGGCGGCGCGGCTTGCTGACAAGCCGTTCGCGCTGGTGCTCAACGCGGTGCCGCCGAAGCGGCTCGGCGCCGAGTCGCCGATGGCGACCAATGCGCGGCGCAGCTTCGACGCGCTCGAGGCGCCGGTCTGGTCCGGCCAGATCACGAACCGGGCAAGCCTGGCGCTCTCGCTCGCCGACGGCAACAGCGTCGATGAATATAGTTTCGACGCGCGGGCAGCGACCGAGGAAATTTCCGCGTTGTGGACGGCGATCGAAAATTCGGTGATGGCGATCTCCGGCGCCTATAGCGGCGCGGTCATGCACCGGAAGGCGGCATAGCCTTACCCCGAGGACAAAAAAATTGCCCGGCATCTGGCCGGGCAAGTTTGGGGGGAGGGGTACCGATGAGTACCGAAGGCATCATCGGGTAATCATGCCTCTGTCTAGTAAAGCCCCGAGCCTCTCATTCGGTTCCATGTCGCGCGTGCCTGGGCGGGGGCGATATAAGATTCCGCGACGGTTGCCTGCGCATAGGCCTGGGTCGCGGTCGATGGTTCGGTCGGCGCGGGCGCGCGATACGCATAGCCAGCGGCCGGCAGGGGCGCGCGACGCGCCTCGATGGTCTGCGGCAGCACAATCACCTTGGCGCCGATCTGCACGCGGCTATAGAGATCTTCCACGTCCGCGTTGGTCAGGCGGATGCAGCCGGACGACACGTCCTTGCCGATGGTCGTGGGGTCGTTGGTGCCGTGAATGCGATATTCGGTGCCGCCGATATACATGGCGCGCGCGCCGAGCGGATTGCCCGGACCGCCGGCGGTCATGCGTGGCAGATAAGGCTGGCGCGCGATCATTTGGGCCGGCGGAAACCAATCCGGCCATTCGGCCTTGCGCGCGACACGCTTGACGCCGGACCAGGTAAAGCCTTCGCGGCCGACGCCGATGCCGTAGCGAATGGCCTGGCCATTGCCGAGCACGTAATAGAGAAACGTGTTGGGCGTATCGATGATGACGGTGCCGGGCGCTTCGCGGGTCGGGAAACTGACGATCTGGCGCCGGAAGCGCGGATCGGTCTGCGAGGCTTCATCGGCCTGATCGGGCGCGATCTGAACTGGCTCCGCGTATTGCGGCTTCGCATAATAGGCATTTTGCGGCTGCGCATAAGCCTAAGCCTGCTGGGCCTGTGCCGCGCCGCACGACAGCGTCGCCACGGCCATCAGCGCGCCCAGCGAAACGGTCGATAACAGCTTAGACATGAAACCCTCCGAATGACGGATCGTCATTGTTCTGCGGGCCAACCGGCAGGGAGGTTCAAAGGTTCCTGATCACGATTTTTTCAAATCGCGACATGACGGGGAACCTGCTGCGATAATTGGCGTTTTGGACGCTTATTCTTTGCGGTGGTGCCACCCAACTACCGCGTCGGGGACGCTGTCGGTTGAGGCAAAATAGGGCTTGATGTCCAGAAGCGGCGTGCCGTCGAGGCAATCCAGGCCGACGACCTTGAGCTTGTTGCCGTCGATGCCGTTGAGTTTCACCACGCTCATCGCGATGGGGTTGGGCCGAGCGGGCGAGCGCAGCGCAAAAGTGCCGCGCTGGACGCCGTAATGGCCGGGCACCTGCCGCACCAGGTTGCGCGGGGCCTTGTCCATCCAATAGAGCAGTACCAGGTGGCTGCAGGTTTCGACTTCTTTCAGGCCGGGCACATAGCGCTCATCCAGTTCGACCGTGCAGATGGCGTCGGATTCGCGGGCGTTTTTCGGGCAGTCCTGGCGCTCCTTCCAGGGCGAGCGGATGCGGCCGATGAAAAAGACCCCGGCGTCCGGTTGCGCCGGCAGGTCGACGGTAACTTCGCCCTCGCGGACGCCGAAGGTGCTGGCAATTCTCATAACGATTGCTTGGCGTCTACTACTTCGCGCAAAGCGTAACGCCTTCGACGGTGCTGGCACCGCCGCACACGCCGGCCTCCAAGCCATCGGCGCGCGTCTCGATCGTGCCGGTGGAGCCTTTACAGGTGACCGCGACGACTCGCTCACCCTGCTCACACAGCATGTTGCCCGTGCCGCGGACGACACGGACATTCACGCCGGGATCGCCCTTGTCACCTTTTTCACCCTTTACGCCCGGCGCACCAGCCGGCCCTGGGTCGCCTTTTTCGCCTTTCATGCCGACCGGTCCGGGATCGCCCTTATCTCCCTTGTCCCCCTTGGGACCGTCGAAGCACCCGGCCAAGGTGAGCGATAATGCCGTTACGATGATCGCCGTTGGCAAACGCATGATTCCTCCCCCGTCAATTTTCTGATGGAACGCCCGGCCGTCTGCCGGGACACGAAATTTAGTCTTTACGCGTGTCGCCGTGACGTCAAAGCCAAATTACCCGCAGCGGTGCTCAAGTGGGCGATGGCTGAAGGAATCCGGCAACCACCTCGCCAGGAGCGACCCGGCCGCCCTTGCACCGGCCTTGTTAAACGTATAAAGATATCCTTATATGATGGGAACGTGCCCATACGCACCGGGCGTTTAGCCCATAGAAGCCTGCTGAGACTCAATAGCCCAATGACCCAGACCAATGCCCAGCTCGGCTTCGACGCCCTCAACGCCGCCCTCAAGGCCGCCGGCGAGGAAACCCGCCTGCGCGTGCTGGCGCTTTTGGCCGAGGCCGAACTGACCGTCTCCGACTTGACCGACATCCTGCGCCAGTCGCAGCCGCGCATCTCGCGCCATCTCAAGCTGCTGGTCGAGGCCGGGCTGATCGAGCGCTTCCGCGAGGGCACCTGGGCCTTCTTTCGTCTGGCCGAGCATGGCGGCGGCGCGGAAGTGGCGCGCGGCCTGCTCGACCATCTCAATTCTGACGATCCGACCGTGGCGCGCGACCGCGAACGCCTTGCTTCGGTGCGCGAGGCACGCGCCAAGGCGGCGCAAAAATATTTCAGCACGCATGCCGCCGACTGGGATCGCATCCGGCAACTGCATGTCGCCGACGAAGCCGTCGAGGACGCCATCCGCGCCGCGCTTGCCGGCAAACCGTTCCGCTCGCTTTTGGATCTCGGCACCGGCACCGGCCGCATGCTCGAAATGTTCGGGCCAGAAATCGAGCGCGGGCTCGGTCTAGATCTCTCGCTCGACATGCTCGGGTTGGCGCGCGACCGGCTCGAACGCGCGGGCTTGAAAAATTGCAGCGTTCGGCAGGGCGACCTCTACGACCTGCCGCTGGCAAACTCTTCCTTCGACGTCGTCATTCTGCATCAGGTGCTGCATTTCCTCGACGACGGCGGCCGCGCCATTCGAGAGGCCGCGCGCGTGCTGCGGCCGGGCGGACGTTTGCTAGTGGTCGACTTCGCGCCGCATGAGCAGGAGTTTTTGCGCGAGCAATTCGCGCATCGCCGTCTCGGCTTCGCGCCCGACACGGTGAAGCAATGGATCGCCGCCGCCGGTCTTGAACCTTCGATGCACAAAAGTCTCAAGCCGGAGCCCGGCGGCGACGGCACCATCGCGGTGTCGCTCTGGCTGGCGCGCGATACGCGCACGCTGATGGCGTCTGAGCGGGAGGTGGCGTGATGATCAGCGAACTGCGTCCCAGCCGTTTCATGCCGCCGGGCCATAACCGCATCGCGGTGTCGTTCGAGTTCTTCCCGCCGAAGGACGAGGCGATGGAACAGACGCTGTGGGAATCGGTGACGCGGCTGGCGCCGCTGCAACCGCAGTTCGTCTCGGTCACCTATGGCGCCGGCGGCTCGACGCGCGAACGCACGCACGCGACCGTCAAGCGCATTCTGCGCGAGACCGCGCTGACGCCGGCCGCGCACCTGACCTGTGTGGAGGCGACACGCGAGGATATCGCTTCAATCGTGAAGCAATATCATGAGGCGGGCGTGCGACATATCGTGGCGCTGCGCGGCGATCCCGTCAGCGGCGCGGGCGGGCGCTACGCGCCGCATCCAGGCGGCTACGAGAATGCCGCCGATCTGGTGGCCGGCATCAAGCGCATCGCGCCCGATTTCGAAGTGTCGGTCTCGGCCTATCCCGAGCGCCATCCCGATTCGGCCACGGTCGAAGCCGACATCGACATGCTGAAGGCGAAAGTCGATGCCGGCGCGACGCGCGCCATCACGCAATTTTTCTTCGAAAACGATCTTTACTTCCGCTATCTTGATCGGGTGCGCGCGCGCGGCATCGATATCCCGATCGTGCCGGGCATCCTGCCGGTACAGAACTTCAAGGCGGCGACCAATTTCGCGGCGCGCGCGGGTGCATCGGTACCGGCGTGGCTCGTCGAACGCTTTCACGGTCTCGACGACGATCCGGCCACGCGCAAGCTGATCGCGGCCGCGGTCGCCGCCGAACAGGCGATCGATTTGCTGGATCGCGGCGTCACCAGTTTCCATTTTTACACCATGAATCGCGCCGACCTCGTCTACGCGATTTGCCATCTGCTGGGGCTGCGCCCGGCGGTGGCGCAAGCAGCTTGAATTCTGGAGTAAGCGTTACGTGAGCAAGCCCCCTAAAAACACCCGCGCCGCCATTCTCGCCGCCATGCAGGAGCGCATTCTTGTGCTCGACGGCGCCATGGGCACCATGATCCAGGCGCTCAAGCTGGACGAGGATGGCTATCGCGGCGCGCGCTTCGACGCCTGGAATCGCGAAGTGCGCGGCAATAACGATCTGCTCAACCTGTCGCGTCCGCGCTCGATCCGCGACATTCACTATGCCTACTTCAAAGCCGGCGCCGACATCGTCTCGACCAACACATTTTCATCGACGTCGATCGCGCAGGCCGATTACGGCATGGAAGGCATCGCCTATGAGTTGAACGTCACGGGCGCGCGGCTGGCGCGCGAGGCGGCGACCGACGCGCAGGCGGAAGACGGCATTGCCCGCTTCGTCGCCGGCGCCTTGGGTCCAACCAACCGCACCGCTTCGATTTCGCCGGATGTTTCCAATCCCGGCTTTCGCGCCATCACGTTCGACCAGTTGCGCGCGGCCTATGACGAACAAATTCGCGGGCTGCTCGACGGCGGCGCCGACCTGTTGCTGATAGAAACAATCTTCGACACGCTCAACGCCAAGGCCGCGATCTACGCCATTTGCGAAATCTGGGACGAGCGCGGCATCGACGTGCCGGTCATGATTTCGGGCACCATCACCGACCGCTCCGGCCGCTTGCTATCGGGCCAGACCCCGGCGGCGTTCTGGAACGCCGTGCAACATGCCAGTCCGGTGACCATCGGCTTGAACTGCGCGCTCGGCGCCACCGAGATGCGCGCGCATATCGAAGAGCTTGGGCGTGTCGCCGATACATTCGTCTGCGCCTATCCGAATGCCGGCCTGCCGAACGAGTTCGGCTATTACGACGAGAGCCCGGAATATATGGCCGAGTTGCTGGGCGAGTTCGCGAGCGCGGGCCTCGTTAATATCGTCGGCGGCTGCTGCGGCACCACGCCCGAGCATATCGCCGCCATCGCGAAAGCGGTCGAAGGCAAAAAGCCGCGCGCCATTCCGCAGGTCGCGCAGCACCTGCGGCTGTCGGGGCTGGAGCCCTTCACGCTCACGCCGGAAATCCCCTTCGTCAACGTGGGCGAACGCACAAACGTCACCGGCTCGGCCAAATTCCGCAAGCTGGTCACCGCCGGCGATTACACCGCCGCGCTCACCATCGCGCGCGACCAGGTCGAGAACGGCGCACAGGTGATCGACGTCAACATGGACGAAGGTCTACTCGACTCGGAAGAGGCGATGAAGACCTTCCTCAATCTCATCGCGGCCGAGCCCGACATCGCGCGTGTGCCGGTGATGGTCGATTCATCGAAGTTCTCGGTGATCGAAGCCGGGTTGAAATGCCTGCAAGGCAAGCCGGTGGTCAATTCGATTTCGATGAAGGAGGGCGAAGCTTCCTTTATCGAGCACGCCAAAATCGTGCGCCGCTACGGCGCGGCGGTGGTAGTTATGGCTTTCGACGAAAAAGGCCAGGCCGACACGTTTGAGCGTAAGACCGAAATCTGTAAGCGCGCCTACGATATTCTGGTCAACCAGGTCGGCTTCCCGCCGCAGGACATCATCTTCGACCCGAACATCTTCGCCATCGCCACCGGCATGGAGGAGCACAACAATTACGGCGTCGATTTCATCGAAGCCGCGCGCTGGATCCGCAAGAATCTGCCGCATGTGCATATTTCCGGCGGCGTGTCGAACTTGTCGTTCTCGTTCCGCGGCAATGAGCGCGTGCGCGAGGCGATGCACTCGGTGTTTCTCTATCACGCCATTGCCGCCGGCATGGACATGGGCATCGTCAATGCCGGGCAGATGGCGGTCTATGACGATCTCGATCCGGAGTTGCGGGAAGCCTGCGAGGACGTCGTACTCAACCGCCGCCCAGATGCATCCGAGCGGCTGCTGACGCTGGCCGATAAATTTCGCGGCAAAGGCCAGGACGCCAAGGTTGTCGATCTCGCCTGGCGCGAGCGTCCGGTCGAGAAGCGGCTGGCGCATGCGCTGGTGCACGGCATCACCGACTTTGTCGAGGCCGACACCGAGGAAGCGCGCCAGAAACTGCCGCGCCCGCTCGATGTGATCGAAGGCCCACTGATGGATGGCATGAACGTCGTCGGCGACCTGTTTGGCTCCGGCAAGATGTTTCTGCCGCAGGTGGTGAAGTCGGCGCGCGTGATGAAGCAGGCGGTCGCCTATCTGATGCCGTTCATGGACAAGGAGAAAGAGGAGCGCCGCGCCGCTGGCGGCGCCCAAGGGCCGGAAGAGCGCTCGTCCAACGGCAAGATCGTGATGGCGACGGTGAAGGGCGACGTGCACGACATCGGCAAGAACATCGTCGGCGTCGTGCTCCAGTGCAATAATTACGAGGTCATCGATCTCGGCGTCATGGTGCCGGCGGCCAAAATTCTCGAAACCGCCAAGGCCGAGAAGGCCGACATCATCGGGCTGTCGGGCCTGATCACGCCATCGCTCGACGAGATGTGCCACGTCGCGGCCGAGATGGAGCGGCAGGGTCTCGACCTGCCGCTTTTGATCGGCGGGGCGACCACCAGCCGCGTGCATACGGCTGTGAAGATCCATCCGAACTACAAGCGCGGGCAGGCGGTTTATGTGAATGACGCGAGCCGCGCCGTAGGCGTCGCGCAGGCGCTGATGTCGGGCGGCAATCGCGCCGCTTATGTCGCCGAGCTGCGCGGCGAATACCGCAAAATCGCCGATGCGCATGCGCGCGCGCAGGAAGACAAAGTGCGGCTGTCGATTGCCGACGCGCGCGCCAACGCGGCCAGGTTCGACTGGTCGGGCGTCTATGTGCCGCCGCGGCCGGCGTTTATCGGCAGCAAGGCGATCGAGGACTACCCGATCGCCAATCTGGTCGAGATCATCGATTGGACGCCGTTTTTCCAGACCTGGGAATTGAGCGGCAAGTTTCCCGCCATTCTGAGGGACGCCAAGGTCGGCGAGGCCGCAACGTCGCTTTATAACGACGCGCGCGCGATGCTTGACAAGATCGTGGCCGAGAAATGGTTCAAGGCAAGCGCGGTGGCGGGCTTCTGGCCGGCCAATAGCGTAGGTGACGACATTCACGTCTATGCCGACGAGACGCGCGAAAAACCTGTTCATGTGCTGCATGGCCTGCGCCAGCAACTGTCGAAGCGGGAAGGGCGCGCCAATGTTTGCATGTCCGATTTCGTCGCACCGCGCGAGAGCGGGCTGAAGGATTATGTCGGCGCTTTCACGGTCACCGCCGGCATCGGCGAAGACGTCATCGCCGAGCGCTTCAAGCGGGCCAATGACGATTACTCCGCTATCTTGGTGTCGGCGCTGGCCGACCGGCTGGCGGAAGCTTTTGCCGAGCGGCTGCACCAGATGACTCGCAAGGAGTTCTGGGGCTACGCGGGCGACGAGGCGCTCACAAACGACGAGATGATCGCGGAGAAATATCAGGGCATCCGCCCGGCGCCGGGCTATCCGGCACAGCCCGACCATACCGAGAAGGGCACGCTGTTCAGATTGCTGGAGAGCGAGCGCATCGGCGTCAAGCTGACCGAGAGTTACGCGATGTGGCCGGGTGCCGCGGTGTGCGGACTATATTTCAGCCATCCGCAGAGCGCCTATTTCGGTGTCGGCAAGATCGAGCGCGATCAGGTCGAGGATTACGCGCGCCGCAAGGGCTGGAGCGTGCAGGAGGCCGAGCGCTGGCTGGCGCCGATCCTCAATTATCATCCGCGGGCCGCGCCGAGCATCGTGGCGGCGTGACTACCCACCGGAAATAAAAAAACATCGGAGCAAATCGGCTGCGGTGTTTTGATTTGTGGCCGGTTCAAACAACCGGCTTGTTGTATTTTCAGTTTGGCGTCGTCGTCGGACTCTTGAACTTTGTCAACGCACGATCTTATCCGAAAACCGGTACTCACTTTTCCGGATCATGCGCTCAAAATGCTCCCAGCAAAACGGCACCGACAAATGCGAATACTGCGAACACCGCTAGCACTTCGTATCGCAAGGACAGGTTCACGGCAGGTCCCTCCCTTTTGGAGTGATGGAAATCTATCATGGAAGACAAGCGCGCCGAAGCGTGAAGCGCGCTCGCTGGCGAAAATTTGCCTCTTCGGCCATGCGCCAGCGGAATGGCACCGGCAAATAGTTGATCGCGCGCCGAAAATCCACGCGATGCAAAAAAATGCGGCAGTGGAAGAATCGAATGCGTGCGAATTTGCGCTCAATTGGGTGGTACTCGGCGGCAGTTGCTCGGAACTCGCGCTGCTTGCAGTGCAAAGCCGTCGCAAAATTGCATATTTGGCGATGGGCAAAGAGCGCACGGTGGGCAACGGCGGCGACAAAATGCGGCGCCAAAACGCGCGCCTTGGTGGTCTTGACGTACCGTTTTGAAGCTAATACCGAAAACGTCTCTGCCGAATGATGTTCTTTAAACTAACGTTGTCTAATACTATAAACCGTCATTCGCGCGCCCCGACACGCTTCAAACACGCCGTTCACATCCATATCCGGAGAATTCATGCGGTACCTTCGAGCATCACTCTTTGCATTTATCGGCTTGGTCGCGCTCGCGATGCCGCTTGCGTCGGCATCGGCGCAGACCGCGGCAAGTTCGTCAGCCTGGCCGACCCGGCCGGTGCGTTTCATCATTCCGCTCGGACCGGGTTCCGGCGTCGATATCACCGCGCGCCTTTTGGCCGACAAGCTTTCTGCGAAATGGGGCCAGACGGTCGTGGTGGAAAATCGCCCCGGCGGCGACGCCATCATCGCCATCAACGCGGTGATCGGCGCCAATGACGATCACGTCCTGCTGTTTGCGCCGGCCTCGACATTCACGGCGCACCCGTTGCTGCACGAAAAACTGCCGTACAAGATCGAGAATCTGGTGCCGATCGCGCGCGTGACCAATACGTTGATCGCCCTCGGCGTTCCGACGGCGCTGAAGGTTTCGACGGTCAAGGAACTCGCCGCCAAGATCAAGGCCGAGCCGGGCAAGCTGAACTATGCCTCGGTCACCGGAGCCAACGATCTGCTATTCGCCGCCTTTCTGAAGACCGAGAATCTGGTCATGGCGAAAGTGCCGTACAAGGATCCGGTCACGGCGATCAACGATCTGGCCGAGGGTCGCATTCAGGCCTTCGTCGGCGCCTATGCGATCATGCGGCCGCGCGTGCAGCAGGGCAAGGTCAAGATCATTGCTTTGACCAACACGCAGCACGCCAAGTCGTTGAACGATATTCCGACAGCGTCGGAAGCCGGCTACAAGTCGCTGGAGCTCGACGGCCTTGTCGGTCTGCTCGGCCCGAAGAATATGCCGGTCGCCGCGCGCGACAAGATCGCCACTGACATTCGTGACATCCTCAACGATCCGGATATCAACGCCAGGCTCGTCGCGACCGGCCAGGTCGTCAATCCGGGCTCGCCGGCCGAATTCGCAACGGCGCTCAAGGACCAGACCGAAAAGGTCATGGAAATCGGCAAGGTTCTCGGCATCAAAGCCGCGCAATAAGATTTGATCGCCGGCACAATCGAACCGCCCTGGAATAGGCCCAGGGCGGTTTTTTTTACCCGGCGATCAGCCGCATAACACTGTCGGTGGCGCGGCGCGCCATCGGCATGACCAGAAACGCGGTGGTCGCTGCGATCGGCCAGGAGATAATGTAGGCCTTGGCCCATTTCGACAAAAAGTCGGCGCGCAAACCGATATTCATGTAGGTAGCCGCCAGCGTCACCATGAACACCATCATCGCGGTCATGATCGTGACCAGCACCATTCGAGCCACGCGATTCATTCCAATTCCCCCTGCGCGCTGATGCGTCCCCGCCGGGATGTGCCGTAAAGTCGGGTGCCGATCAAGGCGGGGGCGTTAAGGAATTTTTAGGCTTACCGAATTCTTGCGCGGTAGCGTTGAGCCCTCCTTAAAGAAACGGCCCGCATTTTAGCGGCCATGACGCGTGGACGTTTCTCGCTCCTGATCGGCGGTTTGACCGTGCTGCTGGCGCTGTCCGGCTGCGGGCGCGGATTCATGACGGCCCAACGCGCGCCCTGGCGTCACCAGGCCGAAGCCCAATGCATGCAGTCGGGCGCGGTCAAACTGGGCGCCGGAGTGGTGCAGGCTAAGCCGATCGAAGGGCCCGGTATGTGCGGCGCCGATTTCCCGCTCAAGGTGAGCGCGCTCGGCGAAACCGGCTCGCGCATGGGGTATGGCGACGAGTTGCGTCCGCCCGGTAGCATCGGCAATTCCGCGCAGACGCCGTCCTGGCCGCGACAGGTGCAATATTTCGATCCCGAGCCTTTGCGGGAAACCAAACCGGCGCAGTTGCGCTGGTCTCCGGGCGCGCCCGCCATCGAGGCGCCGCAGACCACCGCGCCGCGCGGCTATGAGCCACAGCCCTACGGTGCGCAACCCGCTCGCCAGCCGGTCTCACTTTATCCGCCGAACGTCGCGCGGCCGGATGACGTTCCGGACGACGCCATATTGCCGCAAGGCCGTTACGGCGCGCCGCGCCAGCAGCAACAACCGCCTTACGGCGCGCAGGCTTATGAGCCGCCGCGCCGACAGCAGGAACAGCAGCGTTACGCGCCGCCGCCGCTCGGGCCGCGGCGCGACCCCTATTCGACGGGCGCCATTCCGCCGGCTGAGTTGAAGCCGGCGGCGACGCTGGCCTGTCCGCTGGTTTCGGCGCTTGAGCGATGGGTGAGCGAAGGCGTGCAGCCGGCGGCGCTGCACTGGTTCCGTTCGCCGGTGATCGAGTTGAAACAGATCTCGGCCTATTCGTGCCGCCAGATGAACGGCGCCGGCGGTCACGGCGTTTCCGAACACGCCTTCGGCAATGCGCTCGACGTCGCGGCTTTCACCTTCGCTGATGGCCGCACCATCACGGTCAAAGATGGCTGGCACGGCACGCCGGAGGAACAGGGTTTCCTGCACGACGTGCAGCTTTATGCCTGCGAGACTTTCGTCACCGTGCTGGGGCCCGGCTACAACGCCGCGCATTACAATCATCTTCATCTCGACCTGATGCGGCGCAAGACCGGCTACCGGCCGTGCCGTCCGACCGCGGTCAAGGGCGAAGTGGCGGCGGCGCGCGTGCGTGCCGTCTATGCCAGCCGGCATGGCGGCTACACCGGTTCGATCGCCAAGCCCGATGTCAAGGACACAGCGCCGCAGGCGGTGCCCGGCGCGGATGGTCTTGACGACGATGACGCCGACGCCACCGTGACCGGATCGATCGGCGGCAGTGGCGCGCAGACGGCGGCGGTGCCGGGCGCCGACGGCGAGGTCGATGACGACGATGACACGACCGGCTCGATTGGCGATGCGGCCGGGCTGGGCTGGCCGCGGCTGCTGCCCGGTTCGGCCGGCGCCATTCACTAGCGCGGATTACTGCAAAATCGATTTGCTGCCGAAACCGCGCAGCACCAACGGCAAAACAAACCGGCTTAAGATTCGCCGCGTTGTCCGCTAGAATGCCGAATCCAATAGCGTGGCGGCGAACAGGATCAGCCCGGCATCGCGGTTGGAGCGGAACAGCATCAGGCAATGCGCGGGATCGTCGATGTCCAGGCGCACGACTTGCGAGGCGAGATGCGCCGCGAAGGCGATAATGCCGACGCCGAAGATCCAACCGCCGTCCGCCATGAAGCCGGCAAGGCCGATCAGCACGATGGCCAGTGCGTAAAAAATCGCTAGCATCGGCGCTGTGCGCTGGCCGAACAACAGCGCGGTCGACTTGATGCCGACCAGCAGATCGTCCTCGCGATCCTGATGCGCATAGATTGTGTCGTAGCCGATCACCCAGGCAATCGATCCGGCGTAAAGGACGATGGCCGGCCAGTCGAGCCGGCCGTAAATCGCCGGCCAGCCCATCAGCGCGCCCCAGGAGAACGCCAGCCCCAAGAAGATTTGCGGCCAATAGGTGATGCGCTTCATGAACGGGTAGATCGCGACCACGGCGAGCGAAGCGAGGCCGCAAATTACAGTGAAGCGATTGAATTGAATGAGGACCAGAAGTCCCACCGCGCCTTGCGCCAGCATGAAGATGGTGGTCTGCGCGACGGTGACCTGTTTCGATGGAATGGGACGCGAGCGCGTGCGCTCGACCAGGCCGTCGAGATCGCGGTCGACCAGATCGTTCCAGGTGCAGCCGGCGCCGCGCATGACGAAGGCGCCGATGAAGAACAAGACGATATGCCAGAGGCGGGGCAACTGGCCTTGCGTCATGCCGGCCATGCCGAGCGACCACCAGCACGGCATCAGCAGCAACCAGGAACCGATCGGCCGGTCGAGGCGGGCGAGCCGCAGATAGGGCCGCGCTATCACCGGCGCGAGACGGTCGACCCAATTGCCGGTCGCATCGGCGACACGTCCGGCGCTCTCGCTCATTTGCCGAGCGGCGAGCCGGTCAGCGTGTCATAGGTGCCGCGGCCGGTCTTGATGTTGTTGGAATTGGGGATCGGCGCTGACAGCGCATCGCTCAAGCTCGGGCCCGCAGGGCGCTGCTGCTGCTGCGCGGCGGCGGCATTGCAGATATTGGTGCGAATGCCGTTGGTCTTGGCGTGCTGTTGTTTCATGCCATCGATGATCTGCGGGGGGATGCCGCAAGAAGCCGCGTTGGCGCCGGCATATTTAACCAGCTTGGCTTCGGCATTCGAAAATGTCGTGAACAAATTGCAGGCCTCGCGCGCCGACGGTTTGCGCTTGCTGGCGCCCTGGATGGCGCTGGCTTTCTTCTGCGCATCGTCGCGCAGTTTGACGAATTCCTTGAAGCAGGGTGGTTCGTCCGGCTGCCGCTGCGGTTGTTGTGTCCAGGGCGAAATCGGGGCTTGCGCTGGCGGCCCGGCTTGAGTCCATGGCGAGGGCGCAGCTTGCGTTGGTTGGCCGGACTGCGGCCAGGGCGCTTGCGCCGCGGCCGGCGCCGCCGTGGCGGGCAGCAGGCAGGCGGCGATGAAAAGGACCCGGCGCAGGTTCATCGAAACGATCCTCGTTTGGCCTCCGGCGCATTATACAGAATACAGACAGTTCGCCGAGGCAAGGCTTATAACAACCCGGGCAATGCGTCGGGAAGGCGGCAATTCGCGCTAAACCGACGCTCTGCCACGGAACGCGTGGGGCCAAATAGGGCCCGGAACCGGCGCTTGTCCGGCGGCATTCCCACGTCTTATCGTTTCTTGACGCACTAATTGTTTAACGTCTTGTCCCACCAGCCGGTCGCCGCTATGCCGAAGTACGATTTCCGCACTCCCCGGATATATGTCGACCAGCCGCTCACGGCCGGGACCGCGGTGGCATTCGACCGTGGCCAGCTCAATTACCTGCGCAATGTGCTGCGGCTGAGCGATGGCGACGCGGTGCTGCTATTCAATGGCCGCGATGGCGAGTGGCGGGCGGCGCTCGCCGCCGCCGGCAAAAAGGCGCTGGCGGCGATCCCGGGCGAGCGCCTGCGCGAGCAGCCTGAACCACGCGATCTGCATTTTCTATTCGCGCCGCTCAAGCATGCCCGCCTCGATTATCTGGCGCAGAAGGCGGTCGAGATGGGTGCTTCGCGCCTGCAACCGGTCATCACCCGCCACACCCAAGTGGCGCGGGTCAATGTCGAGCGCATGCGCGCCAATGCCATCGAGGCAGCGCAACAATGCGGGGTTCTGACGCTGCCGGAGGTGGCGGAGCCGATCGCGTTCAAATCACTGTTCCGCGCCGCGGACGCCGAACGCACGTTGATCTTTTGCGATGAGGACGCCGACGTGAAGGATCCGCTGGCGGCGCTCACGGCCGCACGGCCGAGCCCGAGCGCGCTGTTACCGGCGCAAGCAGCCGGCCAGCCTCGGCCTCTAGCGGTGCTGATCGGGCCGGAGGGCGGCTTTGCCGAGGAAGAGCGCGAGGCCCTGCGCAAGCGCCCGCATGTGGTGGCGATCTCGCTCGGCCCGCGCATCCTGCGCGCCGATACCGCCGCGGTGGCGGCGCTGGCGCTGGTGCAGGCGGTGCTGGGCGATTGGAAATAGCGCATTCGGCGCACTGTGCCGGCAGTCTACGCGCCCCCGCGAATCTGCCGATCGACTCGCCATTGCGCCGAAAAATCTGTGATAAAGTCGGCCGGTGTTTTTTTTGTGCGCGGCCGGCCGCCGCGCGCCTTGTTGGGAGTTTGCCATGCCGTGTGCGCAGTCTTGGCTTCGTTCCTCGCTGACGATGTTGGCAATTTGGGCCGGACTTGCGGCTCTCGCGGCGCCGGCACAAGCGGCCAGCCTCTTGGAACTGAACACCTATTTGTCGGGCCCGAACTATGACGGCATCGTGCCGGCTTGCGAGACCGGCCTCGGCACCATTTCCTCGCGTTTCGAGGAGAAGGAAATCCGGTTCTGGAATTCGAGCCTCGAAATCGTCGGCTATGAACGGGTGCGCGAGACCGCCTTCCGGCCTTGGGCCAAGGGCACCATCCCGCGCCGGTTTTGCACCGCCACCGCGCTGGTCAGCGACGGCACCAGACACCGGGTCGATTACTGGATCGGCGAGGACACCGGGTTCGCAGGCGCGACCTGGGGCGTCACATTCTGCTTGGTCGGCCTGGATCGGAACTGGGCCTACAACCCCAACTGCAAGATGGCGCGGCCCTGAGCGGAGGCCGGGAAACCCGGCCCCGGTTTGTCCCTATTTGTTCTTGATATGTTCTTGTTTTTAGGGTATGCTCTGCCGGAACTTTAAGCTGGGTCAATTTCCGGTTTGTTCTCACGAGTTCGTGATCGCTGATGATCATGAGATTTGGGCGAGGGACAGGGCATGCGTACGGGCGCGAAGGTCGACGTGAATTCGGGTTTGGCTGCCGGGCGCGTATCGCGCGGTGTGGCCGATCGGCTATGGCGGGCGGCGCATACGGCGGCGCTCGCTTCCAGTTTTCTGTTCATCTTCGCGATCGTTGCGTTCGCCCAGAATGGGCCGCGCGATGAAGCCAAAAACCAGCCGGGCCGGTTCGATTTCTATGTTCTGGCGCTGTCCTGGTCGCCGTCTTATTGCGAGGCTTCTGCCGAGCGCGCCTCGAGCCGCGGCCGCGACCCGCAATGCGGCGGCAGGCCCTTCGCCTTTGTCGTGCACGGGCTGTGGCCGCAATACGAGCACGGGTTCCCCGCCTTCTGCCAGAAAACGGCGCCGAGGCTCGACCGCACCATTGTCGGCAGCGCGCTCGAACTGATGCCGAGCCCGCGTCTGGTGTTCCACGAATGGGACCGGCACGGCACCTGCTCGGGCCTGAGCGCCAAGGCATTTTTCGACAGCGTGCGTAAGGCGCGCGCGGCGGTGAATATCCCGGCATCCTATAACGATCTTGAGAAACCAGCCTTGGTCGCGCCCGGCGATGTCGCCGACGCCTTTCTCAAGGCCAATCCGGGCCTGTCACGCGATGGCCTGGCAGTTGTCTGCGACAGCAAGCGGCTAAGCGAGGTGCGCATTTGCCTGAGCAAGGACTTCGCGTTCCGCGACTGTCCCGAAGTGGCGCGCCGCGCCTGCACGCGCGAAAAAGTTTCCATGCCCGCGGTACGCGGGGGATAAAAAAGCCCGCGGTACGCGGCGGCTAAAAAGCCAACGCTACGCGCAGATAAAGCGCCGGCGAGACGCGAAAGATAAAAAATTCCGCGTTACGCAAAAAATACTCGCCGTTCCGCGTTCCATTTTTTTTGGTCACGAAGGCGGCCCTTGTGTCCGCGATCGCATTAAGCGGCCGCTAAGGATGGCCGCGGCGATGTTGGGGAAAAGGCCGCGCGCTCGGCAATCGGGACAAGATTCTCGCAAGGTAATTTCGCAATCTTTCCGCCTGCGATGGAACGGGTAGTGGTGCAGGGCGGAGCGCGGCAATGGATCGTGTCAAAGATTATGTTCAATTCGCCGTCTGCTTCGTGGGCCTCGGCTATATCGTGCTCTGGCCGCTGACGGTCCATGACGGCGATATGGCGATGCTGGGGAGCGCCGCTTTCTGCGGCGGGCCTTCGGCCACGCTGGTGGCATTCATCTGTCGGCCGTCGCACGCTTTGGCGTTGTCACCCGGTTTGCACCTGATCGGATTTTTATCGGCGGGCGCGGTCGTATTGCACTGCCTTGTGTGCCGCTTGCGCCGGCTGCGCCGCGCCGACGTCGGCGCAACTTTGGCGCCGGTGATTTCGCCGCCGGCCTCGGCGGCTCAGCCGGCGCCGCGCCTGCCTTCGGCTTGGCGAAATTTTTGCAACGCGATGCCGCCGCCCCGTCCGGTCAAGCCGCGCCGTCATTTCGGCCTGCGCGGCGTGCCGCATTGAAGCGGAAATTTATGGCATAAGGTGACGCGCGCGCGGTTGTGCCGCCGCCGAGGGATTTGTGAGCCGCCGGTGAACTACAGTCACGCCTTTCATGCGGGCAGCTTTGCCGACGTGTTCAAGCACGCGGTGCTTTGCCGCATCTTGAACTATTTACGGGAAAAGCCGGCCGCCTTCCGCGTGATCGATACCCATGCCGGCGCCGGCCTCTACAATCTCACCGCACCGGAAGCGAGCCGGGGCGGTGAATGGCACGACGGCATTGGCCGCCTGATGGCCGCGCGCGACGCGGGCCGCCTGCCCGACAAGATCGCAATCCTGCTCACGCCCTATCTCGAGGCGATCGACGCGCTCAACGAGCGCGGCAAACTCAAGCTTTATCCCGGCTCGCCGGCGTTGACCCGCGCCTGGCTGCGGCCGCAGGACCGTCTGATCGCTTGCGAACTGGAGCTGAAGGCTTCCAATGCGCTTGCGCGACATCTGCGCGGCGACAGCCGGATCAAGACCATCGAGATCGACGGCTGGACCGCTTTGTCCGCTTATGTGCCGCCGCCAGAGCGGCGCGGTCTGGTGCTGGTCGATCCGCCCTTCGAGGAAGACGCCGATTTTCACCGGCTCTCGCATATGCTCGGCCAGGCGAACCGCAAATGGGCGACCGGGATCTACGCCTTGTGGTATCCGATTAAAGGGCGCGGCGAGGCCGATGCACTCGCCAAGCGGCTAAGCCGCCTCGGCGTCGGCAAAATCCTGCGTGCCGAACTGATTGTTTCACCTGTAAGCAATTCGACCCGTTTGAACGGCTCCGGGCTCATCCTGGTCAATCCGCCCTGGACCTTGCAGGACGACTTGGCGGTGCTTTTGCCGGCGCTGGCCGCCCTGCTGGAGCGCGAGCCCCGCGGCGGCGGCTTCAAGCTCGATTGGCTGGCCGGCGAGGCGGTTCGCGCCGGCGGCTGACGTCTTTGTTCGCGGGCCGGCCATCGTTTCTCTTTCCTCAACCGCATAGTTGGTGTGTAGTTCGATCCTTGGCAGTGACGTTCCGCTCCTCGTGGGGGCCGGCGGAGTGACAGAGGCCGGTTGAGGCTGACGCTTTCCCCGTTTGTGAATGTCCGTGCCGAGCCGCCGTGCGTGGGGCCGGTGGTGGAGCAGTGCGGGGGAGGGAATACCCGATGGCGCAAACTGGAGTCGTTAAGTTTTTTAATGCGGAGCGAGGATATGGTTTCATCAAACCGGACGACGGCGCGCGCGATGTGTTCGTGCACATCACCGCGGTCGAAGCAGCCGGAATGAAGAGCCTGAATGAAGGCCAGAAGATCAGCTTCGATGTCGAACCCGACAAGAAGGGCAAAGGGCCCAAGGCGGTCAATCTGGTCGTGAGCTGACGATACACGAATGCGCACGCCAGTGGCGTGCGCCATCCGCCAAAGCGCTTGAAACCCAACGGCCGCGGGCCGCTTGCCCGCCGCCGCAACAGCGAAGTATTCCCGCATGATGATATTGCGTTCGTCTCCAGCTTCTCCGTTCGGCCGCAAGGTTCGCATCGCCGCCAGCCTGCTCGGTCTCACCGACAAGATCGATGTGCGCGAAACCGATCTCAACGATCCGAGCGATTCCATTCGCACGCAGAACCCGATCGGCAAGATCCCGGCGCTGATCGCCGAGGACGGCGAGGTCTATTACGATTCGCGTGTCATTCTCGACTATCTCGATCATCTTGCCGGCGGCGGGCGCATCGTTCCAAAAGAAGCCAAGGCGCGCTTTTCCGCGTTGCGCTTGCAGGCTTTGTGCGACGGCATTCTCGATGCCTCGCTGCTCATCATCTATGAGAGCCGCTACCGGCCGCCGGAAAAAGCCGTACCGGCCTGGCTCGACCGCCAGGCCGAGAAAGCCGCGCGTGGCTTCAAGGCGCTGGAAGCGTCGCCGCCGGCGCTTGCGGGGGACGGGTTGCCGGATGTCGGACAGATCACGCTCGCCTGCACGCTCGGCTATCGCGATCTGCGCTTCGCTGGCGACTGGCGCAAAGATTATCCGAAGCTGGTCGGCTGGCTCGACGCATTCGCCGCGCGGGTGCCCGCGTTCGAAGCAACGAAGATGAAATCCTGAAAGCTGACGGCGCAAAATAAAAACCCCGGAGCGCGCTGTACGCCCGGGGTTTTTTTGCATTTTGCCATTCGGCCGTTATCAGAAGCGATAGTTCAGACCGGCGCGGATGATGTTGGTATGGAAGTTCGAACCCACACCGGCCAGCGTCGGGCCGTCGCCGAGATCGACGTAGAGATATTCGAGCTTCGCGGTGAGCGGGCCGGAGATCGCGGCTTCGATCCCGCCGCCGAGCGTCCAACCGGCTTCCGAACTGCTCACCGTGCCGACGCCGGCGACTGTATTCTCGATGTCGCCGAAGGCGGCGCCGCCAGTGATGTAAGGCAGGACGCTGCCGGTCGCGCCCATAGCGTAGCCGAAGCGGCCGCGCACGGTGGCGAGCCAATGGTTGTCGGTACCGCAGGTGGTGAGGCCACAGGGACTGGAACCGTTGATCCGGGTCCAGTTCATGTCGCCTTCAAGACCGAACACCCACGGGCCGCTCTGGAAATTGTAGCCGAGCGTGCCGCCGATCAGGCCGCCGTCGCCGCTGCCACTACCGCCCCAGGCGTAGCCGCCGCTGAGACCGATGTAAGGACCGGACCAGCTATACATCGAGGACACATAAGCCGGCGCCTTCACCGGCATTGCGCGTTGACGCGGCAGGTCGGCGGCCGACGCCGAGGCAATGCCGAGCGCGGACAGCCCGATGGTTGCGAGCAGAAGCTTTTTCATGACGCACCTCACTTCGAATGAAACTCATTCGGAACGGACGCGGATGCGCCGTCCCCCGATTGGCGCAACAACGCGGGTCCTTCGGCATTCGTTCCCCGGAGGCATCAACGAACGCCGAGGTGTTGCCGTCCGGCAACGAGTTCCATTGACCGTTTGGCCATGAAAAAGCCCCGGGCTTGCGGCCCGGGGCTTTCGATTTTCGCCGTTTACGGGCGATTAGAAGCGGTAGTTCAAGCCGGCGCGCACGGTGCTGGCGTTGAAGCGCGTATCCGTACCGAGTGGCGCGCTGGTGCGGCCGAGATCGGCATAGAGATATTCGATCTTCGCCGACCACGGGCCGGCAAGCGCGGCCTCAACGCCGCCGCCGAGCGCGTAGCCCGCCTTGGTCGAGGTCGTATCGCCGATGCCGACGACGGTATTCTTGACGCCGCCGTAGGCCAGACCGCCGGTCACGTAAGGCATCACGTTGGCAAAGGCGTAGCCGATGCGGCCGCGCGCGGTGCCGAGCCAGGTGTTGCGGGTTTCGCAGCCGAAAGCGCCGCAAGTGCCACTGCCGCGGATGTTGCTCCAGTCGATGTCGGTTTCGAGGCCGAACACGGTCTGACCGGCCTGGAAGTTATAGCCGAGCGTGCCGCCGACCAGACCGCCGGTGGTGCGGAAGTCGGAGGGTGCCAGTACGCCGGAGTAGTCGGTACGGCCCCAGCCGCCGCCGCCATTGATACCGATATAGGCGCCGGTCCAGTTGTAAGGCGCGTTGTACATCGGCGCCGCCTTGGTCGGCATGGCGCGGTGACGCGGCAGATCGGCGGCCTGCGCCGCGGTCATTGTCGTGATCATCGCGAGGGCGCCGAACGTGGCGATAGCGAAACGCTTCATTCAAAGTCTCCGTCAGTGTTAAACCCCAAAACCTGGCCGCACAGTATTCGTAATCGTTTCTGCGTCTAGTGTAGAAAAGACACACATTTCAATAAGTTATCAGTTCATTTGTCTCAGTTGTGCCGATGAATTGCCATGATCCTGCCATTTTTAAGACTATGAAACGCCCGCAAAATTCAAATTAATTACTTGTAAACTATTTGTCGGTGGAACATTGCCCCCGTCAGCCGCTGCCCCAACGCAAAACCCCGGGCCATCGGGCCCGGGGTTCTGATGTTCGTCCGTATGAAAGCGCGGGTCAGAAGGGCGCGAAGTGATAATTCACGCCGACGCGGATGACGCTGGAGGTGAGGCCGTTGTCGGTACCGGTGATCGAGTAGCTGCGGCTCGCCAGGTCCATGTACAGGTATTCGATCTTGGCCGACCAATTTGGGCTGAAGCCCATTTCGATGCCGGCGCCCAGAGTCCAGCCGAGGCTGGTTTTGGATTCCGACAGGAACGCGCTTTCGCCCTTGACCGATCCATAGGCAAGACCGCCCGTGCCGTAGAACAAGATGTTGTTCCAGGCCATGCCGGCGCGGGCGCGCAACGAGCCCCACCAGGGATTGGAGAATTTGTAGGGCGCGAAGGTGTCGTCAGCGCCGGTGATATTGAGGTCGGTTTCGCCACCGAACACGAACTGGCCGTTTTGCCAGTTATAGCCGGCCTGCAAGCCGCCCATCAGACCGCTCGGCTCGGTGGCGGTGTTGGTAACCGAACCCCACTGATAGCCGAGATTGACGCCGCCGTAGAAGCCGGCCCAGTTGTAATAGGCGCCGGCGGGCGCCGAATAGTAAGGTCGCGGCCCGCCCGGGATGTCGGCGGCGGTCGCGGTGCTAAGCGCCAAACTTGACGCGATGCCGGCCAGGGCGATCGCCAGAACTGATTTTTTCATCGTACGCTCCACCTACTCGCCGTCGTTGCGCCGCTTGGCGCATCGGGTCCCGCGCGATGCGCGAAACCTGGATAATCTTTGGTGGAGGATTTATCGCGCTTTCTAGGTTAAACGGTTATGAATCGCTAACCCTGACAAGACGTTATCCCTAAGACGCGGTTAGGGAACATGCTTTCCGCCGCGTTTACCATATTGCCTTTCTAAACCAGACGATGATTGGCGCGTTTTCGATGCCGGACCGCAGCATAAAAACCAGCAAAGGTGCGGCGCTGATCACTGGCGGCGGCCGCCGCATCGGCGCGGCGATCGCACTTTCGCTGGCGCGCGCCGGTTACGCGGTGGTGCTGCACGCGCATCGTTCGCGCGACGAAGCCGAGCAGATCGCCGCCAGCATCAAGGGCGAAGGCGGCAGCGCCAGCATCGTGCTCGCCGATCTTGCCGACGCGGAAGCGGTGCGCGGCCTCGTGCCGGCGGCGGCCGCCTTCGGGCCGCTGTCGTTGCTGGTCAACAATGCGAGCGTGTTCGAGGAAGACGAAATCGGCGATTTGGCGCGCGCGCAATTCGATATGACGATGGCGATCAACCTGACCGCGCCGCTGTTTCTGACGCAGGCTTTCGCGGCACAAGCGGGTGCCGGCGCTTCCATCGTCAATATCATCGACCAGCGCGTGCTGCGGCCAACGCCGAAATTCTTCTCTTACGCTATGAGCAAGGGTGCGCTGCATCTGGCGACCACCACGCTGGCGCAGGCGCTGGCGCCGATCCGCGTGAACGCGGTGGCGCCGGGGCCGACGCTGCCGAGCCCGCGCCAGAACGAGGCGCAGTTCGCGGCGCAGGCTTCGAGCGTGCCGCTCGGGCAAGGGCCGTCGCCGGAGGATATTGCCGGGGCGGTGCTTTATCTGGCGGACGCGAAAGCCGTCACCGGCGTCACCATCGCGGTCGATGGCGGCCAGCATCTCGCCTGGCGCACGCCCGACAGTAATGTGGCTGAATAATCCCTCTGACACTACATTGGCGGCATGAGCGGCACCCCCAAAGATATCGAGCCGGAAAGCGAAGCGCCCGAGGTCGAAGAGGAATCTTCGCTGCCCGAACTCGACCTGACCGAACCGGCGGCCGGCACTTTGGCCGGGGGACGCGCGGCGATCGTGCGCGCGGTCAAGCATGCGCCGGCCGGGCCCGGCGTCTATCGCATGATCGACGCCAAAGGCGAGGTGCTTTACGTCGGCAAAGCCAAGAGCATCAAGAAGCGGGTCACCAGCTACACCCGCCCGGTGGCTTACGACGCGCGCATCGCCCGCATGATCGCGGCCACCGCCTCGATGGAATTCGTGTCGACCGCCACCGAGACCGAAGCGCTGCTGCTGGAAGCCAACCTGATCAAGCGGCTGCGCCCGCGCTTCAATGTGCTCTTACGCGACGACAAATCGTTTCCCTACATTATGATTACGTCCGATCACTGGGCGCCGCAGATTTTGAAACATCGCGGTGCGCGCACGCGGCGGGGACATTACTACGGCCCCTTCGCCAATGCCGGCGCGGTCAACCGCACCATCAATGCGCTGCAACGCGCGTTTTTGTTGCGCTCCTGTTCGGATTCGTTTTTCGAGGGGCGTTCGCGGCCGTGCCTGTTGCATCAGATCAAGCGCTGCTCGGCGCCCTGCACGCAGGAGATCGACTTCAAGGGCTACAGCGAACTAGTGCGCGAGGCCAACGGCTTTCTCGACGGCCGCAGCCGCACCGTACAGAAGGAATTGTCTGCGGAGATGGAGACGGCCTCCGTCGCGCTCGATTTCGAACGTGCGGCGATTTACCGCGACCGTCTGGCGGCGCTATCGGCGATCACGTCGCACCAAGGCATCAATCCGCGCAATGTGGAGGAGGCCGATGTCTTCGCCGTGCATCAGGATGGCGGCTATTCCTGCGTCGAGGTGTTCTTCTTCCGCACCGGACAGAACTGGGGCAACCGCGCTTATTTCCCCAAGGCCGACCGTACGCTCGGGCCGGGCGAAGTGCTGGGTGCTTTCATGGCCCAGTTCTATGACGACAAGCCGCCGCCGCGACTCATTCTGGCCTCGCACGATTTCGAGGAACGTGAACTGCTGGCCGAGGCGCTGACGGCGAAGAGCGAGCGCAAGGTCGAGGTGAGCGTGCCGCAGCGCGGCGAGCGCAAGGAACTGGTGATGCATGCGCTCGCGAACGGGCGCGAGGCGCTGGCGCGCAAGCTCGCCGATACCGCCTCGCAGCAGCGGCTGCTCAACGCGTTGACCGAAACTTTCGCGCTGCCGCGGCCCCCGCGTCGCATCGAGGTCTATGACAACTCGCATATTTCCGGCACCAACGCGGTCGGCGCCATGATCGTGGCGGGGCCGGAAGGTTTCCGCAAGAACCAGTATCGCAAATTCAACATCCGCTCGACTGAACTGTCGCCCGGCGACGATTACGGCATGATGCGCGAGGTGTTGCAGCGGCGTTTCAAACGTCTGCTGGAGGAAAATCCACGCGCGACGAATTCGGTGCGACTCTCTGCCGCTTTAAAAGTGGGTGGCGAAGGGCTCCTGCAAAAAATCGCGCAGACGGCCACTTCCATCGTCAACGCTCTTGCGGACTCAGAGGAGCAATCGGAGTCCCCCTGGCCCGATCTCGTGCTCATTGATGGTGGGCAGGGGCAACTGCGTTCGGCGCAGGAGACGCTGGCCGAGCTCGGTGTCACCGACGTGCCGCTCGTCGCTATCGCCAAAGGGCCGGACCGTGACGCCGGGCGCGAAACCTTTTTCATGCCGGGCCGCGGCCCCTTCAAGCTGCCGCCGCGCGATCCGCTGTTGTATTTCGTCGAGCGGTTGCGCGACGAGGCCCACCGCTTCGCCATCGGTTCACATCGCACGCGCCGCAAGAAGGACATTCGCGAGGCCGGCTTGCAGGAAATCGCCGGGATCGGGCCCACCCGCAAGCGGGCGCTGCTGCATCATTTCGGCACGCTGAAAGCGATCGAGCGGGCAAGTCTTGCCGATCTTGCCAATGTGCCGGGAATTAATGCAGAGACGGCGAGAAAGATATATGAGTTCTTCCACGAACACGCGACGCGCTAGATTGCGCGGCAGGGCAGGGACGCAGACATGATCATCAGGACGCAAGAAGATGTCACGCCGGTCGTGGTGGATGCCTACAAAAACATCGAAGATGCGCGCCTGCGCGAGATCGTCGCCTCGCTGGTGAAGCATCTGCACGCCTTTGCACGCGACGTGCATCTGACCGAGGAAGAATTCCAGAAAGGTGCGCAGATCGTCGCCAGACTCGGCCAGATGACCACGCCGAACCACAACGAAGTGGTATTGATGTCGGGCTCGCTCGGATTTTCCGCGCTGGTCTGTCTTCTCAACAACGGCAATAACGGTCAGACCGAAACCACCGCCAATCTGCTCGGGCCGTTCTGGCGGCTGAATTCGCCGCGCACCGAAAACGGCGCCTCCATCGTGCGCTCGCCGACGCCGGGGCCGGAACTGTTCGTCAATTGCTGGCTCAAGGACACCAAGGGCAATCCGATCGTGGGCACCGAGATCGACGTCTGGCATTCCTCGCCGGAGGGATTCTACGAACAGCAGGACCCCAACCAGGCCGACATGAACCTGCGCGGCAAGTTCACCACCGACGCCAAGGGCCATTTCGGTTTTCGCAGTGTGAAGCCGGCCGGCTATCCGATCCCGGACAATGGGCCGGTGGGCGATTTGCTGCGCGCCGGCAAGCGGCATAATTTCCGCCCGGCCCATCTGCACTTTTTGATGCTGAAGCAAGGTTTCAAGACGCTGATCTCGCAAATTTATGTCAGCGGCGACGACAAACTGGAAACCGACTCGCAGTTCGGCGTCACCCGCGCGCTGATCGGCGATTATGTCCGCCACACCGGTCCCGCGCCGGCGCCGGACGTGAAAGGCGAATGGTACTCGCTCGACCAGACGTTCGTGATGGAGCCGGGCGTGAGCAAACTGCCGAGGGCGCCGATTCAGTAAGTCGGTTGTCATTCCGGGACGCCGCGAAGCGGCGGACCCGGAATCCAGAAATGTTGCGCCGAACGATCCCCCGGAATGACGGATTGTTGTGGTTGACCTTCCTGCGTCTCCGGTGTTCCTTGTGCCGCATGAATTCAGCCGAATCCAGGCGTCTGCCGGCGCATCCATTGGCGCTGCCGAACATCCTGACTTATGCGCGCATCGCCGCCGTCCCGGTGGTGGTGGCGCTGTTGTATTGGCAGAGCATTCTCGGCGGCGGCTTATGGCTGCGCTGGGTGGCGCTGGCGATTTTCATCGCGGCCGGGCTGACCGACATTCTCGACGGCTATCTCGCACGCATGTGGGGCCAGCAATCTTCCCTCGGCCGCATGCTCGATCCGATCGCCGACAAATTGCTGGTGGCGTCGTGCCTCTTGATGCTGGCGGCCGGCACCACCATTCACGGCTGGGCGCTGCTCGCCGCCGTCATTATACTATGCCGCGAAATCCTGGTGTCCGGCCTGCGCGAGTTTCTCGCCGAGTTGCGCGTCGGCGTGCCGGTGACGCAGCTCGCCAAATGGAAGACGGCGGGACAATTGGTCGCCATCGGGTTCTTGATCGCGGGCGAGGCGGGGCAGAAAGTGCTGCCGATTACTATCGAGATCGGCATCACATTGTTGTGGGTTTCGGCGATCGTGACGCTTTATACCGGCTGGGATTACTTACGCGCCGGGCTAACTTATATGATGGATGAATGAGTCATACGCTGAAACTCCGATATTTCGCCTGGGTGCGTGAGCGCATCGGCAAGCCGGAAGAAGACATCGAAGTTCCCGCCGGCATCGCGACCGTTGGTGAGCTAATGACCTGGTTGTCGAAGCGCGGCGAAGAATATGCCTACGCATTCGAGAATCCGAAGGTGATCCGCGCGGCCATCGACCGCGCCCACGTCAAGCCACATATGCCGATTGGCGCGGCCAAAGAAATCGCGTTTTTTCCGCCGATGACGGGGGGGTAGCTTCGGTGCCCCGGACGCGACGCAGCACGAAGTGGTGCGGCGCTGATCCGGGGCCCAGCTTTCTTGGCTTAAATCGGCAAACCTGGATCCCGGGTCTTCAGCGCACCACCAAGCGGCGTTGCGCTGCGCCCGGGACACGTACTTCCAGAGTCTGCCGGATCGCACTACATTCCCCCCATGAAAACGACCGTCCGCATCCAGCACGAGCCGTTCGATCTGGCCGCCGAAGTGGCGGCGCTGACGCGCGGGCGCGGCGATGCCGGCGCGGTCGTGACCTTCACCGGCATTTGCCGGGGCGAAGAAAACGGCACGCCGATCGCGGCGCTCACGCTTGAGCATTATCCCGGCATGGCCGAGGAAGAGATCGAAAGCCATGTCGCCGAGGCGGCGTCGCGATGGCCGCTCCTCGGCGCCACCGTCATTCATCGCGTCGGTCGCATCGCGCCGGGCGAGGACATCATGATGGTGGTGACGGTGTCGGCGCATCGCGCCGCCGCTTTCGAGGCTGCCGAATTTCTGATGGACTATCTCAAGACGCGCGCGCCGTTCTGGAAGCAGGTCGAGAAGGCGGACGGTAAAATCTGGGTCGAGGCGAAAACGCAGGACGACGTCGCCGCCGGGCGATGGACGGCATCAAGCGGCAAGCGCCATGCGGCGGAATGAGCGCACGTACAGGCTGGGGGAGTGCATCATGGTTCCTATGGTTGTCGCGGCGCTCGCGGTCATCGCGCTCGGCGTCGGTCCGGCGCAGAGTTCGCAGGTGTCGTATTACGATGTGACGCGCGGCGCGCATCCGCACGATGTCGCGCCGGCGCCGGACGGTACCGTCTGGTACACCGCGCAGAGCCAGGGCGCGCTCGGCATTCTCGATCCGAAAACCGCCAAGGTGACGCAGGTGCCGCTCGGCGCGGACTCGGCGCCGCATGGCGTCATCGTCGGACCCGACCGCGCCGCCTGGATCACCGATGGCGGACAGAACGCAATCGCGCGTTTCGATCCGGCAACCAAGGCGGTGAAGTTGTTTCCGCTGCCTAAGGAATTTCCCAACGCGAACTTGAACACCGCGACCTTCGACCGCAAAGGCATTCTTTGGTTTACCGGACAGAACGGCGTCTATGGCCGCGTCGATCCGGCGACCGGCAAAGTCGAGGCCTGGAAGGCGCCGAAGGGCGTCGGGCCCTACGGCATCACGACGACGCCGAGCGGTGACGTCTGGTACGCCTCGCTCGCCGGCGATCACATTGCCAAGATCGACACCGTGAGCGGCGACGCGATGATGATCCAGCCGCCCAAGCAAGGCGTCGGCCCGCGCCGCATCTGGTCGGATTCGAAGGGCCTCTTGTGGGTGAGCTTCTGGAATACCGGCGAGGTCGGCCGCTACGATCCGCTCAATAAAGTCTGGCGCGTGTGGCAACTGCCGAAGAGCAACAATGGCTGCTATGCGGTGTTCGTCGATGCCAAGGATAAAGTCTGGCTATCCGACTGGACCAACAACG
>Ga0075522_10000145_pt1 | contig 46335 bp, 49 predicted proteins | sample NGEPerA_FD_74796 | JGI IMG/M metagenome (GOLD analysis project Ga0075522, IMG submission 74796) | Arctic peat soil microbial communities from the Barrow Environmental Observatory site, Barrow, Alaska, USA - NGEE PermafrostL2-A | ecosystem: Environmental > Terrestrial > Soil > Wetlands > Peat ... | reverse complement strand
CGCATGGTCCACGTCGAGTTATGGCGAGGCGAGCAACGGATTACCTCCCACGAAGCCTTGAATGACGTGGTGCTCACCAAAGCGGAAATCGCCCGCATGATCGACCTGGAAGTGTACGTCGATCGTCATTTCGTGTGCGTCTATAAGGCCGACGGCCTGATCGTTTCGACACCCACTGGGTCGACCGCGTATTCGCTTTCCGCGGGCGGACCCATCATGTTCCCCTCGGTGGCCGCTACGGCGATCACGCCCATCTGTCCGCACACGCTGACCAATCGCCCGGTGATCGTGCCCGATGAAAGCGAAATCCAAGTGGTCGTGCTGTACAATTCGCCCACCTACATGACCATCGACGGCCAGGTCGGAGAAATTCTCGAATCGGGCGACCGGATTATCTGCCGCCGCTCGGAGCATTGCATCAGCCTGGTGCGCCCCCCCGACATGATGTTCTTCGACGTGCTGCGCGAAAAACTCAAATGGGGCGAGAGATGAAGGATGACCGGTGAAGAGACCGTCTTTGACGGTCTGGATCCTGATCGCACTGGTCGCGGGCATCGCCTTCGGCGCGATGTTTCCCGGACCCGCGAAAGAACTCGGCCTGCTAGGGACGATCTTTCTCCGGCTGATCAAATCCATCATCGCCCCGCTCATCTTCGCGACGTTGGTGGTGGGGATCGCGGGCACTGGCAGCATCAAGACCATGGGCCGGATCGGCGGCAAAGCGATCCTGTATTTCGAAATCGTCACGACGCTGGCTCTGGTGATCGGGCTCGGCGCAGCCAATCTGGTTCAACCCGGCGCGGGTGTCGCGCTAACACCCACGGGAAACACCAGCGCGAATCCCGGCGTCGCCACCACGGGCACGGGGCTAGAGCAGACCGTCGAGCACACCTTTCCCACCAGCATCATCGACGCGATGGCCCGGGGCGAAGTACTCCAGATCGTCGTGTTTTCATTCCTGTTCGGAACCGCCTGCGCGGCCATCCCCGCGAAATCGCGCGCCGTGGTCGACTTCTGCCAGGCCCTTTCCGATGTGATGTTCCGCTACACCAACTATGTGATGCTGCTCGCGCCGCTGGGGGTGTTCGGTGCCATGGCGGCGACGATCGGCGACAAAGGCCTGGGCGTACTGCTGAATCTCGGCAAGCTGGTGCTGACGCTCTACGCCACGCAGATATTTTTCATCGTGATCGTCATGGGCACGGTTACCGCCATCGCACGGATCCCTGTGCGCCGCTTCATCAGTTGGGTGCGCGAACCGTTCCTGATCGCCTTCTCCACGGCCTCGAGCGAAGCCGCCCTGCCCCTGGCGCTCGAAAACATGCAGAGCTTCGGCGTACCCAAACACATCGCCGCGTTTGTGCTGCCGACCGGCTACAGCTTCAACCTGGATGGCTCGACGCTGTACCTTTCGCTGGCTTCGATGTTTGTCGCGCAGGCCGCGGGAATCCATCTCTCGTTGGGCACGCAAATCACCATGATGCTGACGCTGATGCTGACCAGCAAGGGAGTCGCAGCCGTTCCCCGCGCGTCTCTGGTGATCCTGGCAGGCACGCTCGCCAGCTTCAATCTGCCGATAGAGGGCGTGGCGCTACTCCTCGGCGTCGACGCGCTGATGGATATGGCGCGCACCTCGGTCAACCTGCTCGGCAACTGCCTGGCGACCGCGGTGGTCGCGCGATGGGAGGGAATCGAGTTCCCCGCCACCGATGCGGAAGCAGCCACTGTCACTTCAACAGTTTGAAGTTGATCTCGATCGTCACGGCGACATCCACAGGCTGACCGTCTTTCGTCCCAGGCTTGAACAACCACTGGCTTACGGCGCCGACGGCGTTCGCATCCAACCCGGGATCGAGGGACCGGCTCACCTGAATATCATTCGCGCGGCCCAGGCTGTTCACGACGAGGGTCAGCATGACCGTTCCTTGAATCTTGGCTTCCTTGGCTTCCGGCGTGTAACTTGGAGTGGCTCTGTAGGTCACCGATGGAGAGGTCACTCCGTCCACGCCCGCGTGATACACGTTGCGATTTTGAAAGGCGCTTAAGGGCACGAGTAATGCCGCCGCCGCGAGCACGACTCCGATTCGCGCGCCGATGCCCGCGCTGGTTCGCGTCCGGGCAGTGTCCAGGATCGCTGCAATGCGTGAAGTCAGGACCGGTTTCCGGAGCATGGTCACGGCCGCTGCCGGCGAACCATCTTTGAGTTGACGCGCGACCGCCATCAGCCGGTCTGCATAATCGGGAGCCTGGACGCCGGTGGCCAGAGTTGCATCGTCCGCGGCGTGCTCGGCTTCCTGCCGCATTTGTGCCGCGGCCAGCCACACCAGCGGATGAAACCAGAACACCGCGGTCATCGCCTGCGCGAACCCCTGCCATAGCCAGTCGCGCCGTTCGATGTGCGCGCGTTCGTGGCGGATGACCACCTCGCGCTGCTCCTCGGACCAGTCCTCGACATACGCCGGCACCAGAATCACCGGCCGGATCGAGCCCCAGGTCATGGGAGTTTGGATAGCGTCGCTCACCAGTACGGCTCCCGCCGCGCGCGACGCTCGAGTAATGCGGTACAGCCGCAAGATGCCCGCGCCCCACCGTAGCAACAGCAATGCCGCGATGACAGACCAACCGATCGCGAGCGAAGGCAGCGAGCGTGCCGCCGCAACCGCTACGGTCCCGGGAGCAGCCGCGCTCGCGTCGATCGTCATGCGCAACGTCTGCGGCACGGATACCGGCACAAGTAACAGCGCCATCGCGATCAGCGCGGCCAGCCAGATGCGATGCCGCAAATCGGCCGAACGCTCGCGCAGCAGCGCGGTGGCAATCCAGGCGGCGCTTAGTACGAATGTCCCTTTAAGCGCAGCGGTCAGGATGAGATTGGTCATGATTTCTTCTCCTTGCGGGCTCGATCGATCAGGGCTTGCAGCTGGTCTAATTCTGCGGACGAAAGCTTGGCGGCGGATCCGTCCACCAGGGCAGCGGCGGCCTCCGCGGCAGATCCGTCAAAAAAAGTGGCGAGCATGTGCTTGAGCGCGCTGGTCCGAGCCTTCTGCCGCGAGACTTTGGGCAAGAAGACATAGCGCGGGCCGTCCGACTCATGCCGGATGTGTCCCTTCTGTTCGAGAATGCGCAGCAGAGCGCGCGCGGCGGAGTAGCTGGGCGGATCGGGTAGCGCCGCCAGGATCTCGGCGGCAGTCGCCTTCCCCCGGCTATAGAGGATGTCCAGAATCTGGCGCTCGCGCCGGCTCAGGCCCGTCACGCTCGAATCAGTCATGATTTACCAGTAGGGCGAGCGATCTTGTCGTCAATGAACCCCCGCTAATTCTCACTGGGCCTCTCCACCTGATCGATGACGAGCACCTCGACGGGACCTTTGGTCGATTCGAGTTTCAACCCGAGTTGTTCTTGCAGCGCGGTGAAGATGGAAGGTCCATTTGGATCAGATGGCGGCAATGGATCCCCGCCGGGAGGCGAAGATGTGCCCGCTTGATCGGCCCACTCCAACTTGAAGTCGAACGAACCCTCAAGACTCGTGCGATCCAGTACCGGACGGCCCAGTTGGTTTGCAAGGGCGGTCGTCAGCATTTCGAGGGTCGCGCCGCTGCCCGTTAGCTGGGCTCTCCCGATGCGCAAGCCGCGGAAGTTGCCGGGCACTCTGTGGAACTTGATCCCGCTCTTGCCGATGACCAAAGCATAGAGTGCCTGTTCTCTAGTCTCGCGATGAAGGCTAAGCTTGAAGCGCTCCGCCAACAACGCCTGAAGCTTTGGCCGCATCTGGTCCTGCATGCCTTTGAGCTGCGACGCGGTGACCTTGCTTGGATCACGAGGCTCTTTTTCCGAATCTGTGGAACGGTCCGACTTGGCTACGACATCGAAACGGTCCGAGCTGATCCAGCCAGAACCGCCCAAGATCTGAAAGGACCGCACCTCGTAAGCTAACGTGATCAGGAACTTCAGGGTAGCGCCGGAGGTCCGCAGACCTCCGCCAGGCAGTACCTGAAGGAGCGTGCGAGCATCATCGCTTGCGCTCGGCTTGATGGACGCCACTGCGAATTCCGGCTGGCTCGGCTGTTGAGCACGGCTCGCCGAACACACGAAAAGGCCAGGTGCAGCCGCAAGTAGCGCGAGTCCAAGCCAACGCATGCTAATTATTTAGCATAGCCGCCGCACACCTGTCAAGCTAATTTTTTAGCAGGTAGGACAGGCGGTCTCGCCGCGTGTCAGCCTTACGCTGCCGCGGCGCCCATCTTTTTGGTCCAGGGCGTAGCGCCGGTTAGTGCGGCGTTGACGGCGTTGATGTTCTTGACGCCCTCGGTCGAAAGCCAGTCCTCGAGCGCCTGCACGCCCTTGGTGGCGTAGATCGGCATGCCGTCTTTCCAAGTCGCCCGGCCGCACAGGACGCCCGAAAAATCCGTGCCGGCTTCCTTAGCCATGGTGAGGCTTTCGACGAATTGCTTGTTGCTAACGCCCGCGCTCAGGTAGATGAACGGCTTGGTCGCGACTTCCGCGCCTTGCCGGTAATACGCCAGGGCCTCCGCGCGCGTGTACGCCTTCTCGCCTTTGTAAACCGCGCTTCCTTCCACGAATTCCGCATTCACCGGGACTTCCACCTTCAGAACATCCACGTTGTACTGCGGCTTCGTGAACTCCTTCATGCTCCCGATCACCACTTGCGGCTTGATCTTGGCGAACTCCAGACCTTTTTCATTGCCGCCCTTGGGGTCGTAGCCCACGAACTCCAGGAAAAACGGAATCTGGTAGAACTCGCATTCCGCGCCGATGCGCTCGACAAAGGCATGCTTGATGTCGTTGACGCCGGGATCCTCGAACGGCGTGTAGTAGATCAGAATCTTCACCGCATCCGCGCCCCAATCGACGATGCGCTTGGCCGAAACGTGCGGCAGCAGGTCCGGCAGCCGCCCCGGTTGGGAATTGTCGTATCCGGTTTCTTCGTACGCCAGCAGCAGGCCCGCGTTCGATGCGCGCGCCTTGGCGGCTTCCAGACCGAACTCGGGATCGAGCAGGATCGCCGTGGCATGCGGTGTCAGAATCTTCGATACCGCGACTTTAAACTCCGACATCATCTCCGGCGTGACCGCTTTCGGATCGACGCCTTTCGCGCTCGCAATCGACTTTTGCAGGCTCCCACGCTGGTCCATCGCGGCCGCGGCGATGATCCCTTCCTTGTTCGAAAGCGCTTTCATGTGCTTCAACTTGCCGGCTGAAAGAGACATGTATTTATCTTAACGATTTTGCGGCTTCACCCGCCGGAAATAGGCATTCGCGCGTCCCACATCGCGCAGGATCTGCGCTTTCAGGGCTTCGGGACTCTCGAACTTCCGCTCATCCCGCACGCGCCGCAGAAACTCAAGGCGAATCCGCTCCGGCGTCGCACCCTCCAGCGGATCTAGTAGAAACGTCTCGATCGACAGCGTTTCATCGTGACCGCAAGTGTCGCCAAACGTCGGCCGGTAGCCGATGTTGGTGATCGAATTCCACTGCCGAGCCGCGTCTAAATCGGTGGTTCGCGTCATGTACACGCCGCGCGCCGGAAGCACTTGAGCGTCGGTGCGAAGGTTCAAGGTCGGAACCGTCTGCTTCGATCCGATGCCGTGTCCGCGAACAATTTCACCCGAGATCGCATACGGGCGTTCCAGCAAGCGTCCCGCGATGCCCACATCGCCCATGGCCACCAGCTTGCGGACTTCACCGGAAGAAACGCGCCTGCCGCGCCAGCGTACGATCTCGATCAGGCGGACTTCGAAGCCTAGCCGGGCGCCCAGTTTCTTAAGTAATTGCGTATCGCCGGCTTGCTTGCATCCAAACCGGAAGTTTTCGCCGACGATCACGCACTTCACGCCCAATCCATCGCGCAGGAACTCTGTGGCGAACTCCTCCGGCGTGAGGCGGGCCAATTCCGTGGTGAAGGGCTGTATTAAGACGTGCTCGATCCCCTCCCCTCGCATCAGCTCACAGCGTTCTTCGAGCGAGGTCAGCAGGCGTGGAGCGCGCTCCGGAGCCACTACGCAGGAGGGATGAGGATCGAACATAAGTACGGCCGGCCTGAGGCCGGCCCCACCGCCGCTTTCGACAGCTGCCCGCAGCAGGCGGCGGTGTGCCCGATGAACACCATCGAAGTTGCCGATGGTCAGCACGCACGGCTTGAATTCAGCGGCCTCGGCTAAACTATGTGCGATCAACATCGATCTCCAGGCCGTCGTAGGCGAGCCTCACGTGAGGCGGAAGAGTCGCCTCGGTGCGCTCATGTTGCAGGTCGTGGCACATGTGCGTGAAGAACGCACGCTTCGGTTGCAATTCCTCCACCAGTTCCACGGCGCGCGCCAAAGTCGTGTGCGTGGGATGCGGCCGATGCCGCAGCGCATCCAGGAACAACACATCCAGCCCCCGCAGTTGCGCCTTCGACTCCGCCGGAATCTCACTGTGATCGGTCAGATACGCCGCCGCGCCGAACTTGAAGCCGTAGACGGTGCCTTTCCCGTGCACCACTCGGATCGGAGCAAACTCAACGCCGAAAAGCTCGAACGGCGTCTCGTCCATCCGTCGCAAGTCCAGCTTAGGCACCATGGATTCGATCTTTTCGTCAAACGCATAGCAGAACACGCGCTGCAGAGCCGCCAGCGTGTCTTCCGTGCCATACACGGGTATCGATTCGCGCTGCCGGAAGTTGAAAGGGCGCACGTCATCCAGCCCGAGAATGTGGTCGGCGTGCGCGTGGGTGTAAAGAATCGCATCCAGGCGGCTCAGACCCAGGCGCAGCACCTGCTGGCGAAAATCCGGCGTGGTATCCACCACGACATTGTGACCCTCGTACTGCAGCAGGATGGAGGGACGCAGGCGCTTATCGCGCGGATCCGTCGACAAGCACACTTCGCACGTGCACCCGATGGTGGGCACACCCGAACTGGTGCCCGACCCGAGCACCGTGATCTTAATGGCGGGCGTGCTCATTCGGCTGCTGGCTGTTTTTCCCCGGATGTTGGTTTCGGGACGCTCTCGCTGACTTGCACGAAGCGGAAGCGAAGCTCGGTCAGGGAGTTTTCAACCAGCCTTTGTTCGTCCAGGCTCAGGTTGCCCTTGGTCTTCTCGGCGATCATCGCGAGCATATCGATGGTATGACGAGCGGCGGGCAGATTCAGCTCCTCATCCATTCCCTCGCCCAGCTTCAGCAGGCCCAATCGCATTTCGGCCTGCATCTTCAGGGAAAACACGAGAAATTCAAAAGTGGCGGGAGGTAAAGGGATACCGGATTCAGACATGGGTTTATATCTATAGTGTAAACAGTGCCGGGCCCCCCCGATGAGCGAGATGACGAGCGAGACGAGCGCCTGGAAGCCCTTTCCGAAGAATTGGCGCAACTGGTTCGCCGCCAACGTGAACTGGACCAGCGCGTGCGCGCGTTGGAATCGCATGGCGTGATCACTCCTCCACCGCTCCCGGCATTCGATCCGCCCGCACCACCCGCCGAGCCAGTCCATCTGGAAACAACTCTCGGCCTCAACTGGATCAACCGAATCGCCGTCATCACGCTTCTGCTCGGCGCGGCGTTCCTCTTCAAATACGGCGTCGATAACGGCTGGTTCGGCCCCGAGGTTCGCGTGGCGCTCGGCATCGCGGCTGCGATGATTTCGCTGCTTGCGGGCGATATCGCGTTTGTGACTGCGGAGTAGGTGTCCAATGGCCGAATGAGAGAAAGCGAATTTTCTTCATGCAAGATAAGTCTACGGCATGGTGGCCGTGCGCCTGGATGCTGACGTATTCGAATGGCTTCCGCAATACGGCGCCGGCTACTCCACCCGTATCAATAACGTTCTTCGGGTAGTGATGTCGCGAGGACGATAGATGGATCACGATCATCTCCGCGGCTTCGCGATCATGAGCGAGTTGCAAAAGGTTCTATTGGGAACTACCGGCTTGGCGCCGCTAAGCCATCACTGAACAACCCGCACGACTCGGAATCCGATATCGCGCCGAGACGTGCAGGCGCATGGGTAGCGATTGGAGGCTCGCAAGTAAGTCGCATTGCTGAACCACGACCCGCCCCGCGTCAGGTGATACTTACCTGTCTCCGGCCCTCGCGGATCGACCTGACCGCTCTTCGAGTAGTCATCGTTGATCCAATCGCTGCCAATCCAATCCGAGACCCACTCGTCGACATTGCCGCGCATGTCGTAAAGTCCCCAGGCGTTCGGCCTTTTATGTCCGACCGGATTCGTTCCCCCCGGGCTAGTAGTGAGCGAGCCTCGACCCTCGCCGAACCAGGCGATTTCGCTCAATGGAGGCGAATCGGGAAACTCGCCGGTGTCCCCTGCGCGGGCAGCGTACTCCCACTCGGCTTCGGTGGGCAATCGGTAGCGATAGCCGTCATCGCGGTCGTTAAGATGCGCCAAGAATCTCTGCACATCGTCGAAGCTGACTTGCTCCACCGGCCGGTCCGCGCCGATGAAGTGACTGGGGTTTGCGCCCATCACCGCTTCCCACTGCGCCTGGGTGACCTCGTACTTGCCCATTTCGAACGGCTTGGTGATGCGCACGCGATGCGCCGGCTGGGCTCGCTTCTGGCACGACTCATACGAGCCGTCCGGCATGTATGGCGACTCTTTGGGCGAACAGCCCATGATGAATTCGCCCGCGGGGATTTTGACGAACTCAATCTGCGGCGACTGGGCCAGACAGGAGGCCGCCAGCATCACGGTTAGGATTAGCCGATGACTTGGAACAGAGAATCGTCCGCTAATCATGCCAGCGTCCAATCTTACCGCGTTCGGGAGGGACGGCAATGTCTGGCCTCTGGCCCCTGGCCCCTGCTTCTCGCTACACTCGGACTCGTATGGATCAGGATCACTTACGCGGATTGCTCGAACAGGTCCGCACCGGAGCCGTGGATGTCGACGCGGCCATGGAACGCATGCGCCACCTTCCTTTCGAAGACCTGGGCTTCGCCAAGGTCGATCATCATCGCGCGCTACGGCACGGAATTCCCGAAGTCGTCTTCGGCAAGGGGAAGACACCCGACCAAATCAGCGCTATCGTCGCGAGCTTACTAGCTCAAGCCCAGAACGTTCTCGTCACGCGCGCCGATGCGCCCACCGCCGAGCGCCTCCAGCGCGAGCATCCCTTGGCCGAATATTTCGCGGCGTCTGGCGCCGTGCGTGTCTGGCGCGACCGCACCGTGCGCGGCAAAGGCAAGATCGCCGTGGTGTGCGCCGGTACAAGTGATCTGCCCGTTGCCGAAGAAGCCCAGGTCACTGCGGAAGTGATGGGCAACGAAGTGATCGCCATTCACGATATCGGCGTCGCCGGCATCCATCGCCTGATGCAGAATCGCGAGCGGCTCTCGGAAGCGCGCGTGGTGATCGTATGCGCGGGCATGGAAGGCGCGCTGCCGAGCGTGGTCGGCGGGCTGGTGACTGCGCCGGTGATCGCCGTGCCCACCAGCATCGGCTACGGGGCCAGTTTCCAGGGCCTGGCAGCGCTCCTGGGGATGCTGAACAGTTGCGCCAGTAATGTGACCGTGGTCAACATCGACAACGGTTTTGGCGCGGGCTACGCGGCGAGCTTAATGAACAGGCTGTGATGGGTGGATCGCTTGCGCGATCTGGCGGCCCGGCGCGAGCATCCCGTCTAAATCCTGGCGCGAGTAGTAGCGCCCCTGCGCGAACACTCCCGCGACGCGGCGAGTGTTGCTGATATCCTCGAGCGGGTTCCCATCGAGCAGGACCAGATCCGCGATCTTACCGGTCTCAACCGACCCCATCACGTGGTCCCAGCCGAGAAGCCGCGCGGGCGCAAGCGTGGCCGACTCCAGAGCCTCTCTGGGCGACAACCCCGCGGCGACCAATTGGGTCAACTCATTCTGCAGATTTCCGCGAGAGGCGGTGTACGCGTCGGCGCTGCCCGTCCCCGCCAGCAGCTCGACTTTATATCGCTTGGCAAGTGCGGTGAGCTGGTACAGCTTGGTGGAAACTGCGCCTTGACTCAGTAACGGGGAGATGCGCGTGCCCATCATGGCGCATTTCTCGAAGAACTGGACCACGGTGTCGTTGGTAAGCGGACCCAAATTGGACAGCCCTTCGATGATTCCCTGGCGCGCATTCACGGCTTCGATCGGCGAAACGCCCGCCGGAACCGCCCCGTCGAATCGCAGCCGCCAATGGCGGGCTTGCTCGGCAAGCGCCAGGTACGCCTCGCGCGAAAGGTCCGGCATGATCTGGATAAAGTCCACCGAATCGCCAAACAGGCGGTCGAACGCCAGGCGCGCGGTCTGCGCCGTCTGATTTCCACCCACGGCCGGACCGCTGGCAACAATGCGCGGCCCGATCGCCTGGCCCTTCTGGATTTCCAGGCGCGTTTCGGCGGCCTGGTCATAGTTGCCGCCGGGGTCGCGGATGCCGGTCACGCCGAACGCCAGGAAAGCCGGAAGCTGCCGGTCGGGATGACGGAGCTGGACTCGCATATCCCACAGGCCCGGTGAGAGATACCTCCCGGTTCCATCCACCACGCGGGCGTTTAAGGGAAGCTTGAGGGAGCCTTGCGGGCCAACCGCGACGATCCGCTCTCCTTCGATCACCGCAGTCAGATGCGGCCGGAGTGTACCGGCGGCGACGTCGACAACCGTAACATTCTCGACGACCACTGTCGATGCATAGACGTGCAGGGATAGTGCGCCTATCAGGGCCAATCTGATACGCATTTGGGTATTGTATACCCGTTGTGCTATCCTGCAAAGAGTTTATTGCCGCCTCGGCGATAATCTCCCAGGACAGCTAACATGCCGAAGTTGAAAACCCATAAAGGTGCGGCCAAGAGGTTCAAGAAGACGGGAACCGGCAAAGTGAAACGCCGGCACGCATTTGCCCGCCATATCCTCACCTCGAAGTCGCGCTCCCGCAAGCGCCGGCTCGGTCAATCCGTCATCGCGGACGACACCAACTCGCCGGAAATCAAGCGGATGATTCCGTACTAAGGCGAATTTTGCCTAGGTGGGGCTCTAACGGGGCAAACCCCGAGCTCCCCCGCGAGTGGACAGCGCGCCGCACGTGCCTGATCCGCCGCGATTCTAAATTCCAATAAAGGAGAAGAAACGTGCCCAGAGTAAAACGTGGAAGTAAGCGCCGTGCAAACCGGCATAAAACCCTAGGCCTCGCCAAAGGGTTCTTTCTCACCAAGAGCAAGCTGCACCGTGCCGCCCAAGAGGCCGTCGAAAAGTCTCTGAAGTACGGCTACGTCGGCCGCCGGCTCAAGAAGCGCGATTTCCGGTCCTTGTGGATCGTGCGCATCGGAGCCGCCTGCCGCGCCGCGGACATTTCCTACAGCCGCTTCATGGACGGGCTGAAGAAAGCCGGTGTCGATCTGAACCGCAAGATCCTGGCCGACATGGCTCTGAATGACGCGCCCGCGTTCGGCGCGCTGGTGAATCAGGCCAAGGCGGCGCTTGAGAAGGTCTGAGTAAACCGTAAGGGTTCAGCATGGAAGAAAACGACGACGCCCTTGCCAGTCTTGAAGAGCGTATTCACCGCACCGTGGAAATGGTGTCCACCCTCCGCACGGAGCGTGACGCGGCCGTAGCCGACGCGCGGCAGCTTCGCCAGGAACTGGACGACCTCCGCAGCCAGCGCAAACAGGCACGTGTCCGCATCGAGAAGCTGCTGGGGCAGATGGATCTGATCGCCGGAAGGTAATCCAGCGGCGTAAGATTGTTGCATGGATTCCGCAACTGAGCGCAAAACAGTCCGGGTCACCATTTACAATCAGCCCTATACGCTGGCGGTCAGCGGCGAATCCGGAGACGTGGAAGCGCTGGCCCATTCGGTCGATCAGCTCATGACCGATATCGCCCATCGGGCCGGCAACGTCGACGGAAGCAGCGTGGCCGTGCTGGCTTGTCTGCATCTGGCCGATCGCCTGCGCGGTTTGGAGCAGGAACTGTCCAGTTTCCGCAGCCAGGTGGGCGAAAAGACCCGCCAGTTTTCTTACCTGCTGGACCAAGCGATCCGGTGAGCGTTCTCACTTCCAATCTCCTGTCGCAACTTCATTGGCTGGAGCATGGATTCGGAACCCGCAACTCCAGCCTAGATCAGGCTACGATGGCGAGCATGAAGCAGATTCATTCCAACCTATCGCTGGTCGCGCGTGAGCCCGGCTGCGCGGGTGAAGGTGACGCGCTGGTGACGAACCAACCGGGTATTGCGGTCTCGGTGCGCACCGCGGACTGTTTTCCGATTCTGCTGGTGGATGCGCAAACCCGAGCCGTCGCCGCAATTCATGCAGGGTGGCGAGGGACCGCCGCCGGCGTCGTCAGAACGTCACTCGATCGAATGCGGCGCGAGTTCGGAACCGACCCCGGGAATGTTTTCGCTGCCATCGGACCAGGTATCGGCGCGTGTTGTTACGAAGTCGGCGTGGAAGTCGCCCGGCAGTTCGGCAAGCATGAAGCCGGGAAACTCGACTTGGCTGTGGAAAACCGGAATCAGTTGATCGCAGCGGGACTCCAGCCCGACAGGATCGAGCTGGTGGGAGGCTGCACGTTTTGCCGCTCCGAGCAGTTTTTTTCCTGGCGCCGCGATCACGACCGGGCCGGACGGATGATTTCCTTCATCGGCGTTACAGCGGCCGGTCTGAAGACCGGCCCTGCCTGGAAACAATAAGGGCGCGGCCTGCAAATGATGCTTGCGGACCGCGCCCTTAAAAGAGAAGGATGAGGATCTTCGATTAAGCGGCGTTCACCAGCAGCTCATCGAGATTGTCGGCGCTGTCGCCCTGGCTGCGGTCGGCGATTTCCTGGCACTGGATGCAGAAGGCCGTCCATGGCACTGCTGCGAGGCGCTTCGGACTGATGTCCTCTTCGCAATGCAGGCACACGCCGAAGCTGCCCTCGTCAATACGGCGCAGGGCTGCGCGGACGTTCCGCAATAGATTGGACTCGCGGTCCAGATTGCGGATCGCCAGCTCGCGCTCGGCGGCGTGCTGCACTTCATCCAGAGCATCCGGACTCTTTTCGATAGCGATGCCGTCACGGTTGCGTACCAGTGGGACCAGCTCTGCCTGCTTGGCCTCCAGCACGTGTTTAAATTTATTCAACTCACTCTTGGTCATTGTTCTGCCCTCTTCCTCTCCTGTCTCTTCCGGTAATCTTTTTTCTAATTTTTCTTACCGTCTTTTAACTTCGCGTCCTGTCTCAATCTTGCCCGTGTCACTTTCAGCTAAGCCATTAGACGTGACGTAAACCAAAAAGGTTCACGCTTTCCAATCGACTGTTCTAGAAGGAACTTTGGGTATGCCAAGCGGCGAATCCGCGCCCGGCACTACGTGGAGACCCATCGAGGCGGCGACAACCCCGTGGGTGCCCAACCTCAAGCTTCCAGCAACTAAGCTTTCAAAGAACATTATCACACCACGAGCCATATTGCAAGCAATCCCAGTGCCAACTCCTCACGGACCGCCTGGCTTCCGAATCCGCCCCTACGCCGAACCTCCAGATAACCAATGAGTTTACCTATCGGAGCCCATCCGCCAAAACATTACCCGGGACAGCGGCCACGCCTTTCTTCCCTATCCCGTTCAGGCTGTAAGTTATTCCAGGGACGGAGCTAATCCGGAGACTACCCAGTTCCGCTTGACGTATACTGTGGTGGTAAACCCGAAAAACTCTCACCCCGAAATCCATTCGTGCCGCCAAATTCAGTCGGATGATAGCATGCGCCGCCTACACATTAGAGCCGGTTTGGCCGCATGCGGCCTGTTCATCCTGCTAGGCATCCTCGTACTTCCTTACCCGGGAATTCAGGCCGACGAGGCTCTTTTTACCGCCCCCATTTTTCCCCACATTAACAACCACTTACGTCTTCCACTCCTGCCTCACCACGTTCCCTTAATGGTGATGACCTACGTCGGTTCCCTGAAAACGCTGCTGTACTGGCCGATCTTCCGGATTTTCGGCGCCAGCCCCTGGACGCTGCGGCTTCCCGTGGTGCTCCTGGGGGCGATTTCAATCTTCGTTTTCTTCCGCTTAGCGAATGCGTCCGGCGGGGCCCGCGCGGCTGCCATGGGAGTCTTCCTGCTGGCTACCGACCCTGTCTTCCTTCTGACCGACACTTTTGACTGGGGACCGGTCGCTCTGGAACACGTATTCCTTGTGACTGGCTGCTGGTTCGTCTACCGTTTCGGGTCCGATGCCCGGATCTGGAACCTTGCAGCCGGATTCTTTTGCTGGGGGTTGGCGCTCTGGAACAAGGCGATTTTCATCTGGGCACTGAGCGGAATCGTCGTTGGCGGAGTTCTGGTCTTCTGGCCGGAGATCAAGCGCTGCTGGAGCCCGCGCATGATCCGGTTCGCGGCGGCGGCGTTTCTGTGCGGCGCGCTGCCGCTGGTGGTCTACAACCTCACCCACCGGAACGTCACTGTAACCGAGAACGCACACCTGGATCCGCGCAGCGTCCCCGGCAAATGGATCCAGGTTGAGCTCGCCGCGAACGGCTCTTCGCTGTTCGGATACATGGCGGGTGACGAAGGGCCGAATCCCAAGACTCCGCAGTCCCTGCGCGGACGCGCCGCGGCATGGATTCACGATCGCCTGGGAGACCATCGGCGTACTGGCTTCTACTACGTTTTCGGAGCCTTGCTGCTGGCGGCGCCGTGGTGGTGGAAGCACCGCGCAGCCCGATTTTCATTGGTCTTCATGGCCGTGGCCTGGCTGCTGATGGCTCTCACCCATGACGCCGGCACGTCGGCTCACCACGTGGTTTTACTGTGGCCGTTTCCGATCCTGTTTGCCGCCGTCGCGCTCGCTTCCCTGCCCTGGCGGCCGTTGGCCTGGATCGCTGCCTGCGTCATGATCGCGATGAACCTGCTGGTGCTGAACCAATACGTGTATCAGTTCGAACGGGACGGAGCGGGCGATGTCTTCACAGATGCGCTGAATCCGCTCTCGGCCAGCCTGGATTCGTACGCCGACCGAAATCTCTACGTCATCGACTGGGGCATCTACGAGAATCTCAATCTCCTGCACGAGGGCCGTTTGGATTTTCGCATTCTCATCGGCCCGGTGAATACGGACTCTCCGACCCCGGAGCAGATCGACGCGGTTCGCGCCATGCTGCACGATCCCAGCGCGCTGGTCCTGGATCACGTTCGCGAGCACGAGGTATTTCCCAACGTAGGCGCCCGGCTGGTTCGGGTCGCCCGCTCCTTGGGCTACCGCCGGGAAGTGGTCCGCTCCATCTCCGACTCGAACGGCCGGCCGATGTTTGAAATCGTGCGGTTCGTTCCGGAAGACGGGGCATGAGACACGGTGAGGTAGGAATGTTCCCTTCTGTCTCAAGGCCGTGTCCAAGGTCCACAAAACCGACGGCCCATATGTAGCTAAGTCCTGTATTATCAAGGCTTAATAAAGCCTTTGATTGGGGCCGTGACATGCACTAGAGGATCCAGGAATTCGTCCGTATGCGTGTTTGGAGCAGACTTATGACCGGCTTGGTCCCGATGGCGCTGGCCCTGAGCGTGATCGCGCCGGGCTTTGTCTCAAGGGTCCGGGCCACCACGCTCGAACAACTCACGCTGGACAATATGATCCAGCAGTCGACCGCAATCGTGCGGGCGCGGGTCACCGGGTCCCACGCCGGGATGCGAGCGGGCAACATCTACACGTACTTCCAGCTCCAGGTTGTGGAGAACTGGAAGGGCCAAGCCGTCGCCGAGGTCGCGATACCGGGCGGCGTGGCGGGCGGGATCCGCCAGAGTGTATCGGGAGCTCCGGAATTGAAACCCGGACAGGAGTATGTCCTGTTCCTGTGGACCAGCCGTTCCGGCTTGACCCAGTTGATCGGACTTTCGCAGGGACTGTTCAAGCTTTCGGAGGAGGGCTCGGGAGGCGGACGTGGTGTCGCGGTGGCTCAGCGGCCCGCCGCCTCCGAGCTCATGCTCAGTCGATCCGGGCTTCCGGTCGATGACCATGCAGTGAGTATGCCGGTCCAGGATCTGCGTGCGCGCGTTCTGCAGGCCTTGGGGGCGGCGAAATAGAAATGGGCAGCAGACTCCAGGCAGTGGTGCGCGTTGGGATCTTGGCGGCACTGCTTCTTTCGCTCTCCTCGGTGTCCTCCGCTTATTACTACTGGATTTACTTCCCCGGCCGCACGGCCCCTTTCCAGGCTTATCCCGCGAAGTTCGATCTGAGCACGCTGCCGGATAAAACGGTTTGGTATTTCATTTCCGACCAGTCGCCCGGGAAATTAGTGGACGGCGACAATTACGATGCGCTAGTGAGCCAGATCCGGCTGGCGGCAGGAACCTGGAACGGCGTTGCGACCTCCGATATCCGTCTGCGCTTCGGCGGGTTCGAGACCCTTGGGGCGGCGCAAGCGACTCCCGGTATCGACGTCGTGTTCGACGACGATATGCCCCCCGGCTTGCTCGCGCAGACGTTCCCGTCCACGCCGAAAGATGCCGGCGATCTGACCAAAGGCCCCGGCTTCGTGCCGATCCTGCGCTCCAAGCTGCAATTGCGCAGCGATCTGACGGTCAAGCAACAGGCCAGCTATTCGGAAGCTTTCTTTTTAACGATGGTGCACGAGTTCGGGCACACTTTGGGCCTGCAGCATTCCATGGTTTCGGCGACCATGTCCACTTCCACGACCCGCGCGACGACCAAGGCGCGGCCGCTGGCGCCGGACGATATCGCGGGCATCTCCAGGCTCTACCCGGCAGCAGGATTCGCGGCCAGCACCGGCAGCATCACGGGCCAGGTTCTGCTCAACGGGAAAGCCGTGAACATGGCAAGCGTGGCTGCGCTTGCGGCGAACGGAACGGCGATTGGCACGCTGACCAACCCGGACGGCAGCTATCGCATCGATGGGATTCCACCCGGCGACTATTACGTCTATACGCAGCCGCTGCCTCCACCGCAGCAAGACGAGAATACGCCGGCGGCCATCATCCCGCCCTCCGATTCGACGGGCGGCAATTTCTCCGCCTTCACCGGATTCGCGGGACAATTTTTCCCGCACACGCGGGATTGGCAGCAGGCGGCAACCACCACGGTGACAGCGGGAGCCAATGCCGGTAACGTTAACTTCGCCGTGGATGCGCGCAGCGGCCCCAGCATCTACAACCTGGAGACGCTAGCCTACTTGGGTCCGTCCGGAAACGAGGCCTACGTTCACGCGCCGTCGCTGGTCTCGGGCTCCCGGGGCTGGATGGTGTTCGATGCGCCCGGAACACTCGTCCCGAATACCACGACGCCTACGCCGGGAATGAGCCTGAGCGCGATCGGCCCGGCCGCAAAGCTGGAGCCGGATACGCTCGGCTACTTCGTCTCTGCCTATCTCTACAACGTTGTGGACGCCAATACCGTGTCGCAACCCACACCGGTGGCTCTGGCGATCACAACACCGGACGATCTGTACGTCCTGCCCTCGGCCTTTACGGTTGTGCCTACGGCCGGGCCGACGATCAAATCTGTCTCCGCATCCACGGACGCATCGGGCAATCCCACGGCGACGCTGACCGGCGACAACCTGGGCCTGGACACACGCGTGTTATTCGACGGCGCCGCCGCTACCTCGATCCAAAAGAACGACGATGGAACCTTCACGGTCGGCGCGCCGCCCGCCATCGGGAAGCACGTGGCCGTGCTCGAAGCTCTCGCCAGCGACGGGCAGACTTCCGTCCGGACGATGGGCACGTTGCCTCCGCCGACGTTCCCCTACTCAGCACCGGATCATCCGTCTCTATCGATTACTCCCGCCGTGGTCGCCGCGGGCACCGATACGATGATCGAAGTCGACGGGTTCAACACGAATTTCGCGGAAGGTCAAACCGCGATCGGGTTCGGATCGAGCGACGTGGTGGTGCGCCGGACCTGGATCGTCAGCCCCGGCAAGGCGCTGCTGAACATATCGATAAATCCAAGTGCGCGAGCCGGGTTAACTACGGTAACGGCAGCCACGGGCGTGCAAGCCGTAACGTTGAACGCGGGATTGCAGATCATGCCGGGCGTGGCCAAGCAGATGAGCCTCCGCGTGCCGGTTCTCAATCTGGCCACCGGCCTGCCCGGGATACCCACGGGAGGCACTCTGGTCCTCTCCGCCACCGGCCTGCCTGCCAGTCTGCAAGGCTGGACGCTCAACATCGCCGACGTGAAAGTGGATTTCACGCTCGACGCCAACTCGAATCTTCTCGCGGTGGTGCCGGGATCGACAGCTCTGGGTCCCACGGTCCTGCGGCTGATCTCGCCGAATGGCGATTCGATCGCGCCGGTTCTGTTTAACGTGGATGCGCAGCCGCCCTCCATCGAAGCCGCGTACGATCAGATCGATTCCAGCCATCTGGCGTTCATTGATGCGCAGCACCCGGCTGCTCCCGGGGATGTGCTCATGCTGGACGCGGCCAACCTGTTCGGCTCGACGCCGCCTGTTCCCGCGTCGAGCGTGCACATCAGCGTGGGTGGCGTGGATCACGTCGCGACGTCCGCGGAATCCGTGCTCCAGTTCGGCCTGATCTCCAACGTGACCAGAATCCAGTTCACTCTAGCTTCGGGCCTACCAGCCGGGACACAGCAGCCGGTGACGGTACGAGTGGGTACGCGCGTTTCCGCGCCCGATACGCTGTACGTTATTCCGCCGGCGCCGGCGGCGTCGTCAACGACCGCGCCATCTTCGACACAAAAGTAACATCCCCTTCGAGGAAATCGTACGCGGGCAGACGGCCGGGCTGCTCCCAGACAATCTGCTCGAAATCCAAATTGCACGGTTCTCCCTGGAATTGCGCGACGCGGTAAAAACGCAGCAGGATGCGGAGCCCGTCTCCGTAGCCGACTTCGTAGGAGTCCATCTCTTCGCCGATGACGGCTTCGATGTTCAGCTCTTCGCGCAATTCGCGCGCCAGCGCCGCGCGCGGATCCTCCCCCGGCTCGACCTTGCCGCCGGGGAATTCCCACTTCAGCGGATGCCGGCCGCCGCGCTTGCGCTGGCCGATGAGAATTTTCCCGTCCCGCATGATGACCGCGGCCACCACCTCTAGAACCCCTTCGCTCATGGTTGTTAGTGTAGTCCGTGCAGGGCTTGACCGAGTAGCATTTCCGCCTTAACCTCGTAGACGACATGGCAATTACTCTCAAGGTCAACGGCCGGGCTCACACGCTGGACCTGGACCCGTCCACGCCGCTTCTCTACGCGCTCAGCGATGACCTGCAATTGAACGGTCCCAAGTTCGGCTGCGGGCTGGGCCAATGCGGAGCTTGTACGGTCATCGTGAAGGGCCAGGCGATCCGTTCCTGCGTGACCACGGTAAAGTCCGTGGAGGGATCCGACATCACCACGCTCGAAGGGTTGGGAACTCCCGAGAAACCGCATCCCATCCAGCAAGCCTTCATCGACGAACAGGCGGCGCAGTGCGGCTTCTGCGTGAACGCGGTGATCATGACCGCCAAAGCCTTTCTGGATAAGAACCCCAAAGCCACGGAGGCTGAAATTCAGCGGGCCATGTCGGGCGTCCTGTGCCGCTGCTTCACCAGCGTCCGGATGCTGCGGGCGATCGCGCAATATGGGAAGGCGGTGGCGCGATGAAACTGAATCGGCGCGATTTTCTCAAAGCTTCGGGGGCTTTAATCGTAAGCTTCAGCGCTCGCGCGCAGGGACCGGTGCAGGGATCGCCGCCCTTGAACCAGTTGGATTCCTGGATCGCCATCGCGGCCGACGGCAGCATCACCGCCTACAGTGGTAAGGAAGAGCTGGGCCAGGGGATTGCGACGGCGCAGCAGCAGTTAGTCGCCGAAGAGCTTTCGGTTCCCTTCGATCGCGTCCAGCTGATCTACTGCGATACCGCGCTGACACCGGACCAGGCGCACACTGCCGGCAGCCAGTCGCATCCGGCCAATTTCAATTCCGATAATCTGGCGCAAGCCGGCGCCACGGCGCGCGAAGCCCTGTTGCGCATGGCGTCCCAGAAGCTCGGTGTATCGGTCGATCGGCTCACGGCCCGCGACGGTGTCATCTCCAGTGGCTCACAGAGCGTGACCTATGGACAACTGGTCGAAGGTAAGAAATTCAATCTGGCGCTCGATCCGAACGCCAAGCGCAAATCTCCCAGCGAGTGGACCGTGCTGGGCAAGCCGATTCCCCGCCCCGATATTCCCGAACTGGTGACCGGGAAGTTCGAGTTCGTCCACAACGTGCGGCTGCCAGGCATGCTGCACGGCCGCGTGGTTCGTCCTCCTGCCGTCGGCGCTACTCTGGCGAGCGTCGATGAGAGTTCCGTCGCCGGGATGCCGGGTGTGGTGAAGGTGGTCGTCAAGAAGAGTTTCGTCGGCGTGGTCGCGGAGAAGCCGTGGCAAGCCATCCAGGCCGCCGCCCGGTTGAAGGTAACGTGGAATCCCGCGCCGCCCTTGCCCGATCCGGCGACGTTTCACGATTCGCTGCGCAAGCTGCCCGCGCGTGACGCGTTGATGGTCGATTCAGGAGATGTCGATCAGAAGCTCTCCGGCGCCGCGACCGTTCTCAAGGCAACCTATCTGCATCCGTATCAGATGCACGGATCGATGGGCAGTTCCTGCGCCGTGGCCGACGTGCAGAGCGTCCGGGCTACCATCTACTCGGCCACGCAAGCCGTCTGGTATCAGAAGAGCACCTCGGCGATGATCCTGGGCCTGAAGCCTGAGAACATTCACGTAATCTTTCGCCGGGGATCGGGCTGCTACGGCGTCAACGGGGCCGACACCGTGACATACGACGCGGCGATTTTGTCTCAAGCCGTCGGGAAACCCGTGCGCGTACAACTCACGCGAAAAGACGAGATGGCGTTCGAGAATTACGGGCCCGCGTACGTGCTCGATCAGCGGGCCGCGCTCGATCCCAGCGGGAACATCACCACGTGGGATCACGAGTCGTGGTCGCCGGGCTTGGGCAACCGTCCGGGAACCAACCGGCCCGGGAACGTCATCACGGGTTCCCTGCTGGGATTCCCGCCGGCGGAGTTCGCGCCTCGACCGGCCGGTCCCGCGCCCGCACGAGTCAACAACAATAGCAACGGCATACCGTCGTACCTCGCCCGCGTTACTGGGACTGTCCAGAGTGGCCGCGTGCTCACCCACACGGTCGAATCGCGATTCTTTACTGGACCGCTGCGGTCGCCGGCACGGCTTCAGAACACCTTCGCGCACGAGTCGTTCATGGATGAGCTCGCCGCGCGGGTAAAGGCCGATCCGGTGGAGTATCGGCTGCGACACTTGCGCGACGCGCGCCTGAAAGAAGTCCTGCAAGCAGCCGCGAAGACAGCGAATTGGGAGACGCGGCCGTCGCCCAAACCCGGGAATCGCAAGACTGGGGTGGCCAGCGGGCGCGGCGCGGCGTGTGTGCTCTACGAAGGCGATAACGGCTACACTTCGCTGGTCGCCGAGATCGAAGTGAATCAGGATACGGGCAAAATTGTGGTCAAGCGAATGGTCGCGGCGAGCGACGTCGGGCCGATTTCGAACCCCGACGGGCTTCGCAACCAGGTCGAAGGCGGCGCTCTACAAGGTCTGAGCCGTTGCCTGGGCGAGGAAGTGACCTGGGACAGCCAGAAGGTGACGTCGGTGGACTGGCGAACTTATCACACACTGCCGCTGGGCTTCGAGGTGCCGAAGATTGAGGCTGTGCTCATCCATCGCACCGAAGGAGAAGTGATGGGCGCGGGCGAGACATCGATCACATTGGTAGCGGCAGCCATAGGGAATGCGATTTTCGACGCAACCGGCGCGCGCATCCGGCAAACCCCGTTCACGGCGGAGCGGATCAAAGCGGCGCTGGCTGCTCGCGTCTGAGCCGGCTATTTGGATAGAGCCTGAACGTGCGCCGTGGCGGCCGACGCGAGTCCGGCGAGATCGTAGCCGCCCTCTAGTACCGAGACCAGCCGGCCGCCGGCGTGTTTATCGGCGATTTCAAGCATCACGCCCGTCAGATCGGCGAAGTCCTGATCTAGAAGAGTGAAGCGCCCCAGCGGGTCGCCGAAGCGCGAGTCGAATCCCGCGGAGGTCAGCACCAGATCGGGCTTGAACTCGTCCGCTGCGCGCAGCAGCCGTTCCTGAAACGCGCCCAGGATCTCGTGGCGTCCGGCGCCCGCGGGAAGCGGGCAGTTCAGCGTGCAGTGTTTTCCTTTGCCTTCGCCGGTCTCGTCGACGCCGCCGGTGCCGGGATACCAGGGCGACTGGTGCGTGCTGAAGAAGAACACCGATCCGTCACTGTAGAAAACATCCTGCGTTCCGTTGCCGTGATGGACATCCCAATCGGCGATGAGCACGCGGTCAACTCCGTGCCTGCGCTGGGCGTAGCGAGCCGCGATCGCAACGTTATTGAAAATGCAAAATCCCATGCCCTGGTTCGGACGGGCGTGATGCCCGGGCGGGCGCACCGCGCAGAATGCATTCGCGGCCGACTTCTCAAACACCATATCCACAGCGTTCATCAGCCCGCCCGCGGCGTCCAGGGCGACTTCCAGCGACTTCGGGCCGATGGCGGTGTCGCCGGTGCTCAGTTCCGTGGCACCGGAGGCGATGTCCTGTTTGACGGTCTGAATGTAGGCGCGGGTGTGGCACAGGGCGATCTCGTCTTCGGTAGCCGGGCGAGTCGCCACATGCAGTAAAGATTCGGTAAGCCCGGCCCGCTCGAACGCCCGCATCAGAACGTCGTAGCGTTCCGGCCGTTCCGGATGCCCCGGGCCGGTGTCGTGCTGCTTGAAGACCGGGTCGATCAGTAAGGCGGTTCTGGTTCCCGCGGCGGTCACTTATTTAACTTGCAGCGTTTCGAGATACCGGGCCAGATTGTCGATGCGGACTCGTTCCAGATCCTAGCCCCAGGCGACCTGCGAAAAAATCGGCCCCCAGATGGGCATCTGCCGGGTACCGTGTCCACCCGGGAGAGGATCTTCGCCAGCGATGATCCGGCGTCCTTTCGCCACGGGGTACATGCCGCCGTTCCGGACTGGATCGCTCGCCGGCTGGTTTGTTCTGTCCTACGCCGGCCGATGCCACTGAACACGCCATAGGACAATGCGATCATCCCCGCGGCCGCAACAACGGCAGGTTTACTCATACCGCTAGTGAACCAGGTCTGCGTACAAACTTATCGCCAGGTTTCCTGAAGAGGCTGCGAAAAAATGTCCTCGGAGACGCCTTCGGCGACTGCCGCTTCCTTGGTGCAGATCCAGTATTCCGGCTGCCAATGCTCCGTACGATCATAAGGAGCCTTGTACACAAAGAAGTCTTCGGCGCGCCGGCGGACTCGGGGCTCAGTCCGAGTTTCCTTCCCGAGGGTGCAAGCTTCCCGCATAGCCGCTTCGTAGCTGTCGAAGGGCCCGTCGATATAATCGTGATGGTTGATAATGTGCCACTGCATGGCGTTGAAACTCTTATTCTAACTCACTTCTAATCAGTTAGATGAGCCGCACGGCCGATTGGTTTCAAGCTTGCAAGTCCTTGTTATTGCTCCAGTTCGGCGCACTCTACTCAAATGACGGCTTTCCGGGTTATTCGTTAGCAAGGCAACGGCCATATCGCCGCCGGTGTCTCGTCCTGCAACATGGCTTTTAAAACGGAGCAGCAGGAGTTCCGTGACCTCAGCACGGACGATTCTGATCGAAGCGGCCAGCCTAACGACGCAGGAGATCATGCAGAAAGCCGAGACCGGCAATTTCCGGGCGGCGCGGCAGCGACTGGATCTCTGCCACCGGACGTGCGACGATCTGCGCGAGGATCTCTTCGCGCGGCTCGCTGGCCAGCAGAGCGAATAAGCGCTCGAACCGACAGTGTCCGGCAACCTTGAAACATTACCGGTTGGGGATGCATCTCCGCACGGGAGCTACCACCATGACACTCAAGGGCGCGGCAACATTCGCCTTCATCGGCACGCTGCTGGCCGCAGTCCTGCTGATTTACGACTTCGTGTTTGACGTTATCAGCCTGGCGCGGGGTCTGGCACCTCTGGTAAAGCTGTTCCCGTCGTTCATTTACGCATTTGCGGCGTTGAGCCTGGCAGTATTTTTCTTCATTTTCCAGAAGAAACAGAACTGACATCGACAATTGCCCGGAAACGGGAATCTGACGGGTGGGATCTTAATATCGGGGCCAACCCATGATCGGCCTCCGAGAAAGAAGGGATTTAAGACGATGGCAAATAAGGCAGTCTTCGGACTTTACGCTACGCGTCGGCAAGTCGAAAACGCGGTGGATGAATTGAAAGTACAAGGGTTTAGGAATACCGATATCTCCGTGTTGCTTCCGGAGAACGTCGGAACGAAGGATTTCGCTCATGAGAAGGGCACCAAGGCCCCAGAGGGTATCGCCACGGGTGCGACATCCGGAGCTGTCATAGGAGGAACGCTAGGCTGGCTCGCCGGGATTGGGGCCCTCGCCATTCCTGGCGTGGGACCGCTGATCGCCGCCGGTCCAATTATTGCGGCTTTGACGGGCATAGGTGTCGGTGGAGCTGTCGGCGGCATCACCGGAGGACTGGTTGGATTGGGTATTCCCGAATATGAAGCCAAGCGTTATGAGGGCAGAATCAAGGGCGGAAGCATCCTGCTTTCGGTCCATGCCGACGACTCCAAGTGGATCGACAAAGCTGAACAAATCCTGAAAAGCACCGGCGCGCAAGATATCTCATCGACATCCGAGACCAAGGGCGATTACGCGAACGCGGATAAGCCTATGCCTCGCTATCAGAAGTGAGAATCGGCCGTTCCGTGGGTTAAACCGTAACGCTTGCAGGGGTCGCCTTGCCGTGTTTCGGTTGCACGGCAACCAATCCTCGGATGGTGATCTGCGTCCCGTTGGTCAACATGATGTAGGTCACCTCCGAGTCCACCAGAACACTGTCGATCTGGGCTCCCGTAAGGATTTCGGCAAAGTAGCTCATCGAGCCCTTTCTGTCTCCTCCTAAGACTGTTGCGATATCTTGAGTATAGCTGGACGCTGTCCGCAGCTTTCGCCGACTAGCGTTTCCAGGTCGCGAACATGGCTAAGGTGGCGGCCGTCATCACCGCCACGGTGATCCAGCCCAGGACGGAAAGCAGCCTGGGGTTTGTTCGCGCGCCCATGACTTTTCGGTTATTCGTCAGAAGCAGCACAATCACGATCAGCGGCGGCGCCAGCACGCCGTTCAGGACCGCCGACCAGAACAGCATGGATACGGCGTTGTAGCCGGCGTAGACCAGAGCAAACCCCAGCGCTAAACCGGCAGCGATGACTCCATAGAAATTCCGCGAGCGCCGGGGACGATCGGCCAGCGACGCGCGCCACTTCGCAGCCTCCGCGATCGCATAGGCGCTCGATCCCGCCAGAACCGGCACGCCGAGCATTCCCGCGCCCAGCAAGCCCAGACTGAACAGCCAGTAGGCTCCGTCTCCGGCCAGAGGGCGCAACGCTTCCGCCGCGTCCTGTGCGGTCGTGATCGTGGTCTTACCGTGGGCGTGGAGCGTAGCGGCCGTGGTCAGGATGATGAAGTACATGATCAGGTTTGAGAAGAACATCCCGGTGACCACATCGTTGCGGGATTGCCGCAACTCCACGTTGGTGGCTCCTTTTCGCTGCTTGACGCTCGACATGCCCTCGTCGCGCTTCTCCTCCACTTCTTCCGAGGCCTGCCAGAAGAACAGATAGGGGGAAATCGTGGTTCCGAAGATTCCGACCAGCGTGGCCCAGTACTCACTCGACATCTTGAAGTGAGGGATGAACGTGGACTGCAACACCGCGGCCCAATCGGGTTTGGCCAGGAACGCGGCCGCGACATAAGCGAACAGGACCAGGGTGAGCCATTTGAAGATTCTCGCGATCGTCTTGTAGGACGACCAGATCAGGAAGGAGCCGATCACCATCGCGTAGACCAGTGTCCAGAACATGGCGCTGACTCCGGTCACCAGCTCCGTGACCTTTCCCATCCCGCCCAGGTCCGCGCCGATGTTCACGGTGTTGGCGATCACCAGTAGGGCACACGAACCCCACAGGACTTTTCTCGAGTACTGCGAGCGAATCACGCCGGCCAGCCCGCGGCCTGTAACCATTCCCAGGCGCGCGCACATGATCTGCACTGCCGCCATCAGTGGAAACGAGAATAAAGCCGTCCAAAGGGGGGCGTACCCGAAGGCGGCGCCAGTGACCGAGTAAGTAGAGATACCCGACGGGTCGTCATCGGCGGCGCCCGTGATCAGACCGGGTCCCAAGCCGCTGAAGAATCCCCGCGAGCTGCGCGGCGCCGCGTTTGGTTTCTGTTTCTCGGGCGGTATCGGCTTAGGCTTCAATAGACGCATCATACCGTTATCTGGGGAACCGGCCTCCGGATTTCTCCAGTCAATCGGTGTGCCGCCCGACCTGTATACGCGTCCGCTATTTCGCGGGCTTGCGCTTCGGCGCCGGCTTATTGCTCTTCGCGAGCGGCGCCGACTTCCTGGGAGCAGCCTTCTTTTTGACGCCGGGCACGACCTTGCGCGCCGGCATCTTCTTTTTCACGGCGGCTTTCTTCGGGACCTTGGCCGCGGTGGCTGGCGGCTTGGCGATACCGGTCTTTACGGCAATCTTCCCCAGCGTGGTTCCGATGGCCTTCGCGGCTGTCGTTAACGCGTCGGTATCCGCTGGCGTCTTGTTGGCCATATCTTCCTCTTGACTGGGCGCGGGCGGCTGCCTCAGGCGTTTCATGTCCGCGAGATCCACTCGCGGTCTGGTACTGGTCTTCATCTTTTCGCGGATGTACTCGAGGACGCCTACCGGATCCGGACAGCGAGCGGCGTAAGCCCGCTTGGTGATCTCCACCTGGATGTCACAGTAGCGGCAATCCATCTGATACGCGTCTCCGACGCTCACAGCGTATGCGTAGTTCGCGCAGAACGGACATCGATTGGTCACAGGAACTCGTCCCCCGATTGTGTGTGGTCTTCCCTAACTATAGCGCCCGACGCGAATGCTTGGTTGCTTCGCGAGTAAATGCAAACCGGTCCAGATCACCGCAGCGATCCGCTTCCCGTCGATGCCGCTCTGCCGCAAACGATGGACTTTCCGGGTGAGATCCTCCAGCGATTCGCCGATGTTTTTGGCGGCACGTTGCATCGCGGCGAGGCGACTCGCGTTTTCGCTCGCGAGGGATTCCGCGCACGTCCGAAAGAGCGAAACGAAAAGATATTCGCGGAGGAGCGCCCGTAGGGTCGCCGCGCCGCCACCCATTACTTCGGGCGGGTTGCCGGTCGCGGCCGGCGGCGGTGACGTTCACCAGAGGTAGTCCTTGGCCTCTTCGCGACGCTCGTAGCTGTCGAGCACGTGCACCACGCGCAGTTTCTTGAGCTTGGTGGGCGAAAGCTGCCCGATCGGCACGTACAGGATCTTGCGATTCAGATGCGACGCGATCGAGCGGAACACCGAGCGCGGCGGCTTGGGCGCCACGTATACGACGAACCGCTCGGTCGAATAGTCGAGGGCCGCCAGCAGCAGGCGCTCGGGCTTCGACTCGGCGAAGTCGTAATCGGTATCCGACCAGACATCGAATAGACGCCGCGGCGGCAGCGTCATCAGCAATCCGCCGTATTCCGCGCGCCCGATGCCCGGACCCACGATGTTGTCGAACGGGTGCGTGGAATAAAACGCCATGTCGGATTCGTTCTGATGCTCGCCGAGCCAGGTGGTCAGGTACTGATAACGGTCGTCGCGGTCCTCGTCGAACACGACAACCACGGAACCAACTTCGCCCGCCAGCCGGTCCGCCTGGCGAACATAGATCTTGCGCTGATGCCAGTTGCGGATGGTTTCGCGGATGTCGATGCCGTCCAGAATCGACGTCGTGAACGGCTCCACACGCATCCGTTCCTCAGATAGGAGCGCCTTGGCCTTCTTCTTGAGAAACCGGCCATAGTCTTCGATCACCAGATCTTCCGGCGGATACGAGCAGATCGCCTCGCCGGTAGTCTGCTTGGCCCACTCGCCGGGAACTTTTTCTTTCTTGCGGGGCTTGAGCCCCACAGGCTTCATGCGCTGTTTGGGACGCGGCAGGCGCCTGCGGATGCGCAGCCGCTTGGTGTTCAGCCAGATCTCGCCGGCGGTGAGCCGGACGGTTTCGAGCGGCGAGACTTCCTGTTGCGCCAGATAGCGGTTGGCCATCTGCCACACTTCCCAGCCGTAGTTATCGTCCACTACCGAGCGGGCGGCGACGGCCAGATCGTACGCGTTAGACACCAGATCGCCGCTGATGTGCGCCAGGTTCCGCGTGTATCGTCCTATGGTCCGCCTCTGCCAGTGGGATAGCTTTTCTCCTGTGGATTCGGCATATTTGGCCGCCGCCTCGCGCAGCAGATCGATCTGCACTCTCGGCTTGTCCAGCCGAGCTTCGCCCTCCAGGTCCAGCCGGAAAAATTCGTAGCGTTCCTGCAGGTACGGATACTCGACGGTGATCTCGGCCAGGCTTTCCGGATGCGGATTGAGCAACTGGGTCTCAGGCCGCAACAGCCGGCGCGACGGCGGTTCCTGCGGCGTTTCCATCGCATCCAGCAACGGGTCGAGCAAGTTCAAGGAAACCACTACGAGCGTATGTGCATCCGGATTCGCTCCTTGCAGCTTCCACGCCATGGCAGCGGCGTGCGCAGTTACCTCTTCAGTGCGAGCCTGCGGCCACACGCGATAGCTTTCGATGTAACGATCCAAACCGATCCGCTGCACCGCGTAGGTATCCGGGCACTGGTCGTGCAGATGCGGGCGTTCCTGGGTATCGGGCTCGAGGAAAATAACCTCCGCCCCGATCTCTTCGGCCGTGCGCAGGGCTTCGGTGAACGGATCGGCCGGTTCGACCGGAACATAGACCGGACGATCCTCGTCGTCGCCGCCCTCGCTGGAGAACTCCGTGCACAGGATCACCGACATTTCCGGCAGCCGCTGTAGAGCTCGCGTGTAGGCTGGCTCGAGAAATCCCGGCAGTTCCACCGCGACGATCTGGGGTTTTTCGTCCAGCAGAAGGCGGCGCAGTGCGGCGGCGAACTCGACGCGTCCCGGCACCACCGGAAAATAGCGGACCTTGCCGCGTTCGAGGCTTCCGAGCTTGATGTCAGTTTCGAGTGACATAGCGCAGGGCCTCTTCTCCAAGAGTCTGCACGATGGCGGTACGCATGAGGTCCGTGTCTACCCGCATGGTCCCGTTTTTCGATCCATGCCCGAGCTTCATGGCGAAGCGCGCGATATTAATCCCGTCGCGAGCGGTGTAGCGTTCGTCGGCGGCGTGCGCCCGCTGCAGGAAATCGGTGACATAGCTCAGGATCTGGTGGTCGCCGAAGGGAAGATTCTCGTGCAGAATGGCCAGCTCGTCATCGCGCTCCGGAAAATCGATCAGGATCTGCGGCTGCAGACGGGAGTGGATGTATTCCGGAAGATCGAAGGTGCTGGCGTCGTCGTTCATGGTGGCGACGAGGCGGAACAGGGGATGCGCCTTGATCTTGATGCCGGTGACGATCGATTCGACATAGCGGCGGGTGTCGAGGAGCGGGGCCAGGCTCGCCCAGCTCTTCTCGCTCATGCGGTTGCCTTCGTCGAGGATCACGATGCCGCCCCGCAGCATGGCAGTCACCAGCGGCGACGCCACGTAGCGCAGCTTCGCTTCGCCCTCGATCACCGGCGTGACCAGCAGGTCCTCGGGGCGCGTGTCGACGGTCGCCTGCATGATGAAGACCTCGCGTGCCAGGCGTTTGGCGGCGGCGTAGGCCAGCGTGGTCTTCCCGACCCCGGGCTTGCCCAACAGCCGCGGGTTCATGGGCAGATCCTGCGGGTCTATCACCAGCCACGCGGCCAACAATTGACGCATGACCTCGTCCTGGCCCACCCAGTTGACGGTAAGCTCGTCCGGATGCGCCAGATGCAGCGCAACTCCTTCGATTTCAACGACCATTGCTCCCACTTTAGCAGAGAAGGTTCAAGATACAATCGAAGATATGGGCGCCGCCAGAACCCTCCTGTCAGCGGAGGAATTCGACAACTACCCCTTCGAGGAAGATAAGCGCTACGAACTCGACGAAGGGGAGTTGATCGAGATGACCAGGCCGGCATATCAGCATAACCAGGCTTTGCAGAATCTGCTCGTGGAGCTTGTACTTTACTTTCGCAAGAATCGCATAGGACAGGCGCTTGTTTCCGAGAATCTATACGCGCTGTCGCCCACGACTCGTCTTGCTCCCGACGTAGCCGTCATCCTGGGAGACCGGCGGGCAGAGTTGCAGAAAGCTAAGGTGATCCATATCATCCCGGACATCGCCGCCGAGGTACTTTCTCCGAGCGAGACACCAGCCAGGATCCACCGGAAGCTTACGCAGTACTTCACGGCAGGCGTCAAACAGGTGTGGCTCATCAACCCCGAGGACCGTACGGTAGAAATTTGGACGGGTCCCACCCTGCCGGAACCGGCGCTTACCGGCGCGGATTCAATCAGTTCGGTGCTTTTGCCAGGGTTTACCCTGCCGCTCCCCGAACTGTTTTCTTAAGACAAGTCCTGTTATACTAAGCTTTTGCCCATCCGGGTAGGAGTACCTCTGTGTTTTTCCATGTTCGAGACCTGGAGCTCAAACCCGTCTGCTTCGACGTGGAGCTTCCCCCCGGAACCATCGAGTTCCTGGATCCGAAGCTGAAGCAGGCTGCCCCGCTTCACGCGTCCGGCCAGGCGGAGTTGGTGATGGGTTCACTCGGCGAAATCCGGGTGACGGGCCAAGTTGAAGTCCGTCTACAGGCGGAATGCGATCGCTGCCTGGAACCGGCTGAGTTCCCGGTGGATTCGAGTTTCGAGCTGTACTATCGTCCGGTGGCGGATGGGTACTTAGATGGAAACGCGAACCGCGTTGGAGTAAACAATGCAGCGCGGCGCGGGCGTCGTCCTGAAGCAGCGAACGCGGCGCGCGCCGTTCGCTTGGAAGAGAAGTCCCTGGATGCCAGTGAGGCGGAGATGGGCTTCTACGAAGGCGACGGCCTGGAATTGAACGACGTACTGCGGGAGTTCGTGCTGCTGGCGCTCCCCATGCGGAAGTTGTGTAGCGAGAATTGCAAAGGGATCTGTCCGGTGTGCGGGCAGAATCGCAACCAGAAAGAGTGCCGCTGCCAGATTACGGCGAGTGACGACCGGTGGGCAGCGCTCGAGGAGATAAGAAAAAATGCCGAATCCTAAACGACGACATTCCAAGCGGCGGACCTCCGCCCGGCGGACGCACGATTCCCTGCGCCGCACCGTGATGGCGAACTGCCCCAACTGCCACGAGCCTAAATTGCCGCATCGCGTTTGCCCGCACTGCGGAAAATACAAGGGCCGCGAAGTGATCGAAGTCGCCGAGGAGTAATCGACGAGCGCGTCCATGCTGACGATCGCGGTCGACGCCATGGGGGGCGATCACGCTCCCAAACGTGAGGTGGAAGGAGCCATCCGGGCAGCCGAAGAGCTCCAGATCGGCGTGATTCTGGTCGGCCAGGAGGACGTCGTTCGCACCGAACTGGCGCTGCATCCGCAGGCGGCCGGGTTGCCGATCGAAGTTCACCACGCCAGCGAGTTCATCACCATGGAGGACTCCGCGGCGAGAGCCGTCCGCCTCAAGAAGGACTCCTCCATTCGCGTGGCCTGCCGCCTGGTTCGGGACGGCATCGCACAGGGCGTCGTCTCCGCGGGCAATACCGGAGCGGTGATGGCCACCGCCAAGATCGTCCAGGGAGTGATCCGCGGCGTGACCCGGCCCGCGCTGGCGGGAGCCTTTCCCTCGCTGACCGGATCGCCGGTGGTGCTGCTGGACGTCGGCGCCAACGTCGATTGCAAGCCGGAGATGCTGGCGCAGTTCGCGGTGATGGGCGAGATCTATTCGCGCACTATTTTTCATAATTCGAAGCCGCGCGTGGGCCTGCTTTCCATCGGCGAGGAGGAACACAAGGGCAACGATCTCACCCGCGCCGCTCTTCCGCTGCTCAAAGCCCTGCCGATCAACTTCATTGGAAACGTCGAGGGTCGCGACATCTTCAACGGCGTCGCCGACGTGGTGGTGTGCGACGGTTTCATCGGGAATGTCGCGCTCAAGGTCAGCGAGGGGCTGGTGGACATGTTCGTCAGCATGCTGCGCGAATCGCTCAGCGCCACGATGACCCGCAAAATCGGCTCGCTGCTTTCGCGCGAGGCGTACCGCGAATTCAAGAAGCGCCTGGATTATTCGGAATATGGCGGAGCGCCGCTGTTAGGCGTGAAAGGCGTATGCACCATCTCCCACGGGCGTTCCAACGCCAACGCCGTGAAGAATGCCATCCGCGTAGCGGCTGAGTTCGCCGAGGGCCGCGTCAATGAGAAGATAGAAGAGGAACTGGATCGCACCGCGTCGTTGAAAGTAGCTGCGGAATGAACCTGTCTCGTGAGCTAGCAAAGATCGCCGGATTGGCTGCATGCGTCTCGGCGGTTGCCTTCGCACAACGCCTGGATCCTGTCCAGTGGACCATGACGTCGACAGCCGAGGTCGCCCAAGCGGGCTCCACGGTTCCGTTGCACCTGACCGCCAAGATCGAACCCGGCTGGCATCTATATTCGCTAACGATTCCCAAGAATCTGTTACCGACGAAGATCACCTTGACGGACAACCCGGCGCTTGATTCCTACAAGGTCTACGAGCCGCCACCGGTTCGCACCATGGACCCGAACTTCAAGGTAGAGGTCGAGACCTACTCGAACCAGGCCGAGTTCTGGATCCCGGCAACGCTCAAGCAAGATGCCCAGGGTCCAGTCGAACTGACAGCGCAGATTCGGTACCGCGCTTGCGACGATACGCAGTGCCTGAATCCGAGGACGAAAACTGCCGCGTTCAAGCTGACGGCGGCCTCGTTCGCGCCGGCGATCGCGGAGTTTAAAATTCCAGCGGGCTACACCGAAGTGACACCCGGTGCACCGGCCGCCGTGGCGGAAGTTCTGAACCCGCCGTCCGCGACTCCGGCTGCGCCTGCTGCGGCTCAGCAAGGTCTGGCGGCGTTCGCGCTCACGGCGTTCGGATTCGGGCTTGCAGCGATCTTCACGCCGTGCGTTTTCCCGATGATTCCGATCACGGTCTCCTTCTTTCTGAATCAGCGCGGCGGGATCGTGCAGGCGCTGGTATTTTCGCTGGGCATCGTGGTGCTGTTCTGTGCGCTGGGATTGGGCGTAACGGCGCTGGCCGGACCGATCGGGATCTCGCAGCTCGGAGGGAATCCGTGGGTAAACGCGTTTATCGCGGGAGTGTTCCTCATCTTCGCGCTCAGCTTGCTGGGGGCGTTCGAGATTACCCTGCCCTCGGGCCTGCTGACCAAGCTCGACAGCGCATCGCGGCGCGGCGGCTACTTCGGCACTCTGCTGATGGGGCTCACGTTCTCGCTGACGTCGTTCGCCTGCGTGGGACCTTTCGTAGGACCGCTGCTGGCATCGTCGGTGCAGGCGCAAGGTGCGCAACCGGTGGTCGGGATGGCCGCGTTCGCCACGGGACTCGCGTCACCGTTTTTCTTTCTCGCGGCGTTTCCGTCGTACCTGAAGAAATTGCCCAAAAGCGGCGGATGGATGGCTCGCGTGAAGGTCGTGATGGGTTTCGTGCTGCTCGCGGTGATGCTCAAGTATCTGAGCAACATCGATCAGGTACTGCAGACGAACCTGTTGACCCGCGAACGATTCCTGGCGGCATGGTTCGTCCTCTTCGCTATGGCAGGACTGTATTTATTAGGCGTGTTGCGCCTGGAAGGGATCGAAGCCGAAGATAAGCTCGGGATCGGACGGCTCTCCTTCGCCGCTCTGTTCCTGATATTTGCCGTCAGCCTGCTGCCGGGAATGTTCGGCGCCCCGCTCGGAGAGCTGGATGCCTACGTCCCCGCGGCGACCGGCGGAATCAGCGGAAACAACACAACCGCCAGCGGCCTCCAGTGGATGAAGAACGATTACCGCGCCGCGCTCGATCGCGGACGGCAGGAAAACAAGCTGGTGCTGGTGACCTTCACCGGATACGCCTGCACCAACTGCCACTGGATGAAGGCCAATATGTTCCCGAGGCCGGAGATCGCCGATATTGCCAAGGACCTGGTGCTGGTGGAGCTATACACAGACGGCTCGGATGCGGCATCGGAAGAAAACGCCAAGCTGGAGGACACAAAATTCGCCAGCGTGTCCACCCCCTTATTCGTTCTGCTCGACGCCAATGAGAACGTGCTTGCCACCAGCGGGTATACGCGCGATACGCAGGAATTTCTCGCATTTCTCAAAACGCGTTCGAAGGCATGACGCTCCGCTTTCTTTCCTTTCTCCTGGCGGGAGCGGTGTACGCGCAGGCTCCTTCGGCAGCGCCGCTGCGCGGCTTCCTTCCCGGCCAGTGGAAAGCTCAGCACGACCTCGAGGAGCAAGCCAAGGCCATCCCTCAGGCGGAGCGCCTGCGAATCTACATGGATCGGATGGCGGCCAGACCGCATCACGCCGGTTCGCCCGGATCGAAGGCCGTCGCCGAATACCTCACGGCGCAACTCGCCGACTGGGGATTGGACGCACGCATCGAAACCTTCGAGGCACTGATCCCTTACCCGACCACGCGCGCAGTGGAAATGATCGCGCCCGTCCATTTTCGTGCCAAGCTCGCCGAGCCGCCCATTCCCGAGGACCCCAGCACGAGTCAGGAAGACCAACTCCCGCCGTTTAACGCGTATGGCGCATCGGGCGATGTGACGGCGCCCCTGGTTTACGTAAATTACGGCCAGCCGGAGGACTTCGAGTACCTGAAGAAGCTGGGCGTCGACCTCAGAGGCAAAATCGCAATCGTACGTTACGGCCGGATCTGGCGCGGCCTGAAGGCCAAGCTGGCCCAGGAAAATGGCGCGGTCGGGTGCCTGATCTATTCCGATCCTCGCGACGACGGTTTTTTTCAGAGTGACGTCTACCCTCTGGGCCCCATGCGTCCGGCCGACAGCGTGCAACGCGGCAGCGTGATGGATATGGCGCTTTATCCCGGCGATCCGTTGTCGCCCGGAGGGGCGTCCGAGCCCACATCTAAACCCAGCTCCAAGCTCCTGACCCGCGACCAAGCTAAAACGATACTCAAGATTCCGGTGCTGCCGATCTCCTGGGCGGATGCGCTGCCGCTGCTTCAACAATTGACCGGCCCTGTGGTTCCGGAGTCCTGGCGGGGCGCGCTCCCGCTCACCTATCATTCTGGCGCTGGTCCCGCCATGGTTCATCTGCAAGTCGATTTTGACTGGTCCACCAGACCGCTATACGACGTGATCGCGACCATCCCTGGCTCCGTTCAAAAAGATCAATGGATTATCTACGGAAATCATCACGACGCGTGGGTCAACGGCGCCAGCGATCCGGTAAGCGGCGCCTCGGTGCTGCTCGAAACCGCGCGCACATTGTCGGTCCTGCGAGAGCAGGGATGGCAGCCCAAGCGCACCGTCCTACTGGCCCTATGGGACGGCGAGGAATTCGGCCTTTTGGGTTCGACGGAATGGGTCGAAAAACACCTGGATGAACTGGATCGGAACGCGGCGGTTTACATCAACTCCGATTCCACCGGACGCGGCCCGCTCATCTCGGCTGGATCCGCGTCGCTGGAACCGTTTGTGTCCGAAGTGCTGCGCGACGTGACGGACCCGGCGACATCCAAGAGCCTGCTGGATGCCGTGCGCGACCGCCGGACACCGGTCGTAGCGTTTGCCGGAGCGCCGCCACCGGGAGCTCTCCAACGGGAACGGGATTTTCATGTCGATTCGCTAGGATCGGGCTCCGATTACGTGGCGTTTCTGGATCACGCGGGCATCGCCAGCCTGAACTTCGGATTCGCCGCGGGCGACGGCGTATATCACTCCATCTATGACACTCCCGCCTGGTATCAGCAATTTTCCGACGGCGACCGGACTTACAGCAAGGCGCTCACACAGGTGATGAGCATCGCGATTCTCCGGCTGGCGGATGCGCCCGTATTGCCGTTCGATTTCGGTTCGCTCTCGGCCAGCGTGACGCGATGGGTGGAGGAGATTCGCAAACAACTGCCGCGTGGAAACGCCCGGCCCGGTGCCTCTAAGGTCAATCTGCGCGCCATTTCCGTCGAGGTTATGCGGCTGTCGGCGGCGGCCAAGGCCTACGATGAAGAACTGTCGGCTTGGACCAAGCGCGGCGCGTCTCCGTCCGGCAACCTGGCCAAGGTCGACGAATCCATGCGCAAAACCGAGCGCGCGCTGCTGACCGCCGGCGGACTTCCACGCCGGGATTGGTACCGCAATCAGATCTACGCGCCGGGAATGCTGACCGGCTATTCGGCCAAGACGCTGCCTGGAGTTCGCGAGGCCGTGGAAGCCCGGCAGTGGGACGAGGCGAATCAGCAAATCCACAAACTAGCCGAGACGTTGGGCGCGGCGGCGGCTCAGGTGGAAGAAACCACCCGGCTGCTCAAACAGGTCCAGTAGTTCTCTTAACCCGAATCTCAACGCGATAGAATCTGGAGATGGCTGCTTCCCCCGTCGGCGCCGCCCGTCCGCCCGCGACACACACCGTGAACCGCTGGCTGATCCCGGTGGGCGCGGTCGCCGTGCATATCTGTATCGGCTCGGTCTACGCCTGGAGCACGTTCAACCGTCCCTTCCAGGCCTTGCTGCCGAATGCACCGGAATGGTTCAGCCCGCCCTACACCACCTATTCCACCGCGCTGGTTTTGCTCGGATTGAGCGCTGCGTTCGGGGGCCCCTGGGTGGAGCGCCGCGGACCGCGTGTGGCCGCGACCGCAGCCGCATTACTGTTCGGCTGCGGACTCATTATTGGCGGGATCGGTCTGGCGCTACGCCAATCGATCCTCCTGTTCCTGGGCATGGGCGTCATCGGCGGGATGGGCTGCGGGCTCGGCTACATTGCGCCGGTGAGCACGCTGATCAAATGGTTTCCCGACCGGCGCGGCATGGCTACGGGCATGGCGATCATGGGATTCGGTGGAGGAGCAGCGCTGGCCAGTCCGCTGAACGTCCGTCTCATGAATTGGCTCGGCGTTCCTGTCGCCGTAATGACGCTGGGCGCCTTTTACTTCGTGCTGATGATGATTGGCGCAAGGATCCTGCGGCGGCCGCCCGAGGGGTGGAAACCCGCCGCTTGGAATCCTCCCGAGAAAATCTCCCACCAACTGAGTGTCACGCGTAATGCCGCCCTGCGGACTCCGCAGTTCTATCTGCTGTGGGGAATTCTGTTTATCAACGTCACGGCCGGCATCGGAATTCTGGCGCAGGCGTCCCCCATCGTCCAGGATATTTTCCAGAAGACCGCGGTGGAGGCGGCCACCTTCGTCCTGCTGCTGAGCATCTTCAACCTGATCGGACGATTCGTCTGGTCGTCCGGTTCCGACTACGTCGGCCGCCGAAACACCTACATCACGTTCTTTGTCGTCCAGATCGTGCTGTTTCTCCTGATTCCCGGTATGGCAGGCCGCAGCGAGTGGGCGGCCTTTCTTGCCAGCATATGCGTGGTGGTCAGCATGTACGGCGGAGGATTCGCCACCATTCCGGCCTTCCTGGCCGACGTCTTCGGGCCGGATCACGTCGGCGCGATTCACGGCGCGGTGCTCACCGCCTGGAGTGCGGCCGCCATCGCCGGACCTGTGATCGTCACCGAGCTTTCGAACCGGGCTAAGGCCGCTCTCGCCCCGGGCGCGAGCCACGTCCACATTTATGATGGCCCTCTCCAGGTGTTGGCCGGATTGCTGACGGTGGGCTTTCTACTCACGCTACTGGTGAGGCCGCTGCGTTCTTCCTAGCCGCGGCGCCCTTCCTAGCCGCGGCGCTCCGCCTAAGGTTTTTCACCGATACAACATCTAAGCCCGCCCGACGATCCATTCTCGTGATCTCACTGAAGCAATCCATAGAAGACGATGCCGAACATCTGCTCCGCACGACTCTGGACTCGTATCATGCGGCCCTAACCACCGTCGGGGAAGCCGCGGCGCAGGCCTGTCCCGCCGCTGGAGAGGACCTCCAGTCTGTCCTGCAAAACCTGAGCGCCGCCCTGTCGAACCCCGTGTCGGAAATGGAGGTGGCCCGTATCACACAGGCAGTCCAGGACGCCTTAAAATCCTGGGCGGAGAATACCTTCCGGCTGTTTCGGCAAAGTACCGAGGAGATGCAGGACGTGCTGCTGATGGCCGGCATGGCCGCTGAGAATGTGGGGGAACGAGACAAACGCTACACGAAGCGCTTCACCGAATTCACCCAGAGACTCCAAGCCACTTCCAAGCTCAGCGACACGACCGCCATCCGGCAGTCCCTGGGCCAGCATACGGCGGATCTCAGAAGCTACGTGGCTCAAATGGTGAAGGAAAGCGAGGGAACCATCGCCCAACTGCGCGCTCAGATCGCTAACTACGAATCGAAGCTCGAGGAGATGGAGCACATCGCCTCGGAAGATCCCCTCACTCACCTCTCCAACCGGCGCAAAGTAGAACGCCATATCGAGACCCGCATCCGATCCGCGAAGACGTTCAGCGTGATCAGCCTGGACCTCAATGGTTTCAAGAAACTGAACGATACCTACGGGCACATGGCCGGCGACGATCTGCTGAAACAATTCGCAACCGAGCTGCGGACCGTCTTCCGCTCGCATGACATCATCGGGCGCGTAGGCGGCGACGAGTTTATCGTGCTGGTGGATGGAGATCTCCCGGCAGCAAACGCGAGACTGGAACGAATCCGCCGCTGGGTCAACGGCAGCTACGCCCTGAAGGATAAATCGGACGCTCCGAAGGTGCATGTGACGGCCGCCGTGGGCGCCGCGCAGTGGAACCCTGGCGATTCGATGCGCGACATCCTCAGCCACGCCGACGCCGCGATGTATGCGGATAAGCCGGCAGCGGCCGTCACAAGCCGCGCGTCCTAGGAGCCGCTCACTGGTGTGCACCGTTCGGTGCTGGCTAGCCCGCAAAGGGCCGGTCGCGGTCAACGACAGACGACATCACAACGGCGCTCGGGGCCGCGACCCAGGCTCCGTTTTGCGGGCGGTGTCTTAGCGAAGCGCCGCGCGATTGGCGAAATCCAAAACCAGTGAAGGAAAGATTCCGAGCAGCACGGTTCCCACTGCCGAGCCGTACACTGCAATCTGAAGTAGCGCACCCGCGGGGGGCAGTGTTTCGACGCTCTCGCCAGGCTCGCGCATGTACATGACGACCAGAATCCGAAGATAGTAGTACGCGGCCACCGCGCTATTCAGCAGTCCGATCACGGTAAGCCATATCAGCTTGGCGTCCAGCGCGGCCTTGAAAATGTAAAACTTGCCGAAGAACCCGCCCGTGAGCGGCACGCCGATCAGGCTGAGCAGAAAAATGGTGAGCATGGCAGCCATCGCCGGCTGACGCTGGGCGAGCCCCGCAAAATCGTCGATGGCGACGTAGCGCTCCCCTTTGCGGGAAATGTACGTAACTACCGCGAACGCTCCGATGTTGGTGAACGCGTACGCCGCCAGGTAGAACATGGCGGCTGCCGAACCTGTTCCCGAGTTGGCTGCTACCGCCACCAACACATAGCCCGCGTGCGCGATGGAACTGTAAGCCAGCAGGCGCTTGATATTCGATTGCATGATGGCGGCGAAGTTCCCCACCACCATGGTCGCCAGAGCGCAAACCCATATCGCGGGAGCCCAGCGGGACGCGATCGGTTCTAAGCTCCCGAGGAAAATCCGCAGCAATACAGCAAAAGCGGCGGCTTTCGGTCCCACGGTCAGAAACGCAGAGACCGGCGCGGGCGCGCCCTGGTAAACATCGGGTGCCCAGCTCTGGAACGGAGCGGCCGAAATCTTGAAGGCCAGTCCGACGAAAATCAGGGCGGCCGCCACTCCGATCAACGCTTCGGGCGGCGCGGAACCGGAGATCAGCACCCTCCGGATCTCGGTCAAGTTGGTGGACCCGGTGGCGCCGTACATCCATGCCACGCCGTACAGCAGGAATGCCGTCGCAAACGATCCCAGCAGAAAGTATTTCAGCGCCGCCTCGTTGTTGCGCGCGTCGTCGCGCAGATATCCGGCCAGAATGTAGGACGCGATGGAAGAGATTTCGAGGCCGATGAAGATCATCACCAGCTCATTGGCCGTCACCATCACGCATTGGCCCACGATGCTGAACAGAATCAGCGCGTAGTACTCGCCGGATTCTTGATTTTCCCGGCGCAGGTAATCCGTGGAGCTGAATATCACCAGCAGGCCGACAACGATCACCAGCGTCCGGAAAAACGTCCCCATGCCGTCGATCACCAGCATTCCCTGGAACGCGGATCCGTTCTTAGCGAGCAGCGCCGCCGGCAGTGCCAGCACCAGCGCGAGGATCGCCACCACTCCGGCGTTGGTTCTCCGGCCTTCGGGCCGCAGGGCCTCCATGAACATGATCAACATTCCCGCCAGCGTCAGAATGAGCTCCGGCAGGAAGCGCGCGTAGTCGGCGTTGGTCGGCAGGAAATTAGCGATTGGCACGGGATACCTCCGCGGTTTGCCGGGCCGGTAGCGCCACCCGCTCTACTCGCAGTTTCTTGGTTTGTTCCAGAATGGCCGCGTTCTGTACGCTGATCGAAGGCAGGAAGCTCTGTGCGAACGAGCCCATCCAGACCATCAGAATCACTAAAGGCAAGATGGCCGCCCACTCGCGCGTCGACAGATCTGGCATATGGTGCGAGAGCGATTCGGATGCTCGTCCGAAAAACGTCCGCTGGTATAGCCACAGCATGTAGCACGCCGAGAGGATCACTCCCACTGCGGCGAATACGGCCCATCCGAAGTTCGCGATAGCCGTGCCTTGCAGCACCAGATACTCGCCCACGAAATTGCTCAGCGTGGGTAAGCCGATGGACGCCAGGGTGGTGATCAGAAAAATGATCGACAGGTTCGGTGCGGGCGTCGCCACGCCTCCGTACGCCGAGATTTCGAGCGAATGACGCCGTTCATACAAAAAGCCCACCAGGATGAAGAGCGCTCCGGTGGAGATGCCGTGGGCCAGCATCTGATATACGGCGCCGTCCAGGCCCTGCTGGGTGAACGAGAAAATTCCCAGCACGACGAATCCCAGGTGGCTCACCGAGGAGTACGCCACCAGCTTCTTCATGTTCGGCTGCACCAGCGCGACCAGCGCGCCGTAGATGATACCGATGATCGCCAGGCCGGCGATCCAAGGAGCGCAGCGGTGCGCGGCATCCGGGAACAGCGTCAGGCAGAACCGAAGCAGTCCGTAGGTGCCCATCTTCAGCATCACCGAAGCCAGCATCAAGGAACCGGCCGTGGGTGCTTCCACGTGCGCGTCAGGCAGCCAGGTATGCAATGGGAATATCGGCACTTTGATCGCGAACGCGAGAAAGAATGCCAGGAACAAGAGCAGCTCCGTGCGCGGGTCGAACACCAGGCTGCCGGTCTGGATCATGCCCTGAATCTGGCCGTAATCGAACGTGCCCGTGCGATTGTAGAGAAAGATAATCGCGCCCAGCATCAGCACCGATCCGGCCATGGTGAACAGGAAGAACTTTACGGCCGCGTAGATGCGCCGCTCATGCCCCCAGATGCCGATCAGGAAATACATCGGGACCAGCGATACTTCCCAGAACACGTAGAACAGGAACAGGTCCATCGATATGAACACGCCGATCACGCCGAATTCGAGCAGCAGCAGAAAAGCGTAATATTCCTTCACGCGCTTATCGATGTGCTTCCAGGACACCAGCACGGCGATCGGCATCAGCAGTGTCGAAAGCAGCACCAGCCACAGGCTCAGCCCGTCCAGCGCGACGTGATAACGGATCGGCGGATAGCTGATCCACTGAATATCGGTACTGAAGGTGTGACCCGACGGGTACTGAAACCAGTACGGACTCAGCAGCCCCAGCGACACGATGAAAACCGCGAGCGAAATGACCATCGCGGCCATGCGGCTGGATTCCTTGGGCAGGATCAGCAGCAGCAGGAACCCGACCAGCGGCAGGAACAGCACGACGTCGAGTAGCGTCATCGCGATACTCCCATGAATCCGATATATGCGATGGCCAAGACTGCTCCTGCGATGACCCAGGCCGCGTAGCTGCGGATATAGCCGGACTGCGCACGCCGCAGAATGCCGCCGATGCCTCTCGCCGTGGTCCCGATGCCGTTCGCGATACCGTCAATCACCCGTACGTCGCCCACGCGCCACAGCAATTGCCGTGATCCGGAGACAACAGGTTCGACCACCGTGGAATCGTAAAACTCATCGACGAAATATTTGTTGTAGATCAGCGTATGGAGGCCCTTGAAGGTGTTTTCCAGAGATTCGGGCAAGCTCGGCGAGACCACGTAGAACAGATACGCCAGCGCGATGCCTCCCAGCCCGGCCGCCATGGCGGCGTACTCCAGCCAGCTCGCCGGTTCTCCTTCTTGTAGCGGAAAAATCGGCGCCAGGAAGTGCGGGATGTTGATAAAGCCGCCGCCGAGACTCAACGCCGCCAGGATCACCAACGGGATCCACATGGCGGCGGGCGATTCATGCGGCTCGCCGTGACCGTGGCCGTGATCGTCGTGGCCGTGCCCGGCAGCGCCGTGCTCAGTGAGTTTGCCTTTGTATTCGCCGAAGAAGGTCAGGAAGAACGCGCGGAAGACGTAGAACGCGGTCATGCCGGCCGTGAATACGCCCACCCAGTACATCCAGGGCGCATGCTCATAGGCCGCTTCCAGAATCAGGTCTTTGCTCGCGGCGCCGGAGAGATACGGGAACCCGGCGATCGCCAGACTGCCGCACAGCAGCGTCACCATCGTGATGGGCGTGTACTTGCGCAAGCCACCCATGTGGCGCATATCCTGTTCACCCGAGCACGCATGGATCACGCTGCCCGCGCCGAGGAACAACAGCGCCTTGAAGAACGCGTGGGTCATCAGGTGGAAGATCCCGGCGGAAAACGCCCCCACTCCCAGGCCTAGGAACATGTAGCCGAGCTGGGACACCGTCGAATACGCGAACACCTTCTTGATATCGTTCTGCGCGAGACCGATCGTCGCGGCCACGAACGCGGTGGTCAGTCCCACGATTGCGACGATATCCAGCGCCCAGGTCGAATGCAGATAGATCTGCGAGGTTCGCGCGATGATGTAGACGCCCGCAGTCACCATGGTGGCGGCGTGGATCAGCGCGCTGACCGGCGTCGGACCGGCCATGGCGTCCGGGAGCCAGACGTACAGAGGAATCTGCGCGGACTTACCCGTGGCGCCCACCAGTAGAAGCAGCGAAATCGCGGTGAAGATACCGGCGCTCGTCTCAATCGGCATGTTCCTTACTTGCGCGGACACAGTCGCGAAATCAAGCGTCCCGAAGTGGATGAACACCAGGAAGATCGCCAGCACGAATCCGAAGTCGCCGATGCGGTTCACAATGAATGCTTTGTTCCCTGCGTCCGTCGCAAACTTCTCCAGGAAGTAGAATCCGATCAGCAGGTAACTGCACAGACCCACACCTTCCCACCCGACAAACAGCAGCAGGAAGTTGGCGCCCAGCACCAGAGTCAGCATGAAGAACATGAACAGATTCAGGTAGGCGAAGAAGCGGTAGTAGCCGCCTTCGTGAGACATGTATCCGACCGAGTAGATGTGGATCAGCAAGCCGACCCCGGTGACCACCATCAGCATCACCGCGGTCAACCGGTCAATCGCGAAATCGACGCTGATGTTCAGCGCGCCCGATTGAATCCAGGTGTAGTAGTGCTCTTTATAGGTTTGTTCCAGGCCGCCGCTGAACGCGCCCAAGCCGCTGAGCGTCTTCAGCACCCACAGGAATGAGAGCAGCACGGAACCGACCGCGATCGCGTTGATCACGGGCCTCGCCAGCCGCTTGCCGAACATCCCGTTCAGCAGGAAGCCGAGCAGCGGAAGAATAGGAATGAGCCAAAGTTGCATTATTTTTTGATGGACCCTAGTTCTTGAGCGTGCTGACCTCGTCGATTTCGAGCGTCTGACGGTTCTTGAACACTGTAAGGATAATCGCTAATCCCACCGCGGCTTCGGCCGCCGCCACCACCATCACGAAGAAGCTGAAGATGTGACCGTCATCGCGCTTCAGGACGTAGGAAAAGGTCACGAAGGTGAGATTCACCGCGTTCAGCATGAGTTCGATGGACATGAACACAGTAATAATGTTGCGCCGCAGCAGGAAGCCCAGCACGCCCAGCACGAACAGGATCGCGCTCAGCGTCAGGTACCAGGAAGGCGGGACAGCCGCCGGCAGAGGTCCGAGTGGCATTTAGTCTACCTCCTTGCGCGCCAGTACGATCGCACCGAGAATGGCGATCAGAATCAGGACACTGGTGACTTCGAACGGCAGCAGATAGACCGTGAACAGGCTCCGGCCGATATCCGCGGCGGTTCCGCCCTGGAAGGCCCCGAAGACCACCGGCGGCGATGCCGGCAGGATCCGCTGGATCATGTAAGCGATCATCCCGAAGAAGAGCAGCAGGAAGGGCGCGCCCAAGTACTTGCCTAACGGCCTGACGGCCACCTTCTTTTCGGTGCCCGCGTTCAGCAGCATGATGACGAATACAAACAGCACCATGATCGCGCCGGCGTAGACCACCAGTTGCGCGGCGGCAATGAATTCCCCGCCCAGCAGCAGATACAGCGCGGCCAGCGCGCCCATTACGCCCACCAGCGACAAGGCGCTCGAGATCGGGTGCGTCTGCACCACCAGGTTGATGCCGCAGATCACGGCGATCGCGGCGAAAATCATGAATAAGAGAGCGTCCATATCAGGGGAAAAGGGCCACCAGAAGGGCCGTGATGAATAAATTGACCAGCGCCACGGGGAACATGAAGGTCCAGGCGAAGCGCATCAGCTGATCGTAGCGGAACCGCGGCAGAGTCGCCCGGACCCAGATGAACACGAACAGAATCGCGAAGACCTTCGCTGCAAACCAAAATAACGGCAACAGGATGAACTGCACCGGAGGCAGCAAGAATATCCCCGCGACGCCCAGGAACAGCACGCCGAACACCGGCAGCGTGATCCTGTCGAAAGGCCGCGCCGGATTGGCCGCGTGAAAGAAGCACAACGCAGCGCTGGCCCCGAAAATCAGCACGGGAATCAGACCCGAGCCGTATTTTTCGGGGAAGATGGGATGCCAGCCGCCCAGGAACAGAAGTGTCGCGACGCAGGAGACCGTCACCATGTTGGCGTACTCGGCCATGAAGAAGGAGGCGAACTTCATGCTGGCGTATTCGACGTGGAACCCGGCCACCAGCTCGTTTTCCGCTTCGGGAAGATCGAACGGGACGCGGTTGGTTTCGGCGAATCCCGCGATCAGGAACAGAATGAAGCTGAAGATCTGCGGAAACGGCATCTGAAAGATGCTCCACCGCGGGATGAATCCCAAGTAGAAGCCTGCCTGGCCGTTCGCGATTTCACGCAAGCTGAGCGTGTTTAGCAGGAGCAACGGAGTGGCGATCGCCAGGGCCATCGGCAGTTCGTAACTGATCATTTGCGCGGAGCTGCGCAGTCCGCCCATCAGCGAATACTTATTGTTGGAAGCCCAACCGGCCAGAGCCACGCCGTAGACGCCCAGGCCGGAAATTCCAAAGATGAACAAAACGCCGATATTCAGGTCCGTCAACTGCATCGCCGTGCGCACGCCGCCGACAGTGATGATGGGTCCGAACGGAATGACCGCGATCGCAATCAGGGCGAAGGTCACGGCGATAAACGGCGCCAGAAAATAGAAAACTTTGTTTACGTGCGACGGCAGGATATCTTCTTTCGTGATCAGCTTGATGACATCCGCCAGCGGCTGGAGCAGGCCGTGCGGTCCCACGCGCCGGGGCCCGACACGAAGCTGCACGTGCGCGATCACCTTGCGCTCGATCCACTGCAGGTAGGCCAGCACGTGCATCAGAATGCCCACCACGATCACGATCTTGATCAGACTAAGAAGGTAGAAATTCACGACTGGACCGTGCCCCCTGGCATCTGACCGCTGGCCGTGGGCGACTGCGCGCTGACTTCCGGCCCCTGACCGCTATAGAGTTCGCCAGGAGATTCGATCACGGCATTCAGAAGCTTGGAATAGCGAGACATCGAGCCGGATGTAAACAAGGTGTCGCCCGCGGACTGAATTGCGCCCGGCAATGCGGGAACACGACCGTTCAGCGGCATGGTTGGCGCCGCGCCGCCTGTGTCGACCACCGGCAGAGGCACGTCGTAACCGTGCACGGTCTTGCGGATCTCGGCGAAAACTTTGTCGGGTAGCCAGATGCCCAGGTTCAGCTTCATCTCCTTGGCGATGGAGCCCATAATTTCCAGATCCGTCTTGGTCCCCATTACCTTCACGGCCTGCTTGAGCTTCTGCACCTCGCCGCAGACGTTGGTGACGGT
>Ga0075522_10000143_pt1 | contig 46440 bp, 38 predicted proteins | sample NGEPerA_FD_74796 | JGI IMG/M metagenome (GOLD analysis project Ga0075522, IMG submission 74796) | Arctic peat soil microbial communities from the Barrow Environmental Observatory site, Barrow, Alaska, USA - NGEE PermafrostL2-A | ecosystem: Environmental > Terrestrial > Soil > Wetlands > Peat ... | reverse complement strand
TGAATGTTTCCATCGGCAACAGCCAGAAGAACGCCCGCGCCCTCGCGCAACGCATCAAGAAAAGCACCACCTACACCGTCACCGTCGGCAACCAGCTTGGCATTGAAGGCGCGGAAGATTCCGTGGACATGAGCCAGCAAAAACCGACTTTGGATGCCACCACCGAACTTGGCGGCGTGGTTGAGATTGGCTTCAACAAGATGGATGCCGAAGGCGTCCACATTTACAGCATGAGAGACGGCGACGCTGGCTTTACCTTGCTCGCCAGCGAAACCCACTCGCCCTATGTGGACAACCGCCCGTTGCTCACGGCGGGCAAACCCGAAGTGCGCCAATACAAAGCCATGTTCTTCCTCGGCAAAAGCGAGATTGGTTTGGCAAGCGACGTTGTTCCCGCGACGGCTGCGCCGTGATTAAGGACTTACCGCTTTTACAAAATTGTGAAACAAAAAAATTCGACGACTAAACTATGCAGCTTCTTTGGCGTTAGCATTGGCGCAATGATTATTTTTGCTGGTTGCGGTTCAAAGGATTCTAAAACTGTCACAAATTACGTTACGAACAATGTGACGACTATTGTTACAAATGAAATCGTAAAGGAAGTGCCAAAAGAAGTTGAAAAGATCGTTAATGTTCCCACTGATATTCCCGATGAATATGTTTGGGCATATAAATTCTTGCAAAGAGTCAAAAACGCCAGTCCCATAAATTCAGACCAAGCATTATTTGGAATGAAGGACGTGAAAGTGACATACATAATTAGCGAAGCCTTAAAACAAGTCGTGTCGGAAGATGAGGTGAAAGCTAAATTTGAATTAACTTTACGCAGGAACAACATTCCTATCAATCCAGATTCGCCAAATACCGTGACTCTGACAATAGATGGTTTCCGTGGAGACGATCTGACAACTCAAGATATGTTTTATTATTCGTTTCAATTATCTGTCGGTGAAATACAAACTATTTCGAGAGCAGGAGAACTTCATAAGGCGCTAATTGTTGTTTGGTCGCAAGGGGGGTTTTATGGCTATGCAGGGAAAAATAAGGCAAACGAGGCATTACTTGGCAATGTCGAAAAAGACGGAGAGATGTTTTCAAATGACTTTTTATCTGCTAATTCCAAGCAAAACAAATTGCAGAGAGATATTTATTTTGCTGATACAGAGATGCAAGTATGGCAGCAACAGTTGTTGAACATTCAGGCCGGGAAAAATTATAGAGATATTACCGGATTCGATGCTTGGGGTAATCCAGTTATTGCGGCTGAACGACAACCTACCGATGCTGATAAGGAAAGAATTAGGAAAAATGTCAGTGAATGCGAGCAAGCCAAAGAAAAACTGGAAGATCAACTTCGACAACTTGCACAGTAATTCAGAAAAAATCCATGAGGTCATTTTTCGCGCACAGTGATCTAATTGACCATGGAGTTCTTCGCCCGCTGTCGCATATTAGCGAAAATTGGGAACTGACTTGGGATGCAGAAGCGCAGAAATATGAAGAAGAGGAACACAGTTATGCGAAATTGCTAAATCAATTGATTGCAGAGATTGAAAGCACCACTCCACCCTCTAAATATCATGACAATGAGGATAGGCTTGCTGAATATACTAAAAAGCATTTGAACTGGAATATTCGTAAAGAAGGAAGCCGATGGGTGGGTAGTGAGTATGGTGCAATCCTTGAGCAAGGCGGTTTTAGTGACATTGACCAAAATGAACTTATCCTTGCAGCAGCCGGCAGAATCCATGCGGCTCGCATTCGAGGACAGAATCATTTTGATGAAATGGAAGAGTCGCACAGACGAATGCTGGCTGATGTGCTTACAATAATTTTATACCACAGAACACAATCAGGAATCTTTGATAGGTAAAGAAAGTGAGTCAGTCCCAAGCATTGAAAAATTCTTCCGCACAGTGTTGTTGGGTAGTGTCCCAATTTTAATTTTAGGATTCACCTTTCCTCAACCTTGATTTTTGAAAGCTTCGCAGTGGCACGGTTGATTTTCGCACTTACGAACAGACAGGCAGAGTCGTTCACAAGAAGCACGGTAAATTCTATATTGCGTTGCGTTGAATGAAATGATTGAGGCTTGCTTTCGTGAAGCGTCCATTCACCACTAATTGCATCGGTTTTGGCTTTCACTTCGCGGGACAATAAGAGCGAAGGAATGTTTGTTAGAATAAAAATTTCTTCGTCCATAGGCTCACTTTTGTAAGGGGTCAGTCATAAGCATTGAAAAATTCTTTGCATTCGCCTCACGGCACGGGCAGTTCATCAAAGATTTTCTGGATGACCGTTTCGCTGGTTTTTTCCTCAGCCTCGGCTTCGTAGGTGATGGCCACGCGGTGGCGCAGCACGTCCATGCCGATGCTTTTCACGTCCTGCGGCGTCACGTAGCCGCGGCCTTTCAGGAACGCATAGGCCTTGGCCGCCAGCGTGAGCGCGATGGTCGCGCGCGGCGACGCGCCGAGCTGGATGAAATCCTTCACCGCGATCTTGTAATGCTCCGGGTCGCGCGTGGCGCAGACGAGGTCCACGATGTAATCCTTCACCTTGTCGTCCACGTAAATGTCGTTGATGACTTCACGCGCCTTGAGAATCTGCTGCGGCGTGACGACCGCGCTGCAAGTCGGCGTGCCGCTCGTTTTCGCCATTGCTTCCAAAATCTGCCGTTCTTCCGCGCGCGTCGGATAACCAATTTTCAATTTCAACATGAAGCGGTCAACCTGCGCTTCGGGCAACGGATAAGTTCCTTCCTGCTCAATCGGATTTTGCGTCGCCAAAACCAGAAATGGTTCTTCCAATTTGTAAGTCTGGTCGCCGATGGTGACTTGTTTTTCTTGCATCGCTTCGAGCAACGCGCTTTGCACCTTGGCGGGCGCGCGGTTGATTTCGTCGGCGAGCACGAGATTCGCGAAGACCGGGCCTTTGCGCGTGGTGAAGCCGCCGGACTGTGGATTGTAAATCTGCGTGCCGATGACGTCGGCGGGCAGCATGTCCGGCGTGAATTGCAGGCGCGAAAATTTGACGTGCAAACAGTTCGCCATGGATTTCACGGCAAGCGTCTTGGCGAGGCCGGGCACGCCTTCGAGAAGGACGTGGCCGTTGGCCAGCAGCCCGATGACGAGCCGCTCGGTCAGATAATTTTGCCCGACGATGACTTTGCCGAGTTCCGTGAAAAGCGGATGCGTGAACGCGCCTGCGTCCTTGACCGCTTCGTTGATTGCAGAGATGCCTGTGTTCATGTTTTTTGAAAATTGCTTTTCCGATGGACAGAATAATTTTATTTTTCGTTCAACCAAATTTTATTTTTTGGGGAGCACACGCGTCCCGCGTGTTGGTTCGGGCGTCGCGCCCGAACCGTTTTCGGCGCGACGCCGAAAACCGCACGCCAGAGGCGTGCGCTCCCCATTTGCATTAAAAATTTTGGCATTTCCATTCATGCGTCCGGCAATACTTCAACCTGCTTCACCGGCAGCCAGCCGGTTTTCCCCGAACCGTCCGCGACCTGCACCCAATCGTCGCGACGATCCAAAACGGAAAGCTCCGCGCCGTCATGCAGCGTGAACGCGCCTTGCGCTTCGTCAAACGGCCCGGTGCGCGCCGTTGCTTGGGCGGAAATGATGACAGCCGTTTGCTTTGAAAAATGATTTGCGGCTTGAACGCCTAGAATTGTGCCGGAAAAAATCGTCAGCGCGGCAAAAATCCAAGTCGCACTTTTTAATTTTGTCGCGAGCGCGGGACGAATTTGTTTCGCCGCGAGCAAAAGAAACGTCAGCCAGAACGCAATCGCCGCAAAAATCGTCCATTCGTTCAGCGAAAGATTGCCGAGCCAGTTTTGCCAGAAACTTTTGCGAACCGTCGCGCCCTGGACTTGATTGCGAACGAATGCGAGGTTCGCGCGGATTTCCGAATCGCGCGGTGCGAGCAGTTCCGCCCGACGAAACGCGGCGATTGCTCTTCCAAGATTTCCCGATTTGAATTCCGCGTTGCCGTAATTGAAAAGCAAATTTGGCGAAGCCGCGCCGGACGCGAGAATTTTTTCGTAAGCCTTGGCCGCGTCCACAAATTTTCCCTCGGCATAAAATTTGTTTGCCGCCGAAAAATCTCCAGCCGCGTCCGCCGCAAAAATATTTCCGGCGAAAGCCAGCGCGAATAAAACCAAAATCCAGCAGGAGACGACGTGAGGAGTCTCTAATTCTATTTTAGTTTGAGACTCGCTACCTCGTCTCCTACAAATTTTTAAAAAAAACGCCTTCATGCTTTCACCTCCTGAAGCTCGCCGATGGCTTTTTCAAATTGCGCGGCGACGGAATTTAATTCGGCAGTTCCGCGCACGGGCGCGTAGCGCGCCTGATTGCACAGTTGAAACAGTTCACGCAAATCGTTGCGCGTGTTTTCACTCGCGCCGCGCAAAATGGAATTTTCCTCGACGACATTTTCCGTGATCGCCGTCGCGGGACAATCGAGCCGTTCGCCGAGTTGCTCCTGCAAAAGCCGAAACAGCAGCGCGAAAAATTCCTCGGATTTGTTTTCTGCGGCAAATTTTTTCAAATCGCTCAACCCGCTGCTGACGAGTTGGGCCACCGCGCGCTGGCGGCGCAGGCGCGGATTGTTCGCCAGATTGTCCGCGCGCTTGCGCCAGATGAACGCGGCGAGAAAGGCGAGAACGGGCAAGCTTTGCAGCGCGAGAAATTTCGGCTGCGCGATGAGCGGAACGCCTTTTGTTTCGAGCGTTCCGAGATTTTCCTTGATGGGCAAAATGTCCTGCGGCGTTTGATTTTCTGCGGCGGAATTTTTGTTCGCGACGATCATCGGCATGGGCGAAGCGCCGGCGGCTTTCACGACGAGCGGCACGGCGGGCTGCGTGAGCGTGTGATATTTTCCGTCGTCGGGATTGAAGAACGAGAACGTCAGGGCGGGCAGTTCATGCACGTCGGCATTTTGCGGCGAAACAATCTGCTCAAACGTTTTCGTGCCTTGAAATCCGAACTGGTCGCTGGGCTCCAGCTTGCTCGTGGGCGGATACGTTTTGAAATCGCGCCACGCGTCCTGCGTCGGGAGAGTAATGGTGTCGAGCGCGCCGCTGCCGGAAATCTGCACGCGCACGGTGATGGGGTCGCCGACGGTCACGTTCGTCGGGCCGACGGCGGCGGTCATCGCGAAATTGCCGACGGCGCCGGTGAAGTTCGCGGGCTGGTTTTGCGCGGGCAACGGCAGCGATTCCACGTTGACCGGATCGCTGGCCAGCGTGACCTGTTTTTGTTCGCCCTGGTTGAAAAATTGTCCAAAGAACGGATCACGGTTGCCGTTTTGCGATGGCACCACCACCACGAGGCTGGCGGTGAAGGGGCCGAGCGTGAGTTCGCCGGTCCGCACGGCGGTGAGCGGCATGGAAATCGGAATGACGGTATAAACGCGGCTGCCAATTTGCACGCGGCGGCGCATGCCTTGCAGCTCGGTGGCTTTGCCGGAACTCAAACCGTCGGTGGGCGAACTGGTCAATTGAAAGTTGCCGAAATTCTGCACGTCGTCGCGCAGATAAAGTTCCAGCCGCGCGACCTTCGGTTCGCCGACGAAGATTTTATTTTTAGGAAATTCAAATTTCAGGAACGCCACCTCGTTGCCGGAATTGACGGCGGCGGTGGAAGGCGCGCTGGCCGTGGTCACGGTCAGCGTGAGCGGCGCGGTGGACAACCGCTGGCCGCCCATGTCCGCCGTCAGCATGGGAATGGTGAACTTGCCCGCCTGCCGCGCGGTCACGGAAAAAGAAACGTTGACGGTCGAACTCATCGCGCCGTTAACGATGCTGAAGCTCTGGGAGTTTCCGATCTGCGCGAATTCCAGTCCGGGGACGACCGGGGCCGGAACATTTTTTGACTGGCCGCCCTCGAACGTCAGCGAAAGCGTCGCCTGCTCGCCGAGCATGATGGTGTCGCGGTCGAGCGACGCGGTGAACGACGCGGCAAACACCGCGCCGTGGAGCAGCGCGGCGGCGGCGAGCGCAATCCAGATTTTCGGAATGAACCGCATGATTTCAATTCGTCATTTCTGACAGACGAGAAACGGAAATGTTCACGAATTTTCCCGGCAAAGGAAGTCAAAATGCCGCCGTGCGCCTTTGCGGCGGAAAAACTCCTTCACTTCGGCCGTTGATAAAGCGCCACGAGCGCTGCGCCGATGGCCTGCGACAAGTCGCCCAAAACGGCGGGAACGATTTTGATTGTGTCCCGCTGTTGCGGCCAGAGATATGGCACGGCGGTTTCGCGGATGAGCCGCAAATAACGCTCACGAAATTCCGGCGTCGTGACTTCATGATCCATCAGCCCGCCGCCGATGATGACGATGCCCGGATCGAGCGCCATCGTGAGATTCGCGACGTGCAAGCCCATCACATGCGCCTGAAAATCGAAAATTTCCAGCGCCAGCGCGTCGCCCTTCTGCGCGCGGCTGCGGAGGGAAAGAATTTTTTCTTTGATCGGCGCGGTGGATTTGGCGAGTTCGTGATCGGGAAATTTTAACAATTTTTCCGCGAGCAAAAGCGGCAGGCCGGAAATGGTCGTGTAAGCCTCGACGCAACCCCAGTCTTTGCCGCAGCCACAGGGAAATGGTTTGCCGGCGAGCCCAAGCAGATGCAATGGCGCGACCATGTGCGCAGTTTCCAGCGCGCAGAGCGTCTGGCCGGTGAGCGGCAAGCCGTCCTGCCCGATGAACGCGCTGCCGAGGCCGGAGCCTGGCATGAGCATCAGGACGGACAGCGCCTGATCGTTGCGCGCCATCCGCGCTTCCGCCACGCCGCCGCAATGGCCGTCGTTGCTCACGGCCAAGGGCAGCGGACGACCGGCCTGCTTCGCAAGCGCCGCGCTGTAATCCGCATGAACATTCCAGCCCGTGAAGCTCGACGGAAGATTGGCCGATTTGCCGAAAACGCCGTAACGCTCGTATGGCCCCGGAATCGCGAGGCCGACGCCGCAGACTTGCGACCAGTCGAGTTTGTTTTGCGCGAGAAATTCTGTGACGCCCGCGATCCAGCCGCTGACGACGGCATCGCGTCCCTTTTCGGTCGGGCGCTGGAGCAGTTTGGTGCTGACGGCCTCGCCGCTTTCCCATACAGCCGCAATTTTTGAAGTTGTCGCGCCGCTGTCCGTGCCGATGAAAATTTTTTCGCTCATGAATGGCCGTTAAGTTGCGGACGGCGGCGGCAAAGGCAAGAATTATTCGCGTTTCGCAGTTCAACCCGTTTAACTGTGCGCTGCGTGACTCCGTCAGAAACATTTTCAAACCTGCTCCGCGCCGATGCGCCGGTGCTTTCGCTCGCGCCGATGCAGGATGTGACGACGCTCGAATTCATGCGCGTCATTTCGCGCTACGGCGGCCCGGATGTTTATTGGACGGAATTTTTCCGCGTCCACGCCGTCTCGCATCTGGAAAAATGGATCCTCAAATCCATCACGGAAAATCCGACTGGCAAACCAATCGTCGCGCAACTCATCGGCAACGACATTCCCGCGCTCGTGCGCGCGGCGAAGGAGTTGCAACATTATCCTGTCGCGGCGATTGACCTGAACCTCGGCTGTCCCGCGCCGGTCGTTTATCGCAAATGCGCGGGCGGCGGACTCCTGCGCGAGCCGCAAAAAATTGACGCCATCCTCGGCGCGCTGCGCGACGCGGTGACGATTCCGTTCACCGTGAAAACGCGGCTCGGTTTTGAATCGCCGGATGAATTTGACGCGTTGCTGAAAGTTTTTGCGAAACATCCGATTGACCTGCTCACCGTCCACGCGCGCACGGTCAAACAAATGTATCGCCCCGGCGTGCGCTATGACCTCATCGCGCAAGCAGTTCGCGAAATGAAATGTCCCGTGTTCGCCAATGGCAATGTCCACAGCGCGGCGCAGGCGCAGGCGCTGGTGAATGACACTGGTGTCCGCGGATTGATGATCGGGCGCGGTGCAATCCGCAATCCTTGGCTGTTCGACCAGATTCGCGCGCAGTTTCGCGGTGAAGAAATAAAATTGCCGGTTGGCCGGGACGTTTTGGATTACATCCGCGAACTGTGGGACAATGAAATTACTCCAGGCGTAAAAGAATCGTCGCAGGTGATGCGGATGAAAAAATTCATGAACTTCATCGGCGACGGCGTGGGCGAAGAATTCCTGCACGAAATCCGCCGCGTGACGATGACGGCGGATTTTTTCCGCGCCTGCGAAAATTATCTGGCTCATGACGAGCCGATGACGCTTGAGCCGGTTACTGTTTCGGAGGCGGCTTTAGATTTGCCAGCCGCGTTTTGAGCGATGGACGGCTTGCAGTTTTCCGCAGTTTTGCTAAATTCTTCCCCATGAGCACGGTTGCGGAAATTGAAGAGGCCATTGAACATCTGCCTGCAAGTGAATTGCGGCGGCTGCGTGAAAAGTTTTTTTCTCGTCCGGTTGTCGCATCGCCTATCAAACCAAAGACCGGCGCGGAGCTGGCCGAAATTTTTTCAAACCGGTTTCATTTGCGTCCCGCCGAAGCTGATGCGCTGGCCGCCGAAATGAGCAGCGCCAAAAAATCTCCGCCGCAACCTTTGGCATGGGAGTGATCCTCGACAGTTCGATCCTCATCGCCGCCGAGCGCAAGCGGTTTGATCTCGCGCGTTTTCTGTCCGTGAATCCCAACGAGTTGTTTTTCATCACTTCAATCACCGCGTCTGAACTGCTTCACGGCTGCGCACGGGCGAGCGACGCCGGAATCCGCGAACGGCGGGTAAAGTTCGTTGAAGATGTGCTGCAAGATTACGCGGTGCTGCCGTTCAATTTGCCGGAAGCGCGGGAACACGCGCAACTCTGGGCGGATTTGGAAATGAAAGGAACGCTCATCGGCGAACGGGATTTGCTGATTGCGTCCATTGCCAAAGCGACCGGCCATTCGCTGGCGACTTTGAATCGGGATGAGTTCGCGCGGATTCCGGGCTTGATGCTGATGGATGTCGGCACGTTCGCTTAACGCAACCGCGCCGCGCCGTCAAACCGAAAGCCGCGCGATAAACCGTTGAAAAATTCCTGCACGACATCCGCGTCTGCGAAAATCATCTGGCTCACGACGAACCGATGACGCTTGCGCCGCCAGAAAATTCATATAGCTTCGCGGCAAATTGAAGCTTTCGGAATGATCCAGCCAGCCAACCTTAAAACCGGCTCTTTAAGACATTTTGCCGCGTGGCTGGCGGCGCTGTTTCTGGTCGTGCTGGGCGCGAAGCTTTGGGTGGTGCAGCTTTTTGGTTCGCCGCTGCCCTTGTGGGATCAATGGTATGAAGCCGGCTCGTTTTTTGCGCCGTGGATGGAAGGCCACCTGGCCTGGAAAGATTTTTTTGCGCCGGACAATGAACACCGGATTTTTTTCACGCGCCTGCTCGACATGACCGTCATCTCGTTGAACGGGCGCTGGGAGCCGCTGCTGCAGATGACGGTCAACGCCTTCATCCACGCCGCCTTCGTTTGCGCGCTGGCGTTCTGCCTGTGGGATTTTCTGGGGCGGAAAAACGGCTGGCTCGTCTGTTTTCTGCTCGCGCCGTTTTACGCGCTGCCCTATGCGGGCGAAAACACCATCTGGGCGATCAACTCCCAGCAATATTTCATGAGCCTCTGCGCGCTCGCGACGCTCGCCGGCCTCGGCTTTGGAAAAACCGGCGGCGCGCGCTGGTGGCTCGGCCTGGCCGCCGCGTTCGCGGGCTTGTTCACGATGGCCTCCGGTTTTCTCGCGTCCATGGCCGTCGCCGGGCTGATGATTTTGCGCTCAATCAAAATTCGACGCGTCGAAAAAGAAAACCTGCTCACGTTCATTTTGTGCCTCGTCATCATCGCACTCGGCGCGTCGTTGAATGTCACGATGCCCGACGACCTTCCGTTGCGGGCGCACACGCCGGCGGAATTCATTTCCGCTTTCGTGCGCAACCTCGCGTGGCCGTTCATTGAAAACTCAGGGCTGATGTGCCTCGTGATGCTGCTGCCGCTGGCGCTGCTGGCCGTGTTTTATTTCCGCAAAAATTTTCCGGAGCCGCGCGCGGCGGAATTTCTGCTTGGCCTCGGGCTGTGGAGCGCGCTGCAATCCGCCGCCATCGCGTTTGGCCGCGCGAATTACGGCGACGGTTTTCCCGCCAGCCGCTACATGGACGTCCTGAACGTCTTTGTCATCGCCGGAATTTTTGCAGTGGTGCTGTTTGCGCAGTCGTGGACGGGCGGCGGAATTTCAAGGCCGCTCGCGCCGCTGCTGCCGCTGGTTTTTGCGGGCGTCATTTTTTTCAGCCTTGGAAAAATTTCACAGATTGTGGTGAAACAGCTTTTGATCCCGACGCGCATGATGAACCTCGTGGCCGAGGAACGCGTGGAAACTTTCATGGCGACCGGCGACCAGCGCGAACTGTTTGAACCGCCCACCGTGCGCCCGGACCCAAAGCTGGTCCTCGGAATTTTAAGCAACAAAAAACTGCAGGCCATCATGCCCGCCGCCTGCTTGCCGCCGGCAGACCATCCGGCCAAGGGCCGGCTGGCCGCCGCCGCGGACTGGCTGCTGCGGATTTCCCCGGCAATTTTGATTTGCGGCCTCGCCCTGTTCGCCGGCCTTTGCGGCCTCGGCCTCGCCCGCAAAATCCCGGACTTGGCGGGGGCGGATTTGACGGGAACCCTTGTCCTGCTCGCCGCCCTGACCGCGCTGGGATTTGTCTGGTCGAAAAGTCCGATCCAGCGCAACACCATCGAACGCGAACTGCACCAAAAGCTGGCGGCGTATTTCACTTCGGTTGGCAATCCCGTGCGCGCGGCGATTCACGAACACAAGGCGGAAGCTTTGAAAAATTAAGCGCCGCCGGTGGTTTTCCCCGCGCTTCTTTCCCGTTGAAGCGGCGGCGGACGGTTTGTATCGTGCGGGCAATGTCGTCGCCGGAAAATAAAACTTCGCCGCCCGCCGCGCCCGTGACGGCTGTTTGGGGCGTCGGCGACGAGCGCGCAAAACTGCTCGCACGACTGGAGATTTTCACCGTCGATGATTTGCTGCTGCACAAGCCGCGCCGTTATGAAGACCGGAGAAAATTTCTGGCCATACGCGATTTGAAGCTGAACGAGGCCGCAACCGTGCGCGGAAAAATCATCGCCGCCGGTGTGAAGCGTTTCAAAAAAGGCGCGCGCGCGATGTTCGAGTGCGTGTTCGACGACGGCACGGCGCATCTGCACTGCCGCTGGTGGCAGGCGCAGCCGTGGATGGAGGACTGGTTCGCCGTCGGGCGCGAATTTCTGGTTTTCGGCAAACCGGACTCGCTGCGTCCGCGCAACATTGACCATCCGGAAACTGAACTGGTCGAGCCGGGCGAGGATGAATTCATCCACGTCAACCGCATCGTGCCGGTGCATCCGCTGACGGAAGGCCTGACGGCGCGCGTGATGCGGACGCTTGTCTGGCGGGCGTTGGAAAAATTTGGGAACGAAATCACCGAGCCGGAGTGGAGCCGGTTGCAAGTTGCAGGTTGCAAGTTGCAGGTTGAAAAAGGCGATTCGTCCGGCGCAAAAAAACCTTCAACCTTCAACCTTCAACCTTCAACTTTGCTGCCTGCACGGGCAAACGCCGTCCGCATGATTCATTTTCCCGAAGAATTAACCGACGTAGAAATCGCGCGGCAACGGCTGGCGCTGGACGAATTTGTCGCGTTGCAATTGCAAATCCAGTCGCGCCGGAAAAAGTTCGAGGCGATTGCAAAGGCGCTCCCGTGCGGCGGCGACAACCGGCTGATGAAACCGTTTCTCGCAAAACTTGGTTTCAAATTGACAGAGGCGCAGACGAAAGTTCTCCGCGAAATCCGCGCGGACATGGGCGGCCCACATCCGATGCGGCGTTTGTTGCAAGGCGATGTCGGCTCCGGCAAAACCGCCGTGGCGGCGTGCAGCGCGTTGATGGCTTTGGAAAGCGGGTTCAACGTCGCGCTGATGGCGCCGACGGAAATTCTGGCGGAACAGCATTTTCGCAATTTTGGGAAATGGTTTGAGCCATTGGGAATCAAAGTCCGGCTGCAAACGGGCAGTCGCAAGAGTGACGAGTGGCGAGTGACGAGTGACAAGCAGCCGCAAAGCTCATCACTTGTCACTCGCCACTCGTCACTCACGATCGGCACTCACGCGCTGCTCACTGGCGGTTTTGATTTGCCGAAACTCGGCCTGGTCATCATTGACGAGCAGCACAAGTTTGGCGTGGCGCAGCGCGAAACGCTTGTCCGCAAAGGCAATTATCCGCACCTGCTCGTGATGACGGCCACGCCGATTCCGCGCACGCTCGGCCTGACGCTTTATGGCGATCTCGACGTTTCGGTGATTGACGAAATGCCCGCCGGACGCGGCAAAATCAAAACTTTTGTCCGCACGACGGAAAAACTGCCGAAAGTGTTCGGGTTCATTCGCGAGAAAATTTCCGGCGGGAGGCAGGCTTACATCGTTTATCCACGCGTGGATGTGGCGGACACGGACAAGGACATCAAGGCGGTGACGAAGGAGTTTGAAAATGTGCAGCGCGCGCTGACGCCGTTCAAAGTTGGTTTGCTGCACGGGCGCGTGAAACCGGCGGACAAGGAAAAAGTCATGGCGGATTTTCACGCGAACAAAATCCAGGCGCTCGTGGCGACGTCGCTGATTGAAGTCGGCGTGGACGCGCCGAACGCGAGCGTGATGCTGATTGAGAACGCGGAGCATTTCGGGCTGGCGCAGTTGCACCAGTTGCGCGGGCGCATCGGGCGCGGCGCGCACGAGAGTTTTTGCATTTTGATTTCGGACGCGGCGAACGAAGAGGCGCAGGCGCGGCTGAAAATTCTGGAGGAGACGAACGACGGCTTCAAAATCGCGGAGACGGATTTGAAATTGCGCGGGCCGGGCGAACTGCTTGGCCAGCAGCAAAGCGGTTTGCAGAAATTTCGCTTCGGCAATTTGATTGAAGATTTGGAACTGATTGGAAAGGCGCGGGAAGTGGCAAGACAAATTTTAGCCGCAGATGGACATGGATAAAGACAAACACGGATTAGACAAGCGGGAAGACTTGCATTTGGATTTTTTGGAAGCTGTCATTTTATGCGATAGACGGCCACGCTTTCCGGCGGTGCGCCATCAAAAGCGAATGGCAGCATCAACGGAATGGGCGCGTAAAAAAACCCGGCGCTTGTCCGGACATCCTCCGTCATGAGCAGGTGCGGGCCGGGCGCGACGAATGTTTCCTGCAATGTGGCCGTCTTGAAATCCGGTGGAAGCAGGTTTGTGTTGTCGGCGGGCAGCGCAAGGATGTCGCCGGATTTTAAGGCGGCGTGCCCCATGTCCACCGCCTTCGCGCCCAGTTTGTCCATGTAGTATTGAAAGCCCCAGTGTCCCTGAAACCACAGCGTGCCCTGCTTCCCGCCATATTTGGCGCAAACCTGCCGCGCGCCTTCACGGGCGGCGACCGCCAGCAGAAAATCAGCCCGCGCCACGAGCAGCGCAAGCAGGGCGCTGGCGGCGAGGCAGATTGTTATTCCGCACGGAAAGTTTTTACGGTTTACCGGAGCGTTTCGTTCCAAACGGCAGGCGATCAAAATTCCCACCGCCGGGGTCATCGGCAAAATGGAACGCCCGTTGATCGTCCAGTTGAAAAAAGCGGCGAACACAAAAGTTCCCGACACCCACAACATCAGCAGCCACGAATGCGAATTGCGCCGGTGCAAGACCTCTGCCACCGCCAGCGCCAGCACGGCTGCGCCGCCGGCCATCCAGAAAATTATCTGGAACTCCACCGGCGCCCATTCAGCGTGACGGGGCAGCGCATATTTTTCCAAAAGCATTCCGCCGCCGAAAATTCCAAAAGCAGTCAAAATCGAACGCGCCGTCCGCCAGAACAGCGGCGCGAAAAAGACCGCTGACGCGACACAGCCGCCGGTGAAAATCAAGGCGGTCAGGCCGGGCGCCATTTTGGGAACTGCAAAAAAATCCTGTGCGTGACCGGTGTAATCAATCGCCTGGGAAAAAAGCGCCCGGCCATAAAGCGCGTGCGTCGTCCATTGGTATTCACCCATCACAGCCAATGGAATCATGAGGCACGCAAACCACCGCCCCGCCCCGCGTTTTTCAATCAAAGCATGAACCGCCAGCAATGGCAGGAGGGCCATGCCGAAATATTTTGTCAGCGCGGCCGCCGCGATCAACAGCCCCGCACCTGACAATTTTCGAAAATTGTTCTGCTCCATTCCTTCGACCCAAAACACAATCGCCCACACCCAGAACGCCAGCATCAGCACATCGCACATCACCGTCGTGCTTGAAACCAGAAAAACCGGCGTGAACAAAGTTGCCAGCGCCGCGAGAACGGGCCGGCGGCAAAAATGACGCGCGAGCCGGTGCGTCCCCAAAACCACCGCGACTGCGGGCAGCAAAAATGCGGCGTGCAGCGCCGTTTCGCTCCAGCCGAAAATGCCGGCGGCCAGCGCCAGATAATAGCACGCCAGTGGCGGATTTTGCGTCACGTTCCACATCGGCGACGGCATCCCATACCAGTTCACATCGAACCCATAAGGGTTGAAAGGATGCGAGTGGATTTGTTCTGCCGCCCAAATGAAAAGCGGGTCGTCAATGTTAAACGGCTTGGCCAGGAACGGCGCCAGCGAAACGACCGTCAACAGCGTGAGCATCCAGCGCGGATGGCGGAGGCACCAGTCCCGAACCGTTCTGAAGCGGTTCTGATCCGGACAGGTCTGCGGCACAACCATATCGGGAAATGTAGCTGATTCCGCCGCCGTGAAAAACTTTTTCCCCCGGCGGCGGACAAGGAAAAAGCCGTGGCGGATTTTTACGCGAACAAAATCCAGGCGCTGGTGGCGACATCGCTGATTGAAGCCGGCGTGGACGCGCCGAACGTAAAAGATTGTCCAGGGCATTTTCAGTTTTGCTTTTTCGGCGGCGCGGCGTAGGCTGCGGACATGAAAACTTTCATTTCCATTTTTTCTTCAATGGTCGCCGCAATTTTTCTTTCGGGCTGCGGCGACAATGCCGGTTCGCAACCCCAGAGCACCAACGCGGCGGACGTGAACAATGTGCTGGTGAACGCGAAGCGCACGGCAGACAAGACGATTGACGCGTCGGCGCTGAACCAGGCGATCCAGTTGTTCAACGTGCAGGAGGGACGTTACCCGAAGGATTTGCAGGAGCTGGTGCCGAAATACATCGCCTTGATCCCCGATGCGCCGCTGGGCTACAAAATTTCTTACGATGCGACTAAGGGCGAGGCCACCGTGGTTCGGGAATAATTGGAGAGCGTCAGGAATTTCAGCCGTGGAACCGTCGGTTTGAGGACGAGTGTCATGGACAGTCCCTGAATTGCCCGGCGAACAGCAGTGCGGTTTGCCCAGTTTGCGTTTTGGCAATCTGGCGGAAGATTTGAATTTGATCCGGCGGACGCGGGAACGGTTGGCGAAAAGTTTTAGCCGTGGCGAACGCAAAAATTTATTTCCATTTTTCAACGATCCGGTTCAGACTACGGGCATGAAAGCACTCCATTCTTTTTGTGTCGCCATTGTGGCCGCCGGCTTGCTGGCCGGCTGCGGAAAAAGTTCCACTGAGTCCGTCGTGAATGCGCCAGACTCGCCGGCATCGAATGTGGCGACCCTGAAACAGGCGGTGCAGGCGTTCAATGCGCAGGAGGGTCATTATCCAAAAACACTGGATGAGTTGACGCCGAAATACATCGCCAAAATTCCCGACGCGCCGGCTGGCTACAAAATCAGCTACGATCCCGCCACCGGCAACGTCGCAGTGAGCCGATAGCCAGTTCAGAAGGCGAAATATTTCAGCACCTGCACCGATCGTTTGAAGACAAGCTCGATGGTGTTGTCATGGAACTGCACGGCCACCGGGCCACTGCCGCGCTCGTAATCCCACAGCACGCGTCCGTCGGGCGGATTGATGCGCTTGATGCGCAGCAGGGCCGGACTTGGCGGAAGCGTATCGCTCAACTGTTCCTCGTCCGTCGGATTCGGGTCATACGACTGGACGGTGTAAATGAATTTTCCAGACAGGTAGGAAATGAAGCCGCCGGGTTTGACGTTCCATAAAATTTTTCCGCCCTTGCAATCAATTTTCAGCAGCACGGCCTCGGTGTTTTTGTTGATGTCAATTTGCCGCGAGTATTTGATGTCGTCGGGATTGCCGGTGGTGGTGTTGACATACACGTCGCCCGCGTCGTCAAAAAACAAACCAACGACGCCGACGGACGGCACGCGCCAGCGCGCGTTGCCGCTGGTCAAATCAAACGCGCTCAACACGGCCTGGTCGAAAACGTAAAGCGTGCCGGCGTGTTCGACGACCGGGCCTTCGCCGAACTGCGTTTGCGCGGCAAGAAAATTTTCCCCGCCGCCGGACACGTTGTAAGTCAGCGCGGCCTGCCAGAGTTTTTTGTTCGACTTGTCGAGGACGATGACCGTCTTGCCCGCCGCGACGACATTCACCGTTTTCAAAACGAACAACTGCGGCGGGCCGGTGACTTCGTTCGTCCAGTCGGCAGCGCCCGGCGAATTGAGCAAATGCACCGTGACTTGATAACGGCTTTCGTCCTCCGCAACCTTGTCGCCGCCGCGGTTGCGCTGCATTTCGTTGAGCATTTCATTCGCCACGTCGCCCGTCTGGCTGGCATTGAGGTCGCCGTCGAGCGCGGATTTTTTCGGCGCCGCCTTCATCGCCTCGTGCGTGACGATGTGCTCCTCGAGCAGCCGCGTGGAAAATTGGGCGAAACCGTTTTCGCCGGGAACAGTCCGCACACTTTCGCCGTCGGTGGAAACTTTTTTTCCACCTTGCGGGTGCTGCGGATGGTCATTGAGCGCGGCTTCAAGCTGCTGCTCATACGAAGCGTTGCCCAGCAGCGCAGGCAGCGCGATGCGTGCGGGCAAATTCATGTTCTGCACTTGCGCCTCAACCTTGTTGGGATCGAGCGGCTGGCCGTTGTCCGCGCCGGCGACGGGCAGCCCGCCCGCAACGGAATTGTTTCCCGCGCCGCCGGCCGCCGTCAGCGGGACTTCCTGCGAAGCTTTTCCCGTGTCCCAGTCGTAGCGCGTGAGCGTGCCGTTCCGGTTGACCCAGATGTTTTGATCGCTGACATAAAGCGCCAGTTCCCGCTGCAACCCGATTTTCGCCTCGCGTTCGATTTGATCCTGGCTGACGTGATGCGTATATTCCGCGCCGGAGTTGGCCGCTGCCTCCGCGTCGCTTTCCGCTTTCACCGCCGCCGCGATTTGCGCCGGGGTGATAAGTTCCTGCGACCAGACTGGATTTTGGGTTTTCAAATCGTAGCGCGCCAGCGTGCCGCCGTGCAGAAAAACAATTTGATCCTGGCCGACAAGCTGCGCGCCGCCTGCGTAAGCGCGGTCGTCATCGGGAAACCGCACGGAAAACCAGGTGTGCGGCACCGAGCCGAACCACGCATACCAGATCCAGACGCCAAAAAATAAAACGGCGGCGGCGAAAATGGAGCCGGAAATCAATCCGGTCTTGCGCCAGAACCGTTTTTCAACCTGAAATTTTTGCCCGGCATAAACTGGGACGGCGATGCCCTGCAAGTCGGCCTTGTTTTTGCAAAGCGGCGAGCAAAAAAATCCGAACTGCTCCAGGCATTGCGGACAAATCGGTTTGCCGCAGACGGAACATTTTTCCGTGGCCAGCACGCCGCGATGCCGCTGGCAATACTTGGACACGGGCGCGGCCTGCGGTTGCTCCGCCGGATTTTTATCGAGCGAAATTTTCAGCCGTGGCGCGGCGGGTGCGGCCGGCTCCGGTTTGGGCACGGCTTCGGGAAAATTCTCGGCGATTTCCGCGCGCACGAGCTGGTTGACGTAATCCGACGAGTCCAGCCCGCAGTTCTGACAGACGAAGCGCACGGGGTTGCGCGCCATTTCAGGCGTGACGTCGAACTCATACTTCGTGCCGCAGGAACATCGGATTTTCATGGTCTATGGCTTGGGATTCAACAGCACAACGCCCGGCGCGGACAAGATTGAAAATTTAAGCTGCGGACCGCCCGTCTGCACGCTGCCGTCGGAAAAAAGAAAATTGCCGCCATATTTGTGATGGTTGTTGCCGGGCGGTTTTCCGTCCGGAGAAAAAACCGTTTCGCCCGCGCGCTTCGGCTCGGTGTCAATCTGCCGGTCGGACAACAAAACATTTTGCGGGCCGTCCGGCGACGCGGTGAGGCGTCGGCCCATGTAATAGGCGTAGCTGATCTTGTGCTTGTTCAACGGCTCGCCGGCGGGAATCGGCGCGTCGCGCCCGCCGGGACAGATGAAGATGGAAGTGTCCGACGTGTATTTCGGAACGAGTTCATCCAGCACTTCCTCGGACGTGGCGGCGTTGGTGTTTTGCGGCAGCGCGCCCTTGAAGTCGTTCGCGTAAATCTGCATGGCAATGAAAATCTTTTGCAGGTTGTCCGCGCAGAGCCGCATCTGGCTGCGCTGATGCTTGGCCGAGGCAAAGCCATACATCATCGTCGAGAGAATGGCCACCAGCGCCAGCGTGATGAGAAGTTCAATCAGCGAAAAACCCGGCGGCGCGAACGGTCTGGCTCGAAAAGGCTTCACCTGTGACTTGTAACGGAATCCGGCGGCGCGCGCAAAATTTTTTTTCTCGCCAAACCGCCGTGACGGGCGAAAAATCATTTCAATTCGCATAAACGCACCAGCCGCCGTTCCCGGCAGTTTTCGCTCGCAATAATTCTTCCGGCGGAAGAAAATCTCCCTTCGTTTTCAACCCATGAACGAACAAATCGTCATTTTGGATTTCGGCTCGCAATACACGCAGGTCATCGCCCGGCGCGTGCGCGAGTGCCACGTCTATTCCACCATCGTCCGCTTCAACACGCCCGCGACGGAAATCGCGGCGATGAAACCGGGCGGAATTATTTTGTCCGGCGGGCCGTCCAGCGTTTATGCGCCGGACGCGCCGCTGCCGGACAAAACCATTTTTCAACTCGGCGTGCCCGTGTTGGGCATCTGCTTCGGCGTGCAACTGTTCGCGCAATTTCTCGGCGGCAGGGTCGAGCAAGGCCAGAAGCGCGAATACGGCAAAGGCGCGCTCACGGTGAAAGATTCGTCATGCGCGCTGTTCGACAAATTGCCAAAATCGTTGCAGGTCTGGAATTCTCACGGCGACAAGCTCACGAAAATTCCCGACGGCTTCAAGCCGGTCGCCGTCACGGAAAATTCCGAATACGCGGCGATTGAGAACCGCGAGAAAAAATTCTTCGGCCTGCAATTTCATCCCGAAGTCGTCCACACGCCGCGCGGCAAGGAAATCATTTCCAACTTCGTCCACGGCGTCTGCGGCTGCGGCAAAAACTGGACGATGCGGCATTACGCCGACCAGGCCGTCGCCGAAATCCGCGCGCAAGTTGGCACTGAACAAGTGATTCTCGGCTTGAGCGGCGGCGTGGATTCAAGCGTCGCGGCGGCGCTTTTGCATAAAGCCATCGGCGACCAACTGACTTGCATTTTTGTGAACAACGGATTACTGCGCGCGCGCGAGGCGGAAGTCGTGCAGGAAGTTTTCGGAAAGCATTTCAAGCTCAAGTTGCAATATGAGAACGCGACGAAATTATTTTTGACGCGGCTCAAAGGCGCGACCGATCCTGAACGCAAACGCAAGATCATCGGCAAAACTTTCATCGAAGTTTTTGAACAGGCAGTAGCACAGGCCTCCGGCCTGTCAGCGAAAACGCAGGCTGGAAGCCCGCGCTACAAATTTCTCGCGCAGGGAACTTTGTATCCCGACGTGATCGAGTCCGTGCCGATTGGCGGCAATCCCGCCGCGCTCATCAAGAGCCATCACAACGTCGGCGGCCTGCCGAAGAACATGAAATTCAAACTGGTCGAGCCGCTGAAATGTTTGTTCAAGGACGAAGTGCGTCTGCTCGGCGAAGAACTTGGCCTGCCGAAAGAACTTGTCTGGCGGCAGCCATTTCCAGGTCCGGGTTTGGCCGTAAGAATTCTTGGCGAAGTCACGCCGTCGCGCTGCGAAATTTTGCGGAACGCGGACGCCATCGTCGTTGAGGAAATGAAATTGAGCGGGCTGTATTACAAAATCTGGCAGAGCTTTGCCGTGCTGCTGCCCGTGCGCAGCGTGGGCGTGATGGGCGACGAGCGCACCTACGAATACACCATCGCCATCCGCGCCGTGGAATCGCAGGATGGCATGACGGCGGACTGGGTGAAGCTGCCCTACGACCTGCTGGAAAAACTGGCGAGCCGCATCATCAACGAAGTGAAAGGCGTGAACCGCTGCGTCCTCGACATCACGAGCAAGCCGCCGGGGACGATTGAGTGGGAGTGAAAAATAGGCAAGGGGATTCACTGCGTTTGGGCAACGGCGAAAATTTTCGTGGCGCGTGAACGCAATGCCGCTATTCTGCGTCCAACTGGAATCCAAAATCAAAGCCGCATGAAAACCATCCTCTGCCTGTTGCCCGCCGTCATGGCGTTCTCGCTCGCCGCCGCCGAAACGCCCGGCACCAACGCGCCCGCCGGCACGAACACTTTTTCAGCGGTGAAAATTCCCGATGCCGCCCACGCGGCGGTGTGCGTGACCAACACGGTGACGATGGCTGGCGAGAGCGTTACCTATGTGGCGGAGACAGGGATGCTGCCGATCCTGAAGCCGGACGGCACGTCCAGCGCGTCCGTTTTTTATGTGGCCTACACGCGGCAGGGCATGACGAACCACGCCGCGCGTCCGGTGACTTTCTGTTTCAATGGCGGGCCGGGGTCGGCCTCGGTGTGGCTGCATCTGGGCGCGCTCGGCCCGCGCCGCGTGAAGATGAACGACGACGGTTCACAGCCGCCGCCGCCGTTCCGGCTGATGGACAACGCGTATTCCATCCTCGACGTGAGCGATCTGGTTTTCATTGACCCGGTGGCGACGGGCTTCAGCCGCCCGGCGAAGGATGAAAAGGCGGACCAGTTTTTCGGCGACTCGGCGGATCTGGACTCCGTCGGCGAATTCATCCGGCTGTGGACGACGCGCCATGAGCGCTGGCTATCGCCGAAATTTCTGTGCGGCGAAAGCTACGGCGTGTTCCGCGCGGCGGGGCTGGCCGAGCACCTGCGCGACCGTTACGGAATGTATTTGAACGGGCTGATCCTGATTTCCGGCGTGCTGGATTTTGCGACGATCAGCGGCGGGACGGGCAACGACCTGCCGTATCCGCTGTATCTGCCGGCCTACACGGCGGCGGCGTTTTACCACAAAAAATTGCCGCCGGATTTGCAATTGGCTTTGACCAACGCGCTGGCGGAATCGCGCGCGTTTGCCCAGGGTGAATACACGTCGGCGCTGGGGCAGGGCGCGGCGCTGACCGCCGGTGAACGGCAGAAGATCATCGTTCAACTCGCGCGGCTGACCGGGCTGACCACCAATGTCATCACGGACAACAATCTGCGCGTTGACGAGGACGTGTTCCGCAAACAACTGCTGCACGGCGAAGGCTTGATCCTCGGTGCCTACGACGCGCGGCTGACCGGACGCGACGGCGATCCGGCCGCGCCGTATCCCGATTTTGACCCGGCGAGCGCGGCGGTGATGGGGCCGTTTTCGGCGGCGATGAATTCGTATGCGCGCAGCGAACTGAAATTTGAGGACGACCTGCCGTATGAAATCCTGGTCGGCGTGCAGCCGTGGAATTACGGCGCGCGCAACAGTTATCCGAACGCCAGCGACCGGCTGGCGTCGGTGATGAACCAGGAGCCGTATCTGAAAATTCTCGTGTTCGGCGGGCGGTGCGACCTGGTCTGTCCGATTGACACCATCAAGCACAGCCTCGGCCATATGCTGCTGGCGGAGGAATTGCGGACGAACATTTCCTACGTGCAGTTTGACGCGGGCCACATGATGTATATCAATCTGCCCGACCTTCAGAAGATGCAGCAGGAACTGGAGAAATTTCTCCAGCCCTGATCACCATGCGGCGTAGTTGCCGCGGATGACGGCCTTGACCGTGGGCGTGAGCGGCGGCAGCCGGGCGGAATTGTTAAAGTTCAAGTCGAAACCCCAGTTGCGCGTGGGGGCGCTGTAATAAGCTCCAGTGGACTGCCAGAAATTTGTCGCGTATTGGCTGGGAAACATCACCACGATGGAGCCGTTGTAGGTGACGGTGTGTCCGGTCCAATTCTCCTCCAAGCGCAGGAAATTTTCCACCCCGCCGCTGTAATTCGCGCCGTTGGAAGGAACGATGCCTTCCAAGGTGGCGGCATTGACAACGATATCTGCGGGTATGCGAGTAGCGAGAAGTGAACCGTAATTAGCATCGCTCCAGTTGCTGGAAAGGAGGGTGACGGCATCGGCCAAAAGCGCGGCGGGAACGGTGTTGGTGGTGTCGCCCAGGGCCAGCGAGTATTTGGTGCCGTTGGTGGTGGTGTTGTAATTGCCCTCCACATAAAGCGGGACGGCGGTCGACACGGTCAGTCCCGGTTGCGGCAGGCCGGAAATGTTGGGCAGTTTCGCACCATTGACCATGCGCACCGACGGAAGCTGGGAACTGGTCGGATGGACGTTGTTATAAACGAATATGGAATTGATTTGATGTCCTTTGCTGGTGGAACTGGAGGTGTTCTTTGAAGTATAAGTGTAACCGCCGCGCGTGTTGGTGCTGGTCAGCCAGGTGTTCAGCGCGGACACGTTAATCTGCACCGCCTGGTTGGTGTCTGATTCACGATAATCGTAAAATGAAACATTGGTCACAAAGGAGTAGGTGTAGAGCAGGTTGGTCGTCTTCACCCCCGACACGGTGACGACGTTGGAAGAAATCAAAACATCGGGCGGAACCTGAGTCATGTAGGGCGTGTTGTTCGGGTTTTGGTAATAGACGGTGATGTTGGTGCCCATGGTGCCGGCCAGGCCGTTGGCGGCGTTGGAAACGATGAGGTCGGAGGCGTTGGCAAAATAAACCATTCCGTTGGTGGAGTAGGCGGCGCTGGCCCCGGAAATCCCCAGCGAATAGGCTGCCGGCGGCTGGTTCAATATGCCCAGGACGTTCGTAGGATTGTTGTTCGTGGTTCCGGCGATCGGCAGGTTCAGGGAGGCATAGTCCTGTATTGGATTGCCGGCGGCGGAATAAGTCACGTTGCCGCTGCGGGCGGCGTTCTGCGGGTCGAGCGGACTCGGCAGGTTCGAGACGGTTCCCGCCGCATCCACGTCGGTGGAAAAAACCAGCGCATTGGCGCCGCTGCCGCTGCCGGTCGCCCAGATGTTGTCGTTGGAATGAACGTGGCCGTTGATGGTCATGGGCGCGCCGGGATTGATCTCCAGATCCATGTTGTAAAAAATGGCGAACTGGAACAGCGGTATCAGCGCGAATTCGACGGACTGACAAACCGTGGCTGAAAGGTTCACCCCACCAACCTGCGGCGCGGCGGTGGAGGCAATCGTCACCGGCTGGGCAAAACCATAAAGACCGGCAAACTGCGAATTCAGGGCGGTGGCGGTGGTGGGCACGCTGCCGATGTAGACGGAGGCGCTGTAGGCGGTGTTCTTGTTGGTGTCGCTGAACTGGTAATAGACCGGCCAGCCGTTGGTCGGAACCGCCAGGGTGTTGTAACTGCTGGCGGGATTGAGCGAACCGTAGCCGAAATCACGAATCATGTAGGTCAGGATGTTTTCCGTGGAAGATTCGGCGGCGGACTCCGACGCGGTGAAAATATTGTTCCGCAGCGTGATCTTGGCGTTGGTGGCGGCCCAATACATCATGCTGGCAAACACGACGAGCAGCAGGGCCATGGAGATCATGACCACCACCAGGGCGTAACCGGACCTGGTATGGCGAAAGAGGCGGGGAGAAATTTGCATGGGGTTCCTTTAATCCTTGGCACGCCGCATCACCCGCGTCGTGAGGTTGTAAAAATTATACGAATTGAGCGCGTTGGTCCCCACGAAACCGAGGGGATATTGCCATTGGTCAAACTGCAGGACGATATGAAAGACCGGGTTGTTCAAATAATTTGAAAGGACATTCCCCCGATAGTCCTCGGCATAAAAGCAGTAATAATTCGTCACATAAATCGCGAGGGCATTCAACGTGCCCGACAAGTTGTTGCTGATGCTGTAAAGGGTGTTCGTGGCCGTCGTCGTGTCCAGGTAGAATATCTGATAATTAGTCGAGGCGCTGTTGGTGTAGCCGATTTCCAGCGCGTTGCCCTGCTGATACACGCCGGGCACCGGCCGGCTGAATCCGGTTCCGCTGGCGTAGGTTCCCACATACACAATTTTTGCACCGCGAATCTGGTCGCGCAGCGCGTTCAACGTTTCGCGCCCGCCCGTGGTCGCGGACAGTTTCGTCGCGCCGAGCGTATAGACGCGCATGGCAAGAATCTGCACCGCCACGAGGGCCGCCACCATGAAGGAGAAAATCACGACGACCACCATCATTTCCACCAGCGTAAAGGCGGAAACAACCGGACGACGGCAACCAGTCTTGATCTGTGAAAATAATTTCATTGGTCGGGCGCCCGCAGCAGGATGACGGTGTTGGTGTATTTCTTGCCCGTCAGATAAAACGTCCACGCGGCATCGGACCGGATCTGGCGCAAAGGCGGATTGTCCGAGAGTTTTGTGATGGTCACGGTGTTGGTGACAAAGAAGGCAAAGTCATTGGACGCCGGATTCCCTTTTATCGGAATGTCCAAAATATAATTCGTCGTTGCGCTGTAAGGCGCGGGCATTTCGTCCATCGTCCCGTAGCCCGTGGCCGCCGGATAATCATGCGGCCGCCAGTCCGCCGCGCGCACCTGCTCCGCGCCTTGCGACGCATACGACTGCGCCGCCAGCGAAATCGCCGACCACTCCGACATGCGGTTGATCTGGACGTAGCCGTAAATCACCCCGCTGGACACCAGCGCAAAAATGCCGAAAGCCACCAGAATTTCAACCAGGGTGAAACCTGTGTTCCTTGGGTGACTGTTTGTTTTTTCAAGCCGCAGCCTCATAAAATTTACGCAGCCGAATTTCCGGCAACCAATAAAAACAAGCAGTCCTCATACCAAAACGCCAAGCGTGAAACGGCGCGCCGCCCTCCGGCCTTGTCCACGAACATGACAAAAATGTCCGCGTTTCAACCGGCGGCAAACCTCGGCGACGGCGCTTTCACAAAGGCCGGCTCCCGCAAATAAACCGGCTCCAGTTTTTCACCCGCCACGAAACCGGTCCGCCCGGCCGCCAGCGTCGCCACCATCGCGGCGCGCGGAAACAAAACCGTTCCGGCTCCCGGCCCGGGGCAAATCCCGCCTTCACTTTTGAGCAGCTCAATCTCGCCGGCGGCAACAATCTTCAACGGCGAAACCTCTTCGCGCCGCTTGTCCGAAATCTGCCACGCGGCCAGATAAAATTCGCCGCGCTGCGCATCAATCACCACGTTCACGCGCCCGAAAATTTTTTCCGCCTGCGCCTGCGCCGCCAGGCATTCCACGCCGCCCACGCCGAGCAGTTTCACCCCGCGCGCCAGTTGCCAGCCTTGCGCCAGCGCGATCGCCGCGCGGATGCCGGTGTAGCTGCCCGGCCCCAAGCCCACGGCAATCACTTCAATTTCTTCGCGCGACATTTTGGCCGCCGCCAGGACTTTTTCAATCAGCCCGAACGCGTTCGTTGCGCGCCCGCCGGATTTTTCGGTCGCTTCAGACAAAATGATTCCCTCGCGCGCCAGAGCCACGCTTCGCTGTTCCGACGAAAATTCAAGCGCCAGAATTGTCATAAATAATTTTCCGCTCCGCCTCGCTGATGATTTCAACCTGCACTTTCTTCAAATCGCAAATCGCAAATCGCAAAGCGCAAATTCTCTCCGCCCACTCAAGCACCGCCACGCCGTCCGGCGACAAGAATTCTTCGATGCCCGCGCCCAAAATCTGTTCACGCGTCTCCAGCCGATACAAATCCAGATGAAACAGCTTCAGCCGTCCGCCGCCGTATTCGTTCACCAAAGTAAAAGTCGGCGAATGAACGCGGCTGGAAATCCCCAGCCCGCGCGCCAGCCCGCGCACAAACTGCGTCTTGCCCGCGCCCAGCTCGCCGCTCAAGGCGACAACCAGCCCGCGCTCCGCCGTCCGGCCAAATTTTTCGCCGAGCGCCTCCGTCTCCGCCGGACTATGCGAAATGAACGTAGCCATGCGCGTTGAGTTTGTGCGAGCCGGTCTTGTCGCGGATCAAAATTCCGTCGCCCGCGACGATTTTTCCGATGCAGCTCAATTTCAATTTCGGAAATTTTTTCTTCCACGCGTCCAGCAGTTTCACCGCGTCCTTGCCGGCGACGGTGAACAGCAGTTCAAAATCCTCGCCGTCCGTCAGCGCCGCCGCGAACGGCGGTTTAGCGGCGGAGCTTTCCCGCGCCCGCAGTTTCGCCGCGCGCGAAACGGGAACCGCCGGCTTCAAAATTTCCGCGCCGGCCTTGCTTGCGTTCAGGATGTGCCGCAAATCGCCGGCCAGCCCGTCGCTCAAATCCAGCATCGCGTGGATGGAAAAATGTTCCGCCAGCCAGCGCGCTTCTTCCAGCCGTGGCTCGAAATCAAAATGCCTGCCCGCGAGCGAGCCGCCAAGTTCGCCGGTCACAAAAATCGCGTCGCCGATTTTCGCGCCGCCGCGCAAAATTTGTTTTCCGCGAGGCACAGTTCCCAACAGCGCGACGGAAATCAAAATGCGTTCTGGATTCGTCGTCGTCTCGCCGCCGACAATGGCGACGCCATGTTTTTCCGCGAGCGCGTTCAGGCCGTCATAAATTCCGGCGATGACTTTCACGTCGAATTTTTCCGGCAGCGCGATGGTCACGAGCGCGGCGGCGGGCGTTCCGGCCATCGCCGCGATGTCGCTCAAGCAGCGGGCGAGCGCCTTGCGCCCGATTTTTTCCGGCGGCGTCGCGCGCGTGAAATGGATGCCTTCCACCACCGCGTCTGTCTTGAACAAAATCAATTTCTCCGGGACGCCCAAGTCCAGCACGGCGCAGTCGTCGCCCGCGCCAGCCACGACGCTTTCATTCGCCGGCAGCGACTTTGTCAGACGCGCGATGAGTTCAAACTCGTTCATTTGACAATGGAAAGCGCAATGAGGTTGGCGGCGTTGAACAGCGCATGAACAGTGATCGGCGCGAGCAGGTTATCGGTCCGTTCATAAAGCCAGGTTTGCGCGAGGGCGAAAAAAAACAGCGGCACAAACGTCGGCGCGTTGACGTGGATGAGCGCGAATAGAAAACTGACGCCGAAGAGCGCGAGCTTCGGAAAGCCAAGCTGTTTGACGAGCGGATAGAGCGTCCCGCGAAAGACGAATTCTTCCGCGACCGGCGCAAGCACGATGGCAAAAAATCCAAGATACGCGCGCAGCCATGGTGATTTGGCGCCCAGCATGAGGGCCACCGCCTGTTCGTCCTCCGGATGAAAGCCCATTTTTTCCAACGTGAACAAGGAAAGAAATTGCAGCAGCCACGCGATCAGCAAAACCGGCACAAACACGACGAGCGCCGTGACCAGCGCGCGTTTCAAATTGGGATCGCGCAGGCCAAACGCCTCGCGCCAGTTCATTCCGTGTTGCGCCAGGAAAACCAGCATCAGCACCCAGATCGCGCCGTGAAAGCTCAACGTGCCGAGCAGAATGTTGCCAGAACTGTCCGATGTTTTGAAGGCCGCCAGTCCGGCCTGATGCAGCAGTCCGGCGATGACCATGCCGAAGCACAAACAGATGAAAGCACCCGTGACCAGCAGTATCACGGCCTCGACCCGCCAAGGTTTGGGCGACAGCATGATTCAGCCTAGCGCAGCCACGCGCAGGTGACGACGCAAAATTATTCGCGGACACGCGCGTTTTGCGGCAAATTGCCGTCAATGTCTGAACCGCACACGAACTCTCTCGCGCGGGAAAAATCGCCGTATCTGCTCCAGCACGCGCACAATCCCGTGGACTGGTTCGCGTGGAACGACGCGGCGTTTGCCAAGGCGCGCCGCGAAAACAAACCGATCCTCTTGAGCATCGGCTACTCGACCTGCCACTGGTGCCACGTCATGGAACGCGAAAGTTTCGAGGACGAAAAAATCGGCGCATTTCTGAACGAACATTTCGTCAGCATCAAGGTGGACCGCGAGGAGCGCCCGGACGTGGACAAAATTTACATGACGTTCGTGCAGGCCACGACCGGCAGCGGCGGCTGGCCGCTGAATGTTTTTCTCACGCCGGATTTGAAGCCGTTTTTCGGCGGCACTTATTTTCCGCCGGACGACCGCTACGGTCGCGGCAGCTTCATTTCCGTGCTGCAACAAGTCGCGAAGGTCTGGCAGGAACGCCACGGCGACGTCATCAGTTCCGTCGACGAAATTCAAACGCGCCTCGCGGCGGCGACAGCCGGCGGAACCGCCTCGGACATTTTGCTGACGGCGGAAACCGTGCAGCGCGCCGGCGCGATGTTCAAAGAATCATTCGATCCGGTTCATGGCGGCTTTGGCGGCGCGCCGAAATTTCCGCAGCCGAGCATTCCCGGTTTTTTGCTGCGATACGCCAGACGCTTTCACGATGACGCCGCCACGCGCATGGTTTTGAAAACCTGCGATGCGATGGCGGCGGGTGGCATTCACGACCAGCTTGGCGGCGGCTTCGCGCGCTACTCGGTGGACGCCGAATGGCTGGTGCCACATTTTGAAAAAATGCTCTACGACAACGCGCAGCTCGCGCAGCTTTACCTCGACGCATTTCTCGTCAGCGACGATGCGCGCCACGCCGAAGTTGTCCGCGACATTCTGGATTATGTTTTGCGCGACATGACGCATCCCGGCGGCGGATTTTATTCCGCCGAGGACGCCGACAGCGAAGGCCACGAGGGAAAATTCTATTGCTGGACGAAGGACGAACTTTCCAAGCTGCTGACCGTGGATGAATTCAACGTCGTCGCAAAATTCTTTGGCATCACGGTGGAAGGAAATTTTGTGGATCACAGCCATCCGCAGCCGTTGAAGGGACAAAATGTTTTAAGCATCGTCAATCCAGACGTGCCCGCTGCCGACGGGTCATTGCTGGAATCGGCAAAACTAAAAATGTTTAAGCTTCGCAGCCAGCGCATCCGCCCGCACCTCGACGATAAAATTCTTACGTCCTGGAACGGCCTGATGCTCGGTGCTTTTGCGCGCGCCGCCGTCGTTTTGGACGACGAAAATTATCGCGCGGCGGCGGAGAAAAATTTGCAGTTCATCCGCGAAAAGCTGTGGGACGAAAAATCAAAGACGCTTTTCCACCGCTGGCGCGACGGCGAACGCGACCGGGTGCAACTGCTCGAAGATTACGCCAGCCTGCTGTCCGGCACGGTGGATTTGTATGAAGCCACGCTCGAGCCGAAACATCTGGATTTCGCCAACGAACTGGCCGGGGCGATGATTGCCAAATTTTACGACCCGGAGAACGGCGGCTTCTGGCAAAGCGCGGCGGACACGCAGCATCTGATCCTGCGCGTGAAGGACGATTACGACGGCGCGGAGCCGGGCGGCAATTCCGTCGCCGCGCTCGCGCTGCTGAAGCTCGCCGCCATCACCGGCCGCGACGATTTCAAAAAGGCCGCCGAGGCGACGTTGCAACTCTCCGCGCGCCGCCTGCAAACCCAGCCCGCCGCGCTCGCTTTCATGCTGCACGCGCTGGACTTTTCATTGCAGGAGCCGCGCCGCGTGGTGATTGCCGGAGACCCGCCTTCGCTGCGCTCCGGCGCGGCAAGCACGAATTCCACGAATTTCCACGAACTGCTCCGCGCCGCGCATTCGGTTTATCAGCCGAATAAAATTGTTCTCGGCAACACCGGCGCGGTCGAGCCGTTCGCCAAAACTTTGCCGGCAAAAATGGCGGCAACGGTTTATGTCTGCACCGGCACCGCGTGCCAGGCACCGACCAGCGATCCGGCGAAAGTGAGGGAAATGCTTCACTAAAGCGATTTTTTCATAGCCGTGATTAAAGCTTCTCAATCCGCATCAGGGTTTGGGAAACGAACATTTCAAAAATAAATTACGCCCGCCGTTCTTTGATGCTCGCCAGAATATCCGCCACCACTTCCCCCTTCGGCTTTGCGCCGACGTTGCCTTTGCCGTGCAGGCGGACGGAGACCGCTCCCGCGTCCATGTCGCGGCCGCCGATGACGAGCATCGTGTGGACTTTCGCTTTTTCCGCGTCCTGAATCTTGCCGTTGATCTTGTTCGACGAAAAATCCGGTTCGCAGCGGACAAAATTTCCGCGCAATTCATCTACGATGGATTTCGCGTAGGCGATCAATTTTTCGTCCTCACCCAGCGTCAGCACGCGCACCTGTTCCGGCGCGAGCCAGAGCGGGAAGTTGCCGGCGTAATGCTCGATCAAAAAGCCGATGAACCGTTCGTGCGTGCCGAGCGGCGCGCGATGGATGCACAACGGCGTCTTCTCTGAATTGTCGCGGTCGCGATATTTCAGGCCGAACTTCGCGGGCACGGCGAAGTCCACCTGGTTCGTCGCCAGCGTGAACTCGCGCCCGATGACGCTCCACACCTGCACGTCAATCTTCGGGCCGTAGAACGCCGCCTCGTTCGGCACTTCCACGTAGGGAATTTTTGAATCAATCAAAACTTTGCGGACCAAATCCTCCGTCTGCTTCCACAATTCCGGTTCGTTGACGAACTTCGCGTTGTCGCCGGTCAACCGCGACGGGTCATGCGTGCTGAAGCGCATTACATATTTTTCGATGCCGAAAATCTTGAAATACTTCAGATACATTTCGTTGACCGCGTTGAACTCGGCGGCGAACTGTTCCGGCGTGCAATAAATGTGCGCGTCGTTCATGTTCAGCGAACGGACGCGCATGAGGCCGAACAATTCGCCCGACTGCTCGTAGCGATAGCAAGTGCCGTATTCGGCCAGCCGCAACGGCAAATCGCGGTAACTGCGCGGTTCAGCCGCAAAAATGCGGTGATGATGCGGGCAGTTCATGGCTTTCAAATAATAAATCTCTGGCTGCGGCAGCGCTTTCAATTTTGCATCCATCTGGCGAAAGTCATCGAAGCTAGTCTTTAGCTCGCTTGGTAAATGGTTATCTTCGGCTTTCAGTTTCATCACTTCCAGAACAACTTTATTTTCCAATGCGAGCCGACCGTCCCATGTCGCGAGAAAAACATCAGTATCATCTTTAAGTCCGGCAACGTAGGTTTTAAACTGAAGTTGATATTGAGAAATCTGGTGTTGGAGAGCTTCGCGTTGTTCTTTCCATTCATCGACTCCCATTGGTTCAAACATCGACTCTTTGTAAAGAATCGGCAGGTGCCCGCTCGTCAGATACATTTTTTCCTTGGCGATGTGCGGCGTTTTCACGCGCACGTAACCGGCGGCGAATTCCGTTTCTTTCGCCAGCTTTTCCAGTTCTTCCACGATCGCCGTGCCTTTTGGCAGCCACAGCGGCAGTCCCGGCCCGACGTATTCGGTGTCCAGCGCGAACAATCCCATCTCCGCGCCGATCTTGCGATGGTCGCGGCGCTTGGCCTCTTCGAGCATCTTGAAATACTCGTCCATCGCGGTCTTGTTCTTGAACGCCGTGCCGTAGATGCGCTGGAGCTGCGGATTTTTTTCGTCGCCCTTGTAATACGCGCTGGCGACGTGCGTGAGCTTGAACGCGCCGATGTTGCCGGTGCGCATGACGTGCGGCCCGGCGCAGAGGTCGAGAAAATCGCCGTTCTTGAAATACGAGATCGGCTCGCCGGCGGGAATGTTCTGGACGATGTCCAATTTGAACTTGCTCGGCGTGCCACGCGGATTCAACGCGGCGAGGCGGCCTTCGTTCGCGTCCTGCAACGCCTGTTCGCGCGTGACGACGACTTTTTCAAACGTGTGGTTCGCCTTGATCTCCTTTTTCATCTCGGCCTCGATGGCGGCGAAATCTTCCGGCGCGATGCGATGCGCGAGTTCGACGTCGTAATAAAAACCGTTCTCGACCGGCGGCCCGGCAGCGAATTGCGCGTCCGGCCAGAGGCGTAAGATTGCCGTGGCGAGCACATGCGCGGCGGAATGCCGGATGCGTTCGAGTTCGGTCATCTTCGCGCGGTCGTCGAGGGTTTTGCGTTCTTTCGGTTCGTCAGCCATGGAAAAAATTTAACCACAAAGACGCCCGGAAACAAAGCGGAAGAAGACGAATGTTGCGGCCGCCGGCGAATGTCAGAACGGCGAATGAGCTTGCCCCGAACCTTTATTCGTGAGAAATAAATGCCCGACGGCTCTGAACGAACCCGGTTGCAAACGGCGTTTTCAGCGAAAGTTTTTTGGTGCGTCAATGCTGTCTTTCACAAGCGCGGCATAAGAAATTGCCGCATCAAAAATTATCAAGTGATTGTAGAAATCGGCTGGAGAGATGGCTGAGTGGTTTAAGGCACACGCCTGGAAAATGTAAAACGTCCTTTTGTCATGATTCGATGTGATTTCTTGTGCTGACTAAATCCTTGTCTTTATTGATTGAAACACGTTTTTGCTTTTGCCCTAATGGTTTGTGGTTTGACCTAAAAACGGCAGTCAGTATCAGATTGCAGTATCAGATTTTCCTTTTGAAAACCCATTCATTCCTAGCCAAATTTTTTAATTTCAATGTCCTCAATAACCCCTTCGTTTTTGCCAAGCCATTGATATTTTTCAGGCCGTAACCTGATCCGTTCTACGGCGAGCTGTTCCAGCGCCTCGCACAACGGCTCTAAACCCTTCCCTTTAGCCGCGCACAAACTCCCGATATTTTTCCGGCAAGACTCGTCCGACTTTCAACTCGATGCGCCCGTTTGAATTGATGGCCTTGACCGCATCACCGGCCTGCGTGGTCTGGCCGGCACGGGCAAAACCACGGCGTTGCGCGAGTTGGTCGCCGCCTGCAAAGAGGCGAAGACGCTGCAAAGTTTGTTGCTGACGAAACCGAAACTGGACGAACGGTGGCTAGTGTGCTGGACGAAGCCGGGCGGTGGGCATTGATGACATGAAGCGGCTGTCCACTTGGCGGGGGATCAAGATTTGAGCGACGTTATTTATTACAGCGGCGTCCGGGCATCCCGGATAAACTGGACATGGCCGTTCAGAAAGACGCGGCAGCGACCGCCGGCATGGATGGTGTGGCCTTTCAAGGTGGCGTCCACGGCCGGGATGGTGCTGGGAAAATAGGGGTCAACCGCCAGTTCCACATCCGTCGCGCCGTGGATGACGCCGACAGTCGGATCATTCGCAGCCTGCAAATCAGAAATGGATTGCGTTGTAGATTTGCCCCAAAAATCTTCCAGCCCCACCGGATCATCAGGCCGGTCAAAACGCCAGAGCCAGTAGCGGCAGAACGGCGCGTTGGTGGCGGTGGAAATGGCCTGAACGGACTGGAGGACGTTTCCGACGGGTGAATTCACCGCCGCCGGGCAGGACCAGACGTTGTAGTTCGGACATTCATTGGAGAAAGTCGTCCCCGCCCAGCCGCCGCGCGGATCGGAAGCCGGCCAGGTGGCCCAGGGCAGATAACCACCGGGCAGACTTGTTTTCAAATCGCGCCGGTCGGGGAAATGATCGCCGTTGTCATTGAGATATATGGCGAAGGTCAGCCCGATCTGCTTCAAGTTGGACAGGCAGACGGCCTGCTGGCCTTTTTTCTTGGCACTGGCCAGCGCTGGCAGCAGCAGCAGCGCGGCGAGAATCCCAATGATCGCGATGACGACGAGCAGTTCGATCAGCGTGAAGCCGGTTTCATTCTGGTGACCATGCGGACGGTTCATTGTTGCAGGACGCGATAGAAGCGGAATGGGAAGTTGGTTGCCTGTGGATCAAGCAGGTTCAACAGATTGGTGATGGCGGTATTGGTGCTGAGGGACGTCCAAGTGGAAAAATTGGTGGTGGCCTGCAGCACATAATTGCTGCCCACCGCGCCGACGAAGCCAAGCTGGAACTGCCCGTTGGTGAGAAAGCCCTGGGACGCGAAATACAGCGGCTGCACCTGAAACAGCGCGCCGACGGCGATGCTGTTGTTGAAGTTGGTTTCCACGGCAAAAGCGGAAACCGTCAGGTTGGTGAACAAATTAAACGCGCTGCCATACCGAAGCGAATTAGTCGTGGGCAAGGAGCCGTCGAGCGTGTAATAAATTGTCGCGTTGGTGTCGGCGGCGGACAACGTGACGTTGACCGAGGCGATGTAACTGCCGCCGTTCGGCGTGATGGCCGGCGGGGCGAGCGCGGGTGTGCCGGGCAGGCTGTTGATCCAGGCGGTGATCACCGCGACGCCGTTGGTGTCTATGAGATTGCGGAAATCCGGCATTTGAATGTCCTGATTCAGCGTGTTGATTCGCGAGACCAGCACGGAACGCCAGATGTCCCGCGCCTTCACAACGCACGCGCCGTCGGAGATGCCCAGCGAAAATGCCGCCGGGAAATTTGTGATGCTTTGCTGCGCGAGCGGCGTGTCGTAGCGCGCGTCCCAGGTGATGCCCTGGCCGCCGGGTTGGTGGCATTGCTCGCAGTTCGCATCGAGATACGAACGCACGCGTTCCTGAAGCGATGCGCTCACATTCGTCATCGCCGAAAGTTTGGAATAGCTGCCGATGGCCGCCTCGTTCGGAGCGGGATTAAATAATCCCAGCCGATTCAGCGTCCGCAACTGGTTGTCCGTGACTCCGGTGGCCGGATAAGTCTGGCTGCCGTTGAGCTGCCGCGCGTTGACGCCCAGCACATTGACGCCGGAAGGATTGTTGGCCACGGCGGTGTTGTGGCACTCCTGACAATCCGACGGACTCGCGTAATACCACGTCTGCGTCCGCACGCCGGTCGCGTTGGTGATCAAAATATCTTCCGACAAGCTGCCGGTCAGCAAATCGGCATCGCTGTTGTCAGGCCGCCATTTGTAAGTCACGCCATAAACCGAGCCGTTTTTATCGCGCACCAGCAGCTCCGTTTCCAGCCGGTGCGGCGGAATGGAGGAATTGGTTTCGTTGACGACCAGATCAAAATTTTTCACGAACACGGAACCCGATGGGAACGTCCACGAATTCGTCGGTTGAAATTGAATCTGGCCGCCGAGCGTGAGGACGCCGCCATTATTCGGCACTGCCATGAACCAACTGCTGACGGCGTTATCCTTCCACTGCGGCTCGTTGGGCGCATACGGAATCAAGCCGGCTGCCGGCGTGCGGTTGGTCGTGTTGCTGAACGCTCCGGTGCCGGAGAGTAGCGCCGGGAGCGTGCCGGCGGCGGTTGACGGCATGTTCAGGAACGCACTCACCGTTGCGTTGCTCGTCAAGCCGTAGGCCAGCCCGCTGCCGGCGACCACGGTGATATTGACCGGGGCCGACGTGCTGCTCAAACCGCTGCCGTCCACGGCCACGGCGGTCAAAGAGTAATTGGCCGCCGCCAGACCGGTCGCGGTGATGGTGTAAGGCAGATTCGTCACGCTGCCGAGAAACGCATTGTTCATGTAAAAATTCACCGCGCTGATTGGATTGTAAGCCGCGTCGCCTTCCGCGCTGATCGTCACGCTGGCGGCGGCGGTGTAATTGGTTGCGCTGTTGGTCGGCGCCACCAGCACGACCGCCGGCGGCGGATTCGTGATCGGATACAACTGCGTTTGCGGGATGATGACCTGCGGCGTTGAGGGACTGCTCCAGGCCAGCGTCGCCACGGCCCCGCCACCGCCTTGGAAATAATCCATGCGCACGTTGTAAAGCTGCTGCGCTTTGAGCGTGATGGTATTGGTATAAGTCGTCGCGGCTTGAGTCACCCAAGCATTTACCAGCAACTGCCCGTTCACCCACAGGCGCACGCCGTCATCGGCGGTGGCATAGAAGGTATAGGTTTCGTTGAACTGCGGTTGCACGCAACCGGTCCACCGCGCCGTGAAATTGGTTTGACCGATTTTGGGGTCCGGCCCGATGGTGTTCCAATTGAAATTGATGGTCGCATCGGTGCGGGTCAAGGTGGGCAGACCATTGAAGTTGATGTTCGTGAACGCCACGCTGGTCGTGTTAGTCCAGTATTGGCCGCGCAAGCCAGGCCCGGTGCCCAAGGCGGAACTGTTGATGAAGCTGGCGCTGGCCACGCTGCTGTTCACTGTTCCCGGCGCGATAGCAATGGCTTGAACGAGGATATTGTTGGTCAGGTTGAAAGGCGCGGTGTAAAGCAGGGAATTGGTCGTTGGCGTCGTGCCGTCCAGCGTGTAATAAATGGAAACGCCCGCCGTGGCGTCGGCCAGCATCACGGCCACGGAATTGGTGAACGTGCCGCCCGCCGGCGAAATGCTCGGAGCCGTCAGAAAAACCGCCGAGCCGTAAACCGACACGGCATATTCCGCGCCGACATACACTTTGCCGCCGGCGATCACGGGCGGGGTCATCTTCACCGCGCCGCCGGGATTGTCGCGCGCGAGGTTCATGCTGGAGTTATACAATTCCAGCGCGAGGTTCGTTGCGTTGTAGGCGTGCAACACCGCCGGTCCGCTGCTGAGATACGCGTCGGCCTGAATGACCCAGGCGATGCCGTTGTTCGTGCCGTTTCCGGAAATCGTCGGCGTGGCGCCCGGAAAACCGAAGCTGGTGGCGGAGCGTGAATCGGGCGTGGCAACGATGACGCCGTTGGTGATGAGGAAGGCTTTCATCACGTCGCCGTTACCCTCGTAATAAATGCGATTATTGAAGTAGGCCGGCGAACTCCACACGCCGCCAATCGCGCCCGGCAGCGACTGCACGATTTGACTGTCGTTCCCATTAACGCCGTCAGTGCCGTTGTAATGCCCCATGTTATCGCGATCCAACAAGTAAATCGTCCCCTGCTTGCCCGCGCCCACAATCAGATGCGGATGCGCCGTGCTGCCCACCGAGTCAGGCAGCAGCAACGGCCCGCCGGAGCCGAGATCCGAGTCATTGTTCTGCAAAGTCTGCTGGTTGTAAGGCGTGAAATAATCGGCCACCGCCAGCTTGTTCGTAATCGTGGAAAGTTTGACAAAACTATCGGCATAGTCGCCGCCGTTGGTGTTGGCGCTGAACGAGCCGTTGCCGGTTTCAAAATACAAATTCGTGTTCGCGTCCACAGAAAGTCCGTTGCCGCCCATCCACAACGCGCCTTCACCGGCGTTCGCGCCGAAGGCCGCAACCGTGGCGTTCGGCGTGGTGTTGAAAACGTAGTTGGTCAGCAGCACAAGGTTGGTTGCATTGAAGCCGATGACCCAGCCGTGATACGGATCGGTGTCGTCGTGACTGCCGTAGGCGGCGTATAAAATTCCGCCGGCGAGCGTCAGCGCCGGCCGCTGCATATGTTGCACGGCTGAAAACGTGACGTTTGTGCCGTTGCTGGTTTCCACATAATTATTTCCAGACACGCCCGTGCCGCGCACCGAGGCCACCACGGGCACGGGGCTGTAAGGTTGTTCGAAGCCGTTGGTGATGTTCAACGCGTGGATGCGGTGAAAATAATTGGTTGAAACTCCGGGCACCACTTCGCGCGTGAAGGCGTCCACGTAAATCGTGCCGCTGACTGGATCAATCACCGGCGCGCTGGCCGCGCCTTCTTCCGGCACAATGTCGAGATTGCCGACGCCGGGATGATAACGCGCGCCGTATTCGATGCTCGGCGACGGCGACGAGATCCCCAGATTCGTTTTCCACAGCAGGCCGCCATTGGTGTCGCCGTTGCTGTCGGCGTCAAACGCATAAACCGAGTCGTGCATGGTGGAAACAAACAGGACATTGCGCACGCCTTTGCCGGCCATGTTCACATTTGTCATGATCAGCGGCTGGGCATAAACGTAGCTGTCCACGGCGTAGGAAAATAATTTGCCGAAGTTGGTGACGTTCACATTCGCCGGCGACAGCAAGGTTTCGTTCGTGTTCTGTCCCTGCCGCGTGTTGTCATAATGGTAAGTGAGCACCGGCACCCGTGTGACCGCCAGCGTGGTGAAGGATTTGGACGCGCCGCCCCACGCAACGCCGACGGAATTGGAAACAGTGGTGGTGAAATAATATGTCGTATTCGCCATCAAGCCCACCGCCTGCGCGCTGAAAATCCCCGGCTGCGCGCCGAGCAAAACTTGGTTCGCCCAGGCCGCCGGATTTTGTCCGCCATCGCTCGTGCCATAATAAATGGTCGTGACCGGCCACTCATTGCCGTTGGTGAGCACCTGGCCGTTCAGCGTGGCAAAAACGGCGGCCACGCCCGTCGCCGGCAGGTTGGTCACGGTGGGCGCGGTGGCCATGACCGTGGTGAACGTTTTGGACGGCGCGGCCCACGCCACACCGACATTGTTGGAAGCCCAGCCGGTGAAAAAATAAGCGGTGTTCGTCTTCAATCCCGACACCGTCGCCGTGAAACTTCCCGCCTGCGCGCCGAGCGCGACATTGTTGGACCAAGCCGCCGCGTTCGTGCCGCCGTCGCTGGGACCATAAAAAATTTCCACCTGCGGCGTGCTGCCGCCCGTGTAAATGATTTTCCCATTGAGCGCGGCGGACGTGGTCTGAATCGTCGTGGCCGGACTGTTCGTGATCACCGCCACGGTTGGACTGCCAGTTGAAGTCAACCCGACATCGAAGACCGCATCGTAGCCATGACTGCTGCCAAAAGTGATGGTTCCACCGGCCACGGGCAGGATGGCCAGCTCGCCGCCGCCGTAAAGATTGCCGCTGGCATTGCCCATCGCCTCCCAGCCGGCCACCGCGCTTGATGCTTTTCCGAACGAATAGGCATAAACGGTTCCGGGCGAAAGCGCCAAACTAAAACCGCTCCATTGCAGCCAGTCGCCGTCCGCGAACGTAATATTGCTCGCGCTGTAAGTCGCCAGCAGCGTGGCCGTGCTGCCGCTGACCGAAAAAATATGCAGCAAATAATTTTGCGCCGTGCCGCTGCCCGAAGTGGTGCCACCGCCGGTTTTGAACGCCACGGAATTGAGCAGGTATCCGGCGACGGCGTTGCCGGTGGTGAAGGTCTGGCCCGGCTCGCCGGCACTGTGATTGGATTGGTTGTCCGAGTAATAATTCAAGCCGTCCGGTTTGTTCGCCTCGCCGGCCGTGCTGAACTGGGAGATGTCGTATGCCCCGGGCGTTGGGGCGGTGGCACCAATATCCGTCAGCGTTGCCGGCGTCTGCGCGCACACCGTTCCGCCAATGAAACTCATTACGATCATCGCGCAAACCCGGACGGTGTGAATCCAGTCGCCGTGCTGAATGCCGAATTTCGTTTGGAAATCGGGCGCGCAGCTCAATTTATTTTTGCTTTTCATGGGAAGAATCGTAACTTACGACATGAATTTGAATTTACCAACTTCATATTTCGCGGGATTGTTGGGTATTTTCATCTCAAGCCTTTACGCTGGCTATTCAGCCAAATGCGGTTCTAAACTTCAACCATGACAAAATTCTTAAAAATCTCATTCACAGCCTTTGTTTACAGCACGATTCTGTTGTGGCTGGTTTCCGCCAGCCGCGCCGCCGATGGCTACCAGATTTTTGTCTCGAACGAAAAATCCGGCGACCTCACCGTCATCAGCGGCGGTGATTTCAAGATCGTGGCGACCATTCCGGTCGGCAAACGGCCGCGCGGCATCCATGCCAGCCCGGATGGGAAAACCGTTTATGTCGCCTTGAGCGGCACGCCGGTCGAGCCGCCGCCGCAACTCGACGCCAACGGCAATCCCATTTTGTTGAAGAATCAGGCCGATGACGAAGACAAAGCGCAGGCCGATAAATCCGCCGACGGCATCGGCCTCGTGGACGCGGCGCAGAAAAAGTTCCTGCGCAAAATTCCCGCCGGCTCCGACCCGGAACAATTTTGTCTGAGTCCCGACGGCGCGAAAATTTACATCGCCAATGAAGACGTCGGCGCAGCCACCATTCTCGACGCCGCGACCGGCAACGTGCTGACTTTCGTTCCCGTCAGCCGCGAGCCTGAAGGCGTCGGCGCGAGTCCCGCCGGCAAATTTTTCTACGTCACCTGCGAAACCGCCGGCGACGTTTTTGCCATTGATGCCAGCACCTACAAAGTGATCGGGCACATCGTGGTTCATCCGCGTCCGCGCAGCGTGGCCTTTTTGCCGGACGGTTCGCGCGCGTTTATTCCATCGGAATCCGTGGGCGAATTGAATGTCATAGACACGAAGAGCCAGACGCTTCTGAAAGTCATCACGCTGCCGAAAGGCTCGCGCCCGATGACCGTGAAAGTTTCGCCGGACGGAAAAAAAGTTTATGCCAGCACCGGTCGTGGCGGTTCGGTGGTCGTCGTGGACGCGAACACGTTTGAAGTTTTGAACACGATTCCGGTTGGCAAACGGCCATGGGGCATCACGTTTTCGCCGGATGGGAAATATCTTTTCAGCGCGAACGGGCCGTCGGATGACATCTCGGTGGTGGATCTGGCGACGGAAAAAGAAATCACCCGCGTCAAATCGCCGGGCAGCCCGTGGGGCATCGTCGCCGTGGCGGACGCAAAATAAAATTCACCCGCCGACCAGAAAGATTTCCTGCGACGTGATACTTTTGGTGCAGCCCGGCTTGAACGCCTTCGCGCGCAAAATGGTTGGCGTGGTCAGGCGCACTGGTTTTTCGTAAAGCAAGTCCGAGGTCGTCGGCACGGTTCCGTCCAAGGTGTAGCGGATGGGCGCGCCCGGTTTGCTTTTCAAGATTACTTCCACCGGCTTCTCGAAATTTCCGCCGCGCGGTGAAATTTCCACCGGCGGTAAAACGGGCGGGCCGGGCTGGCTTTCAATCCATTGCCGCAGCAGATTTATTCCCCGCTCATCAATCGTGTTGCGCGCGAGCGGCGGCATCTTGAACGGTTCGGTCGTGTCGGTTCGCATGAACAAAATCGAGCGCCAGATGTCGTTGGGCGCGACGATGCGCGCGCCGTCAATGCGTTCATCAATCAAAACGCGTCCGTTAATTAAGTTTTGTTTCGCCAGCGGCGTCTCGTAACGCGCGTCGAAGGTGGCGACCGTGCCGCGCGGCCGGTGGCAGTTCGCGCAGTTGGCGTCGAGGTAGGAACGCGCCCGGTCTTCGAGGCTCCGCTTGGTATCGGCGGTGTCCGCGAGTGCGGGTAATTTTTCCAATTCGGCTTCGTTCAAATTTGTGTCGAACAAACCAATGTGATTCCACGCGCGCAATTCGTTGTCGGTCACGCCGGACGGGTAGGTGAAATCGTGGTTCAACTGTCGCGTCTTTAAGCCCAGCACCAGGCCGGCGTTGGCCGTGTGGCAGGTGAGACAATCCGCCCGGCTTGGATAATACCATGGCTGCGTCCGCGTGCCGGTCGCCGTCTGAATGGAAATGGCCTCGGTCAGATTGGTGGCGAGCAAATCCGCGTCGCGGTTGTCCGCGCGCCATTTGTAAGTGGCACCATAGACGCCGCCGTCCGCATCACAAACCAGCAGCCGCGTTTCCAAGCGTCGCAGTGAATGCGGATCTAATTCGTTGGTCGCCAGCAAAAAGGTTTTTACGAAGACTGTGCCGCGTGGAAAAATCCATTCCACCGTCGGCGCAAATTTTACCTTCTGACCGGCCGGCACGGCCACCCAGCGCAATTTCGCCGCTCCATCCGACCAAAACGAAACAATGAGATCGTAAGGAATCAGCGCATCGCTTGGCGTGAGGCTGGCTGCGTCCTTAAACGCGCCGGTTTGGGAAAGCAGCGGCGGGAACGAGCCGTCCGCGCGTTCGGGCATTTGCAGAAAAGCCCCGGCGTTCGGGCGCGAAGTCAATCCGTAGGCTTGGGAAACTGCCGCCGAAACGGGACGGGCAAACCGCAGCGCGGACAAAAATATTGCCGTGAGCACCGCCGCCAGGCGCAAATTATTTTTATGATGAAACGGCATCTGCGGCGTCAGGTCATTTCGTTGGTTCAACTGCCGCTTTTTTCTCCTCGGCAGCGAGGTTTTGGTTGACGGCGCTTAAAATGTTGGCGGAAAAGGCGCGGACAGTTTTTTTTATTTCCCCCACCGAAGCATAGGTGTATTGGCCGGTCGGATAGCCGAGCAGGGTGACGTAATCATATTGTTTGGGCTTTACGCCGCGCGACTTGGGAAGGTTCGTGAGATATACCACGCCAATGCACACGGATCCCGGCTCGCGGGTTTCAATCTGATTGGCGTCCCGGCTGGCGCTGACACTGCCGGGAACGAGCCACGACTTGTTCAATGGCGCGCGCAACAGATCGGCGTAGCCGCTGTCCACCACCAGGCCGCCAGGCAGCACCTTGAGGATTTTGCCGCAAATGACCCGTCGGCCCGCGACACATTCCGCACGGATTTGCTCCGCGCGCTGAACGGCGGACGGCGGCGGGTTGGTGGCCGGCGTGGTTACCGTCGCCGGGCTGGCCGCCGGCGGGTTGGTTTGCGCGGACAGGTTGAGCGCAATAAAAAAAATGGCGGCAAAAATTTTCATAAACTTGTCATTCAAGCCGGTCAGTCGTTCCGGACGGAATTGAAAAACCGGAGCCGCATCAGCCGGCTCTCCGATGACGGCAGACTAATTTGTCATTTCAGTTTTGTCCACCAAATCGAGGCCAGGCCACTGCCGGACGAGATAAGACACCAGCGGCCGCCGTGGTTGGCGTGCCAGTATCCGTGATGCTCGGCGGCATGGTTTGAGCGCACGGCTTCGGCGGCGAGGGTGAAATCTATTTATTGGTTCAAGACGGACAAGGTTTCCGTGGCGGACGAATTTGATAGCGATCAGGATTGGTGAGGGGAAAGCGCCAGAGGACTGGCGCAGTCCAAAACGCTCCGCGCACGCGGGAGTCGTAGGTTTGGCACCAGCGTTTTGGTGCGGCGACCCTCCGCCGCTTTCGCAAGCCGTCGTAAAATAATCTGAGGTTCTTTCAAAACTCGGATTTGTTGGGGTGGCCTTGCCGATGGAAAAGCGTTTGAAAAATCAGGCGGCAGGATTCGTCGGCTTTGTGAAAAAAAAGGGTGCGAAAAAATGTAAGGAATATTTAGCTAGGACGACCTAAATTTGCGGTATAAATTATTTCCGCAAAAAACATTTAATCATGAAAACCAAATCAAACGCGCGTTTCCTTTCCGGCCTCACTTTATTTTTGGCGATTGCCGCCGCCGCGATCACGCTCCGCGCCGCCGAACCGCCGCAAACGGGCGCTGCTACGCCTGACTTTACGCTCAAAACCTTGGACGCGAAGTCCGTGACGTTGAGCGCCGAGACCGCCAAACTTCCGGTTGTGCTGATTGTGCTGCGCGGCTGGCCGGGCTATCAATGCCCGCTCTGCACGCGGTAGGTGTATGAATTTGTGGAACAAGCCGGTGCTTTTGCCGGCAAAGCGCGCGTCATCATGGTTTATCCCGGCCCGGCCACAGATTTGCAGGAGCACGCCGAGGATTTTCTCAAGGACAAACAGTGGCCCAAAGATTTTCTGTTCGTCACCGATCCGGACTACACTTTCACCAAAGGCTACGGCTTGCGCTGGGAGGCTGCGGGCGAAACGGCCTATCCGTCCACATTCGTGATTGATTCCAAAGGCATCGTGCGGTTCGCAAAAATCAGCAAAAGCCACGGCGGGCGCGCAACCCCAGCGGAAATCCTCGCGGCGCTGGCCAAGCTCCCGTGATTGCCACGTTATTAAGCCTTGGCGGCATTTATGTCCTCTGCGGATTATTATTCGCAGGGCCGTTCGTGCCGCCGGGTGTTAAGAAAATTGACCCGCACGCGGCGCATGGCTCGCGGGGATTTCGCCTGCTGATTTTTCCGGGCACGCCGGCGCTCTGGCCGTTACTACGGCACCGCTGGCTGAAAACCACCGGAAGAGCGCAACGCCCATCGTCAACCAACAGGTTCTTAATCTGGTTGTGGAACCGCAAATTACCGGCGAAGTTGAGCGGCACGATGAACTTTTGACACTCCGTGCCGACTCCGGCATTTAGTTGGAGACAGTGATGGTCATCATCAACCGGAAGAGTGCGGCGCGAGGAAGAGGACGGCGCTGGGTTTTGTGTCGGCGCAACATCAACCTTTTCGGAAGCAGTTAAAACGGCGAGGCGCGAAACTAAAACAAGGGATTAAACTTTACGGACGACCGCGTTCTATCGCCCGAATGTTTGACAAAAATGCGGTTTGACAACAGTGGGAAATCCCACCATAGTAATGTCATGCCGACCCTGACACAAACACGCCCGACAGTCGTGGAAGATTACGACGTTGCTGCCGACGCTAAGAAGCGCATCAGCCTGCGCAACGCCAAGACGAAATATTTTCACGTCAAAGCGCTATCGAACGGCTGCTTCTACCTAGAGCCGCGTGTATTGGTATCGCCCCAAGCCATTTCCGCCCGTTCCTTGAAGATGCTGGACAAATCCGTGGCTAATTTGAGAAAAGGGCGGGCGTCCGCACCGATTGACCTGTCTGCCTTCGCCGAGGCTTGAAAGGATTCCAATGGCTTTCAATATCCGCATGGGATTGCCGGAGATGGAAGCGTTATGGAACGATCTTTCCACCCGCAAGCAACAGGGGAAATTGGACAAGGACGAAGAAAAGTTTTTCAAGAAGCTGGTCAAATCGCTCGGCTACCTCGCTGAAAATCCTCGGCACAACAGTCTGGCTTCGCACGCAATTGACGACCTGACGCGCAAATACGGGTTCAAGATTTTCCAGTCATATCTCGAAAATAATACGCCATCAGCCGGACGGATGTTTTGGGCTTACGGGCCCGCCAAGCGGGACATCACGGTGCTGGCAATTGAGCCGCACCCAGAAGATCAAAAACACGGTGCTTATCAGCGCATTAAATTGTCCACCTTGCCGCCGGCGAAAAAATAATCCGCAGAAAAGCGCGATCACTAAATTGCACCGCCCTCTAGTCGGTGACCACCTGATTAAGATTTAATAAACAAAGTGAACGACGAATCAGCTTGCTCCCAACGCGGATTCGGTCGAATAATATGCCCGATGAAATGAAGCATGGTTAGGTTTGGAACTGGCGTTTTTGCCAGATATTTTTTGATACTTTTTATTCTCTTTCATAAAAACCAGTATCATATTATGGTATCTGTAGCATCAGATTTGAATCGGTTTTAGATTCGCAAGTGGTTGAAAATAAACGGCATGGAGAGATGGCTGAGTGGCTTAAGGCACACGCCTGGAAAGCGTGCGTGGGTAACACCACCGTGGGTTCAAATCCCACTCTCTCCGCCAGACTTCACCGACGGCTCAATTTTTCTGCGGAGTGCGACCGTGACCGGCCCTGAATGCAACCGTGTCGAGGGAAAACAATCCGCCGCCGGCGATCAGCAAAACGACGTAACCGGCAAGATAGAGGAAGGCAAGTTCGCCCTGCCCGGTCAACTCTGTTTTATTCACCATCAGAAACGCGACGAACATGTCAATCACCAGCACCAGCGCTGCCAGCCTTGTGCATAGCCCGATTGCCAGCATCAAGGCCGCGATTGTTTCCGCAATAACCACAAGCACCAGGGTTACGTCGTGCCCCAGCCCCAGCGGATCGGGAAATGTGTCCACAATGTCCTTGAAGTGGGTGAGTTTGTCCCAGCCATGATTGAACAGCATCGTCAGCCCGAACCAAAGCCGCGCCACGAGCAGCGCCACGCCCGTCACATCCGAGTCGTCTGAAGGAACAAACAATTTCGTGAAGAACATAAGCACACTTTAGCAGATAAATCTGGAACCACCAATTTGAAAAGATAAACCTCTTTTGCAGCCCGAGGGCAAAAAATGTTTTGTCCATTCATTCGGCGGGGTTGGAAAATAAACGCGCCCGCACCGATGCGCTTCAATGCCGCAGCAGCGAAATGCCCAGCTTCAGAAGTTTCTGCACGTCGGCATCGGATTTCGCCTCGGCGTAAATCCGCAGCACGGGTTCCGTGCCGGAACCGCGCAGCATCAGCCACGTTGAATCTTCCGCGACAAATTTCACGCCGTCGCGGGAATCCACTTTTACCAGCGGCGAGCGCAGCAGTTTTTTCGGCGGATTCGTTTTCAGAAACTCCATGAGCGCGGCGCGCTTCTCCAGCGGATAATGCGCGTCAAACCTCGCGTAACGGTGCGGACCGAATTCCTTTTCCAGCCGCGCGTAAATTTTGTTCACGGAGATTTTTTCCGTCGCCAGCATTTCGAGCAAAAATAATCCCGCCGCCAAACCGTCGCGTTCGGGAATGTGATTGGCGAAACCGACCGAGCCGCTTTCTTCCGCGCCGAACAACGCGCCGGGCTTCATCAGTTCCGGCGCGATGAAGCGGAAGCCGATGCCGACTTCGGTGAGTGGGAGATTCCACGCGGTGCACATCTTGTCCACCATCGCGGTGGTGTTGAAAGTTTTTGTCACCGTGCCGCGTCCGCCGCGATTGCGGACGAGATGATGCAGCAACAGCGCGATGACCTGCTGGTTTGTCAACGGCGCGCCGCGACCGTCCATCGCGCCGATGCGGTCGGCATCGCCGTCGGTCACGAGGCAGATGTCGTGCGGATCGCGC
>Ga0075522_10000142_pt1 | contig 46764 bp, 49 predicted proteins | sample NGEPerA_FD_74796 | JGI IMG/M metagenome (GOLD analysis project Ga0075522, IMG submission 74796) | Arctic peat soil microbial communities from the Barrow Environmental Observatory site, Barrow, Alaska, USA - NGEE PermafrostL2-A | ecosystem: Environmental > Terrestrial > Soil > Wetlands > Peat ... | reverse complement strand
AGCCACGTTGAATCTTCCGCGACAAATTTCACGCCGTCGCGGGCATCCACTTTTGCCAGCGGCGAGCGCAGCAATTTTTTTGGCGGATTCGTTTTCAGAAATTCCATGAGCGCGGCACGCTTCTCCAAGGGATAATGCGCGTCAAATCGCGCGTAGCGGTGCGGGCCAAATTCTTTTTCCAGCCGCGCGTAAATTTTGTTCACGGACATTTTCTCCATGGCGAGCATTTCCAGCAGGAACAAGCCGGCGGCCAGACCGTCGCGTTCGGGAATGTGGTTGGCAAAACCGACCGAGCCGCTTTCTTCCGCGCCGAACAGCGCGCCGGGCTTCATCAATTCCGGCGCGATGAAGCGGAAGCCAATGCCGACTTCCGTGAGCGGCAGGTTCCATGCGGCGCACATTTTGTCCACCATCGCCGTCGTGTTAAAAGTTTTTGCCACGACGCCGCGACCGCCGCAGTTGCGGACGAGATGATGCAGCAGCAGCGCGATGACCTGCTGGTTGGTCATGGGATTTCCGCGACCGTCCATCGCGCCGATGCGGTCGGCATCGCCGTCGGTCACGAGGCAGATGTCGTGCGGATCGCGCCGCAACTGCGCGCTGCCGAGCGCGTAATTTTTCGGCAACGGCTCCGGGCTGATGCCACCGAAGAGAACGTCATGTTTGCCGTTCAGGGTCGTGACTTGGCAGGAAGTTTTGGCGAGCAACGTTTCAAAAACTCCCGCGCCGACGCCAAACAGCGCATCATGCGCCACGCGTAGTTTTGATTTCGCAATCAATTTGAAATCCACGAGTTTTTTTATGGCGCGAAAATGTGCCGGGCGAACGTCCTCCAATGAAATTGCCGATTGCCGATTGCCGATTGCCAATTGCGGCGGATATTTGTCGAGAAAACTTTCAACGGCCTGACATTCTTCTGATCCGCTGGAGCCGCCGAAATGCGACTTGAGCTTGAAGCCGTTGAAAACCGGCGGATTGTGGCTGGCGGTGATTATCACTCCGCCGACAGCTCCGAGATTTTTCACGGCGAAGGAAACGGACGGCGTCGGCGTTGGCTCAGGCGTGAGGATGACTTGAAAACCATTTCCCGCAAAAACTTCGGCGGTGATTCGGGCGAAACGGTCGGAGAAAAACCGGCGGTCAAAACCGATGACGACTTTCAATTCACGATCGAAGACTTCGGACTTTGGACTTTGGACTTTGGACTTCCAATAGTCCGCCGTGGCCTGCGCGACGCGCGCGACGTTGGCGAACGTGAAATCTTCCGCGATGACCGCGCGCCAGCCGTCCGTGCCGAATTTGATTGGAGTCACCTGCGCAGCTTGGCAAAACAATTTCCCGATGCCAAGCACGGGAGATTGTTTGACGGATTTTCGGCACGCCGCCGAAAATGGCAACCGGGACGGTCGCGCTCCCCTTTCCAATCGTAGCAGCGGACGTCAGTCCGCTCATTATTCCGGCGGAGGAGAAGTTTGAGCCGGCTCACGTCGGCTGCTACGGTATTTCGCCGGGGCAAGCCGCGCTCCCCATTTCCGAATGTCGCCGGGGCAACGGGGCGCGTGGCTCGCCCTGTGAAATACGGCGGAGACAATGGGAAGCCTTGGCGCGGGGCATTATTTCACAGGGCGCGGCGCACGATGCTTGGCGATGACGGAAATCTGATGCAGGCGGACGGGAATTCTTTTCCGGTATTCAGTTTGGGATAGACGAACGGGTGGGATTATATCAGAATTGATTAAACTTTTGAAAACCTGAAGCATTGCAATCCAAAATGAAAACTTTGAAACTGCTGCCGCTTCTTCTGCTGTTGGCCCTGCCCGCCGTGGTGCAAGCCCAATTCACGTTCACGACCAATAACGGTGCCATCACCATCACCGCATATACCGGTCCCGGTGGCCACGTGACCATCCCCAGCATGACCAATGGTTGGCCGGTCACCAGCATCGGGGACTATGCGTTCCTTAACTGCTCCGGCCTGACCAGCGTGACGATACCCGACAGTGTCACCAGCATCGGGAGCGCTGCGTTCTATCAGTGCTCCGGCCTGACCAATCTCACGATAGGCACCAGCGTCACCAGCATCGGGGACTATGCGTTCTATAACTGCTCCAAGCTGACCGGCGTGACGATTCCCAACAGCGTCACCAGCATCGGGGTCTATGCGTTCGAATTCTGCGGCCTGACCAGCGTGACGATTCCCAACAGCGTCACCAGCATCGGGAACGATGCGTTCGGTGACTGCTCCGGCCTGACCGCGATAACGGTGGCTGCGCTCAATCCCGTCTATAGCAGTGTGGGTGGGGTCTTGTTTAATACGAACCAGACCACGCTCATCGAATGTCCGCGAGGCAAAGTTGGGAGCTATACGATTCCCAACAGCGTCACCAACATCGGGGACTATGCGTTCGATTACTGCTCCGGCCTGACCAATCTCACGATAGGCACCAGCGTCACCAGCATCGGGGACTATGCGTTCAATTCCTGCTCCAAGCTGACCGGCGTGACGATTCCCAACAGCGTCACCAACATCGGATATGGTGCGTTCCAATCCTGCACCAGCCTGACCAGCGTGACGATTCCCAACAGCGTCACCAGCATCGGAGATGGCGCGTTCGATTACTGCTCCGGCCTGACCAATCTCACGATAGGCACCAGCGTCACCAGCATCGGGGACTATGCGTTCGATTACTGCTCCAAGCTGACCGGCGTGACGATTCCCAACAGCGTTACCAGCATTGGAGTTGAGGCGTTCTATTACTGCTTCGGCCTGACCGCCGCCTATTTTCAGGGGAACGCTCCGCCTGATAATGGGACTGCTTTCAGTTACAGCGGCGCCACGATCTATTATCTGCCGGGCACCACGGGCTGGGGCGCAACGTTCGGCTCCCGCCCGACGGCGCTTTGGGCTTTGCCCTATCCGGTCATTTTAAGCGGCAACACCAACCTGGGAATGCGAAACAATCAATTCGGTTTCACCGTTTCCTGGGCCACCAATGTTCCGGTCGTCGTGCTGGCCGCAACCAATCTGGCCAATCCGGTCTGGACGCCGGTGTCCACCAATGCCCTCACCAACGGCGCGTTTTATTTCAGCGATCCGCAATGGACGAATTATCCAAGACGTTTCTACCGTCTCCGCTCGCCTTGATTTTCAGCAAGCGGAAATTGTTCTCTAAAAGTTGCACCACCGGCACAGTGTCTTTCATCACGGGCGATGGTTATTTGATTTCAAATTATCATGTGGTCAAGGACGCGACGAAGGTTCGTTTGCTCACGAGCGCGGGTTTGATTGACGTCAAAGTGGTTCAGGTGCATGCGGCCAATGATCTGGCTTTGTTGAAGGCGGACGGGCGGTTTGCGCCGCTGCCCATTGCCGCCAGCCGCACGGGGCTTCTGGGCGGCACGGTGGCGACGGTCGGTTTTCCCGACATCGGTTTGCAGGGGTTCGCGCCCGGAAAAGTGACGGGTGACGTGTGGCGGGTGACGTGATTTCCCGTCACTTGTCACATGTCACTCGTCATATCCCCTGCGGCGGTGGCGCTGGCGGCGAGCGGGGCGGAAAACAGGCCGAGCCAGTTGTCAAAGTCGGCGTCAGAGGTGGGGATGTAGTCGGGCATGGTTGGTTGATGGTTGATGGTTGAGGGGTGGTGGATTAAGTTCAATTGGCTGTAAATTAGGGTGTTAAGTGGTTGCGAGCGGTGGAAAAAGGGTTGAAAGGCCAGTGGGAGCGGTGGCTCCGCTAGTCGGCGGCGTGGCTTCCCTCCGGTTAGTGGAGCCGTCATTAAGGCTAGTGACGCGGGGACTAAGGCTAGGGAAACGGCCACTAAGGCTAGTGGCGGCGGGATTAAGGCTAGTGGAACCGTCCCGGAGGTTAATGCCGCCACCATTAAGGCTAGGGAAACGACGCCGAAGGCTGGGATGCCGGAGCCAAGGGTCAAAAATTCCAGCGCTTTGGCACGGTCGGGTTGCGGCGGTCGGGCGGTTTGCACTGCTGCCCATTGCCGCCAGTCGCACGGTGGCGACGATTGGTTTTCCCGACCCGTCGTTGCAGGGATTTTCGTCCAAGCTGGCCAAAGGAGAAATCGCGTCGCTGTCGGGCGCGGGGGATGACCCGCGCTATTTTCAAATCAGCGTGCCGGTGCAGCCAGGCAATTCGGGCGGGGCGCTGGTGGACGAGCGGGGCAACGTCATCGGCATCGTGTCGGCCAAGCTGGATGCGGCGGCGGCGCTGGCGGCGAGCGGGGCGTTGCCGGAGAATGTGAATTACGCGGTGAAGAGCAGCCTGCTGTTGAGTTTCCTCGAATCGGTGCCTGCTGTTTCGGCCAAGCTCAAGGTGCCAAACACGGCGGATGAGAAGTTTGAGGATGTTGTCAAATCCGCCCAAAACGCCGCTGTTCTTGTCCTCGTTTATTGATGTAGCAGCCGCCACGGTGTCCGGCCTGCGAGCGCAGATGGCAAATTCACTTCCAATAACTCCACTGCACGTCGGGAAACAGGTTGTCGCGCGACTCGATTTCGGCGAGCCATTTTTCGTCCACGCGCGTGAGCGTGAGCTGTTCGTGCAGGGCAATGAAGCGGAGCAGATGATCTTTCACGCGGCGGCGCGCGTAGTCGGGACTCGTGCCGGCGCGCAAAATGAACGGCCAGTCGCTGGCCTGCGCGAGCAGCAGTTCGCGCGCGGCCTGTTTCAAGGCGCGCTTTTGCAAGGCCGTCGTCTTTTTTGAAAATTTCTTCGCGAGCTTGGTCATCCGTTCCTGCGCGATCTGCAGGTGCGGATAAATCCATTCGTTCGACTCGTTGAGCCACACGCGCCAGTAGCCTTCCTCGCCCCAGCTTGACGCGCCGGGCGCGGCGATCTGATTGGTCTGGTGACGGTGAAGATATTCGCCGGGCGAAATCAGCTCGATGGTTTTCTGCTCGCTGGCAATCCTGCGCGCGAGAAAGTCGAGAAACTCCGGCCCTTCATACCACCAATGGCCGAACAGCTCGGCGTCGTAAGGCGCGATGATGATGGGCGGGCGGTCCAGCATTCCGTCGAGCCTCTGGATTTGCGCGAGACGTTCGCCGAGAAAATGCGCGGCGTGTTCGCTGGCGGCCTTGAGCGCGTGGTCGCGCTGGTAAAGCTCCTTCGGCCCGGTGCCGCCGGTGATGCGATAGTATTTCAGGCCGGTGAAACCGCGATTGTCGGGCGAGGGCAGATGCGGCTTGACGTAATCGAAATCAAGATCGAAGCCGATGTCGCGGTAGAAATCGCGGTAGCGCGGGTCGCCGGGATAACCTTCGTGCTTGCTCCAGACCTGGCGCGAGGAGTCGAAATCGCGCCCGAAGGCGGCGATGCCGTTGGGCGTGAAAATCGGGGCGAACGTCCCGTAGCGCGGACGCGGACTGGCGTGCAGCAGGCCGTGCGTGTCGAGGACAAACCAGCGGATGTTCGCCTCCTGCAAAAATGTTTCGACGTCTTTGGCGTAGGCACATTCCGGCAGCCAGATGCCGCGCGGGTCGGTTCCGAAACAACTGCGATAATGGTCGCGCGCCGTCAAGATTTGCGCGCGGACGGACGGCGGATGATTCGAGAGCAGCGGCAGCAATCCATGCGTCGCGGCGGTCGTGATGATTTCAACGCGGCCTTCGTCCTGAAATTGCTTGAACGCGCTGACGAGATTGCCGCTGTAAAACCGCCAGGTCTCGCGCGCGAGGGAAAATTTGTGGTGATACATCCACGCGAGTTCGCGGAACGGGCGGTCCCAGTGCGTGCGGTGGATTTCCTTTTCGGCGAGTTCGATGAGGCCGTTGAGGTGCCGCGCGTAACGCGAACGCAACAATTCATCCTGCAACATCGCGCAGAGCGTCGGCGAAAGCGACAGCGTGATGCGCGCGTCAATGCCGTCGCGCCGCCAGTTTTCCATGACCTGGATGAGCGGCAGGTAGGTTTCGGTGACGGCCTCGAACAGCCAGCTTTCTTCCAGAAATTTTTCGTGTTCGGGATGCCGCACAAACGGCAGGTGCGCGTGGAGGATGATGGAAAGGTAGCCTGTCATGCCCGGGGAAAATTTATTCGTCCAATTTTTCAGAAACCCATTGCGCGATGGATTTCGCCTTCACCAAAATGCCCAGGCCGGCCAGCAGCGGCAGCGACCGGAGAACGCAGGAAAAAATTTCCACCGGCAGATTTTTTTGCCGGCAGATAAGCAGATACAACCCGATTTCCACCGCAGCCCAGCCAATGAACGCGGCGGCGATGAACCGGACGAGCATCAAGGCTCCGCGTTCGGGGGCGTCCATAATCACAGGCTGTCCGGCAGCGGCGGCTTGAGCGACGGGTCTTGCGGATGCGCGCCGACATCGCCGAGGTATTGCGTCTCGCGGACAAATTTCAAGTCCGCCGCGCGGGCGTCGTCGCCGCTGGCGGAAACGGCCACGGCGGGCAGATCGTATTTTCCGTCCGGCAGCGAGAAACGATAGCTGAACGTGCCGTCGGAACGCAGTTTGATTTCATGCCCGCCCAGCATGACTTTGGCGTCGGGTTCCGTCGCGCCATAAATAATTAACTCGGCATTGACGTTGAACCAGAAGCCTTTTGCCTTTTCCGCCATGCCGCCGAACGGGCTGGTGACGCTGGAAATGCCAAACGCGGTCACAGGCGAAGTGACCTCCTGCGCGAGCCGGCGGCGGATGAGTTCGGTGATTTCGAGCGAACCCATCCAGATGCGGCGCGTCTCGTCAATGTTGACGATTTTGGCGAGCGCCTGCTCCTGTTGCGGCGTCCAACTGCGAGCAGGACCGGGCGTGGAAAGGCCGACGGGCGCGTTTGCCGGCGGCACGAGGCGCGGCAGATCGGGATGGCCGTGGCGGCGCAATTCCTCGATGGCCTGTGCGAGCGGCATGTTGTCGCGCACGGCGTCCTCGATGATCTGCATCAGCCTTGCGAACGGATATTCAAACGGGATGGTGGCGAACTCCGTCGCGTCTTCCTTGGAGGCGGCGTCGGGCGGCGTGACGGTGCCGCTGGAAACGGCGACGCGCATCCATCGGCCGAGCGCGGAATAGCAGCCGAGTTCGGCGATGTAGGAATTGCCGGCGCGCTCGACGTGCGCGAACCAGTGGCGCGATTCGGGATGGACGTGGATTTCGTAAAGCGGATGGCCTTCGATTTTTTGCGCGTAAATCCGCAGGACGAGATGCCCGTCGGTCGAGGAGGCGTTGAGCTCGTTCTGCTGCTCGCGCGTGAGGTCCCAGTGCGCGTAAAGCCAGTGCGGGTCGCGCGCGGTGAGGAACAATTTTTTTGTGCCGTAGGCTTCCGGCAGTTCGCCGCCGGAAAAAGTTTGCGCGGGCGGCGTGGCGCCGAGGGAAAATTTTTCGCCGGGGCCGCTGGCCGCAGCCGGCGCGGGCGCGTCGCCTTCGAGCAAAATCGCAGGCACTTCGGTCTTCTTTTTGCGGGTGTAGGTGCGGCGCACGACCGTGGTGGCGTCCACTTCGGTTTCCGGCTCGGCGTTTTTTTTGCGGGACTTGAGCATTTTTTTGGCGGCGGAAACGGCCCGTTCGAGCAGCGGCTTGCGGGCGGAGCTTTTCGATTTTACGGCCGGCTTCGGGCTTTCAGGCGCGGATGCTGGTGTTCTTTTCATTAAGCAAGTTCCTTGTTGGGCTGGCGGTTTTGCCGGGACGAGATAGTAGCCATTTTCGGGGGCGGATGCAAATTCATTTTTAGACTGCAAGATTGGAGCTTGCCGCCGGGCGGGTCGCGGTTTAGTTTCGTGACTAATTATTAAGGGCAGCGAATGAAAATGTCTGAAAAGAAAGCCATGTCGAAGGCGGTGGTATTTGTGGTGGACGATGAACCGATGCTGCTGGAACTGGCGGCGGTCATCCTCAAGCCGCTCGGCTGCGAAATCCGCACGTTCCGCGATCCGGAGGAGGCGCTGAAGGAATTTCCCGCGCTGCGGCCAGCGGTCGTCATGACCGATTACGCGATGGGGCGCATGAGCGGCATGGATTTGATCCGCGAATGCCGCCGCCTCAATCCGAGCCAGAAGCTGGTGCTGGTCAGCGGCACGGTGGACGAGCACGTCTTTGCCGACGCGCCCGTCAAGCCCGACCGTTTCTTGAGCAAACCCTACCAGATTCAGGAATTGACCGACTGCATCCGCGAATTGATCGCCGCGTAAAATAAAACTTTCCGAAATATTCTGTCCGTTAAAATTCGTTTTGCCCCTTGAAAAAGTTAAAGAAAATTTTGCTGGCAATGATTCTCCTGGCGGTGGTTCTTGGGCTGGCGGCCGTGATTGTCGCGGTTGCTTATCTCGACAGGATCGTCAAGGCCGGCATCGAGACCGTCGCGCCCAAAATCACCCAGACCGCCGTCACCTTGGACGGCGTCAGCATTTCCATGCTGTCCGGTTCCGTCGGCCTCAACGATGATGGCGCGGCCAAAGTCAAAAAGGACCTCGGCGGACTGTTCGGCAAATAATTTTTGGGTCTTGCCTGATTGAACGGGTGTGAACTGGTTCCGCCATCAAACCATATTTGTGTTTGCCTCCAACGCACGGAGGTTTAACTTGTCCAACATCGCATGAAAACTTTTTCCATGGTTGCGGCCCTGGCCGCGCTGGTTTTTTTCCGCGCCTCGGCGCAGGTGTCGGTGGTGGTCTCGCTGGATCAGGAGGAATTTCTGCCGGGCGAATCGCTGCCGGTCGCGGTGAAAATCACCAACCGCTCCGGCCAGCAGATTCATCTGGGCGCGGAGGAGAACTGGCTGACCTTCAGCGTGGAATCGGTGGACGGCTTTGTGGTCATCAAAAATTCCGAGGTGCCGGTGCTCGGCGCGTTCGACGTGGAGTCGTCGCAGATGGCGACCAAGCGAGTGGATCTCGCGCCCTATTTTGTGCTGACCAAGCCGGGACGTTACAAGATCACCGCCACGCTGCGCGTCAAGCAATGGTCGGCGGAAACTTCGAGCGCGCCGAAATTTTTTGATGTCATCGGCGCCGCGAGCCTGTGGGCGCAGGAATTCGGCGTGCCGGCGACGAACGGCGTGCCGGAGATGCGCAAGTTCACGCTGGAACAGGCGAGTTATCTGCATTCGCAAATGCGCTTGTATATGCAGTTGAGCGATGCGTCGGAGGCGATTGTCTTCAAGACCACGGCGCTGGGGCCGACGGTGTCGTTCAGCCGGCCGGAGGCGCAGGTGGACCGCTTCAGCCAGTTGCATGTGCTATGGCAGTCGGGCGCGCAGTCGTTCAATTACAGCGTCGTCAATCCCGACGGCACGGTGGCGCGCACTGAAATTTACGATTACTTCAAAACCCGTCCGCGGCTGGCCGTGGACGAAAACGGCGGCGTGGGGGTGGTCGGCGGCGTGCGGCGTCCGAAACCCGTGGATCTGCCGGACGTGAAAACGCCGGCGGAACTGCCCGCGCCGGCGAAATAAAATTTTCGCCGGAATTTTTATTTCCGCAAGTCGGCCGCCGAGGTGCAGAGTTCCTCCAGTTTTCGCCGGATCATCATGGCGCGCGTCAGGGCGTTGTCCTGCGTTTCGCCGAAAAAGGATTTTAACTGCACGCGCATCGCGGCAATGCAGTCGCCGTTGCGGTCCCGCAAGGGCATCGTCACCAGCACCGTCCCGTGGTCGCGCCCGAAAAACATCGTGCCGTCCTGGATGGCCTGCAATTCCGCGTCGGTTCCCGCCCGGCCGACTTCACCGTTTTCCTTGCTGCCGATGATGCGCGTGGTGTTGTTGCTCTGGAGCGCGTAAATCCGCAGGCCGACGATGCGCGACTCTTCCGCCATGAGGCTGTTCACCATCTGCTGCGCCGCCGGCACGCGCGGCGTGTAATCCACCTCGCCGTCGGCAAAATAACTCAACGCGTCCGACTTCGTCCAGAAACCGAGCTTGCCGGCGGTGAACGTGGTGTCGTTGATCGTTGACATGTTATTAAAGATGACCAGCCGGTCATCCAGCAAGATGTTGAACTGGGCGCCTTCGCACTTCACGGTGAGCTTGTGCCAGGTGCCGGCGGGAATGTCCAGCATCGTCCCGATCGGAACGGAACGCAGCCCGTTCACGACCTTGTAAAACCGCAAGTTATGCCCCTGCAAACTCACGCGGGCGACGTAAAAGTTCGACGAATTTTGAAAACGAAACACCAGTCCCGCCATCTGCTCGGCGATGCCGCTGACGATCTCGAACCGCGTGCTGAACGTGAAATCGCTGAACGTGTCGCCGTCATAAATGAACATCGGATAATGCTCGTCCGTCATGTCGCCGCTCGTCTGCGCCAGCACGCGCGCGCGGTTGGCCGCCGGCGCGTTGGAGGTGAACGGCGCGAACGCGGAGGGCATTTCCGCCGGCACAATTTTCCACACCGGCGCGGCCCCGCCGCCCGCGAGCGCGGCGTGAAAATTCGTCGGCGAGCTGCCTTCGGCGTAGTCGTCAAAATTAAAATGCAGTTCCGCGCCGGAAACCGACCACGCCAGCGCGCAACTGGAAAGCCAGATGAAAATTCGCATCCCCAAGCGTAGCAAAGGCGGCCGCGCTGGCAAAACAGTTTTGCCAGCCGTTACCTGGTCGCCGTCCGTTTTGCGTGGGCTAGCGTAAATCCTCCGCTGAATTTCATAAATTGAATTTGTATTGAAAAAATTTACTGTCGAGAGCATTTATACATTCAATTTTTTAATTCCCCGCTGCCACAAATCAAAATGATACAGCGCGACGACGACGAGGGAGTGGCCGATTTTTTCGTCGTCGGCGAGTTTCGGGGACTGGCCGCTTCAACGCTTCGACAATTCAGCTTTCCGGGTTACAGCGATTTGACTTTCTTCACAATCGCGGCGGCGTCTATGCCGAACGCGGCCATCAGTTCCGCCGCGTGGCCGGAGCGCGGCAGGCCGTTGACGGCGAGCTTGTGGACTTTGACGCCTTCGCAGCTCAATTCGCCGGCGACGGCGTCGCCGAGTCCGCCCTCGGCGTAATGATCTTCCACGGTGATGACGGTGTTGTTCGTCTTTTGCGCGGCGGCGAGAATTTCCTTTTTGCCGAGCGGCTTGATGCTGTAAGCGTCAATGACCGTGATGTTGATGCCTTCGGCCTTCAACGTGTCGGCGGCCTTCAACGCCTCGAACAACGTGACTCCCGCGCCGACGACGGTGACTTTGTCGCCCGTGCGGAGAACTTTTGCGCCGCCGATGGGAAATTGTTCGTCGTTGCCGTAAATGACCGGCGTTTTCGGGCGCGAGGTGCGCAGGAAACAGAGACCTTTGTGCGACGCCATTTGTTCGAGCAATTTTTCGGTGGCCACGGCTTCGGCGGGATAAAGCACGGTGCTGCCGACGATGGCGCGCATCAGCGCAATGTCTTCCAGCGCCATCTGCGACGGGCCGTCTTCGCCAATGCTGATGCCGACGTGCGAGCCGACGAGCTTCAAATTGGACTGCGAAATTCCGGCGACGCGAATCTGGTCGGCGGCGCGGGTGAAGAACGTCGCGAACGTCGAGGCGAACGGCACATGGCCGCGCGTGGCGTAGCCGACCGAGACGGCGACGAGGTTTTGTTCCGCGATGAAACATTCAATGGAGCGTTCGGGAAATTTCTTGAAAAATTTTTCCGCGAAAGTGGAATTTTTGGTGTCGCCGTCCAGTGCGTTGATGCGCGGATCGGCCTCGCCGAGGCGGACGAGCGCCGTGCCGTAGGCTTCGCGCGTGGCGATCTGGTCGCCCAGCTTGTAGCTGATGGCCGGATAGCTCGCGGGCGCGGCGAGATTTGGCGCGGGCAGCGGCGACGGCGTGGGAATCGGCACGCCGAGGCCGGACTTGGCGCTTGGAGAAAGTTCCGCGATGGCCTGCGCGGCTTCTTCCTTGTTCAGCGGCTTGCCGTGCCAGCCGTCTTTGTCCTGCAAAAAGGATACGCCCGCGCCTTTGTAAGTCTTGGCGATGATCACCAGCGGTTTGTCGTCCAGGCCGACGCCGCTCAAGACTTCCACGATTTCCTCGATGTCGTGGCCGTCAATGGATTCTACGCGCCAGCCGAAGGCGTCAAAGCGTTTCGCATAAACGCCGATGTCGTGGCCGAACGCCGTGGCCTGGCTCTGGCCGAGGCGGTTGGCGTCCACGATGGCGATGAGATTGTTCAGCTTGTAGATGCCCGCGAACGACGCAGCCTCCCAGACCGCGCCTTCGGCGATTTCGCCGTCGCCCATCAGGACGTAGGTATTGAAATCCAGCTTGTCCTGGCGCGCGGCGAGCGCCATGCCGGCACCGACGCCGAGGCCCTGGCCGAGCGAACCGGTCGCCACGTCGGCAAACGCGAGGCGCGGCGTGGGATGGCCTTCGAGTTCGCTGGTGAACTGGCGGAGCGTCAGCAGTTCAGGAACCGGCACGAAACCATTTTCCGCCCACGCGGCGTAAAGCAGCGGCGCGGCGTGGCCTTTGGAGAGGATGAAGCGGTCGTTGTTGTAAAAATGCGGATTCTTCGCGTCATACTTCATGTGGCCGAAGAACAGCGCCGCCACGAGGTCCGCCGCCGAGCAGCATGAAGTCGGATGGCCGCTGCCCGCCGCCGTCGTCGCCTCGATGGAATGGATGCGCAACTGGTTGGCGATGCCCTTCAAAAGTTCAATGTCCGTATCAATCATAAATTTTAAGAACCGAGAGATTAACGGACGGACGGCGAAAGCCAAGAATGAAAATTGGGAAATCGCGAATCCGTCGTCGCAGGCAAACGAAAAGACCTCATCTTGTCGGGCGCGCATCATTCAATCGCCGGCGCTGCCCGAAGACGTCACGCTGGCCGTGGACATTGATCCGGTGAATTTGGGGTGAGGTGAGTGTGAAAATTCCAGTTGACAAATTTCTCAAATGAATACAAATTGTATTCGTGCGCATCATCAAAGAAAAGTTTCTGGTGGAGATGGGAAGGAAATATCCCAAAGCTGCCAGCCACTTGGAAACGTGGCGCAAAATTGTCAGATTGGCGGTGTGGCGAAATTTGGTGGAAGTGCGGTGGACGTATCCTGACACGGATTTGGTGAAAGTCCGCAGCGGGCGGCAAGTGCTGGTGTTCAATGTGCGTCGAAATGATTACCGGCTGATTGTCGCGGTGCATTTCAACCGCCAGATTGTTTATACTTTGCGCTTTTTGACGCACGCGGAATACAGCAAAGACAGATGGAAAGCTGAATTGTAGCACCGTGACAAGCTCTGGCTTCGGAGCTTGTTTATGAGGAAGTGACGTAAGGCGAAGCCAATCACTGAAACTAAAACTGAAACTGAAGATGAAGAAAGCAACTAGACTCAACTTTGCAGCCCTGCCAAAAGGCTACACCGGACTGTGCCAAATTCTCACGCCGCGCCCGATCCACGACAAGGTGGATTACGAGAACGTGACGGAGATTACTGACGCAATGGCCGGCCACAAATTGACGGCAGACCAAGAAGATTACTTTGACCTGCTCTGCCAATTGATTGAGAACTACGAAAAAGAACACGCGCAACTGGACGCGCCAAAAGTCACCGGTCTGGAAATGTTGCAGCATCTTTTGGACGCGAATTACATGAGCGCGGCGGATTTAGCACGACTTCTGGATGTGCATCGAACGCTCGGCGCAATGATTTTGCGCGGCGAACGGCAACTCACCTTGTCTCACGTCCAAAAGCTCTCCAATCACTTCGGTGTGTCTGCGGATTTATTTCTGCCGTAAAAGCCGGTTTCTCGTAGCTGGCGCCGCCCGAAGACGTCACGCTGGCCGTGGACATTGATCCGGTGAATTTGGGGTGAGACGGCTACGCGGTGACTTGCTCGTAGGAAAAACTGGGGATGCCCGCGCGGTCTTTCGCGTGTTCAATCGTCATGGAGCAGATGTTTCCGTCTCGGTCAAGGTCGAGCAGCGTGTTCTCGTCCAAATCGCGCGTCTCCGCCACCGCACCGGGCCGAAGCTCGATGTGCAGCGTGTCCGTGTCTTCAAAGTATTTCACTTTCATAACGAGAACGAACGGTCGAAAGACGCATTATGCACCGTTTCACCGTCTGGCAGGAGTATAACACGCAAACATTTTCCGTCCATCTCTGCAAGCGCTGTAGGCGCTGGCCATGGAATTGATCCGGTGAATTTGGGGTGAGATTTGAGATTGTATTCCGCACGGTTTCGTTTTATTGCAAAGACGTGAAAGTTACCGTTGCAAAACAAGAAAAGAGCGAAGACCAATTGCTGGATCACGCGACTGGCAATCTTTTGCGCGCCGTCAAACAGGAAATGCTCAAGAAGCACGGTCGCGTAGATTATGGCAAGCTGCGTAAAGATGGTTACAGCAACCGAATTCTCACAAAATTGAAAGAAGCCTAAAATTTAACAAAATTATTCTTGTCATTTTGTGGACGATGTGTCACAAATTATCCGACAGATGTTAAACGGAACAACAACTCAAAACACGCTTTTGGAAGTGCCGGTTATTCATCGCGCCCGCCAGAAAAGACCAAAGCTCGGTCGTTACGAAAGCATCCGAAAAAAATTTGAGAATGACACTTCCGACACAGCAAAAGTGTTTGTTGAGTTCAATGAAAAGGTTTCCATCCCGAACGGCTTTCAATTCATTGACTTGTTTTGCGGCGCGGGCGGAATGACGTGCGGCCTCACGCGCGCGGGCTACGCGGCGCGGGCGGCGGTGGAAATTGTAGATGTTGCTTGCGACACGCATCACCGCAATTTTCCAAAATGCAAACTGCATCGCGGACCGATTCAGGATTTCAATCCAAAATCCTTGTCGGATGAGTTCGGGCAAATTCATCTGGTTGCTGGCGGACCGCCGTGCCAGGGATTTTCTGTGGCCGGATTCCGAAATCCGAAAGACGAGCGCAATCAATTGTTCCGCGAATTCATGCGCGTCGTCAAAACGGTCAAGCCGTGGTATGTCGTCATGGAAAATGTGCCGGGCATCTTGACTTTGGCAGGCGGGGATTTTTATCGCGCCATTATTGAATCGTTTGGCGAGGCTGGCTACCCGACAGTTTCGGTCGCCGTTTTGGAATCGGCAAATTACGGCATCCCGCAATTTCGTCCGCGCGCGATTTTCATCGCGAACCGTTTTGGCCGCTCCAATCCGTTTCCGCAGCCGCAATTGACGGCGGGAAATTATCGCCCGATTGAAAGCGCGCTACATGGTTTGTCTGCGAATGCGCCTTTGGCGAAAATCAACCACGAATGGACAAAACATTCCAAAGAAATGGAAAAACGCCTGGCTAAAGTTCCGCCCGGCGGTTCGCTTTACGAAACTTTTTTTGACGCTTGGAAACGGCAGTATCCCGGATTGCCGAGTATGACCATCAAGGAAAATCACGGCGGAACGCACATCCATCCGCATCTGAACCGTGTTTTGTCGGCGCGTGAAATGGCGCGACTGCAAACTTTCCCCGATGATTTTATTTTTTGCGGGACGATGAAAAAAGCCATGTGGCAGATTGGCAATGCCGTTCCGCCAAGACTGGCGGAAGTCATCGGAAAAACTTTACTACCGTCATTGCAAGCGTTGGCAGACAAAAAGCCAGACCCATTCGCGTCGCTTTCTAACTGGCAGCTTTTGGAGCAGAAAGTTTGAGATTCAACGTCTCGCGCCATTTTGCGAAGTCATACCAGCCGCAGCCAACGCAGCCTTTCTCCGCTTCAACTCCGATTGGCGGAACATTTTTCGGCCAGTTGTCGCCGCCGTGGTAGAAAAACTCAATTCCGAAAGGCGTTCCACGTTTGCCAGTCTTGAAACAATTTTCACACGCACGGCTTTTGAGTAAATTGTGATTGCCGCCCGCATCAAATTTTAGCAATTGAAATTTTTGCTCGATTTCAGCTTCCGAAATCTCTGATGAATGTTTGGTTTCCGTTGTTCCCCAACGAATCATCGGAAAACGGTGGTCAACAATCAATTCGTGCGATGGTCGCTCGCGCTGTTCAATTACGTCGGCGTATCCAAAATGGGCGAGAATTTTCTTTTTCAAGGCTGCTGAAATTCCCGCCGGAGCGTTTGAGATTTGAAATTCGCCCGTCCATCTGTCCCAGCGCGTCTTGCGTTTGCAATGCGCGCAATAATCCGTCTTCGATTCGATTTTCAGGCCGGGGCGCGCGCTTGTGCCGCGTTGCAATCCTTGGATTCCGCCGCCACCGGCAAGCTGTCCGCTTGGGATGCGTTTGTATTCGTGCGAACGGCAATGCCATTTGGTGTCCTGCAAGACGGCCAGCACTTTCGACTGCAAATTTCCCTTCTTTGGCTTGTTCATCGGCTTTTCCTTTTTGCCTTTGCTTCCAAGCCGCGCAGCAATTCTTCAGTCGTGATGCCGAAACCTTTTGCGACTTTAACGATGGCCGTCAGCGATGGATTGCGGACGCCACGTTCAAGTCCGGAAATATAAGTGCGATCCAAATCGGCGCGTTCCGCGAATTCTTCCTGTGAAATGCCAAGCGAATTGCGCCGTTCGGCAATAAGTTTGCCGAAACTTTCGAGGGTAAGTTTTCGCTCGGACACGCCAACAGTTAAAAGGCAAGTTGCCGATGTGTCTATGGACGATGTGTCACAATTTTTTTATTCCCCGCTGCCACAAATCGAAATGATACAGCGCGACGACGACGAGGGAGTGGCCGATTTTTTCACCGGCGACGAGTTGCTGGATTTCCGCGACTGGCACGAGGCGCGTGATCAAATCTTCGCCGCTGTCGAATTCCACGCCGTGTTGCAGGCGGCAGTTTTCAATCAGAACGGTATAGGTGACGTTGCTCAAGATGGCGGGATTGGAATGAATTTTTCCGAGCAGGCGCGCGTTCTCACCTGCGTAGCCGGTCTCCTCGCGCAATTCGCGCACGGCGGTCGCCACCGGGTCGGTCTCGCCCGCGTCCATCATGCCGCCGGGAATCTCCAGTTCGACGGTATTCGAGCCGTGACGATATTGCTCGACCATCACGAGCCGCTGGTCGAGCGTGACGGCGATGACGTTGACCCAGTTGACGCTGTCGAGGACGAAGAAGTCGTGTTCCTTGCCGGTGCGCGGCGAAATTTTCACGTCGGAGCGCAGCTTGAAAATGCGGAAGTCGCCGATGAGTTTGGAACTGATTTTTTTCCAGGGCTTAATCATTTTGGATTTGCGATATGCGATTTACGAGCCGCACCGTTTGATGCGCGTCAATCGTAAATCGTAAATCGCCAATTCAAAACCCTTTTTCCTTGGCCGACCAGCCCTGGCGCATCAGTCCGACCAGATGCTTCAGCGCCTCGTCGTAGCTGCGGCCTTTTTCGGCGGCGAGCTGTTTCGCGCGTTTGTCCAGTTGCGCCGCCATTTCCGAAGATTTTTCGGAAGGACAGCCGAGGGCGACGAGGACTTTTGGGAGTTGTGAAATTTCCACGGCGAAAAATTTAATGAGTAAAACAGGAACGCAGGAAACGGAATCAAATTGGTTCCTGTTTTCCTGCGTTCCTCATTCAATTTTATTTACTTCACCGAATCCGCCGGGACGATTTTTACGCTGGTGAGGCTCACCTTTTTTACTGGCCGGTCGCCGGGATGCGTGGGCGCGGTGGCGATTTTTTCCAGCACGTCGTCGCCCTTGATCAATTTGCCGAACGCGGTGTATTGGCGATCCAAAAAGCGCGGGTCGCCGTGGCAGATGAAAAATTGGGAGCCGGCGGAATTCGGGTCGTTCGAGCGCGCCATCGAGAGGACGCCACGCGTGTGCGCCTTGTCGTTGAACTCGGCCTTGATCTGGTGGCCGGGGCCGCCGGTGCCCCAGAGGTGCTGCTTGGAATCGTCCTTCGTGTTCGGGTCGCCGCCTTGAATCATAAAACCTTTGATGACGCGGTGAAAACAAGTTCCATCGTAAAAACCTTTTTTCGCAAGGTCCGTGAAATTCTTGACATGGCCGGGCGCAACATCGGGCCAGAATTCCAAAACCATTTCGCCTTCGCTGGTGCTGATGATTGCAAGTTCACTCATAAAATTTTTGCGGTTGAAATTATTTCACGCTGTCGGCGGGGACAATTTTAATGTTCTCAATGTTTATGCGTTTGACGGGGCGATCCGGCCCTTCGGTGGGCGTGGTGGCGATTTTGTCCAGCACATCATAGCCCTTGATCAATTTGCCGAACACGGTGTATTGCCCATCAAGACTTGGTGCGTCAGCATGACAAATGAAAAACTGGCTGCCAGCGGTGTCGTCTCCGCTGGGAAGGCGCGCCATCGAAAGTATGCCCCGGGCGTGATGCTTGCTATTAAACTCCGCCTTGATCGTGTAACCGGGACCTCCCAAGCCCCATGTGTCTTTCGCCGAATCATTCTTCGTGTTCGGATCGCCGCCCTGAATCATGAAGCCGGGAATCACGCGATGAAAAGCCGTGCCATCATAAAATCCACTGCGAGCCAGCTTCTTGAAATTCGCGACATGGTTCGGCGCGACGTCCGGATAGAATTCCAGCACCATCGTGCCTTCGCTGGTTGTGATCACAGCGACTTCGCTGATGTTCGCTGCGGGAGTATTGGTTGAGGCGCTGGCGACGGCGTTTGAATTTGAATCGTCAGCCCAAGCCGTCGCGACAACGGTGGCGAACAGGCCGAGCGCGCAGAGCAAATGAATTGTTTTCATGGCTGCGAAATTTTCCAGAATGCGCGGCAAAAGTCACGCCCGGAATTAAATCATTTGCGATCCGGCGGGCGCGAATCTTCCTGCATCGAACGGCTGATGAGGCTGCCGCGCGGAACGCGACGGCCGCGCACCAGCAGCACAATCACCAGCAACACTGCCGCTGCGAACATTCCGGCACCGACATAAATCAGAATCCGCGCGTCGTTGTCGGTGGCGTGAGCGGAAACGGACGCGGTTGTTTCACTGGCCTGCACCGGGACGTTGGTCACTGGCGCGGCGGCGACGGCATTTGCTTTTGCCGCCGGAACATTCGACGCCAATGCCGGCGGCGGCGGCGGCTTGGGAATTAAATTGGTCGGCTCCGTTTCAACCGGTGGCGCGGCGGTCTTTGGCGGCGCGGCGGAAACGGAATTGTTCGTGGCCGGAAAATTTCTCTGCATTTCCACCAGGTCGGTGCCGACGTTGGTGCCGACAATGACGAGCGACGGAACGGCGGCCGGCGGCCTCGTTTCAACCGGAACGGCCGGGGTTGGCGGCGGGCTGCTTGGGACGGCTTTTATTTCTTCAGACAGCGGCGAAAATGGCGGGATATTCAGCACGGCCGGCGGAAAATTCACCGTGGCGCCGATGTATTTCCCTTGTTGCGTCCGCATCAAAATGACATACGGCTGGCGCGATTTTTTCCGTTCGCCGCGCGTCTGGTCCAGCGTCTCGTTGATGCCGTCGTCGTAAGGCGTCCAGTGGATTTCATCGCCGCCGTCGCAGACAATGACCACGGTCAGCCGCTCGGAATCTGCGATGACCTGTCCGATCTGCGGTTGCAGCGCGGCGAAACTGGTGTCGCCGCTGTAACGCTGTTTGCGGAGAAACGCGATGAGGCTCGCGGTCGTTTGCGCGGCGTTTTCCGGCGCCCACGTCGTCAGCGGAAACTCGCGGGTGCGCAGCTTCTGGCCGAACGTCCACACGCCCACGCTGTCGCCCGCGTGAAAATTGTCGCCGATGCCGGTCGCGAACAGGCTTTTGATTTCCGTCTCGACCGCCGGCAGCCGGCTTTTCATCGCCGCCGAAGTGTTGAAGACAAACAGCCAGCGTTCCTCCTGCGCCGCCAGCCCGGACACGCGCGAAAACAAAACCAGCAGCAGGACGGCGGCGAAAATCCGGCGGGCCGTGGAAATTTTTTTTGGAAATCGCAAATTCATCATGCCTTCAGCGCGAACGGGAAAAACGGTTTCGTTCGGCGCGGTTGTGATTGTTCAGGTTTTCCTCCAGGTTCGCCAGCGCATTCTGGATCATGCGGATGAAGTTCGCGCAGCTTGCCACCGAGCCGCCGAAGCCGCTCACCGTGTCGCGCTCCGCAAAATCGTCCGTCACCACCAGCACCTCGCCGTAACTTTGAAACCGGTGCGCCGCGCGCTCGATCAAGTCATCCGCCGTCTGCCCGCTGTTGGAAAACAAAACCTCCACCGCGCCGCCCGATTCGTTTTTCGGTTTGCTGCGCCGCGAACCGCGTCCGTCGAAAAAAATCGTGACCGGCGTTCCCGTCGCGTCCTGATAATGCGTGAGCATTTCCGCCAGCGCGTCGCGCGCCGCCTCGGAATGACGCGGCGCACCCTCGGCCAGCTCCGGCCAGTTGTGCAGCAGCGAGTAGCCGTCCACGAGAATTCGCACCAGCGCCATAAGCGAACATAGTCATTCCCGTCCAAAGTCCAAAGTCCAAAGTTGGCGCTCCGCCGATTTTGGCCTTCGTTCGGGCTTGAAACTTGAAACTTGAAACTTGAAACTGGTGACTATGTCCGCCGCCCAGACCATTTTCTCGAAGCCGAACCGCCGCATTGCCGCGCTCGCGGTTTTCATTCTTGCGCTCGACCAGTTCACCAAATGGCTCGTGCTGAAAACCATTCCTGAATTCCAGGAAAGGATCGTCATCCCCGGCTTCTTCGACCTCGTCCACCGCGACAACACCGGCGCGGCCTGGAGCTTGTTCACCGGCAACAACGCCGTCCTCGCCGCCGTCGCGCTCATCGCGCTCGTCGCGCTGTATTTCTCACGCCACCATTTCAGCGCAAACACGCTCACCGGCCAGATTGCGTTCGGCCTCATCTTCGGCGGCATCATCGGCAACCTCACCGACCGCCTGCTGCCCGGACGTCATGCCGTCGTGGACTTCCTCTATTTTTTCCTGCAACGGCGCGGCGGCGACGATCTCGGCTTTCCCGCCTTCAACGTCGCCGACTCCGCCATCTGCACCGGCGTCGCGCTGATTTTCCTCATCAACTGGAAAAACGAAAACGCGCCCAAGGCAGTGACGAGTGACAAGTGACGAGTGACATGAAAAATATCAAACTTCTTCCGTCAGCCACCTGCCCGTCATTCATCACTCATCACTCATCACTCTGAATGGCGACGCGCACGGAAAATTTCATCGTCGAGCAATCGCTTCCCGGCGTGCGGCTCGACAAGTTCCTGTGCGAGAAATTTCCAGCCGCCTCGCGCGGTGCGCTGCAACGCTTGATCGAGGAAGGCCACATTCGCGTCAACGGCGAAATCGTCAAGCCCACGCATCATCCGCACGCGGGCGAAAAGATTGAAGTTAATTGGCCGGACGCCAAGCCCGCCAAGGCGCAGCCGGAAAAAATTCCGCTCGATATTTTGTTCGAGGACAAATCGTTGCTCGTCGTCAACAAACCCGCCGGACTCGTCGTGCATCCCGCCGCCGGCCACGAGGAACACACGCTCGTCAATGCGCTGCTGCATCACTGCAAGGGATCGTTGAGCGGCATCGGCGGCGTGGCGCGACCGGGCATCGTCCACCGGCTCGACAAGGAAACCAGCGGCTGCCTCGTCGTCGCCAAGAATGACGAGACGCACCTCGCGCTCTCGGAACAATTCGCGTCGCGCGAAGTCAAAAAGATTTACCACGCGCTCGTCTGCGGCGAACCGGCGCGCGCCACTGGCGAAATTCACGCCGCCATCGCGCGGCATCCCACGCATCGCAAACGCATGGCCGTGCGCGACGACAGTTCCGGCCGCGCCGCGCATACGAGCTACAAGATTCTCGAACGGCTTTACGCGGCGACGTTGTTGGAGGCGCAGATCCACACCGGGCGCACGCACCAAGTCCGCGTGCATTTCCAATTCATCGGCCATCCGCTCCTTGGCGACGACACCTACGGCGCGCGGCAGAACGCCCGCGTGAAGGAACTGACCAATTACGCCGCGCCGCGCGTGATGCTGCACGCGAAGGAACTTTCTTTTGTCCATCCGCGCACGAAAAAGGAGATGAAGTTTGAAGCTCCGCTGCCGGACGATTTCAAGCAGGCGTTGAAACTGCTGCGGGTGAAAAATTGAAGAGCCTTTGCCGCCAATTTTAGAAATCAGGTTTATTTTATCGCGCAGAAAGCCCGTCAGGGCTGGCATATTTGTAGAAACCGGAATAAAATTAACGCAATTTGTGAAGATGTTGGAATTGATAAAAGCAAAGTTGAGTATCACGGCAAACGGTAAAACCTATTTCATGAAAGTCACCCTTAACTGGCTCAAACAATACGTTGATTTCAACTGGTCGTCCGAGGAATTGACCGGGCGGCTCACGCTGCCCGGCCCCGGCTTGCACAATCGTTTCACAAACCGTATTCTTTGGCCATGACTGCAACATTGTCCAAAAGCCAGGCCGACTTGCCGAGGCTGGTCGAACTCGCCAGCCAGGGCGAGGACGTGGTCATCACGGTCGAAGGCAAGCCCAAGGCGCGGCTGACGCGTGCTGAAACGGTGGTGTGCCCGCGCCGGTTGAGCCGGGAGGAAACAGAACAATGGATGGCGGAATTGGATGAACTTCGCCGCTCCATCAGCACTGGCAAACAAGGAATAACCGTCGAACAAATTTTAGAGGAAGATCGCGCCGACCGCGTTTGACCATGCATTACTGGGACACTTCCGCCCTCGCAAAATCGTTATGACGACGTGCGGTTTTTGAAACAATTTTAATTTCGGCGACCAATGACATTTGAAGAAACAATTAAGATTGCGACAACTATTTTGCTCTCGCTAGGCGGTGGTGGAATAATTGTCTTCGCTCTTTCAAATTTTCTCGGAAAAGTTTGGGCGAATCGTATTATGGATAAGGAGCGGGCCAAGTTCGAAAGAGAATTGACAGAACTTCGATTAAAACTGGAAAGGGACAATCAAGAAAGCGTCAGCAAACTTCGAACGGATTTGGAAATCTATCGCGATACTTTTTTGAAAGCACATAACGATAAGGTTGGAACATATGGGTTTGTCTTTGGTGTGATCACAGATTTTTTGGCAGATATGGATATGATCCGGTTAGGGAAAAAGCCAGAAGGCGATGTTTATGACCGCTTTAATCGAGGTCGTCTGAAGGCTCATGGTTATTTGGCGATGCTTGCACCGCAAAAGGTAATGGATGCTTACGATTCATTTGTAGAACACATTTTTACGGCTTTAGAAAAAAATCCTCCAAATCATTTTGAGGATTGGAAAGAAATGCGGCGACTTGCCTATATTTTAATTAACGCAATTCGTGAAGATGTTGGGATTGATAAAAGCAAAGTTGAATATCACGGCAAACGGTAAACTTATTTCATGAAAGTCATCCTTAACTGGCTCAAACAATACGTTGATTTCAAATGGTCGCCCGAGGAATTGACCGAGCGGCTCACCATGCTCGGCCTCGAAGTCGAGGGCGTGCAGGAAATCTCCGGCGCGTTCGACGGCGTCGTCGTGGCGCAGGTCGTCTCGCGCGACAAGCATCCCAACGCCGACAAGCTCTCGCTCTGCCGCGTCAACGACGGCAACGGCGAACGCCAGATCATCTGCGGCGCGCAGAATTTCAAGGCGGGCGACAAAGTGCCGCTCATCCTGCCCGGCGCGTCGTTGCCGCCCAAGGCCGGCGAGAAAGAACCGTTCACCATCAAGGTCGGAAAAATTCGCGGTGTGGAATCGCACGGGATGCTTTGCTCGCACGAGGAACTGGGAATTGATCCTGAAACCATCGGGCTAAAAAAGGAAGACGGACTTTTGATTTTGCGCGAAGACGCGAAAGTCGGCCAGCCGTTCGGCGAATATCTGGGCCGCAGCGGCAGCGACGTGATTTATGATTTGGAAGTCACGCCAAACCGACCGGACTTGAACAGCGTCATCGGCATCGCCCGCGAAATCGCGGCGGTGACAGGGAATGCGCTGAAAATTCCAACGATTCAATTTCTCAACACGGAATCCGAGCCGATCGGCGGTCTGTTGAGCGTGCAAAATGACGAACCGGAATTGTGTCCGCGTTACACGGCGCGCATCGTCCGCAAAGTTAAAGTTGGCCCAAGTCCCGACTGGTTGAAAAGCATTTTGGAAAAAGTCGGTCTCCGCAGCATCAACAACGTCGTGGACATCACGAATTACGTCATGCTCGAAAGCGGCCAGCCGTTGCACGCGTTTGATTATCATTTGCTAAAAGTAGGACAGGCTTCCAGCCTATCCATGGGCAGGCAAGATGCCTGCCCTACTTTAATTATTCGCCGCGCGAGTGAAGGCGAAAAATTCACAACGCTCGACGGCAAGGAACGCACATTGACGAACCAAATGCTGCTCATCGCCGATGAAACGAAGCCCGTCGCGCTCGCCGGAATCATGGGCGGAAAAAATTCTGAAATTAACGCGAACACGACTGACGTGCTGATCGAGAGCGCGTATTTCAAGCCGCAAAACATCCGCGCCACGTCCAAAAAACTGGAGTTGCGCACGGATTCGTCCTATCGCTTCGAGCGCGGCGGCGACGTGGAAATCTGCGATTGGGCGAGCCGTCGCGCGGCGCAATTGATTTGCAATCTGGCGGGCGGCCAGGTTCTCGGCCACGCGATTGATAATTTTCCACATCAAACTCCGGCCAAGCCGATCACATTGCACTTCGCAAAGACGAAAGATTTGCTCGGCATCGGCATCTCGCATTCCGAACAAGTTTCATTTCTGACCAAGCTCGGCCTGACCGTGACCGAGCAAACTCCCGGCATTTGCACGTTCAAAATCCCGTCATGGCGCGTGGACTTGAAGCGCGAAGTGGATTTGATCGAAGAAGTCGGACGGCTTTACGGCATCGAAAAAATTCCGGCCACGCCGCCGCGCGGCGCGCTCGGCGCAAACGCGTTTGATTCCGTTTATGATCAAATTGCCGAAGCGCGGAGAATTTTGACCGGACTCGGCTTGAACGAAGCGCAAGCGCAAACATTAATTGCGAATGCAGAATGTAGAATGAAGAATGAAGAATTGGTCGCGCTCGCAAATCCGTTAAGTTCGGACATGGATGTGTTGCGTCCAAGTCTCTTGCCCGGTTTGATCCATTCGCTGCGGCACAATCTCGCACGAAAAAACGAAGACGTGGCGCTGTTTGAAATTGGGCGTGTGTTCAAAGTAGGGCACGCTTCCAGCCTGCCCGCGCCGGCGAATTCGGCGCAAAATATCGCTCGCGCTGACGCACTCGCTGGACAGGCTGGAAGCCTGTCCTACGTTGAAGAACGGCGCGTCGCCATCGCGTTGACCGGCCAGCGTGCGCAAAGCTTCTGGAGCGGCGGCGAACGCGATGTGAAATTTGACGCCTACGATTTGAAAGGCATGGCCGAGGATTTTTTCGAGCAATTTGGTTTGCGCGGAATTGTTTTTGCGCGGCGCGACGAAAGCACGCCGCTGTTTTTGGAATCGGCCACGATTTCGCTCGGCGGAAAATTGGAACTCGGCGAAATCGGCCAGCTTTTGCCAATGCTCGCCAAGAAATACGATTTGCGCGACGCGGTTTTTCTTGCCGAGTTGAACCTGGATCAATTGCTCGCACGACGCAATCCGGCGAAATCGTTCAAATCATTGCCGCAATTTCCGTCCATCCGCCGCGACGTGGCGATGCTCGTGCCGGAAGCGACGACGCACGAATCCGTTTTGCAAACCGTGAAGCAAACGAAACCGGCGAATCTGGAGAACGTGGAATTGTTCGACGTGTTCCGCGGCAAAAATGTTCCTGAAGGTCAAAAAAGTCTGGCTTACGCTTTTATTTATCGTTCGCCGGAAAAAACTTTGACGGATGCAGAAGTCAACGCCGCGCACGCGAAAATTGTGGAGGCATTCAAATCGCAACTGCACGCGGCAGTTCGGGAATAAAGTAGGGCAGGCATCTTGCCTGCCAACGCCGACGAAGTCGGCGCGAGACGATTTTCGCACAATGCTCGCGCTATGCGCTCGTTGGGCAGGCTGGAAGCCTGCCCTACGTTACAAACGGCGGCATCGGGCAATCCAGCGTGTCGGAAATCGCGCGGAGCAGCTCGGCCTCGCTTTCCACGATTACGCCGTCCGCGCCGACAGTGTGAATGCACGCCTCGATCAAATTCTTTTTGATGATCGGCACGGCTTGCGCGAGGCGGTTGAGCGCGGCGTCAATTTCGTTCACGCCGCAATTTTCCTGCGGCAGCAAATTCAGATCCGCATCGTCCGGCGCGCGCAGATACGGCGCGCCGGTTTTAAACGCCTTTTCAATTTCCGCCGCGTCGTCGCTGCTGACGTTCGCCAGCGCGGAAAGAACGACGGCGCAATCCGGCACAAGCGGTTTGATCATGTAAAACTGGACGACGGATTTTTGCGGGACGTTGAATTGCGAATCCAAATTTCGCAGCACGATTTTTTGCAGGACGAATTCAAACAGTTCAACTTTGCCGTCGCTTTCGATGAGCCATTGCAGCGTCTGCGAAAAATTTTGGAACTGCTCCGTGCTCAATTGCCGCAATCCGCCCAGCGCCAGATTGATGATGGGCAGATGCACGCTCGCCACGAATTTTGAAACGTCGGGAAAGAGCGCGGCGGTTTTATCCGAGACAGATTGCGAGGAGCGTTTTCCAATTTCGGCAACCTGCGTCGCGCGCATTTTTTCATCGTCGCTCAAAAGCATCGCGTAAATCAGCGCGACGGCGTCGAGCGGTTCGCGCGCGGCGGCCTTCACATTTTCCGGGAGCGCATCGCGCAGCTTCACGGCGTATTCCAGATGCAGCGGCGTGGGATTGCCGATGTTCGGCAAAACGTGGCGCGATTTGATGACGGGCGGTCTTTCGTCGTCGTCGCCGGAAGCGAGAATTGCGCCGTCGACAACCGTGCCAAAGAGATTTGGCAGCGGCGCGCGTTTTGGTTTGGAAATTTCTTCGGACGGCTGGTCAAGTCCGTCGTAGCGAACGTAGGGAAATTTTCCGTCGAAATTCGGATCAAAAACGCGGATGCGGTCCGGTAACGGCGGATGCGTTTCAAGCAGGCCGATGAAAGCCTCGCTGATGCCGTTGGAAAAAAACATATGCGACAATTCTTCCGAATGCGCGTGCGCGAGGCGCGAGCCGTTTTCGCCGAGGCCGCCGATTTTTTTCAGCGCGCCGGTGATGCCGTTTGGGTTTCTCGTGAATTGAACGGACGAGGCGTCTGCCAGAAATTCGCGCTGGCGGCTGACGGCGGCTTGAATCAGGCGTCCGAAAAAAACGCCGATATAGCCGATGATGAGCAGCGCAAGCCCCAGAATTGGCAGCGGATTTTGCCCGCGACCGCGCCCGCCGCCGCGCGCGGTTTGCAAAAGAATCCGCCCGATGATGGCGAGGCACAAAATTCCAAAAATCGTTCCCATGAGCCGCAAGTTGAGCCGCATGTCGCCGTTGAGAATGTGGCTGAACTCGTGGCCGATGACGCCCTGCAATTCGTCGCGCGACAGAAGTTTCATGCAGCCGCGCGTGACGGTGACGGTGGCATCGCCGGGTTTGTGGCCGGCGGCGAAGGCGTTGATGCCGTCCTCGTCGTCCATGACATAGACCTGCGGCACGGGCACGCCGGACGCGATGGCCATTTCCTCGACGACGTTGAGCAGCTTGCGTTCGTCGGGGTCGGTCGAGTTCGCGCTGACGAGCCGCGCGCCCATCATTTCCGAAACCGCGCTGCCGCCGGCGGCGAGCGCCATGGTTTTGTAACTGCTGCCGATTAGAATAATCGCGATGGTGCCGAGCGCGACGGCGAGAAAAATTTGCGGATCCCAAAGTGAAATTTGCGGCGCGGATCCGTCATTGTAATAATTGCCGCGATGCTGATGCAATTGGACGCCGGAAAAAATCACAACCGCCGCGATGTAAATGGCAACAATCATCGTCGCGACGGCCAGAATGAAATAAATGACAAGCCACTTGGTTTTTTTCCGGGTCTTTTCCTGTTGCGCGAAGAAATCCATAATCGGTTTGCTCAAAGCCTCTCGATTATCTATTTAGATTTTTTTAGCGCCGCCTCAAAAGGCTTCGACGTGGCTGAACCGCTCCATGTTCCGAAGCGACTTCCCCAGTCTGGAGAAATCGCATAGCAAATCGTAATTTGAGTGTCCTTCGTGATGCCATTCAACAAATCAGAATTGTCTTCGAGTTGCGTGATGATTGCCTCTTCATTGGGTTTGATTGTCACGGGCGACAAGTCATTCAGCGGCGGCACAATCAAGTGCCCTTGATATGTTACTCCGGGTTGATTGTAACCGAGCGTCCAACTTTTTTTGTTCGTGTCAGGAACGCCAGAAACTTCAACATCTGAAAAATCATATTGGAGTCCCTTTGTGAGAACGACAATGTCGTGGTTCGTGGTGTTGAGAAGATGGACGGTTAGAAAAAGTTGTGGCGCGTTCGTGTCGGCCAAAAGAGAAGCCTCCGCGCTTATGGCCAATCCGTTTGGATTGTTTTGGCATTCCGCCGAGAGGACAGCACAAACACAGACAATGATTAAAGAGGCAAGTTTTACGATTTTTGTTTTCATTTTGAAAGCGTTGGCCGCTTCAATTTTGTGACTTTTTACGAGAAAGAAACTTTCGGCGCATCCTTCTGCTCCGGCTTGTCCACGACGAACAGTTCCGCCGCGCCGAAGTTGAACATTCCGGCGATGAGATTGCTCGGAAACACTTCGCGGTCGGTGTTGTAGGTCATCACCGAATCATTATAAGCCTGCCGCGCGAAGGAGATTTTGTTTTCCGTCGAGGTCAATTCCTCAGTGAGCTGCATCATGTTCTGGTTCGCCTTCAAGTCGGGGTATTGTTCGGAGACCATCATCAACCGGCTCAACGTGCCGCCGAGGCCGGTTTCCGCCGACGCGAGATTTTTTATCGCGCTCGAATCGCCGGGATTTGCCGCCGCCGTTTTTGAAGCTTCGTAGGCGATGTTGCGCGCCTCGGTGACGGCCTGCAACGTGCCGCGTTCGTGCGCCATGTAGCCTTTGGCGGTCTCGACGAGATTCGGGATCAGGTCGTAACGGCGCTTGAGCTGCACGTCAATCTGCGCGTAGGCGTTTTTGTAGCGGTTGCGCATCGTGACGAGTTTGTTGTAGATGCCCATGACCATCACGCCGGCGATGACGACCACGACGAGCAGCCCGACGAGAACAATCAGGGCTATCGCGCCCAGCGCGAGCGTGGCCGGTTCCGCCAAAATAATTCCAGTTGTCATAATGTTTTTCCTTTGTTTGAACTTTGCTAATTGCTAGGGCAAATCGCGCCGCCGGGCAATGATAATTTCGGGGCAAATTCGGAATGGGCGCGGCTTTATGCTGCCCGCCGAGAATTGGCCGCTTGCGCCCGTCCAGAAACTTTTGATAGGGTTCGGGCGCTGGAGATTGCCTGGCAGCACATCGTCAAATCGGAAGCCCAATCAGATGCAAGCGCCTAAAAAATACTGCGCGCGTGGTGGAATGGCAGACACGCCAGACTTAGGATCTGGTTCCGCAAGGATTAGAGGTTCAAGTCCTCTCGCGCGCACCATTATTTCAAACTCCAGCAACGGTTCATTTTCGTCATTTCCCCTGCGGTGCCGCTTTGAAGGCGCGCACGTAGGTCGCCAACGCTTCGATCTCTGACGGGGATAATTTCTTTGCAAAAGCCGGCATGGCGCGCGGGCCGGTTCTGATGGCATACATGATCTGCTCGTCCGTGGTGTCATCCTGCCACATGGCGTCGGTGAGATTTTCCGCGCCGACGAGCCGGCCGTGGAAGGTCTTGGCGCGTCCGTTCTGGCCGTGACAGGTGGCGCAATTTTCGCTGAACAAGCCGTGGGCATCCACTTTGTCTTTGGTATAATTTGCCTGTTGGGCGGCCAGAGGGCCGGTTGACGCGCACCCGGAAACCAGAAAGACAAGTCCCGGAATGGCGGTGAGCAGACACAATCGGACGATTTTACTTTTCATGCTCCGTATCATATTCCGCAACGGATGTTTTGTCACCTGAATAAATCGCGTGCCTTTGACTTCGGCAGACCTCACCCGCGTATCCGAATCATGGCGTTCTCGTCATCAAAGAGAAATTCCGCCAGCGCGCGTGCCAGCAGATGCTCGCCGTCCATTTCCTGATGCGAATGTTCGCGGGCGATGCGTTGCGCGTCCTGCAACGCCTCCTGCGATTTAAGGGTCAGCTTGTCGAGTTGCATGACTAATCAATGAATCGTTGGCCGCGTTTCGTCAAGTCATTGCCGCGCGAGACGGAAATTGCTAATTTAATTGCGATGCCGGACATCGTCCTCACCACGCTCAACGCGAAGTTCATCCACGCCGCGTTCGGGCTGCGCTATTTGTTCGCAAACCTCGGCGAGCTGCAGCCGCGCGCCGTCATCGCGGAGTTCGACATCAATTTGCGCCTGCTCGACATCGCGGAAACGCTGCTCGCACGCGAACCAAAAATCATCGGCTTCGGTGTTTATATTTGGAACGTCACGGAAACCACCGAAGTCATTACCGCGATAAAAAAAATCCGTCCCGAAATAAAAATCATCCTCGGCGGCCCCGAAGTCAGCTACGAAACCGAAGGCCAGAAAATCGTGGAACTCGCCGATCACGTCATCACCGGCGAGGCGGATTTGAAATTTGCTGAAGTGTGCCGCGTGTTGCTCAATCAATCCGTAGGAGACGAGGTAACGAGTCTCACTTCTGAAAATCCAAAATCCGAAATCCGAAATCCGAAATTGTTAGAGACTCCTCACGTCGTCTCCTACCCGAAAATCATCGCCGCCGAACTGCCGGAATTTTCCAAAATTATTTTTCCCTACGATTTTTACACCGATGCGGACCTCGCGCATCGCATTGTTTATGTGGAGGCGTCGCGCGGCTGCCCGTTCACGTGCGAATTTTGTTTGTCATCGCTCGACATTCCCGTGCGGCAGGTGCCGCTCGACAAATTTCTCGCCGCGATGCAAAAACTTTTGGATCGCGGACTGAAACAGTTCAAGTTCGTTGACCGCACGTTCAACCTGAACATTGCCACCAGCAAAACGCTGCTCGAATTTTTCCTCGCGCGTTACCAGCCCGGAATGTTTTTCCATTTCGAGATGATTCCCGACCGTTTGCCTGCCGAGTTGCGCACAGTCATCGCCAAGTTTCCGCTCGGCTCGCTGCAATTTGAGGTCGGCATCCAGACGTTCAACCCCGAAGTCGGCGCGCTCATCAGCCGCCGGCAGAATTACGAGCGGCTGGCGGACAACTTCAATTTTCTGCGGAACGAAACGAGCGTCCACATCCACGCCGATTTGATCGTCGGCCTGCCCGGCGAAACGCTCGAAAGTTTCGCCGCCGGTTTTGACCAACTCATCGCGTTGCATCCACAGGAAATCCAAGTCGGCATCTTGAAACGGCTGCGCGGCACGCCGATTGTCCGCCACGATGCGGAGTGGCAGATGATTTACAACGCACATCCGCCCTACGAAATTTTGCAGAACAAACTTTTGGACTTTGCGATGATGCAACGCCTGCGCCGCTTCGCGCGCTACTGGGATTTGGTCGGCAACAGCGGCAATTTCATCGCCACCGCGCCGCTAATTTGGAGCAACAACATTTCGCCCTTCAATAATTTTCTCCGCTTCAGCGACTGGCTTTACGCAAAAATAAATCGCACCGACAGCATCGCATTGGTGCGATTGATGGAACTGCTGTTTGAATTTCTCACGCAAGAACTCGCGCTCGACGCAAAGCTCGTTGCCGAAACTTTCTGGCGCGATTGCCAGCGCACCGGCCGCCGCGATGCGCCGAATTTCTTGAAGGAATTTCTGCCGGAAGAAAACTGGTCAACCATCCGCGAACGCGACCGTTCGCTGCCCAAACGCCAGTCGCGGCACAGTAGGACAGGCATCTTGCCTGTCCAGTGATTTTAGTTTGGAGGGAACTGGACAGGCAAGATGCCTGTCCTACTGTGCCGCGCCATTTGCGTGCGCGTGCGGCGCGATGACGACTTCAACCCCGCGTTTGCGCAGCGCGGCGACCAGTTTGCGCGGCGCGCGGCTGTCGGTGACAATCGTGTCCACTTGGTCGAGACTGCACAGCAGTGAGACGGATTGGCGGCCGAACTTCGAGTGGTCGAGGCAGAAAATAATTTTCTGCGCGGCCTTCAGCATCGCGCGCTGGATGTCAATCAGCAGCGCGTGCGAATTTGTAATACCTTCCAAAGTGATTCCGCCCGCGCTCATGATCGCCACGTCCGCGCGCATTTTGGAAAACGCCTCGACCGTCATCGGCCCGACCAAAACGCCGAGGCGCGGATAAATCACGCCGCCAGCCAGAATCACTTCTACTTTGTTCGCCGACGCAAAATGATTCGCCACCGGCAGCGAGTTCGTCACGATCTGCGGCGCTTTTTCTTCGAGATGCCGTGCGACGTGATACACCGTCGTGCCGGCATCGAGAATCACGCTTTGATTTCCGCCAATGAGTTTTGCGCAGGCGATGCCGATGGCTTCTTTCTCGGAAAGCTGGTGCGTGTCGCGCGCGGAAAACGCAAATTCATCCGTCTTCGGCGAAATAACGCGCGCCCCGCCGTGCGTGCGCCGCAAATTTCCAGCGGCTTGAAGCGCCGTCAAATCGCGCCGCACCGTGGAAACCGACGTTTTGACGTGCTGCGCGAGTTCTTCCAGCGACGCGAATTCCGCGCGTTGGAGATAAGTTTCAATGCGGTGCTTGCGTTCTTCGGCGGTCATTGCGTTGGCAGATTGATAGATTTTGGAAGTATTTGCAATATATTAGTTGACAATTTTTAACTTCTACCAGCATCCTGTGACCATGCAAACGCATAAAAACTTTCAATTCGTCAACAATCGCTGGAACGACGCCGACGCCGCGAAGCTCGCGGGCGTTGACCGCCTTGTTTATCGCTCGAACAAGCTCGGCGCGGACCAGCGCATCACCAACACCGCCGGCGGCAACACGTCGTCCAAAATCTTGGAAACCGATCCGCTCACGGGCGAAAAAGTCGAGGTGCTTTGGGTCAAAGGTTCGGGCGGCGATTTGCGGACGAGCCTGCGCGAAAATTTTTCCTCGCTCTACCAGGACAAATTGATCGGCCTGCAAAAATCCTACGCCGCGCGCGGCGACAAAGGTTTGAAATCGCAGGCCGAGGACGAAATGGTCGCGGCTTACAATCACACGACCTTCAACTTGAATCTGCGTGCGTCCTCGATTGACACGCCGCTGCACAGTTTTATTCCGGCGAAGTTTGTGGATCATATGCACCCGAACGCGGTCATTGCGATTGCGGCCTCGGCGAATTGCGAAAAGCTCACGCAGGAAATTTTCGGCGGCGAAATGGCGTATGTGAAGTGGATGCGTCCTGGCTTCGAGCTTGGCCTGGCGATGCAGGAAATCGTGAAGCGTAATCCCAAGGCGACGGCGATCATGATGGGCCAGCATGGTTTTATTTCGTGGGCGAACGACGACAAGGAATGTTATTTGCGCACTTTGGATTTCATCGAGCGCGCGTCGCAATTCATCGAAGCGAAATATCAAGCCAAAGGCGGCGATGCGAAGGCGTTCGGCGGTGCCAAATATCAGACGCTCGCGCCGGAAAAACGCAACGAAGTTTTCGCCGCGATTTTGCCGTGGCTGCGCGGACAGGTTTCGCAGCAGAAACGTTTCATCGCCACGATTCAGGACGACGAGAAGATTTTGCGTTTCGTTAATTCTGCCGACGCGCCGCGTCTTGCCGAACTTGGCACGAGCTGCCCCGACCATTTTCTCCGCACGAAAATCAAACCGCTGTATGTCGCGTGGAATCCGCAGACCGAGGGCGCGGCGGCATTGAAGATAAAACTCGCCGACGGACTCGTGCAATATCGCAAGGACTACGCGACCTATTATGACAAATGCAAGCACGCGAATTCGCCCGCGATGCGCGACCCGAATCCGACCGTGGTTTTGATTCCCGGCCTCGGCATGGTCGCGTGGGGCAAGGACAAATCCGAATCGCGCGTCACGGCGGAGTTTTACAACTGCGCCGTCGAGGTCATGCGTGGCGCGGAGGCGATTGACAAATATATCGCGCTGCCGCAGCAGGAGGCGTTCGACATCGAATACTGGCTGCTCGAAGAGGCAAAATTAAAACGGATGCCGGCGGAAAAAGAATTGGCGCGACAAATCATTGTCGTGATCGGCGCTGGTTCTGGAATTGGAAAAGAAACCGCGCATCGTCTCGTGAAAGAAGGCGCACACATCGTTTGCGTGGACTTGAACGCCGAGGCCGCCAACGCCACGGCGAAAGAAATCACGGACAAATATGGCTTGGGAATTGGCGTCGCGGGAACGGGCATTTCCAATTGCGGACCGGCCATCGGCCTTGCGGCGAACATCACCGACCGCGCGAGCATCCGCAAAATGCTGGATCAAGTCGCGCTCGCTTACGGCGGTTTCGATTCGATTTGCGTGACCGCCGGAATTTTTGTGCCGAGCGACACGACCGGCCACATTCCCGACGACAAATGGGCGCTGACGTTCAACATCAATGTCACCGGCAGTTACCTTGTCGGCGACGAAGCGTTCAAGACGTGGAAGGAACAAGGCTTGAAAGGTCAGTTGGTTCTGACGACTTCCGCCAACGCCGCCGTTGCCAAAAAAGGTTCCGTCGCTTACGACGTTTCCAAGGCGGCAGGAAACCATCTTGTGCGCGAACTGGCGATTGAACTTGCGCCGCTCGTGCGCGTGAACGGCGTCGCGCCCGCGACCGTCGTGCAAGGTTCGGCGATGTTTCCGCGCGACCGCGTCATCGGCTCGCTCGCGAAATACAACATCCCTTACACCGACGACGAGGCAACTGAATCGCTCGTGAAAAAGCTCGCGCAATTTTACGCCGACCGCACGCTGACCAAAGCGCCCATCACGCCTGCCGATCAAGCCGAAGCGTATTTCCTTTTGGTCTCGCAGCGCTTGTCAAAAACGACCGGCCAAATCATCACGGTGGATGGCGGATTGCATGAAGCTTTTTTGCGCTAGGCATGAATGAAAACTTATTCGATGAAAAAATCTTCACCCGACCTGATTTCATCCCGGCATCCAAAAGCGGAATTGAAAAAGTTTTTTAATTCCCGCCAGTGCCGCGAGTTGAAGGAGCAGATTTGCGAATTCGGCCGGCGGATGTGGCAGCGCGCTTACGTCGAGGGCAATGGCGGCAACCTCGCCGTGCGCGTGGGCGCCGACCTCGCCATTTGCACGCCGACGATGGTCAGCAAGGGTTTCATGAAGCCGGAGGACTTGTGCCTCGTGGACCTCGACGGCAATCAACTGCTTGGCGCACGGAAACGCACCAGCGAAATTTTGATGCACCTGCAGATGATGAAGCACCAGCCCAAGACCGTCGCCTCGTGCCATTGCCATCCGCCGCACGCGACGGCCTTCGCGCTCATCGGCGAAGCGCCGCCGACGCGGATGCTGCCGGAGTTTGAAGTGTTTTGCGCGGTCGGCGTCGCGCCGTATCGCACGCCAAGTTCGCCGGAAATGGGCAAGCTCGTCGCCGGACTCTGCGGCACCTGCAACACCATCCTCATGGCCAGCCACGGTGTCGTGACGTGGAGCGGCAAAAACCTGGAAGAAGCCTACTGGCGCATGGAAATTTTGGAATCCTACTGCCGCACGATCATCGCCGCCCGGCAGCTCGGCAAGCCCATCAAGCGCTTTAACGCCGCGCAGATGCGGGAGCTGATGAAACTCAAGCACAGCTTCGGACTGTAGCGTGGGCTGGCGTGCCTGTTGTCGGCCTCGACTTCAAAGCCGAAGTGGCGGTGAAAGCCATCACGGAGCAGATTCTGGCGCAGATGAAATGAAGCCGCACATTGGCGGCCGAAAACAGGCTGCGCTCAGCCGAAAGAATTCAAGTTCCGAATGACAGTCAACCTAATCATGAATGTGTTGTTGTCAATGAAAGCGGCTCTTCAAATGCAAACACGGACGTTCGATCAGATAATACGATATCAGCACGATTGGAAAAACTGGAACAAGATAAGCGAGATGTCGCCAAGGAAGCTGAAACTGCTGGAGCGCCATTAAAATTGGGAAATGCCAGATGTATATGCCGTATGAAATTTGTCCGATGTAAACCAAGACGGAATTTCCCAGGATCCATTTTGCCGCCTCTTCAGATGAGGCGGGCAACGCCGCATAAAGGACTAACACCATCCCGAATATCGAATCCAAGGACCAACCCAGGCCAACCGACCACATTGACACCTGCCAGGGAGTCGCAGTAGTTGGCGTCGCAATAATTAGCAGTCCAAGCCCTGAAACAATTGCAGCGGCAGGCAGCACTTTTTTTAACCAACTTTGACATGGCAGCAAGTTAGAAGTTGCCAACACTGCGGCAAATGCTCCGAGCAAGAGGGAGTCGGCTCGCGCCTCGTGCCCGTCGCGGAAATCCCGAAACTCGTCGCCGACGAAAAAATCGGCCACTCCCTCGTCGTCGTCGCGCTGTATCATTTCGATTTGTGGCAGCGGGGAATTAAACAACTGTGATTGACTAAATAAAACTGACGATTAAATTAAATCAATGTTATGACAAGAGACCGAATTCAGATTGCCATTCAGGAAGGCATTCCTTTCGCAATTAACATGGCCGACGGCCGGCAATACAAAGTCACCGAAAGCTACAAAATTGCGCTGGGCAGAACTTATGTCATGGTGATTGACCAGCGCGATTTGCCGCACGTTCTCCCGCTGCTCACGATGACCGGCATCAGCTATTTGAAGCCGTCTAAAAATGGGAAAAACGGGAATCGTCACTGACGAAAAATCGGCCACTCCCTCGTCGTCGTCGCGCTGTATCATTTCGATTTGTGGCAGCGGGGAATTAAGGACTTATTTTAATTCTATAAATTCGCGCCGCTTCAGTTGGCGAAACATACCAACCATTTGTCAAATGATTCGTTTCAGTAACTGCAGGATTCCAAGTTAATGGACGAGAATTTGGGTTTGCTTCTTCGAGAACAGCATTTTCGACCGCCGGTAAAAAAGTGAGAAGCAAGAAGCCATTTGTTCTGGTGATGGAAAGTTGCACTTCCGGCATCACTGTTTGTGGAACTATGTTCGTTGGTTGAGATTGGGAGATCAGTTTTGTTTCATTAGTCTGCACTTGAAGTGCAAACTGATTTGCCAGTAGTGCGGCAGTTTTTTGCAGCCCAAGTTTTATTTCGGCATCAGTAGCGGGTTGCAAGGCGTATGGAATATGCCACAGATCACCACACAATACAGTCCATATTGAAATATGCTCGGGTATATGTGTTACTTGAGCTTGAAGTGGAATTTTGAAGTAAATCTTATAAATATAGAATGTTTTGCCTTGCCCAAGAAATTCCCTAGAAAGTTGCGTTGCTTGAATGGGCGAAGTTGATTTTACATTTGAATCAAGGCTTGTTGGAGAACTGCTAAGCTCGCCTAGAAAAATACTCGAACTTGAGCTATTGGTGCTTCCTTCAACTCGAACCGACATTTGACCCGAGAAGATGTGGGGGGAATCGTTAGTTTCCGTGCTGATGAATCCGAAGACAAGCCACGTTTCTAAATTTTTCCCATCAAGACCTAATTGAAAAGTCGTGCCCAAAAGATTTACTTTGTCTTGTAGATTGATCTCAACAATCGGAGATTCACCCCAAAGATCGGTTGCAATCAGTTGGCCGGTTTTTCGGTTTATACCGGGCAAACCCATTCTTCCAGACAAACCCATTTTTTGTTCGGCCTTTGCTATTTGTATCTGGAAAATAAAAGCCAATACCAAAAGCAGCCACAAATAAAATGAGAAGCTTCGTTTTTGCATTCGAGGCTTTTAACATTTTTAATTAGCCTATGTCAAATTCACCGGATCAATGTCCACGGCCAGCGTGACGTCTTCGGGCAGCGCCAATGATTGGATGATGCGCGCCAGTTCGCGGCTCAACGCGCTCATCGCCCGCGTCCGCAGCATGATCTGGTAACGGTAAAAAGTTTCCGCGCGCAGCAACGGCGCCGGCGCAGGCCCGGCGATGATCAAGTCCAAAGGCCAATGTCCAATGTCTAAAGTCGTTTCGCCCGCAGCAACTTTGGACTCAAGAACTTTTCTTAAATGCTCGGCGGAGAATTTCACTTTTTCCTCGTTGCGGCCTTTGAGCGTGAGCAGCGCGACGCGGCTGACGGGCGGATATTTCAGTTGTTCGCGGAATTCGATTTCCTGTTCGTAAAAACCGTTGAAATCGTGGCGGCGCGCGTATTGGATCGCCGGATGAAACGGCGCGAACGCCTGCACAAAAACGTCGCCCTCGACGTCGCCGCGACCGGCGCGACCGGCGACCTGCGTGAGCAACTGGAAGGTGCGTTCGCCCGCGCGAAAATCCGGCTGATGCAGCGCGAGGTCGGCGTAGATGATGCCGACGAGCGTGACGTTCGGAAAATGCAGCCCCTTCGCGATCATTTGCGTGCCGACGAGGATGTCGGTCTTGCCCGCGCGAAAATCACCGAGGACTTTGCGGTAATCATCCTTGCGCTTCATCGTGTCGGCGTCCATGCGCTGGATGCGCGCCTTGGGAAAAAGTTTCGCAAGCGTCTCCTCGACTTTTTGCGTGCCCGTGCCGGAAAAACGGATCGCAGGATTTTTGCATTGTTCGTTCGGGCAGACCAACGGAACTTTTTCGACGTGGCCGCAGATGTGGCAGGCGAGTTTTTGTTCCTGCCGGTGAAACGTCAGCGCGAGGCTGCAATTCGGACAATTGCAAACGTAACCGCACTTCGGGCATTGCAACGATGTCGAGTAGCCGCGCCGGTTCAAAAATAAAATTGTCTGCTCGCCGCGTTCGAGCCGTTGCGTGATGGCTTCCTTGAGTTGCGGCGAAAAAAGCGGCGTGCCTTTTTCCTTGTGCGCGGCCTGACGCATGTCCACGACGCGGACGTGCGGCATTTTTTGATTGTCCACGCGCTCCGGCAATTCGAGCAGCGTAAATTTGCCGCGTTTGCAATTGTAAAAACTTTCGAGCGACGGTGTGGCCGAGCCGAGCACGACGACCGCGTTTTCCATCTGCCCGCGCATGATGGCTACGTCACGGGCGTGATAACGCGGTGCTTCCTCCTGCTTGTAACTCGTCTCGTGCTCCTCATCCACGATGATGAGGCCGAGCGGCTCGACCGGCGCAAAAATCGCCGAGCGCGCGCCGATGACGATGCGCGCGCGGCCCTGGCGAATCTTGTGCCACTCGTCGTGCCGTTCGCCCGCGCTCAAATGCGAATGCAAAACCGCAACGAGCGTTTGCAATTTTCCCGAACTGAACCGCGCCTTGAATCGTTCAACGGTCTGCGGCGTCAGGGAAATTTCCGGCACGAGGACGATGGCGCCTTTGCCTTGTTCCAGCGCATGCGCGAGCGCTTGCAAATAGATTTCCGTTTTGCCGGAGCCGGTGACGCCGTGCAGAAGAAAGGTTGATGGTTGAAGGTTGAAGGTTGAAAGCGGTTTGTCCATCGCCGTCGTGATTTTTTCGAGCGCGACGGCTTGCGCTGAATTCAGCACGATATTTTGCGTCGGCAAAATGGTTTCGCGCGCGTAAGGATCGCGCTCGGAAATTTCCGAAGTGATTTCAATGAGGCCGCGATCTTCCAATTTGCGAACAGTCGCCGCCGTCGTTTCGGCAAGTTCAAGCAGTTCGGCCAGCAAAATTTCGCGCCGCTCTTCGATGATATTCCAAACGTCCTGCTGCCGTTTCGGCAATTTAGGAAATTCTCCGCCCAAGTGAAGCGCGCGAACAAACAATTGTTTTTTCCAGCCATCTTTTTCTTTGCGAATCGCTTCCGGCAAAACACTTTTCAAAGCCGTCTCCGGCGCACAGCAATAGTATTCGCCAATCCAGCGCGCGAGCTTCAAAACTTTCGGCGTCACGAGCGTTTGAGCACCGATGATTTTGAGGATCGGTTTTAATTTTGCGTGCGCCGATTCCTCGGCAAGCGCGGTGACGGTTCCAAAAATTTTCCGCGCGCCAAACGGCACCTGCACGCGGCTGCCGACTTCGACTTGCCCGACAAGTTCCGGCGGAATCAGATAATCAAATTCCTTCCGCAGTGCGATCTCAAGACTGACGCGGGCAATCATGATTTTAATCGCGTGTGATGGCGCGCAGTTCGGCTTCCAGTTGCAGCCGCAGTTTTTCACGCTCTTCATCGCCGGCTTCCTTCGGAACGAACATGACGCGGCCCGCCGTGATTTCGCAGCGCGCGAACGGCAGCGGAATTTGAAAGCCGTCCCAGCTTTTCAACCAGATTTTCCAGTTCAAGTGATACGACGACGGCACAACCGGCAGGCCGGTGATTTGCGCCAGGGCAATTACGCCGTCGGCCACGATATAGCGCGGGCCGCGCGGGCCGTCCGGCGTGATGGAAAGGTCGTAGCCGCGCTCGGCCCAGGTCTTGAGTTCAAGCAGCGCCTGCGCACCGCGCCGGCTGCTCGAACCGCGCACGGGCTGGATGCCGAAGTTTTGAAAAATTTTTGCGAGCAGCGCGCCGTCCTTGCTCGCGCTGACCAGCCCGGCCAGTCCGGGCGAGGCGTGGCGCCGGCGGCAAAAGGCAAAATAAATTTTCACGCTCAACGCCAGCCGGTTGTGCCAGACGCAATAAATCACCTGGCCAAAATCCTTGCGCGCCAGGAAACCGTGCGGGTCGTGGACGCGATAACGAATCGTCGCCGAAACCAGGCTGACCGCGAGCCAGATCAAAAACGCGACGAGCCGCTGATGCCATTTCGGCTCGTGCGGAATCACCACGCCGGATTTTCGCTTCGGCGCGCCGGGCAACGGCTTTGGGCTTTGGGCTTCGGACATTGGGCTGGCTCAACTTTTCTTCAAACACGCGCGCACCAGTTGCTCGACGGTCGCCGACGCGCCGAGCATCGTCTGCGCGGCGCGGACGGCGTCGTGCGCGTCAATTTGCTTGAAGCCCAGCGCCATGAGCGCGAGCGTGGCGTCGTTCGTTTTCTGGTCGTCGGGCGTGAGAGAATGTTTCGCGCTCGCAGCCTCCCACGCGCCCGCCGCGCCGATTTTGTCGCGCAACTCGACGACGATTCGTTCCGCAGTTTTTTTGCCGACGCCGGAAATTTGCGAAAGCGATTTCACGTTGCTGCTGGCGACTGCGCCGCGAAAGGCGATGACGGAAATGCCGCTCAAGATGTTCAGCGCCGTTTTCGGGCCGATGCCGCTGACGCTGTTGATGAGCAGCCGGAACAGATCGCGTTCCGCCGCGCTCGCGAAACCGTAAAGAATATGCGCGTCCTCGCGGACGATGAGTTGCGTGAGCAATTTCACCGGCTGGCCCGACTGCGGCAATTTGTCGAATGACGACAGCGGAATCAAAACTTCGTAGCCAACGCCGTTCACGTCCATGACGACCTGCGTGGGCAGCGCCTCGACGAGTTTGCCGTGGAGAAAAGTGATCATCGTTGAGCGGGAAACATTGAACACTGAATATTGAACGCCGAACATCGAACGGCGCCGCGCATCCTGCGTTCAGCGTTCAGTGTTCGCTGTTCAATGTTTGATGTTTTTTTCATTTTCAAATTCTTTTTGCCGGCGACAAATTGAAACGCGAATTTTCCCGCGCGTGCGCCAGCGCAAGCGCGAGGGCGTCCGCCGCGTCGGGCGCGGGCAGTTCGGCGAGGTTGAGCATCCGCTGCACCATTTTTGCGACGGCGATTTTTTGCGCCGCGCCGTGGCCGACGATTGCCTGTTTCACTTTCCGTGTGGCGATTTCAAAAATCTCAATCCCGGTTTCAGCAACCGCCGCCATCGCCGCGCCGCGCGCCTCGCCCATGATGAGCGCGGTCTGCAAATTTTGCGCGAAGAAAAGACCTTCAACCACGCACACGCCCGGCTGATGTTCGCACAAAACTTTGCGCAGCGTCTTGGAAATTTCGGCGAGGCAGCGCGAGCGTTCCCATTTGGCCGGGCAGGAAATCGTGCCCTGCGCGAGCAGAATTGAACAGGCATTGCCCGCAAGAATGACGCCGTAGCCGGTGCCGCGCAGCGACGGGTCAACGCCGAGGATGATTTTTTGAGTGACGAGTGACGAGTGACGAGTGACAAGCGGAAGAACTGCGCGCGGCGATTTGCCGCCGACGCGTTCTTTCATCTGCTCGAATTGCCGCAGCGAGATTCCCACGCGGGAACTTTGCCAGCGGCGGTGAAGTTGCAAAAGCAAAAACGCCGCGACGTTTCCCTCGCGGCGCTGGTTGCCGGAACCGCTCAATGATTTTGTTTGTTTTTGTCGGGACTCTGATCAGAGCCGCGATCGGCACTGCGCGGCTGGCTTTGTGGCTGCTGTGGCTGCGGTTGCGGCGGGGACGGCGGATTTGCCGGGGCGAAATTTCTCGCCGGCGGCGGAGGCGGGGCGTTGTCGGGCCGGTTGTAGCCGCGCGGCGGCAAGTCTGGCGCAGCCGGCGGTCTGACGGGTTGTGGCGCCTGGCGTTGCGGTTCGGCAGGCGCGGCGGGACGCGGTTGCGGCGCGGCGATGAAGGGCGAGCCGGCCGGCCGCTGCGGTTCATTGGCTGCGGGCGGCGACTGGTTTCGCACGGCGCTGGCCGGCAACTGATTGTTTTGCCGGCTGCCATTGAATGGCGCGCCGGTTGCGGGATGGTTGTTGTCAGCCGGCAGGTTCACGCCCGGATGAGCATTCGGGGGTTGATTGAAATCCCGGTTGCCTGGACGATTGTCCGGCGGCGTGAAAGTTTGCGGGCGCGAAGGTGCGACGTTGTTTCCACCTTGATTGCGCACGGGTGATGGCTGGTTGAAACCCGGCTGGCGGTTGTCGTTCACGTTTCTTATTCCGGGTTTGGGGACAGTTCCGCGCCAGCCCTGACGTTGGGCGTCGCGAACTTCGCCGACGTTCACCGGCCGGATGTCGCGATGGGTGATGTTGTTGATCCGGTCCACCGGAATGCCACCGTTCATCACGAAACGGTCGTGGACGCTGAAATTGTTGACGACGGCCGTGCGTCCGAAAATCTGCGGCACCTGCGGCCGCGCCACGCAGAAGCTGCGCGGATGGCGGTCACCAAAATGGCCGATTGGAACAAACATGAAAAAATCCGCGTCCAGCCCAAAGTCAAATCCGGCCGCAACGGCGGCGCCGCGATAATAAAATCCAACCCCCGGCTGATAGACGGTGAACGGCGGCAGCGGCGCCCAGCCGCAGTAGTCGTCGCTGGAACGCCACGTCACCCACGACGGGGACCAGACCGTGTCCGGCCACCAGCACCAGCCCAAGCGCGGATCGCGGAACCAGCGTCCATAGTGGAATGTGATGCCCCAGGAATAATCCGATTCCCAATACCAGCCGCAATCGGTGTAGACCCATTGGCCGCGGTCGCCATACGGCTGCCAGCTCGAATCATAAATCACCACGGTCGGCCGCCAGCAGCGGCCATAGCCGGAAACGTCCACCCATGAACCGTAAGGCGACAGCGCGTCGTTGAAATAATTCACGGTCACTGGCGCGGACGGCGGCGCGGTGTCGGTCGCCGTTGCGTCAGGGGTTGCCGGTGCCGGTGCCGACGGCTGGGGCGAGGCGGAAAAATCTTTGTCATGTTCCATCATGGTGTTGATCAGGTCGGATGGAAGCCCTTCGTCCTTCAGGAAAATGATCGTGTCGGCGTCCAGGTTGAACGCGCCGGCGGAATTGACAACGTAGCTTTTAATGGTGTCCGCATCCACGCCCGCCTGCACCAGCTTGACCACTTCCGCCAGCGGGCTGCCCGGCGGGATGTTGGCTGGCAACGCACCGGCATCCGCCGGCGGCGGCAGGGACTGGTCCTGCGCTTGACAGACATTTCCGGTGGTGGTGGCGGTGACGGCCACGACGACGACGGCAAGGCAAGTTTTGCGAAGAAAATAAATTTTCATAAGGATTTATCATTATTGTTCACTCTTCTGTCGTTTAATGCAACAATCAACAAACTGATTAGTTGCGCGCGTTTGTCAGAAAAACAAAGGCTGGTTCGTTCCAGCGGTGAGAAGAGAAGCCGCGCTACGCCGCCGCCTTTGCCGCCGCCAAGTCGTGCTTGCGCTGGTTGAGGCTCTTGAAAAATTCATAGCCTTCGCGGCAGCGGCGCACCAAAATGTCCTTGTCCTCCAGCATCGTCTTGATGATGCGCAAAATCGGCTTCGGGCGCAGATAATAGGTGCGGTAGAAACGGTCCACGGCCTCGAAAATTTCCTCCTTCGACGCGCCGGGATACTCGAGCGTGCTTTGCTGGAGGCCGCCGGCCTCGACGAGGTCGGTCTTGTCCTTTTTCACAAACCAGCCGTTGAGCCTGGCCTGTTCGTAAAGTTCCGTGCCGGGATAAGGCGCGGCCAGCGAAACTTGCAGCGAGAACACGTCTAGCTCCTTCGCAAAATTAATTGTGTTCTCGATGCTCTGCCGCGTTTCCACGGGCAAACCAAGAATAAACGTGCCGTGGATCACGACGCCAGCTTGATGACAGTTTTTTGTGAAGCGGCGCATCTCGTCCATCGTGACGCCTTTTTTGATGCGCGTGAGAATATCGTCGTTGCCGCTCTCGTAGCCGACCAGAAAAAGCCGAAGGCCGTTGTCCTTGAAAGATTTTATCGTGTCGTAATCTAGATTCGCACGGCTGTTGCAAGACCAATGCACACCGAGCGGCGCGAGTTTTTTCGCAATTTCGCGCGCGCGCGGAAGATTCGCCGTGAACGTGTCGTCGTCGAAGAAAAATTCGCGCACCTGCGGAAAAATTTTCTTCATGTAGGCCATTTCGTCGGCGACATTTTGCGGCGAACGGACGCGATATTTGTGTCCGCCGATGGTCTGCGGCCAGAGGCAGAAGCTGCACTGCGCCGGACAGCCACGGCCCGTATACATCGAAATGTAAGGATGCAGCAGATAGCCGATGAAATATTTCTCGATCTGCAAATCGCGTTTATAGACATCGGCCACCCACGGCAACGTGTCCATGTCCGAGATCATTTCGCGTTCGGGATTGTGGATGATTTTTCCATCGCGATTTTTGAAGGACAGTCCGGCGATGGTTTCCAGCGGACGGTCTTCAGCAACTTCCTTGCAGGTGAAATCGAATTCCTTGCGCCCGACCCAGTCAATCGCGGGCGAAGCCTTCAACGTTTCCGTCGGCAACACCATCGTGTGCGCGCCGACGAAACCGATTTTCGTGTCCGGCTTCTGCGCCTTGATCGCTTCGGCCACCTTGCAATCATTTTTCAGCGACGGCGTGGAGGTGTTGATGATGACGTGATTAAAATCCTTTGCGATGGCGAGACACTTGGCCACGTCAATGTCGTGCGGCGGGCAATCGAGCAATCTGGAATTCGGCGTGAGCGCGGCGGGTTGCGCGAGCCAGGTCGGATACCAATAGCTGGTGACTTCACGCCGCGCCTGATAACGTGCACCCGCGCCGCCGTCAAAACCGTCGAAACTCGGTGGCGAAAGATAAAGGGTTCTGCTCATGGAGATAATTTTTATTGCACGATGCGAATGGTCCAAAAATCGTCCGCAAGACTATTATCCGTCAAATAAGAATAAGGCAATGTGAAATAGCCTTTCATGCCCCAGGAATTGCCCCAAGAGTTGCGGACGATGAACCATTGCTTCGCATCGTCGTAGCCTACACCAACGACCGCGTGGCCGCCAATGGATTGCTCACCGGACTTCGGCAGCGAGGCGTGCCCGGTCTTGGCGACTTGCGCGCTTTCAAAACTTTCATAAACGGTGAATCCAAAAATGAACGGATAGCCGGAGGCAACGCAGCCTTTCAACTGGCTTAAAATCGGCGTCAAACGCTGATACAAAACGGCCTTGTATTTCAGCGCGTCAGCATAACAATTTTTCGGCGGTTGCGTTTTGAATTTGGCGATGACGTAAGGCCATTCGGTTTCCGGGCAGTCGCCGAGCTGGCCGACGCTTTTGATGCCGTCGCGGATTTGCGCGCCGCTGTCGGAATCCACCGTATGTTCGATGACGCGCTCGTTGTAATAAATGAACAGGCGCGAGGGCGCGAAGTCGGAAATATTTTGCTTGAGCCGGTCGAATTCCAATGCGCCGGCGATGGCGTTGGCCGTGCAACTTCCCAATTGTCCCTGGTCATAGACTCGCGGACATTGCGCGCGCAAATCCACGCTGGCGGGAATTACGCCAATCATTTCCATGGGCGCGGCGTAAAGATGGTCGCGCGCATCCGGCAAATCCGGCTGCCAGCCGTAGCGGGAGATTTTGCGAGGCGAGATGTTTAATTTGTTTTTGTTCATAATTTTATTTATTGGTTTGTTGTTTTCGTTTTGAGAATTATTCCTGCTTTTTACACAGCCCGATGTCTTCGACCTGAATTAACAATGATGTGTAATGACCACCCACCTGCGCGCAAAAACAGTCGCCTTTGACTGTGACATACTTTCCAAGCATCGGCGCATATTGGCTGTATTGATCCGGGTCGAGCATAAGCTGGAGTTCACTGACTCCTTCGGGTGGAACCGGCGGGTCAAACCCCGTTGGTAAATTATCCTTGACTGGATGATCCGCGACTAAAATCCAATATGTATCCGGACGGTCGCCTTTGGCCACACTTTCATATTCCGGCGGGCCGGGAAAAACCCGCAGGACAATATGACCGTTAACAGATACTTTTTGCCGACCAATATCGTCTCCGGGAATATTTTGGCAACCGGTTGCGCCCAATAAAACCATTGCCAGCAGAATCAAGGTTGTTTTGGGAAAAGACATATCGGAGATTATGCGACTATTGAATAAGGGTCTTTCCTAGTTGAGCGGGTGTGAACGGGTAGCTTTCAAGAGCAACGAGTAGAGGTTATCACGGCGATGATTCCAGCGCCACTCGGATTCTTTGAGGTGGCGCGGAAACTTGTCT